>Ga0153916_10003303_pt1 | contig 12000 bp, 12 predicted proteins | sample Opewatmetagenome_FD_109642 | JGI IMG/M metagenome (GOLD analysis project Ga0153916, IMG submission 109642) | Freshwater wetland microbial communities from Ohio, USA - Open water 3 Core 3 Depth 4 metaG | ecosystem: Environmental > Aquatic > Freshwater > Wetlands | place: USA: Ohio, Lake Erie...
GCGACACCGTCATAGAGGGTCTTCAGCGCCGGGTCGGTCTCGAGCTGTTCGACCGGAATATGCTGCAACGCGCGGCCCAGATTGTCGGCCACGGCCAGCATGTCCCTGGCGAAGTTGGAGGCGGCATAGCGCTGGGCGTCCTCGCGCTCGCGGGCCGCCCGCCGGCGCACATTCTCGGTCTCGGCCAGCGCCCGCAGCAGCTGGTCCTTGAGCCGGCCGATCTCGGCCTTGGCCTCTTCGAGCGGATCGCCGCCCGGCGCCAATCCGGGCGCGGCCCCCATCTCGGCCGGCGCAACGCTGTCATTGGCGGGCGCGGGCGCGCCCTCGTCTCTCTTCTCGTCCGTCATGGTCGTCCTTCGGTCTTCGGGGTCAGGACCGGGTTATGGGGTCCCCGGGCGGCCGGATCAAGGTCCCGCCGGTCCCTAAAACGCGCCCGATCACCTTGGCGGTATAGTCCACCATGGGGATGATTCGAGCATAGTTGACCCGGGTCGGGCCGATCACACCCACCGCGCCCACGATCCGTTCCTCGGAATCGCGATAGGGCGCAATCACGACCGAGCAGCCCGACAGGCTGAAAAGCTCGTTCTGGGCGCCGATGAAAATCTGGATGCCCTCGGCCCGGTCGGCGGCCTCAAGCAGCCGGGCCAGAGATTCTTTGGTCTCGAGCGCCGCGAAGAGCGCGCGCACCCGCTCCAGATCGGCCAGCTCTTTCACATCCTCGAGCAGACGCGACTGGCCGCGCACGATGAGCGCGCCATCCTTGTTGCCGCCGGCCCAGCTGGCGAGGCCCGCCGCCACGACCTTCGCCGCGAGCTGATCGAGCTCCGCGCGCTGGCTCGTGATCTCGGCCATGATCTCGGCACGCGCCGCATCGAGCGTGCGGCCCACCAGCTTGGCCGCGAGATAATTGCCGGCTTCGATCAGCGAGGATGGCGGCAACCCGATCGGCAGATCGAGGATCCGGTTCTCGACGATGCCGTCTTCGGTCACCAGCACGGCGAGCGCGCGGCCGGGGCCCAGATGCACGAATTCGATATGCTTCAGAGGCCGCGCCGACTTCGGCGCCACCACCAGGCCGGCGCAATGCGAGAGCCCCGCCAGCATCTGCGTCGCCTGCTCCAGCACTTGCGGCAGGCTGCGGCCCGATGCCGCGCATTGGCTGTCGATGGTCTGGCGCTCGTCTTCGGTGAGGCCGCCGATCTCCAGCAGCCCATCCACGAACATGCGCAAGCCCAGCTCGGTCGGCAGGCGGCCGGCCGAGGTATGGCGCGCATAGAGCAGGCCCGCCTCTTCGAGATCGGCCATCACATTGCGGATGGTCGCGGGCGACAGGCTCAAGCCCAGCCGGCGCGAGATCGTGCGCGAGCCTACCGGCTCGCCGGTCTCGACGAAGGCATCGACGATATGGCGGAAGATCTCGCGCGAGCGCTGGCTGAGCTCGGCAACGGCGTCGGGGCGACCCGGCGCCTGAATCGTCCGCTTGACGGATAGGGGCGTTGTCATAGCTGGTTCCTGGCGCGTCCGGGAAACTTAGTAACGCAGGGCGGGCCCGTCAATGTGAGGGGTTTTGGGGCGAGGGGTTTCAAGGCGAATTTTCCCAATGGCGGCCGAGACCCGCGCAAAACTGGACCGGTCGGGCGTCAGAGGATAGGTTGCGCCCGACAAGCCAGATCCTGAAACCTTTTTTCCCAGGCCCTTTGCCCATGCGCCCTTCCGGCCGCGCGCCCGACGCGCTTCGCTCCGTCCGCCTCGATGTGAATGTCAGCAAATATGCGGAAGGCTCCTGCCTCGCCGTGTTCGGCGATACGCAGGTGCTCTGCCTGGCGACGGTCGAGGACAAGGTGCCGCCCTTCCTGCGCAACTCCGGTCGCGGCTGGATCACGGCCGAATATGGCATGCTGCCCCGCGCCACCAACGAGCGCACCGAACGCGAGGCCGCCAAGGGCAAGCAGAGCGGCCGCACGCTCGAAATCCAGCGCCTCATCGGCCGTTCCTTGCGCGCCGTGATCGATCTCGGCGGCTTCGGCGAGCGCCAGATCCGGCTCGACTGCGATGTGCTCCAGGCCGATGGCGGCACGCGCACCGCCGCCATCACCGGCAGATTCGTGGCGCTTCATATCGCGCTCGGCCATATGCGCAAGCTGGGCGTCATGCCGGCGATCCCACTCAAGGACCATGTGGCCGCGATCTCTTGCGGCATCTTCCAGGGCACGCCCGTGCTCGATCTCGATTATGCCGAGGACAGCAACGCCGATGCCGATGCCAATTTCGTGCTGACCGGCGCCGGCCATATCGTCGAGATCCAAGGCACGGCGGAGAAAAAGCCTTTCGACGAGGCCGAGTTCAACCAGCTCTTCCAGCTCGCGCGCAAGGGGATCGGCCAGTTGGTCGAGCTGCAGCGCGAGGCGATCAAGAAGGCCGGATGACGAGCGGCCGCGCGATCGAGACCGGGTCCCGCCGCTTCACCGGCGACCGGGTGGTGGTGGCGAGCCACAACCCGGGCAAGCTGCGGGAGATCGCCGAGCTGTTGCGGCCCTTCCGGGTCGAGCCGATCTCGGCCGCGACGCTGGGGCTGCCCGAGCCCGAAGAAACGGAAACGACCTTCCGCGCTAATGCGGAACTCAAGGCCCGCGCGGCGGCGCTGGCCGCCAAGCTCCCGGCGCTGGCCGATGATTCCGGCCTCACGGTCGATGCTCTGGAAGGCGCGCCCGGCATTTATTCGGCCCGATGGGCCGGCGAGACCCGCGATTTCGCGCTGGCGATGAAGAAGGTCGAGCAGGAACTCGCGGCGCGCGGGGCGACGGCGGCGGAGGATCGCCGCGCCCGCTTCATCTGTGCGCTCTCGCTCTGTTGGCCCGACGGCCATTGCGAAACCTTCGAGGGCAAGGTCGAAGGCACCCTCGCCTTCCCGCCCCGCGGCTTGCGCGGCTTCGGCTACGACCCCATCTTCGTTGCCGACGGCCGGACCATCACCTTCGGCGAGATGGATCCGGCCGAGAAACATGCGATCAGCCACCGCGCCGATGCGTTTCGCCAGCTGGTCGCGGCCTGTTTCGCCTAGAAGACAGAGATGAACCCGACGATGCAGAAGATGGCGGTGCCGCCGATAGAGGGCACCGATGCCGTGTCCGTACCGGGCGGCTTCGGGCTCTATCTCCATTGGCCCTTCTGCAAATCAAAATGCCCCTATTGCGATTTCAACAGCCATGTCCGCGCCGCGATCGACGAGCGGCGCTGGCGCGAGGGCTTGCTGCGCGAGCTCGATCATTATGCGGCCGAGATCGCGGCCGAAGGCGGGCCCCCTCGCCGGCTCGACAGCATCTTCTTCGGTGGCGGCACGCCCTCGCTGATGCATCCCGACACGGTCGCGAGCCTGATCGAACGCGCGCGCCAGCATTGGTCCTTCGCGCCCGATATCGAGATCACGCTCGAGGCCAACCCGACCTCGGTGGAGATCGCGCGGTTTCGCGCCCTCGCGCAAGCGGGGGTCAATCGCGTCTCGATCGGCATCCAGGCACTGGACGATGAATCGCTGCGATTTCTCGGGCGCCAACATGGCGCGGCCGAGGCGCTCCAGGCCTTCGAGGCGGCGCGCGCCCATTTCCCGCGCTTCACCTTCGATCTGATCTATGCGCGACCCCACCAGACGCCCGCGCAATGGCGCAACGAACTCAAGGCCGCGCTCGCGCGCGCCGGCGGACATCTCTCGCTCTATCAATTGACGATCGAGCCCGGCACCGCCTTCGAGGGTGCCGTGGCGCGCGGCGAGTTCTCGATCCCCGATGAGGCGACGCAAGCCACGCTCTATGAGATCACGCAGGAATTGACCGAAGAAGCGGGCCTGCCGGCTTACGAGATCTCGAACCATGCGCGGCCGGGCGAAGAGTCCCGGCACAACCTCGTCTATTGGCGCTATGGCGACTATGTCGGGGTCGGCCCCGGCGCCCATGGAAGGCTCATGCTGGCGGGGCGCAAATGGGCGACGCGCCAGCATCGCGCACCCGAACCCTGGCTCGATCTCGTCGAGCGCGAGGGCCATGCCACGCGCCAGCGCGACGAGGTGCCGGCGGCGGCGCGGCTCGAGGAAATGACCTTGATGGGCTTGCGTCTCAGCGGGGGCATTGCCCGTCAACGCTTCATCGATGAGACCGGGTCCGAACCGGAAGCCTTGTTCGATCGCGCGCGGCTCGACCGGCTCATCGAAGGCGGGTTCCTGACCCTCGACGGATCGGGCCTGAAGGCCACGGCCGAGGGCCGCCAGCGCCTCAACGCCCTGCTCCCGGTTCTGCTCGGCTGAGAGGGCTGCGCCCCAAAAGCGAAAGGGCCCGCCGTCAGAAACGGCAGGCCCTTGTTGGGGTGGTCATGGACGCATTATCGGACGGGGTGTGAGCCCGCCCGTCCCTGGTTTCAGCCGCAACCCACCGGGCTGTGGCGGTGACCATGGCGCAGGCGCGAGACGCCGGCCGCCAGGGCCGCAATGCCGCTATCGAGACCCTCGAGCAACCGGTAAGTGCCAGCCGCGATGTCGAGCGTAAGCGGGTCGCGCTCGAACTTTTGCTGCGCCGTGGGGTTCCGAGCGGAACCAAACCAGGTTTGGACCAAGCCATCAAAGAAGCGATCGATCATGACATCCTCCATCCGTTCCGCCGGCTCGCCTCGACTTAACATTTACTTCATTGAAGGAATGGCGACGCTGGCTCTGTGGGCGAGAAGATCGGCGATTTTCTGCGGTTTGACAAACGAGACCTTCTTGGCTAGAAGATTAGAAAATCTATTCTGAAGGTGAAGGCATGAATGCCTTTCCGCTCAATGCGTTGCGGGTCTTCGAGGCGGCCGCCCGGCATCTTTCCTTCGCCAAAGCGGCCGCCGAGCTGCATGTGACCCCGGCCGCGGTCAGCCAGCAGATCAAGACCCTGGAGGCCCGGCTTGGGCAGCCTTTGTTCCGCCGGCTGAACCGCCGGCTGATGCTGACGGACGCCGCCCAGCTCTGCCTGCCGGGCTTGCGCGAGGGTCTGGACCGGATCCAGGCGGCCATGGGGTTGGTCACCCGGTCCAGCCGCAACACCCTGACGGTTTCATCCGCGCCCACCTTCGCGGCGCGCTGGCTGGTGCCCCGCCTGGAGCGCTTCCGCAGCCTTCATCCGGAGATCGAGCTGCGCATCGACGCGACCGACCATGTGGTCGATTTCGCGGTCGAGCCGATCGATGTCGCGATCCGCTATGGCGGCGGCCATTATCCGGGCCTGCGCGTGGACAAGATGATGAGCGCGCCCGAATTTCCGGTTTGCAGCCCGAAACTGCTCGAAGGCCCGCATCCGCTGCGCCGGCCCGAGGATCTGAAATATCACACGCTGCTCCATAGCGACGTGGCGCCCGACAGCGACCTCTATCCCAACTGGCGCATGTGGCTGCTGGCGGCCGGCGTCAAAGGCGTGGATCCGACGCGAGGGCCCCGCTTCTCGCCGGAGACCATGGCGATCGATGCGGCGATCAAGGGGCAGGGGGTGGCCTTGTCGAGCCTCGTCCTCATCGGCGACGAGATCGCCGCCGGCCACCTGGTGAAGCCCTTCGACGTGATGCTGAAGCTGCAATTCGCCTATTACCTCGTGGCGCCGCGGGCGACGGCCGACCGGCCGGTGGTCAAGGCGTTCCGCGACTGGCTCCTGGAAGAGACCAAGTCGGTCCGCGAGGCCGAGCCGAAACAGGCCTGAGCACCGGGAAGTCGAGGCGCCGGCCGCTCGACGCTGCCGGCGGCCGAGGACTATGATCCTTCTCTGACCATTCTCCGACACCGACCGGCCAAGATGTCCGGAGCAGGAGAGGGCGATGGCGCTCACCGATCGCTGGGGCGAGCCGACCGACACCGACAACCGAACGGCGCTCGATGCCTATGATCGTGCCGTGCAAGGCGTGGTCAGCTTGAGCGGCGATCCTCTGGCGGAGATCAGAAGCGCCACGGCCGCCGATCCCGGATTCGTGTTCGGCCATCTGCTCGAAGCTTTGCTCCTGCTCTATCCGATGACGCGCGCGCAAGCCCGGGAAGCCCTGACCAGCCTGACCCGCGCGGAGGCGGCCTTGCGACCGCACACGCCGGCGAGGCTGCGCGGCCATCTTCATGCCGCGCGCGCCTGGTCCAGCGGTCATTGGCAGGATGCGGCCGCGGCCTGGGAAGCGGTGCTGCTCGATCACCCGCACGATATGCTGGCGATCAAAGTGCTTCAGGATCTCTATTTCTTCCTCGGCGATACGGCCAATATCCGCGACACCGTCGGCCGCGTCCTGCCGAACTGGAGCGAGAGCGATCCCGGCTATAGCTATCTCCTCGGCATGCTCTCCTTCGGGCTCGAGGAAAACGGCGACTATCAACAGGCGGAGCGGGTGGGCCGGGCGGCCATTGCCCGCGATGCCTATGATCCTTGGGCGCATCATGCCGTGGCGCACGTGCTCGAGATGCAGGGCCGCGTCGCGGACGGCATCGCCTTCCTTTCCGGCGGCGCGCCCTATTGGGCGGAGAGTTTCTTCGCGGTCCATAACTGGTGGCATCTCGCCCTCTACGAGCTCGATCGCAGCGATGGGGATTCGGCGCTCGATCTCTATGACGGGCCGATGCGCGGCGGTGCCAGCAGCCAGCCGCTCGATCTGGTCGATGCCTCGGCCTTGCTTTGGCGTCTGAAGCTGGTGGGTTTCGAACCTGGCCATCGCCGCTGGCGGGCGCTGTCGAAGCTCTGGCAGCCGCACGCGGAGGACATGGTCTATTGCTTCAACGATGTGCACGCGATGATGGCCTTCATCGGCGCCGGCGAGGACAATCAAGCCGAGGCGCTGCGCGCGCGTCTGGCCGCAAGGGCGTTGGGCCAGGACAGCAATGCCATGATGACGCGCGAGGTCGGGCTGCCCTTGGCCGAGGCCCTGATCGCGTTCGGCCATGGCGATGATGCCGAGGCCGTGGATCTGCTCTTGTCCATGCGCCGGAAGGCGCATCTCTTCGGCGGCAGCCATGCGCAGCGCGATCTGATCGAGCAGACCCTGCTGGCGGCCGCGATCCGTGGCGGCCGGCGTCCTCTCGCCCGCGCGCTGGCGGGCGAGCGGCTGGCCCGCAAGGAGACCAGTCCCGGCAATTGGCGCTGGATGGCCCGCGCCTGGCGCAGCCTCAGTCAGACGGCGCAGGCCGACGCCGCCGATCGCCGGGCGAGCGAGCTTGCGCGATTGACCTGATGGAAGGGAGAGCTGTTCGTTAGACGCCGGGCGCGGGGAAGCTCTGCGGCGCCGGATCGACGGTGCCGATGGCGCCGTTCTGGATCTCGAAGACGGCCAAGCCGCGTTCGACCCCGCCATCGGGGCGGAAACGGAAGATGCCGTCGATGCCGGCGAAGCCTTCAGGCGCCGTCAGAACATCGTTGTCGATCCGAGGGCGGTTGGGATCGCGCGTCATGGCCGCGGCCAGCAGCGTCGCGTCATAAGCGAGGCTGGCGATGCGCGGCGGCTGCGCCCCGTAATTGGAGCGGTAACGGTCGGCGAAACCGGCCCAGGCCTCGTTGGCCGGCGCCGCGAAAAGCCCGCCCACCAGTGCCGGCTCGCGCAGCAGACCCCGGTCGTTCCAGAGCGAGGTGCCGAGCAGATGCACGGTGGTCTGATCGATGCCGTAATAGGAGAGCAGCGGCGCCACCAGATGCAGCACGTCGCCGCCTTCGGGGATCATCAGCGCATCGAACGAGCCTTTGGCATTGCCCAGGCGCTGCAGGAAGGGCGAGAAATCCGAGGTTCCCGGCGGATAGAACTCGATCGCGGAGAGCGCGCCGCCGGTGGCGAGCACGGTCTGCTGCAACTGTCCGGTCACCGCGCGACCGAAGGCAGTATCGGGCACCAGCGCCGCCACCCGTTTGTAGCCGCGCATCGCCGCATAGCGGACGACACGATCCACCTGAAGCTGGGGCAGGTTGCCCATGACATAGACGCCGTTGCCCGCGACCGAACGGTCGGTCGAGAAGGAGACCATCGGCAGTTGCGCGTTGCGCGCCGCCGGCGCCGCCTGGGCCACGCCCGGGGCGAAAACCGGGCCCAACACCATCTCGACCCCGGCATCGACCAGTTGCTGCGACGCGGCGGCAGGCCCGCCGGCCTGCTCGGTGTCGCGGATCTCGAGCGACAGATTCTCGCTGCCGGATTCGAACAAGGCCATCTCGGCCGCCTGCAGCATGGCCCGACCGAGGCCCGCATTGCTGCCCGAGAGCGGCAAGAGCAGCCCGACCTTGGCGGGTCCCGCCGGCAGCGGTGCCGGTGTCGGTTCGGGTGCGGGCGTCGGCTCCGGCGCCGGCGTCGGTTGTGTCGCTTGTTGTGTCGGCGGCGGCGTCGTTACAGTCTTCGGCGCGCAGCCGGCGAGCAAGATCGCGGCCATGAGCGCGACGAACAAGGCGCGGGCCGTGAGGCGGGCGGGAGCGAAGGATGGCCAAGCGGGCAGGCGGCGGGCGAGGGCGGGGGAAGGCGACACGGGCCGTGAGCTCCGGCGTCGATGAGGATGATGCCGCCGAGCCTAGCGATCAGGTCCGATCAAGTAAACCCGAGCCGACGCACCCACTGCCAACGCGCAGCGACGAAAAGAAGATCGGCGAATCGCCGATGGCCGGCCTTTATCTGGTGGCAACCCCGATCGGCAATCTCGGCGACATTACGCAACGCGCGCTCGATCTCTTACGTCGCGTCGATCTCATCGTCTGCGAAGACACGCGCGTGACCGCCAAGCTTTTGGCGCGCTATGCCATCTCCGCCCGAATGTTGCCCTATCACGAACATAATGCCGAGCGAATGCGCCCCGAGCTGCTCCAGCGTCTGGCCGAGGGCCGCTCGATCGCCCTGGTGAGCGACGCCGGGACGCCGCTCGTTTCCGATCCCGGTTACAAGCTGGTGCGCGCGGCGATCGCCGCGGGCCACGCCGTGACGGCGCTGCCCGGCGCTTCCGCCTCCTTGACCGCCTTGCTGCTGTCGGGCCTGCCGCCCGACCGCTTCTTCTTCGCGGGCTTTCTGCCCGCCAAGAGCGGCGAGCGCAGGCGGGAACTCGGCGCGCTGGCCGGCATCCCGGCCACGCTGATCTTCTATGAGAGCGCCAACCGCTTGGCGGAGTCTCTGGCGGACATGACGGAACTCCTCGGCGATCGTCCCGCCGCGGTGGCGCGCGAGCTGACCAAGCTGCATGAGGAGGTCAGGCGCGGCAGTCTCGGCAGCCTCGCCGGCCACTATGAAGCGGCAGGCCCACCCAAGGGCGAAATCGTCGTTGTAGTGGGACCGCCTTTGGCGGGGACCGGCGCCGTCTCGGCGGCTGATCTCGACACGGCCCTCAAGCAGGCCTTGGCGCAAATGAGCCTCAAAGATGCGGTGGCGGCGGTCGCCGCCGCCACCGGCCGGCCGCGCCGCGAGATCTATGCGCGGGCCTTGGCCTTGGCCGGCGCGGATCCGGCCTCCTGACCGCCGAGATGGGTCCGAGGCCGAAGAGCGAGGGCGACAAGCGCCGAGCCGCGCTGCAGCGGGGCCGCTTCGCGGAGAGCCTCGCCGTCTGGTGGCTGCGGCTCAAAGGCTATCGGATCCTGGGTCGCGACCTGCGGCTGGGCGTGGGCGAGATCGACATCCTCGCCCGGCGCGGCCGGTTGCTGGTAGCGATCGAGGTCAAACACCGCCCCGACCTGCTGACCGCGGGCGAAGCGATCGACCGGCGCAGCCGCGAACGCATCGCCCGCGCCTTGTCGCGCTGGCTGGCGCAGCATCCGAACCTGGCCGATCTCGATCTTCGTTTCGATGCGGTGCTGATGGTGCCGGGTCACTGGCCCCGGCATTTGCCCGATGCTTGGCGACCGGAGCCGGAATAAGCGCGCACCGGATTTCATCGCGACCGCCTCGATTCGCGGGATTCCTTGCCGCGGGGGAGGGGCGGCAGGCTAGAATCGGGCCCGATTCGCATGATGGCGCCGGCCCACGCTCTTACCCGCCGGCCTGGACGTGTGCGCCCGGATCGGGCGCCCGCTTTGGGCTTGGTCCTGCTATTGCCGATCCTGGTGCCGATCCTGGCCGGCTGCAGCCCGATCGGCGCGGCCGAGACCGCCGGCGTCTTCGTTGCGGTCCAGGCCACCCAGGAACGGGGCCTCGACACCGCGCTCTCCGACGATCTCATCTGGACCAAGGTCCAGGCGCGTTGGCTCGACAACGACGCAGACATGTTCAGCAAGGTGCGGTTGCAGATCCACGAGGGACGGCTGCTGCTGACCGGCGTGGTGCAGACGGCGACGGTGCGGATGACGGCGGTGCGTCTCGCCTGGGAGGTCGATGGCGTCAAGGAAGTGATCAACGAGATCAAGGTCGCCGAGGCGCCCGATCTGGGCCAGGCCGCCCAGGACCAATGGGTCGCCCAGGAGCTCCGCAACAAGATGCTGTTCGACAGCGCGGTCCGGTCGGTCAATTACAGCGTAGAGGCGGTCGAGGGCACGATCTATCTCATGGGAATCGCACAGAATAAAACCGAGCTCCAGCGCGTCATTGATCATGCGCGCGACATTTCCTATGTCCGGAAGGTCGTGAGCTATGTGCGCATCAAGGGCGAACCGCCGCCGCCGGTGCCCGCCCAGACCGAGCCGGCCCTGGGACAGCCCGTCCAAGGCGAGCCCGCGCCGGCCATCGCCCCGCCACCGATCAAGCCGGCCGCCGCTTCTTGAGCCTCGATTTCATGAATCATGTTGGCGCCTTATGAGTCCCTCTGCCGTCACACCCGTCGCATCGACCGGCCTGCCCTGGCCGGAAACCATGTCGGCGCATGATTACCTGACCTTGATCGGCAGGACGGCGGAGGATCAGATCGATCTGGCGGCCGCCGCTCTGGCGCTGGCGGTGCTGGATCGACCGCAGGCACCGTTAAGCGAAGCGCAGTCGCATCTGGCGGCCTTGGGTCGATCGGTTGCGGTCGCGTTCGAGGCCGTCGGCCGCGACGATCTGAGCGCGCGCAGCTTCGCCCTCGCCGCCGTCCTGGCGCGACAAGAAGGCTATGATGGCGACCGCGATCACTATGACGATCTCGCCAACGCGAATCTGATCTCGGTGATCGAGCGACGGCGCGGCCTGCCGGTGGCGCTCGGTATTCTCTATATCCATGCCGCGCGGCTGCAGGGATGGGATGCCGTCGGTCTCGATTTCCCCGGCCATTTCGTGATCCGCCTCGAGCATGAGAGCGGGCGGGCGATTCTCGATCCCTTCAATGGCGGCGCGGTGCTGGAGGTCGCCGATCTGCGCCGGCTGATCAAGGCGGCCCATGGCCCCGCGGCCGAGCTCGAGACGCGCCATTACAACCCCTTGCCCGACCGCGCCGTGCTGCTCCGGCTCGAGAACAACATCAAGCGCCGCCTGATCGCCGCACGGGCCCTCAGCGCTGCGGCCGAGCATGTGCGTCGCATGCTGCTGCTGGCGCCGGGCGAGACCGGGCTTTGGCGCGAGCTTGGGCTGATCGAAGCGGAGAGCGGCAATCTCAAGGCCGCGGCGGCGGCGCTCGAACAATTTGCGGCCGCGGTACCCGAAGGCGGGGAACGCCAACAAGCGCGAAAGCTGATCCAGGAACTGAAAGCCCGGCTGAACTGAAGGGAGACCGGCAGGCTCAGCCGCAACTGGCGCGAGACTGGGGGGCCGGCTTATAGTCGCAGGCCCAAAGACAAGGGTATTGCCGGTCATGAGCCTTGCCGTCGCCGTTCAGATGGATCCGATCGAGAACGTCAATATCGATACCGACAGCACCTTCGTGCTCGGGCTCGAGGCGCAGCACCGGGGCCATGCGCTGTTCCATTATGGGCCGCGACAGCTGTTCCTGCGCGACGGCCGCGTCTATGCCCGCGCCCGGCCGATGCAGCTGCGCCGCGAGCGCGGCAATCATTTCACGCTCGGCGCCGAACAGACGCTCGATCTGGCGACCCTCGATATCGTGTTGATGCGCCAGGATCCGCCTTTCGACATGGCCTATATCACCGCCAC
>Ga0153916_10003304_pt1 | contig 11999 bp, 10 predicted proteins | sample Opewatmetagenome_FD_109642 | JGI IMG/M metagenome (GOLD analysis project Ga0153916, IMG submission 109642) | Freshwater wetland microbial communities from Ohio, USA - Open water 3 Core 3 Depth 4 metaG | ecosystem: Environmental > Aquatic > Freshwater > Wetlands | place: USA: Ohio, Lake Erie...
ATCCTGTTCGCCGGGTTAAATCGCGTCACGATTGGGCACTACGAATAATTTGGGCACTACGTAATCGGCGATATCCTATCCGGTCGGAGTACGGCTACGATTGGCGGGGATTATAACAACGTCGGCTCGCGGCGTCAATTGTGGCCTCGACCCTCCTATATCGGAACGCCGCCCGTAAGAGTCCGTAAATACTTTTTAGGAACGCTGGGAGGCGGAAATCCTAAAGCGCGTGAATAATTTTTAGGCGAAAAAGCCGCTCGTTTGGACGTGGATATTAGAAATCCCAATCGGGTTTTGGCTCGGGCAATCGAAGCGTCGCGTCCGGCGACTCGAGGGAAAGGGCGGTTCCGCCGATATTCCCCGAACGAAAAAGCCACCCGGATGGGTGGCATTATTGGTAAGGTTATTTATTTTACCGATATAGTGCTTTGACCTTCCCTAGCGAGGCCGGGGCGACTTTCTGGCCGGGGTACGGGCAGTGTATTTTCCATATCCGGCCGTTCAGGCACGTTGCCACCCAAAGATACCCGTCGGAATAACACATCCCCAGCGGACCTGCCTCGGGGGCGAGAAAAGACGATACGAGCGAACCGTTTGTATTATAGCCCCATACAAACCGATAGCTACCGGGATCTCCGCCGTAAACGACCCCGTTTCGCCAGTCCCACGCCAGGTCCATTAAACCCCCGGTGGCGACTTTGAATGATGACATAATGCTGCCCGTCGTCAGGTTATTCCGGTAAATGTGCGGGACAGACGGATTAATCACGCTGGTGAAAAACGCCGAAGGATTAAGGCCGCCGTCGCCGGTGGTTTGGAGGGCTAAGCCGCCGTTCATGTCATGACCTACCGGAATGGACTTATAGATAGTCATAGGGTTATTCGAGTCACAAACTAGGACTCTGTCGTATATGGCGTCGCCCATCCATAAGTAACCGCCGGCCTGGTAACACAGACCCCGCGTCGTGTACCCGAGGTAGGACTGCATCGTTTGATGGATGGAGCCCGTTTCTGCGTTCATACGGTAGATGTAATAAGGAGAAGTATTGCACCAAACCCAAAGATATTGCGGCCCCGGCCCATAAGCGAGGGCATAGGGTTGGCTCGCCGGCGAGCGAAAAGAGGCGACGACGTCTCCTAACGCGCCAAAAGCAACGGCCGCCGTAATGACGTAACCAGCGGCTAGCATTAAAACCTTTCGCATCTTCCGTCCTCCTCCGGATTAATTTGGAAATCTATGTGGCGAAATTACTTGCGTATATTTTAGTATAGTGCCTAGAGTTGTCAAGCGTTTTTTACGTTTAAGCCGTTAAATTAGAAATCCCAATCGGGTTTCGGGTCGGGCAATCGAAGCGTCGCGTCCAGCGCCTCCAGGAGTTCGGGCGGCCCCGAAATGTCGTCCGTGACGGCCAAGCCCGTCGCCGGCCTGACGCCGAGCCACATCCGCGTGAAGGCGCCGACCGAGGCGGTGAGGGCGGGGAGGGCTGGGTCTACGCCCCGTTCCGCCGCCGAGCGAGGCCCGAGCAATACGACGTAATCCCCGGCGACGCCGCGCCAAGGCGCATCCTCGTCCAAGTGCTCGATTATAGGGTCCGCCAATTTTAGATTGAATCGAACCCCTTCTCTTGAGAGCTTCGTACGCTCCAGGCAACCGGGTACGTCCAGGATTCGCATTTGCCAGTACGCCGCGGCGCTAATCTTGTGTTCGTACTTCGATTTTTCGGTCAGGGTATGTAATTGAAAAGGCCGCTCGAGGAGGTCTTGGAGTTGGATGCCGGCCGGCTCGCGCATCTTCACCAGCCGCACTTGGTCGCCCAGGCTTTTTACGAGCGCCATCAGCTCCACGAACTGGTCCGGCGTTCGGTAGGCCATCCAATTCACCGTATAGGGCCCTTCTTCCGCCGGTTCGGCAGCGCACCATAAGTAGTGACTTAGTTCGGCGCCCGGGCCGTCGGCGTACCCCAGGCCGAAGCCGTTTTTGGTCCATATCATCTCGGCCCGGGTTAATCCCGGCGGCGTCAAGTTGCACCCGCCGTGGCCCCTTAGCCGAACTAACCTCACTTGGTGCGCGCTCTCCCAATCGTCTGCGGCTAGCCGCCGCGGCACACGCGGCTTAGCCGCGACGTTTAGTCGGGCGGGGTCGAAGGCGAACCAATGCTCGTAGCCTCCCGTGCCGAAGCCGAGTTGCTCGTAGTAACCCTGCTCGAACATACCCAGGCCGCAGACCAGCGCGCCGTCGGCGGCATCGGCGGCCACGGCCGCCGCCGTCAACCTTTTCGCGAGCCCCTGTTTGCGCGCTACCCGGCTGGTGGTAACCGCGGTAACGCACGAAAAAGGGAGGTCGTCGTCGAGATAGCGGACGTAACCCGGCGCCGTAAGGACTAAGCATTCCGCTTCGCCGTGGACGTCGGCGACGAGGGCGCGGCCGCCGGCGACGAAGAGGTCCATCGCCTCCTCGTGCTCCGCCTTTCCCGGCTCCAGCCAGCCGGTCTCGTACCAGATCCGGTGCGCGGCTTTTTTGTCGCGCGCGGGGTCATACGCGCGGTATTCCATTTTAATTTCTTCTTCTCCCGTTTTCGCTAAAAGCGTTGAGCCGGCTGAGTTTAAGATCTAACCGGCCAAGATTATATATACCGCATCCGCTCGGGTCAACCGAGGATTTACTTTAATACGTATCGGCCGGCGCGTGCGAAGTTAGAACCGTTCTCAATTTATTGCCCTCAAAGACTATATTTCGGGCGATATCTTCGCTCCTGGCGGGAAACATTTTTTTCTCTAAAACGTTCATTTTTTACTTGACAAGTATAGGCCGATTTGGTTTAATGTCGTTGGTGGTGAATTGTGGTGATTTGTGGGAAAAATAGTGGAACACGCTCTTAAGAAATATGTTATATGCCCGAATTTTACGACAAAAGGGATAGTGACGTAGATTTAAGCCGTTGGTCTTTCGGCTTTAACGGCCAATATCGTCATTCTATTGACGAGAAGGGTCGGCTTAGCGTCCCGGTGAACTTCCGCCGGGACGCCGCGGGGAACGCCCTAAGCCGGTTTAAACTTACAGTCGGCTTCGAGCGATGCCTGTTTCTTTTTCCCGCCGAATACTGGCAAGCGGTCGTTGAACCCCAACTGCTTGAGCTGCCTATTATGGAACGGCAGGCGCGGCTGGTGACGAGGATGCTCTTAAGTCGCGCCGCCGATTGTGAGCCGGACCGCCAGGGTCGGATTGTGGTTCCGGGGCCTTTGCGGGAATACGCCGGCGTCGCCGCCGAAGCCATCGTCAACGGTATGTACAACCGGGTCGAGATCTGGAGCGTCGACCGCTGGTTCGCGTACGAGGCGGAGGCCATGGCGGCCTTCGAGGATATGGCGGCCCGCTACAAGATTAAATTTTAACCGTGGTCACCGTCTGGGAAAACGTCGCGATTTCTTCGTCTTCCGTGGGCCGCCCGGGCGGCGCCGCGGATTCGCGCCACCAACCCGTGATGGCGGCCGAGATAGGGGCGGCGCTCGTGCGCCGGTACGGCGGCGTATTCGTGGATGCTACGGTCGACGGCGGCGGCCACGCCGCCAGGTTTTTGGAAATCTTGCCGTCTGACAACTTCTACGTCGGCGTCGACCTCGACGGCGACGCGCTGGCGCGGGCGCGGGGACGGCTCGCCCCGTTCGGCGCGCGGGTGGTCTTGGAACGCGCTTCCTTCGTCGAGCTCGCCGAGTTAGCGGCGCCGTACGTCGGCCGCGTCACGAACGTCTTGTTCGACCTCGGCCTTTCCAGCGACCAGCTTGCGGACGAAGGCCGCGGTTTTTCTTTTAATTCCTCAGGCCCTCTCAATATGCGCTTCGACGGCGACGCGTCGAAGTTGACCGCCGCCGAGGTCGTCAATACTTTTGGCGAGGGGGATTTGGCTAATATAATTTACGGCCTGGGCGGAGAACGGCGCGCCCGGGGCGTCGCCCGAGCTATCGTACGGCGGCGTAAACAGCGGCTGTTCGCAGATGCCGCGGACCTCGCGGACGTAGTCGGCCGGGCTGCGGGTGGCCGCCGCGGCCGCCTCCACCCGGCGACGCGGATTTTTCAGGCCTTGCGGGTGTTCGTAAACGACGAGCTGGCGGCACTCGAGGGTGCGTTGCCGGACGCCGTCGGGATTACGGCGTCGGGCGGCCGCTTGTTCGTAATTTCATATCATTCGTTGGAAGACCGCGTCGTCAAAAAGTTTTTCCGGTCTTCGGCCGAAAAAGGCGAGTTGCGAGTATTAACGCCGAAACCTACGAGGCCAGGCCGGGACGAAATACACGCCAATCCGCGCAGCCGCGGCGCGCGCCTGCGTTTCGCCGAGAGAGTTTGACATGGCTGGGGTTTATTACCGACCGCCCACGATAGACGTCAAATTCCGGCCCCCGCGGCGCTGCCGGGTTTACGTGCGGGCCGTGCTCGCGACGCTGGGGGCTCTTCTGCTGGCGTTTTTCTATTTGTGGCAATACGTTTCCATTCTCGAGCTCAACTACGAAGTGACGCGCCTGAAGCGCGAATTGGATGAGGCGTACCAAGAGAAGATGGCGTTGAAGTCCAACTTATACCGGAAGCGTTCCATGGCCGAGATCGACGAAATCGCGCACGAAAAACTGGGTTTAAGGCCGCCCGTGCCGGGCCAGGTCGTCATCGTCGAGGATTTTGAGAATTGAAACCGGGCCGTAAAATCCGTTTTGCCGCGTTGTATCTCTTTTTCGTCGCCGTCTTCGGCGCCGTTCTGGTGCGGTTGTTATGGGTTCAGGTCTTGCGCCACGATTTTTACGCCCGGGTGGCGTTCGAACAGCAATACGGCCGGAGCTACCTGCCCGCGGCGCGCGGCACGATTTACGACCGCAACATGAGCCCGTTGGCGATGAGCAGGCCGGTATACGATATCTATTGCATCCCGCGGCTTGTAAGGGACGGCAAGGCCGCGGCGAGAATGCTCGCGCCGGCGCTCGGTGTCGACGAGGGAGAGCTCGAGCGAAAGTGCGGTTCCGGCGCCCAGAGCGAATGGTTGGCCCGCGAGGTATCGCGTGCCGAAGCGACGAAGGTGTTGGCGGCGGGGTTGACGGGCGTTTTCGCCCGGCCGTGCGAACGAAGGCTCTATCCCGAGGGCGAGCTGGCGTGTCACGTGCTCGGTTACCTGGGCGCGCGGGACGGCGCGCGGGCGGGCGCCGAAAGTACGCTCGACGTTTATTTGGAGGGTTTGCCCGGCTTTTCCGATGGCGGCGCCGACGCCGCGGGGCGAGCGCTCCCGGATTTGACCGATAACTTCGTCCCGCCGATGGACGGTTTGGGTTGCGTTTTAACCATAGATAATTGGTGCCAATACGTGGCCGAGCGCGAGCTTAAAAGTTGTTGTGAGCGACACGACGCGGAAAGCGGCGCGGCGGTAGTTATGGACCCGCGCACCGGCGAGGTCCTCGCGTTGGCGTCGTACCCGGCGTATGACCCGAACCGTTACGCCGATTACCCCCCGGTCTATTGGCGGAACGCCGCCGTCACCTGCGCCCTCGAGCCGGGGTCGATCATAAAACCGTTCCTCGTGGCCGCGGCCCTGCAGGAGGGCGCTGTTTCAACCCGCGACATTTTCGATTGCTCCAAGGCGCTGCGGGTGGGTCGTTTCCAGATAACGGACGTCAAGCCTTGCGCCGAGCCGCTTACGCCGTCTCAAATAATCGAACGGTCGAGCAACATCGGCGTCGTCCTTATCGCCCGCAGGCTCGGCGGCCGTCGCTATTACGAGTACTTGCGCAAGTTCGGCTTAGGTGAAAAGACGGGCGTGGACCTGCCGGCCGAAAACCCCGGCGTTTTACGTTACGGCGAGTTCGCCCGGCCGCTCGGTCGCTCGTTCGCCAGTTTCGGCCAGGGGTTCTCGGCCACCCCCCTCCAAATCGCCACCGCGGCATGCGTCCTCGCCAACGGCGGCACGCTGGTCAAGCCCATGCTTGTTTCGGAGATAGTGGACGAGAACGGCCGGCCGCTCCGTCGGTTTGAGCCCCAGGTTCAACGCCGCGTGGTTTCCCCTACGACGGCGGCGGTCGTGCGGCAAATGTTGGCGTTGGTGGTCGAACGCGGCGGCGGGAAATTGGCTCAGCTGCCGGGGTACCGCGTAGCCGGGAAGACCGGCACGTCGGAGATAGCCGCCGCCGCCGGCGGTTATCTGCCCGGCGCTTATAATTCGTCTTTTTTGGGGATTATACCGGCCGACGACCCCCGCGTCGTAATTTTTATTACGGTGCGAAAACCCCGCGGCGAGGTCTTCGGCGGCACGGTGGCCGCGCCGGCGTGCGCGCGGATGGCCGTCGATATCCTGCCGGCGCTCAAAGCGCTTCCCGCCGGCGGCGACAGGATGGACTTGGCCGTTGCGCCGGTTAAACGGTCCGCCGCCGTAACTTTCCGAGATGTCCCCGCCGCCGTCGCGATAAGATACCTTACGTCGTCGGGATTGCGCGCCCGTCTCGACGGGAGGGGCGGACGCGTTTTGTGGAGTTCGGCGGACGGCGGCACGCCCCCCGAAACCGGCAACGTCGTTTTGGTGAAGTTGGGCGGCGGCGTTTTCGTCATGCCCGCTTTGGTCGGCCTTCCCGTCCGCGAAGCCATGAGGTACCTCGGGCCGTTGGCCGCGACCGTGAACCTGCGAGGCGACGGTGGCTGGGTGGTCGACCAGTCGCCGCCCCCCGGGGCGAAATTGGACGGCGAATGTACGCTTGTCTTGGCCGGGAAGCCTTCCCGCTTGAGACGCGCCGTTTACGCCGACGGGAAATCGCCGCTCCGTGCCGAGGCCGAGGCGGCAGGGTGAGGCCGTGAGCGTAAACTGGACGCTGGCCGAGGTCAAGGAGTTGTTAAACGGCGACGTTTGGGGCGACGGCGACGACCTTCGCCTCTCGGGGGTCAGCACCGATAGCAGGGCCGTTTGGCCCGGCGACCTCTTCGTGGCGCTTCGGGGCGCGCGTCGCGACGGGGCCGTGTACGTAGGGGAGGCCGCCGCCAAAGGGGCCGCCGCCGCCGTCGTAACCAGGGAAGCGGGCGAAGCGATTCCCCTGGTCGTGGTCGAAGACACGCGGGAGGCGTTGCGCCTTCTGGCTCGCGCGCGGCGGAACGAATTCCGCGGCCCGGTCGTCGCCGTTACGGGTTCTTGCGGGAAAACGACTACCAAGGACTTAGTCGCCGCCGTCTTGGCTCGTGAGTACCGCGTTCGCGTCGCTCCCGGAAATTATAATAACGACGTGGGGGTACCGTTGTCGATACTCGCGCTCGAAGCCGGCGACGACGTGCTCGTGCTTGAGCTCGCCGTGGGCGCGCCGGGCGAGATGGCGCCTTTGGCCGATGCTGCGGCGCCGACCGTGGCCGTCGTTACGAATATAGCGCCGACGCATCTGGAGTTCTTCGGAGACGTCGCCGCGGTCCGCCGCGAGAAGATGATGTTGCTCAATTACGTCAAGCCCGGAGGGACCGTCGTATTGAACGCCGACGACCCCTCGGTGGCCGCTATGGGCGCCGAAATAGTCAACGGTTTGAAGGTCGTCACTTTCGGGATGGGCCCGCGCGCGGACGTGCGGCCGGGGGATTTGACGGCCGAGGGTTTCCGCGGCTCGACGTTCGCCCTCCCCGCCGGCGCTCGCGTCGAACTGGCGCTCCCGGGTCAATATAACGTTATGAACGCGCTGGCGGCGGCGGCGGTGGGGTGCGTTTTGGGCGTACCGGAGGAGGAAATCGCTGCCGGCCTCGGCGCCTATTCCGCTAGAGGTTTCCGTTCCCGCGTCGCGGCCGACGAGCGCGGCACGAGATTTTTCGTGGATTGTTACAACTCCTCGCCGCAAGCGGCGAAAGCGGCGCTGGTTTTCATAGCGGCCGCGCCCGCCGAAGGTCGCCGGTGGGCCGTTTTGGGCGATATGCTCGAGCTCGGCGCCGCGGCGGAAGAGGCCCACCGGGAAATAGGGAAGTTTGCGGCGGCCGCGGGGTTCGACTTTGTCGTCGGCCTGGGCGACGGCGGCCGCTTGATCGCCGAAGGCGCGCGTGCCGCCGGCACGGCGCCCGACGCCGCGCCGTCCTTTCAGCATAAAGGCGAATTGGCCCGTTTTTTAGCGGCCAGCCTGAAGGCGGGCGACGTCGTTTTATTGAAAGCCAGCCGCGCCGTACGGTTGGAGGATATCCTGGATACGTTGGGCGTAGACGTCGACGGAGGTTAACTTTTGCTCTACCTATTGCTGTACCCGTTGCACACCGACATCTCGTGGCTCAATCTCTTCCGCTACGTGACGTTCCGCGCGGCGTACGCGGCCGTGACGGCGTTTTTGATAGCTTTCCTTTTGGGGCCGCCGCTAATCCGGTTCCTCAAGCGCAAGATGGTCGAAGAAATCATACGCGACGAAGTGCCGCGGCGCCACCTGGATAAAGCGGGGACGCCGTCGATGGGCGGCCTTCTGATCCTGGCTGCCGTAATTATACCGACGCTCTTGTGGGCGGATATCACGAGTCGGTACGTGCTCGCCATTCTCCTCGTGACGGTCGCGTTGGGGGCGATGGGTTTCGTCGACGATTATTTGAAACTCGTAGTCAAAAAACCTTTGGGGCTGCTGGCGCGGTGGAAGTTTTTCGGCCAGACCGTACTCGCGCTCGCCATCGGCCTTTTCGTTTATCTCTTCCCCCTCGACAACGGCATGACAACCTGGTTGACGTTCCCGTTCCTTAAAAATGTCGCCGTCGACCTGGGCGCCTTCTATATCCTTTTCGTGATGATTACGATCGTGGGTTCGACCAACGCCGTGAACTTAACCGATGGCCTCGACGGCCTGGCCGCCGGCGCGATGTTGTTCTCGGGGGCGGCGTACGCCGTCATGTGCTACGTCGTGGGCCACGTCAATTTCTCGGGGTACCTGCAAGTAATGTACGTGACGGGCGGCGCCGAGCTCACCATATATATGGCCGCTATGGTGGGCGCGTTATTGGGCTTTTTATGGTTCAACAGCTACCCGGCCGAAGTGTTCATGGGCGATACCGGCGCGCTGGCTTTGGGCGGCGGCATAGGTACCGTCGCGATTCTGATAAAACAAGAACTCCTGCTCGTCGTCGTGGGCGGCGCTTTCGTAGTAGAAACGCTGTCGGTTATAATCCAGGTTTTGTATTTCAAGGCCACCGGCGGCCGGCGGGTTTTCAAGATGTCGCCCCTCCATCACCATTACGAGTTGAAGGGGCTCGCGGAACCGAAGATTACCGTTCGGTTCTGGCTGTTATCGGCGATTTGCGCCGTCATCGGCCTTTCGACGCTAAAGATAAGGTGAGCGGATTCTCGGATAAATTGGAGGCCTTTAGGGGCCGCCGCGTCTTAGTGGTCGGGTTGGGTCGGTCCGGCGTCGGCGCGGCGACGGTTCTCGCCCCCGTCGCCGGCACGGTCGTCGGTTGCGACGAGAAACCGCTTGAGGAATTGGACGCGGGCGCGGCCGCACTCGCCGGCGTCGGCGTGGAACTGCGCCCCGGCGAACAGGGCGCGGCGTTGCTCGAGGGTATGGACCTCGTCGTCCGGAGCCCCGGCGTCCCGTGGGAAGCGCCGCTCATCGTCGCCGCGCGCGAGCGAGGGGTTGAGGTCATCGGCGAGCTCGAGTTGGCTTATCGGCTGCTCGTCACCGACCGCGTCGTGGCCGTTACCGGTTCCAACGGGAAGTCGACGACGACGGCTCTTGTGGGCGAGATGTTCCGGCGCGCGGGCGAGGAGGTGGTCGTCGCCGGCAATATCGGCGTGGCGCTCACGGCCGTGGTGGCGGACCTCGAGCCGACCGCGGCGGTCGTGGCCGAGGTTTCATCGTTCCAACTGGAAGATGCCGTAACGTTCAGGCCGCGGGTGGCCGTGTTGCTCAACCTCGCGCCGGACCATCTGGACCGGCACGGCTCGCCGGCGGCGTATTACGGAATGAAGTGGCGTCTATTCGAGAACCAGCGGCGGGAAGACTACGCCGTCCTCAACGCCGACGACGAGTCCTCCGCCAATCGGGACCAACTCGGGGCGTCGGTGTTGTTGTTCGGCCGGAGCGCAGGGCCGGGCCCCGGCGTATGGGTCGCCACGGACGACGTCGCGTACGACGTCCGCGGGCGGCGCGGGACGCTGATGCCGGTTCGCGACATCCGGTTGCCCGGGCCCCATAATCTCTCGAACGCCATGGCGGGCGCTTGCGCGGCGTTGGCGATGGCCGTGCCGGCGGCGGCCGTGGCGGAAGCGCTACGCGATTTCGAGGGGTTGCCGCACCGCCTCGAATTCGCCGGCGAGGTGCGGGGCGTGCGTTACGTTAACGATTCCAAGGCTACCAACGTCGCGAGCGCGCTCACGGCGCTGGCGACTTTCGGCGAGCCGATAGTATTGATCGCGGGCGGCAAGTCGAAAGGCGGCGATTTTAAGGCTTTGGCGGCCGCGGCTCGCGATAGGGTCAGGGTCGCGATACTTTACGGTACCGCGCGGGACGAACTCGCGGCCGCGTTCGAAGGGGTCGTCGAGCTCGAGCGCGCGGATACGATAAAGGAGGCGGTGGCGAAGGCGGCGGCGCTGGCCCGGCCGGGCGACGTCGTGCTGCTCTCGCCGGCCTGTACGTCGTGGGACCAATACCGCGACTTCGAGGAACGGGGCGACGATTTCAAAAGGGCCGTCGCCGACCTAATGGGGGAGGGCCGTTAGGGGATGCGGCGTTCGTTGGTCTGGACGTTGGTGATAGTTTCGCTCGCGTTGGCTACGGTGGGCGTACTCATGGTTTTTTCGTCGAGCGCGGCTTTGGCGTACGTGAAATACGAAAGCGACAGCATGTACTTCCTCAAACGGCACGTGGTCAATTTGGCGGTAGCTCTGGCGGTCGGCGGGTTTTGCGCGCTGGTCGATTACCATTTATGGCAGCGGCTCGCGTGGCCGGCGGCGATTATCTCGGTTACGTTGTTGGCAACGACGCTCGTCGTCGGCGTAGGGAGTTACGCGGCTCCCGTTCACCGGTGGCTCAAGGTGGGCCGGTTCTTCCTCCAACCCTCCGAGCTCGCGAAATTGGCGACCGTGTTCGCGCTGGCGAAGTACGTCACCCGGCGCGGGCAACTCGAAACCCCGTACGAGAAATGGCTCCCCCTCGGCGCGGTGGTTTTGATGTTCGCGACGGTGGCGGCCCAGCCCGATTTCAGCATGGCGTTTCTTATCGCCGCCACGGCGTTCGTTATGCTCTTTCTCGCGGGGGTGCGGCTCAGGTATATCGTCGGGGCCGGAGCGCTGGTGGCTCCGCTTTTGGGAATCATGATTTCCGCCCATAAATATCAAGTTTCGCGGCTGATATCGTACGTCGACCCGTGGCGTTACGCCCGGGGCCGCGGCTACCAGATCATACAATCGCTGATCGCGCTGGGTTCGGGGGGCCTTATCGGAAAAGGGTTGGGCGCGAGCAACCAGAAGCTGTTCTATTTGCCGCAATCGCACACCGACTTCGTATACGCCATATTGGGTGAGGAGTTCGGCTTCGTCGGCAGCGCCGCGGTGTTGGCCGCGTTCGCGATTTTGGTTACGGCCGGTTTCAAGACCGCGGCCCGGGCCGGCGACGTCTTCGGCAGGTACTTGGCGGCGGGGTTGACCACGCTCATAGGTTTGGGCGCCGCGGTGAACCTCTGCGTCGTTACCGGGTTAATACCTACGACCGGGATCCCGCTGCCGTTTATTTCTTACGGCGGGACGTCGCTCGTCGCCACCTTCGCCGCCGTCGGCATTTTGGTCAATATCGCGCGGCGTTCCGGCGTCGATAGCGGCTTTGGCTACGCCCGGCGCGACTTTCCGCCGGCGTCGTTGAGCGGGACGTTCGTAGATTACGTATGACGAAATGGCGCGAATCGAAGAAAGAATCGACGTCGTCATAGCCGGCGGCGGAACCGGCGGCCATCTCTTCCCCGGCCTCGCGACGGCGCAGGCGATAACCGCCTTGGCGCCGCGAGCGGCCATCACCTTTGTCGGCACCGGGCGACCGGGGGAGGAGCG
>Ga0153916_10003305_pt1 | contig 11997 bp, 15 predicted proteins | sample Opewatmetagenome_FD_109642 | JGI IMG/M metagenome (GOLD analysis project Ga0153916, IMG submission 109642) | Freshwater wetland microbial communities from Ohio, USA - Open water 3 Core 3 Depth 4 metaG | ecosystem: Environmental > Aquatic > Freshwater > Wetlands | place: USA: Ohio, Lake Erie...
CCTTAATAGGTAAAGTAAGAATTACTTTTTGGGCCGCTAGCTCAGTTGGTAGAGCAACGCCCTTTTAAGGCGTGGGTCGTTGGTTCGAATCCAACGCGGCTCACCAGAAAACATAATCCCGGAAGAATCGAATGGTTTTTTTGGGCGCAACGTCCCCATCGTCTAGCTCGGCCTAGGACATCGCCCTTTCAAGGCGGTAACACGGGTTCAAATCCCGTTGGGGACGCCAATAAAATCAAGGGTTTGCAGCAATACTAACTTTTTCTTTTTCCCCATTGTGATAAATTTGTGATAGAATTGAAGCCGTCCCCGTGTTGTCAATCGCTTCAAATGCCCCTTTTAAATCATCAGGCAACAGATGTGCGTATCGTAGGGACATGCGCGGATCCCGATGACCGAGTGAGTGCTGCACGTCAATCAAATTTCGCGTCTTGCTCAGCATGAGCGTTGCAAAGTCATGCCTCAGGTCATGGAGGCGCAAGTTTTTTACTCCGGCCCGTTCACAGGCCCGCCTGAAGGCCATTGATACCTTGTAAGGAGAATATGCTTTCCCCTGGTCATCACAGAAAACGTAAGGACTGACCACGGTCCTTTCTCTTATCAGATTAAGAAGCATTTCACGAACAATCGAGGTTATCATGATCCCAACAGGATCGCCGTTTTTTGTTCTTTCGATGATAATGCGGTTTGAAGCGAAGTTCACCTGACGGATTGTCAGGTTGAGCAGGTCCCCGCGTCTCAGGCCGGTTTGACATGCCGTAATGACCAGCGGCTTGAGCCAGGCCGGAATAGTGAACCTCAGCTTTTCAGCTTCCTCGGGGAGAACATAACGCACCCTTTTTTCTTCCTGGGTAAGCGACTTAATGATTTTTCGCACGGGATTGTCCCGGCAAATCTCCCATTCGTCAATTGCGACATTAAAAATTTGACGGAGCAGCGAGAGCTCTTTTCGGACCGTATCCGGCGAAACAGGGCCGCCTCTTTTCGTGATAGTCAGAAGTCGTTCCGATTTGTACCGGCTTAAAAGAGCTGGCCGCACATCTCCGAGAAGAACGTCTCCGAGGAAGATCTTAAAGTGTTCGACGATCTGTTTATTTCGCTCATGACTTCCCTGCTTAAATGGCGATATCTCAGTCATATACTTCTCTATAACCTCTACCATCTTAATATTTTTGGGCTTATCAAAAAACCTTCCTTCTTCGATATCGGCAAGCGTCTTTCCGTAAATTACTTCGGCCCGCCTCTTGTTTTCGGTTCCGGTCGTTTTTCTTTCTTGCCGTCCGTGGACTACAAAATTCATCCACCAGGTCTTACCTCTGCGATAAAGTCCCATTAATTTTTCACCCCCTCCTGGGACTCCTGACGCTGGCAGTTTGAGCAAATCAATTTTAACATCATGAAGAGGTTTTTTTGCAACTCTTTACCCAAGCCTCGATCTCGTTAAGGTCGAACCGCAGAACACCGTTAAATTTTAGGCAAGGGATTTTTTGCGATTGCGCCCATTGATATAAGGTCTTTTCTTTAACCTTCAAGAATCCAGAGAGTTCTTTAATCGTGATGATCTGCATTTTACCCTTGATCGCCCGATAGACCGTCGTTACCTATTTGCCTATGGGATTTCAGTGTTACCTCCATGAATTCACCCATCCGACCCGCCGGCCCCGCCGGCGGAATGGCTTCGGTTCTTGCGGGTTATAGATTTTTTTAGAAAGCTCCAACGTTTGTCCTGGCTCTTTGAATTCTTCTTCCTGTGATTGTTCTTCCACAATGGCAGGCGTAGATTGTTCTTTAGAAATTCTTTTAACGAGTTTTTCTATCTCACGCTTCCAGTTGGGTTTCAATATCCTGATCGCCGCAAGGTTCAGTACATTAAGGTCCAGCGCTTCGTTGCGCTCGCGGATTTGGACATATCGCCGGACATAGCGCCGTCCGATTCTGATTTTCTCGGGCCGCTCGGCTACAAGTTGAGCAAAATATTCTTCATCGCATGATTCATTAAAATGCATGTAATAGGGATATCTCCTCATCGGTTGGTCTGTGATGGGTTTGAAATTCTCGATATCTATTATCTCCTTCTTGTCAGCGTTAAGACGGGGGAAGATAGTATCCTTGGCGGTATCCGTGCCTATGAAGAAATCTACCTTATTACTTTTACTTCCTTTTTTGCTGCGGCGGGCACGCTCGAAGATTGGCTTGCCCGGAAACTGGGAACCTTTTGTGCTGAAGATTTTATGACGGCGATATGTCCTCACAAAATCATAGACGTGCTGGGAGGCATAACCGGAATCCACGAGAGTTATCGCGATATTCATGGGAGCTCCTGAGGCATGATATCTTGGAGTCTTCCAGAGATATTCGGCAAGGGCCTCCCATGTGCTTTTTTTATCGGCATCGCCGTCAATAATGTGATAATCAATCGTCCACTTCTCTTCATCCATGCCATGCGCTTTGATCTCTACTTCAAGACGGGGAGGGCTGGCCTGGACATCAACTGCAGCCGTAAGTAAAAGAGCAGGCAAGGGAATTTCCGGACCGTATTTTTCGCGGCGGGCGAAGAGTGCCGTTTCGTCTATAATGGATTGTTCCTCATCGTTCCATCTGAGGGCGAGACGTGTATTCCAGAATTTTTTGAGTTTGGTCGCGTCCTGTGTTTTGATTGCATTAAGATATTCCCTGACGATTTTCTTCCAGGAAAGCCAGCCAAGCGGGCTGTAAAGCGAGGAAAGATGATATCCGCGCTTCTCGTGGCCCGGATTTGAAGCTATCCATTCTCCGTTTTCGAGCATATATGTCTTGTTATGCTCGGCAATGAGCGTTTTACAATGCTCGCATCGGTAATAAACCTCGCCGATGAGGCGATTGTTTTCCTGCTCATAGACAAGATTCTCCCATATCAGGGATTGTTTAATGCCACAATGGGGGCAGGGAACATGATAATATCGCTGGTCGGAATCGAGAAAATCAGTCCATATGGGACTATTCATATCGGTCGGAGAACTTAAATCATAATATCTCGCATCTTCTCCGTAAGTATCGGCCCTGTTCTCTGCGAGCTCGGAAGGATCGCCTTCGCCTTCGACATCGGGAGGATAGCCGTCCTTTTCATCCCGGATTATGTACTTCGCCGTGAAATGACGCAAAGAAGCAGCACTGTTTGACCCGCCGATGAGCAATTCACCTCCCGGATATCCCTTGCAGAATGTCTCATTGCCGCCTTCTTTATCGCGCTTGTCTCTAATGTACTCGCGGAAAATATTCGGATTTTCTTCAACGACGGGATCGACCTTTCCTTTGCTATGCCGCTTTGCATTTGTGAGCGTAGGTAAAAGCATCAGCATACTTGCGGGGCAATATTTAACGATGTAGGCCCATAACACGATATAAGCATAAGTAAAACCGAGCTGCGTCCCTTTGACCACACGGGTATATTGCACATTTTCAAGCGGTCCGAGATTATCTAAAATCTCACGGAGATAAGGCGTTCTCGATGTACGCCAAGGGCCTGGTTCTTTGTTGCCTTTTTTTGGGATGATAAATTCCATATCGGCGAAGTCTGAAACACTGAGACGGGGCATCGGCTTCAGGCCCTCGTTATATGCCTGATTATAAATGCGATATTCAGGACAGGTCGTTATACAGGTCTCGGAATAGTCCGGACAGGTTTTATCGCATTCGACGGTTATTGTTATCATTCCGATTTACTCATTTCTATGGTCTTCTTCGCAATTTGCTCGATTTCACTCTGCAAAACTTGACCGACTTTAAATTCATCACTCTCTGCAGCCAGGATGGACTTTAACCGGGACGGAAGACTGTTAAGAATTTCTGCTTCAGTCTTTGCCCTTGCAAAAGCTATACGTCTTATTTTTTCCACGTGCACCAATTCCCCACGAAGCTTTTTAAGTTCAACTTCGTTGATCTCACGCCGGATCTTCATGGAATTTAAGCGTTCATCCGTTATTGGTTGATTGCCCATCCGCTCTATAATTTTTCTTTGATGTAGATAAATTGCCCTTATTACTTCAACGACGTTAAGCAATCTACCAATGGGCTTCTCAATGATATCGGCATTGATCCAGTCTCTAATCGACTGTTCGGAGACACCGTATAGATCAGCGAGAAAAGCGACTGACTTCCAGCTTCCGGTTTTATACTCCATCTCCGGAATGCCCTGTTGTTCATTGATAAATAAATTCACATCATTTTTCATGACGAAAACTCAACCCCTTGAAAAAATTTCTGAGTGTTTCGGACGATTGCACCCTTGCCGTGACCCGCTTCGGGAGGTTTCAGAAAGGACCCAATCTTCATTTAGCCGTCCTAATTGCCTCGTCTAAAGCGACATCAAAATTCTTACGCCAATTCTCATCAACGATTTCCCGGCAGGTTTGCTCAAATAAAAGTCTTGGCGTGATTTTAGCTTTTGGAACGAGATAATACATGATCTTAAGAGGATATCTCTTTTTACTTATACGCTGGGCAATAACTTTAAGACCGACCTTGGTATTCACAAAGAACGCTTTCCTTTTTGCCTGATGCAAAAGATAGCTCGGCTTCATAGTTTTCGCTATGAGATCTCTCTTCGTTCTCCTAACATTTTCAGTTGGTATAGTGAAAAATTTTCCTTCAGGTGTTCTTATCTCTCCCTTTTCAAAACCTATTATCCATGGCGCCGTGATAAATACTTTCGCACTCATATTCTGCTTAGTTGCCATCTCAACTCTTGGACCATATTTTGATGTAAGCCATCCTGTTCTTATAGTGAATCGCATGGGCATCTCTTGTATTATTTTTTTCCGGGCATCACTCGCCGTCATAGTCAATGACCTTGCGATTGCAAAAGGAAGTTGCTTTTTTGCCAAATCATCTAATTCTTTGACTGTTTCATTCAGCCCTTTTATGTCAATCTTAAATTCCATTAGTTAATCATCCCATTTAGTTATTTTTTTTCTTATCTTCCAATGTTTCGAAGCTTGCGTTGATGGATTCTATTATCTGATATTCCGCAAACCTTAACATACCGAGAACTTCAAGTATGTCGTCCACACCATCATATTCAGTTTTAAAATCATCATCGAAAGTGATTGTTATCCTCTTCACTGCCAGCACCTCCTTTTATAAAAATCTTGCTCATAATTCAAAAACCTCTCCTATAGATTCCATCAGCTGAGAATGGGCAATGACCATAACCTCAAGCTCTTTAATCTTTTTTCTCATTAAGAGAATCCTTATCTTGAAAAATTCTTTTCGCATCTTGAAAATCATTCTTCGTTATGTCGTTCCACGGAAGGTAATCTTTTTGAGAAGGTTTAGGAGAAGGTAAAGGATTAGGAAGAGGAGCATTGCCAAGTGTATGCGCCCCGCATTGCGTCTCGCATGCGGCTGGCATTGCGTCTCGCATGCGCCCCGCATTTTTTGTCGATTTCTTGCTGAGTTTTCGGTTCCATCTTTTTTGAGCAAGTTCCCGGGCGTGTTCGCTGCGACGGTCTGCATTTGCCGCCCATGCATTATGTAGCGTCCAATTATGCAATCTACGTAAGATGATTCCATTAGGATTAACAGTCTCATCAAGGAATCCAGCTCGACAAAGACCCGCAATAAAATTATCAGCATTTTGATGGTAATTGGCAGCGAGCGCGATGTCTTCATTAGTCATGCCTGTTAGATCGCCATTTGAACGATTTTCGGCCGCATATAGCCATAAATCTATGAGAGCACAAACGCCTTCACACCCGAGATCCTGTTGAAGTTTTCGTCTTTTCAGATGTCCATAAAAAGATAATTGAATCCTTATATCTGTATTCATAATTTAAAAATCCTCATTGTTTATTGGAGGGGGCGGGAAGCGGTTCCCGCCCCGAACATGGTTCCCCTGCGCAGACATAGGGCGGTTAGTCATTTATCCCTGCGCAGTCTTCTTCCGCTGTAAAATGACGGAAGAATCTTTGAAATCTTTTTTCATCTTGCCTCTAATGTGACGAAGGGGCTCTTATCATTTGCGCCTTTGTACGGCGTCAATGGCTTATTCCAAATAGGCTGTCCATCGACACGAAATGTAAAACGAAAGGTCATTTCGTCATAGATAAAACGGACGTGCATACTGGAATCCGCGTTGATGCCGCCCTTGTCGATGATGAGGTATTCGTTCAAATCTACAAAGGAGATATCACCGAGGTCGCCCAGGGCTGAAGCCTGTTCGATTTCAAGAACCGGTTTTCCGAATATCGTTCCAAAAGGCAAGGCTGAAAGACCGCCCGGCTGGATGAAGAGAGGAATAGAAGTGGTCCCGAGAACAAGCGACATCTGCATGATCTGCGGCATGCATTCTGAATTGAGCAGCCAGACAGCCTTCCCCTTATTCCAGGCCGGCATACGGGAATACATGTTGATGACATTTTCAGCCACTATTGTGTCCGCGAGCTGGCCCGTTTCCTTTGAGATGGTCACTAAAGCATCTGAATTGAGAATGCCGATAGGCTGCCCGGCGCCTGTGCCGCGCAGAATACAGTCGTCCAGTGTAAAGGCCATTTCCTGTGCAAATGCGTCAAGGATTACCGACTGCAAGGCCATTGAATCTTGTAAAAGCTCGTCAGTGGCATAGCATATGCCCCTTAACTTATTCAGTACGAGGTTCATCTGTCTGAATTTTGGTTTTTTGGCTGTCACAGTGTCGGCCTCATTCGCCCAATATACCTGGACGCCACCGAGCCTGCTCCCTGTTGCGCGCGAACTTTCGTCAATCGCGTTGATTTTTAAACCGTTCGCGCCGGGACCGATCGAGAATTTTCTACACCGCGATGCAAGTTGTCCGACCTCATAGGCTCTTTGAAGAAGATCGGCGGAAAATTCTTGTTGAACCAGGAACCCGCCCTCCGATGGAATCGCCTCTGACGCGCCGCTTGCCACATTATAAAAGAGTCGCGCATCCGCTTGTTTTCCGGGCGTTCCGGCATCTTTCACCGCCATAAGAAAATCACCGAAATTTTTAAAAGGCCCGCTGCTTCTTTTTCTTTTATCATCAGGTATGAAAATGTTTGAGTTGGCTTTTTGCTGCATCCTTGCAAGAATTTCGCCCTTCAGGCCCTCGGGTGTTCCGTCATCCTCGACATATTTCGTTGCGAGATCCATCTCATTGAAGGTCTTTCCGAGTGCAAGAATTTCCTGGACGCGCTCTTTTTCCCGATACAAATCCTTACGATAAATCCTATCATTTACATCTTTGTCTTTGTCTGTAGTTTCCACTTTTTTATATCCTCCGAAATTTTTTAGTTTATTTGGTACATTTTTGAATATCGAAAAATCGAAATTTACGTGTGCAGCTATTCTGACGGGTTCTTCAACGCGATTCGCAAAACCATAATTAACCGCCTCCGCGGCTGACATCCAAGTTTCCGCCTTCATCAAATCGGCGATTTGATTATTTGATAATTTGGTCTTGCGCATATCATCGGCGTCGCCCATAACGAGGCCCGTCGGATCATGAATCATCAGTAAGGCATTTTCAGGCATAATAGTCGGATCGCCGACCATTGCAATAACACTGGCAATGGATGCCGCAAGGCCGTCAATATGGACTTCTTTTTCGGCGCTGTGCGTCATTAGGGTATTATAGATGGCAAGTCCTTCAAAGACAGATCCGCCCGGAGAATTGATCCTGAGAATGATTTTACCGAGATCGCCCAGGGCTTTAAGTTCCTCGGCGAATTGTTTTGCACCGATGCCTGAATCGTCCCAATAGTCTTTGCCGATCTGCTCATAAATGAGAATTTCAGCGGTCTGTTTGCCTTTTGCTTTTATGCTGAAATATTTATTTGAATTCCACATCTTTTTTCAGCTTTTCCTTTCCGCCATTCTTAAATGGCGCGTTATACCCCCGTTGAGAGGGTTACTGCCAGGTCCGGGCTTTCCACGCCCTTAATCGTTTCGCCTTCCAGACGATTACGAATGACCATAAGAAAGAGCGGTTTCCGCCCGCTCTTGATTTTTTAGTGAAATGTAGGATTCCCACGAAGTTCCCCTTTAATCTGTTGTTTCCTCGCAAGGCGTGAAAAAGCGACAACATAATTTAAAAGTCTTTTGAATTCAGTTTCCGAAATCGGCGAGAATATATGCCACTGTTTACTCTCGATATCATAAACGCTGCCTGCATGATTATGGCCACAATAAACAAAGACGATTTCATCCTGAAAAATTTTTCCGCATCCCGCGATGCACTTATCACATGGTGTATCGGGAGGGATAACCTGCAGAAGTGGCTTAGATGTCGCTTTTTGTTTTTCCATTCGCGCTTAAGATTTCATCGATTATTTTTTTGTGATTTTCACTCGGTTGACGTATGTTCCTACAATATTTTGAAATGGTCGGTTCTGCGATTCCAGATGCAGCGGCAAAACGCTCTTGAGTTCGATATGGACTCTTCTTAATTGCCTCTCTCAAATTTAAATCTTCCATATTTCCTCCATATCATCAACTATTAAAATTATTATTATCGAATTTACGATAAAGTCTTAAAGGTTGTATACGGAGAATAAAAAGTTTTAATGTCCTGAAATAAATGGTAGGGAACTTTGAAGGCTATTTAACGGTAGCGGGCTTTCTTCTTCAATTCCTCTATGCCCATTCCAATGGCCTTTGCGGTTTTCTCTAATGCTTCATACATAAGATCGCCCTTTCTCGTCGAGGTAGATTGCTCTATTTCTTTGAGCGCGAGTTTAATGGCCCTTCCTAAATCTTTTGGAGAAAATGGACTTTTTTTATGCGGTCTCTTTATGAGAAATTCCTCCCATTGAGATTTAAATTCATCAAGCTTTCTGTCTTGGGCGGTAGTATTTCTGTGATCTCTTAATACCTTTAACATTGCCTTCGCAATGAATGGCAAATATATTGCATCTGGACTTTCTTTTATCAACGTTTGAGCGGCCTTTATATTATTTCCGCTCCTCGCCATTATCCATACTGGCCACATATCATTTGGAATAATTCCTTTTGCAATAAATCTATTAACGGTTTCGTCAATTTCTTTCAAAGTTGCCCGTTGGGCCCCTTGAATACGATCCCAGTAAATAGCTACGATGGCCTTAATCCATAAAGCTTCATTTGAAGGTACTTTTTTAATATATCTCACAAAATCTTCAAAAGACGGTCCTTTTGTGCGCGGATTCTCGCGATACGTGAACATCATCTTATGGGGAACATAATCTTGAGAGGAATATTTTTTTTCGGTTTTCTTCTTTCTTCTTGCCGGCGGGTTTTTCATATATTATCTCAGGCCTCCTTTTCTCATCGAAAGGATATTAATACTTTATATCAGAGTCAAGATAATTTTTAAAGCTTGAACTAAAATTGTGTTTCTCCATCCATATTGCGAAGGAATTGAAACCTGAAATGTCCTGTCGAGCGCATTTTTCCCTGAAAGATTTACTATTTTTCAATTTAAAAACATACTGATGCAATAATGTGCAGAATCTATATTTACTTTCTTCGGTCAACAATCTTACATAATTAAGTAGTATATTTTCTTTTGTATTCATTTCATTCCTCGAGGCCCCAGATGGATCGATCCCGATCCGGGGCCTTCACTTAATTCTAATCGCAGATCTTATCGAAAGCAACCTCATTATCATTTAAAAATTCTCGCACAATATCAATTTTTTCTTCGATTACCCCGAGAAGATTATAAATATCTTCATCCTCCGGATCCGTGTAACTTCCCTGCCCTATGTTCGCGAGAGAATGTGCCTGTAAAAGCGCATGGTTTGCCTCAAGAAAAGATTGTTTGAGGGGTGATCTCTGTTCTTTTTTTGCCATAAAACATCTCCTTTCATTTAGTATTGATAGCATTATCATTAAGCTATCATAGTATCATAGATATGTCAAGAATATTTTTATAGCAACTATTGTTTGCTAAATATATTAAAGTTGTTGACAAGCTATCTTTAATATAATATAATTTTTCAATGTCAACCGAAAAACAGATAAGAAAGAGAAAACAGGCGGTCATAAGATTAGATATTGAATTAATGAAAGAGGTCAAAATTCTTGCTGTTAGACAAGAGAAACCTTTTAATGAGCTTGCAATTGAAGCCTTAAAAGATCTCTTAAAAAAATATTCCTCGAAGAAATAAATATTAGATAAAACTCCTGTATTCTTACTCTGTGAGTGTCCCCGAAAAGTAAATGAAGCGCCCCTGACATGAGAACTGCTTACGGATCTCCAGCCCAGGGGTACCAGACATAAGGACCTCTGCTAAAAACTCATCCTGGCGCATTTGGCAAAGCCGGATTTAACCGGTGAGATCCTGGACCAGGCTATACGCGATATCAAGCCTTCACTTCCACTATCATGAGAGCATCCTGAGTGATCCTGAGGCCCTCGATGCTGCTGATCATCTGTGATAAAATTGTGATAGATTTGTGATAGAAAATAGCTCAAATAAGAGAAAACGAAGGAAGTAAAGGGAATATACTGAAACCTACGAAGTCTCATCAAATCAAGGATTAGCGCTCAAACTGCCGTCAGAAGCCATTTTAAATTTTTACTACCTTTTGCCCTTTCAAGGCGGTAACACGGGTTCAAATCCCGTTGGGGACGCCAATGAAAATCGGGGTACTTCATCAACTCTGAGTGAAGGTCCAGATTCTTCTTAATCACTTCATTTCTGGTCATTTCATCAATTCCCCTTCGAGGCTTTCTCTATATTGCCTCAATTCATCTTTGAAGCAAGGAAGGCTCCTTTTCTTTCTGAGTGTCTCCCACATATTGCCTTCTCTATTTCACGACAGGTAAAATGAGGTGAGAGATAGAGAGATTTAAAGGAGGTGGTGAATCATGTTAAGACATTTCACACTTGAATATTGGGTTGATGATGGGTGGTATGTTGGTCGGATAAAAGAAGTTCCCGGCGTATTCAGTCAGGGTAAAACTCTTGATGAATTGGAGAAAAACGTCCGGGAAGCATACAAATTGATGGGGGCGGGATAGAATGCGGAGAGAGGGACTACAATAATCTTGTAAAACTCTGAATCTACGCGGCAATAATCTCAATACTCGATATCTGCGGCCTCGGCATCTTCATGGTAACGACAAAAACGGGGATACCCTTTTTCTTGTTCTCCTCCAGAACCCTGTAATTCTCATCATAGAGTTCTTTGTCATCCTCCGGCAGAATCACGAGAACAGCGCCTTTCGGAATCCTGTCAAGAACATCCGGGTTTTCAAAGGTGTACTTCATCCACTCCGAATGAAGATCCAGGTTCTTCTTAATCATTTCATCTTTGGTCATTACATCAACTCCCTTTCGAGGCTTTCTCTATATTGCCTCCAATTCATCTTTAAATCAAGGGTGGCAAAGGTAAATGCAAGATTATACGTCTCAAAAAAGAGAGGCTGCTTTACCACCTCGCCATTTGCTCTGATTACATCCTTATGGGCAAAACCATGTGCGGTGTCATACCGCACCACCGGCCTCCATTCTCTTAAGATCACTGTTTCATACTGAACAACAAACTCCAAAATTTCGCCTTTGTCTTTACGAGCAGTGACCCTCAACCTGTCAGTCTCATCTACTGTCAAATAGAAAAGATACTCTATTTCGTGCATATGTATAACATTATTTTATTATTTCCTGGCAACTGCTGCAGGATTCTGCTTTTGCGGGTTCGTGCATCAGCTATCGTTTTTCTCTTTCTTCGATAACCCTTTTGGAAAGAGAAACACCGATACCTGACAGACTTAGTTGTATGTCCTTCAGGGTAACATCTGTGTGGGCCTGTTTCTTCAGATAGCGGTGAAGCTTTGTACTTATACGAGGCTGACCAGCAACTTTTGCAAGGGCTTTTGACATGATTCTGATACCTCTTTTATAGCTCAGTTTATCAAGTGTAGAATACTCCGGTCAAGATGCCCTTTGTCTATATTTTACTCTCATACAATAGCGGGCATTCTCCTATTTGTTCTCCAAATGTCAATAAGCAAGCCTGACCCTGCCCGTTCTGCCC
>Ga0153916_10003306_pt1 | contig 11995 bp, 15 predicted proteins | sample Opewatmetagenome_FD_109642 | JGI IMG/M metagenome (GOLD analysis project Ga0153916, IMG submission 109642) | Freshwater wetland microbial communities from Ohio, USA - Open water 3 Core 3 Depth 4 metaG | ecosystem: Environmental > Aquatic > Freshwater > Wetlands | place: USA: Ohio, Lake Erie...
AGAGGATCTATGATGCGGTATGCGGAAAGGATCAACCTTATTTTCGGCGTCAGACAGGTCCTTCTACCCAGGAAATGCTCAAGAAGTCAAAGCAAAGACCTTCTCCCTCCGGTTGAATTTCAGTTATAGATTGCATCTGAGAGAGCAAGAATTACGAATTTCCTGGAGATATAAAATTTTGCCTCCAACAAGCATACCGAAACATACGCCAGGGTACTCAACACCATGCTGGATAAGCTGGTTGTCTGAGGAGTTGCGCTTAAGGTCTTGCATCGCTAACAACCGGGTTATTATCTAAAACCTCACAGGTCTCTGGACCTGTGAGGTTCATTAATTTAGCCTCTATCTTTTACCCCCGACCTGGCGATGACCTGCTGGTAAAAGGTGGAGATGTGCATACGGAATCCCCATCCCACGCCGGTGAGCACATGTGCCCCAGCAGGCAGCCTGTCCGGAAGGCTATCAATCGTGGTTTCTTCTATACCCTCCACTACCCGGCAGATGCGTCGTTCGGGGTTCACCCGGTACAGACAACCATCTTCCCGGCTGGTGTACTCTGCCCCAATTTGCGCTTCACTCTTCATGCGCCTGAAATGCCAGTAAACGTCATCCGGCGGCCGAATATATTTGTCCACGTGGTAATTTTACTGCGGATTGGGAAACATACTGGTCGCCAGAAGTCAGATCTGAGCTCTCAGTTTGTTTATTGGGATAACACAAATACCCTCATCCAGCTAACCTTCCAGAAAAAGTTTCAGCTGCTTGCGGTAATTCTCAAATGCTTGCTTGCCTTCTTCCGTCAAGCTGCAGAGGGTGAGAGGGTACTTGCCGCGATATGTCTTCTCGATATTGATATACCCAGCTGCCTCCAGCTTGGACAGGTGCACGGTCAGGTTACCCTTGGTCAGGCCGGTTTCGCGCAGCAGGTAGAGGAAATCCGCGCTTTTCACTACGGATAGGATTGCCAGGATCACACTGCGCGAGGGCTCATGGATCAGCCGGTCAACCCCCACCAGTGAGCGGGTTGCTCCTGCCTCAGCGCTCATCGGGCGCCTCCACATTCATCGGCATTTGGCGCAGGTATGCCCGGCGCGTGATTATGCCATAGGCAAACAACACCAGGCTGGTTGACAGTGAAAGGATTGCCGCACCCCAGAAATTACTTAGGCTACTGAAGGCCAGCACCGCGCCAAGCAACAGGCAGAAGATTGCCAGGTAGATGAAGCGGATCAATTTGGTTTCTAATCCCGCCATCGAGAAGATGAAAGCCAGGATTACCCCACCAATCATGGGTGTCAGTTCCAAAGCTCCTTCTCCTCTGGTTAGGATCAAATAAATCATCGCCAGCAGCAGGAGCAGCGTGAAGACGATCGAAATGATCATCTGCCGGCGATCCTCCCAGCCGCTCTTGGGAGCGACGTATCCTGTACGTGGGTAGGTATAACGTTGGCGGATGCGTTGTATCAGCCAGCGGGTGATAAATGCCAACCCAAATACGATGACGAATAATATCGTTGTTGCCCATCCAGAATCAGGCATTAATGAGATAATCCCGAAATAGATCGCCAGTATTATGCACATGACCCCACCAGTCAGCTCTGCCAGCCCATCCACGAACCAATATTGCAGTGCACGTTTTTGTGATGTGTTCAGCTTCTTTTCCATATTCATACTCCTGTATAGACTAGTCTATTATATAGACTTGTCTATATTATATACTGGATAAATGATAAAGTCAAGAGGCAGTTTGCTTAGGTTTCAGCCTGAGGTTCCGATTTGGTTTTAAACAGGCTGGGAAGGTAATATCCGACCACTGCCGCGAACAGGGAGGCCTGCGCCAGGATAGGCTGCCAGGTGTTGGTCACCAGGTCGTAGAAACGCGAGCCCGCATCCCCCACGGGCACGCTGAATCCGATCACCAGCAGGATCAATAGAGGCAGGCTTGCTCCAACCATCGAGCCAATCATGCGTTGAGCTGAGAGCACGGGTACACCCTGCCGTACCCTGCGCAATGCCACCTGCCCGATCAGGTTGACCCCCATCACATACCCCAGCCAGATCATGAAGAGCAAGAGTAACCACCCTGAGCGTGATGTAGTATCCACCCCTGCAAAGATAACCGAGAACACGAAGATGAGTAAGTAGGCCCCCACGATTTGAAATACGATGGTCAGCAGCCATGCGAATAAATGTTGGATGAACCTGAATACGCCCATACGATTTTCCCATCAGGTCGGTTTTACATTGCGTGGTGATATTTTACTCTCTTTTCCAGCATCCTTTTTTATTGGCAAAGATAAGCCTGCACATCTTATATCCCGTAGACGCGCAGAGGAGAAATTCCTTAACTAACGTAAAAATTCCTCCCCTGCGCCTGCACCTCGCACGAATCGTCGGCTCGCACGGGAGAAATTCCGTTCCCTACCAGGTAATCCCTCACCTGCGCCCGCACCTCGCATATCCTGTAGTGGCGCAGGGGTGATATTCCATTTATTCCTTGGTGTTCTCCTCGATCCCTGGGATGATTGTGCTTGATTCTCTGGAGCTTAGTCTTCCACTTTCTCAACCACGATGGTGCCGTGTCCTAGCAGCGCTGCGATAGCTCCGAGGGCGGCTAGTTGAGGGGCGACTAATACTCCTACTACGCCTATCGTCAAGGGCATATCGATCAGGGTTTTTCCTTCTTCATTCTTGATGATCACCCTGCGGATATTGCCCTCATGCAAGAGTTCCTTGATCTTGGAGACGATCTCCTCACCTCTCACCTGGAACTCTTCTGTGCGAACTTTTTCATTTGGCATATTACTCTCCTGTTTAATGCTTATTTTACTATCTACTTGTCAGCTTCATCACTAACAACGAAAGCTCCACCGTTCAAATAGAGCATGATACGTTCCGTCGAGTTACCAGCAGGTGTAATCCACTCCGCCGGTATGTTGTTTACCATGACCGGTGTGCACTGGATGGGAGCCAGGGGTTTAAATAGCCTCCCCAATCGATCGAGATCACGCCGGTCTTTTTCTATATTGACCACACCCGATGGGGATATGCGTGAGTAATTCAACCGCAGGATTTGTGTCAATACGTAGCTCTGCCAGCTGTTAATTTCTATCTCCGGGATCAAGTCAGCGATAACCTTACCATAATTCTGAAATATCCATTATACGTATCTACTCGTACCTTTGCATGGCAACGAAATCTATATTTTACCCAGGTTTGCATCCCTGAAATTGATTGTAGCATAGATCTAATTACGTTGATTGCACCTCGGGTTGTCATTTCTGTCCCTGACTGTGCCCGGAAATCACAGTGTAACCACACGTTTTACTATTGTTTGTTCGGCTTTGTGTGTTTAATTGTCGTTGCTTGGGAATGCTGCGGCAGTTCCAAAAGCTCATCAAGTCATTATCTCTATACCTCAATAATTGTGTGACATCCGCTCGCACGTTGTCATATCCATTTGCTTCTACCTTCTCACTTTCCTATTCAATCGTGATCAATTAACTGAAGCTGGAATAACCAGAGTCTTCCTGCAAGGCTTCAGAAAGCATTGGATGCTGACATCTATCTCCCTTTCCACTCGACCATAATTTTCTCATTGGATATTTAGGTTTATCTTGTAACCAACTGTGGATTCGTGCATCCAAACCCCAACTAGACTAATTTAGTCTTATTTAGATTCGTTAGTCATTCCCCTCAATAAATTGCTTAATCCACCATCAAGGAATGCCTCATGCGTGGAGGCAATAAGTTAAGGAGGTACAAGTGAAAACTGCTCGCCTGATTAACATTTTTATCGTCGTCTTTGTGGACCTGTTAGGCTTTGGTCTCATCCTTCCGTTGCTGCCGTATTATGCGGGAACTTTTGGTGCAACCCCTGCTCTGATTGGTTTCCTCGTCGCTTCATATGCAGCTGCTTCATTGTTTGGTGCTCCTCTTATGGGTCGGCTCTCCGACCGTTATGGCAGGCGATCCATTCTGCTTATTAGTGTCGCTGGCACGTTCATCGGCTATTTATTCCTTGGTTTCGCTCAACCTATTGGTAACTTTTTAGCGGGCCTGTTTGCCAGCCAGGCGGTGAATTCATTTATTATCGGTATCTTGTTTTTAAGTCGCATGATCGATGGGCTCACCGGTGGTAATATCACCGTTGCCCAGGCTTATATTAGCGATGTGACTGACGAAACTAACCGTGCCCGCGGTTTGGGCGTCATCGGTTCTGCTTTTGGCTTAGGATTCATCATTGGTCCGGCGGTTGGTGGGTTGCTTAGTCGATGGGGCTATAACGTTCCCGCATTTGCTGCCGCTGGGCTGGCTTTCCTGAACCTCATCTCCATTTTCTTCTTTCTGCCTGAGTCTCTGGCAGATGACCGCAAGGCAGCCAATCGCCAACAGCCGCGTCCTCAAATAACGCTTAAAGCCCTTACCGAGGCGCTTAATCGACCTAAGGTTGGTCCGCTATTGCTCGTGCGAACCATCCTTATGCTTGCCTTCGCCATGTTCCAATCCGTTTTCGCCCTGTTTGCCCAGCGTAAGCTGAACCTTAGCTCACAATCCACTGGGTTGGTATTGACCTATGTGGGCGTGCTTTCAGTGCTCATTCAGGGAGTTGGCATTGGTCTGCTGACGAAGCGCCTGAAGGAAAACACGATCATCATTGGATCGTTATGGCTGATGTTTATCGGGTTGGTTGGTTGGGCACTCACTCCGAATCTGCCGATCATGTTGCTGGTCATCCTTCCGCTGGCAGGAGGTGGATGGGTGGTAAATACCATCATTACCAGTGCCATCACGAAAGCGGTCGAACCTCAGGAAATTGGTGGCATGCTCGGTATTTCCACCTCCTTGGAAAGCATCACGCGTGTATTCGCACCCACCATTGGAGGGTTTCTCTTCGGTAGTATAGGCATGTGGGCACCTGGAGCGTTCAGTGCCCTTGTAATGCTATGGGCAGTCTGGCTGGCATCCCGCCGTATTCTCCAGGAGAAACCAGCCATTGAGCCATCTCCTAGTGAGCTCTGTTGCGCCTAAACCTTCCGCCAGAATCCGGATTGGAGCTGGTGAAAATACCTATTGCACTGAATTATTACCCCACCCACAACCATGGCTGGTGATCATTGCATCTCGAGCGTTCGTTAGATAATGCCCCTCAATCGCGGAGCTCCTTCAGCATGACCAAAGTACCGGGTGTGCGCATGTAGCCTAGCTTGGAATCGATGGCGATCATGGCAACGTTCTCCGAGTTATGGCTGGTGCGTACCGCCTCCACACCAAAAGTGCGCGCTTTGCGTAAAGCCAGGGTCTTTACGGCTTGAGCAAGCTTGCGCCCGCGGTAGCGCAGATCGGTTCCAGTGAACAGGTTATAAGCGTGATCAGCCCCTTCGAAGACTGTTATGGCACTCATTGCTGCCCACGCATCATTATTGGTGTCGATGGCTATGATCTGCCCATCCGGGCGGTACCAGCGCGAGTTGCAAACATCTTGCTCGAATTCCTCGAGTGTCGCCCAGGGTGGGATGCCGTCTGAACCAGGGTCGGTGGCTGCAGCCCCATTATTCAGCGCAAACAACCTTCGCCTTGCATCTTTCGTATCACCTAACTCGTCCATATTCGTGAAGCGGAATCCTTCAGCCTGCAATGCCTCGAGGATTCCGTTGTAGCGTTTGTCATCCCAGGTTTGCAGGTCCAATCTCATCTCGATGCTATGCTTCTTCTGCACAAATCCTCTGTGGGAGGCAAAGCGGATCCCTTCATCACAATCGTCTCTTACCCTGGTCCTGAGCGTCTTGGCTCCCATTTCATCCGCCTCGCTCAGCAGGTGGTTGTATAAGATTTTACCTAACCCCTGCCTCCTGAATACTTGATCGACGATCAGGTACATCCCGTAATAACCTTCCAGGTTCAGATTGTCGCGGTAGAGGCAATGAAACCCAAGCACCTCTCCGGCCGCGTTCGTAGCCGCACTCATTCTGATGCCACGCTCCTGGCGCTTGGCATGCCACTCTGCCAGTGATTCTGGGGTGGTGGGTTCGGTCTCCTGACTTGAAATTAGCTTTGCAATAGCATGGTAATGCTTCTCAGGCTCTGCAGGCTGCAGGTGAATGCTATTAATGTCCGTGGTACACTCTCCTGAACAGTATGGGACTTCGCATCAATATCCAAATTATAATATGGCCAGTAGGAGCGACCGTGCCTTTTCTCGATGACTGGAAAAACTGCGCCCGCCAGCTGAAGACCGAGGTGTATGCTCTATACCTGGCGTACAAGGACCCGCGCACTCCCTGGTATGCACGCCTCTTTGCTGCCGTGGTGGTTGGTTATGCCTTCAGCCCCATCGACCTGATCCCTGATCCCATCCCTATCATGGGATACCTCGATGATCTGGTTCTCATCCCGCTGGGAGTATTTCTGGCATTGAAAATGATCCCTCAAGAGGTGATGGCCGACAGCCGTAGAAAAGCGGAGGAAGTCATCGCCCAGGGTAAGCCGGTCAATAAGCTCGCAGCCGTGGTGATCGTGCTCATCTGGATTGGATTGGCGCTCCTGGCGGGGGTGATCGTCTATCGCCTTGTAAAACGGTAATATCGGGTGCGTGTCGATCCCCGATTGTGGATCCATTTGCGACATCGTTGTTTCTCCAGCTGGGTAACCTTGGTTTTTCATGAGTTGGCGTAGAAGCTCCGCATATACTTGATTTGTGTAAAGCTGCTATATTCATAATACATATTCTCTCTCCAAAAAATGTATAATAGCCTTATCTCTTCACTCAGACGACCTTGATCATTATGCCTGGCTGCCAATTTTGTGTCTATATCATGACCGACGAACAACACCGCCTTCTTTATACCGGTCGCACCTCCGACTTGAAGCGACGTGTGGCCCAACATCGTACTGGCAATGGGGGCGTCTTCACCCGGCGTTATAACCTGGTCAAGCTGGTGTACTACGAATTGGTGCCGGATGCACCTGCAGCGAAACTGCGCGAGAAACAGATCAAGCGCAGCCCTAAGAAAAGGCGCATAAGCTTGATTGAGGGGATGAACCCGGATTGGATGGACCTGTTCCAACATATCTAGGCTATCAGCGTTTGGCGGTGTGTTAATTACCAATGGCTGATGGCTCATAGCATGATCATCGAGGAGACCAAATGAACCAAAATCCTTCCCTCTACGCCCGAGAGCTGTTTGATACCACCGGATACCATTGAGCAGAGAGCGTCTTGCTGGCAGTTGCTGGCTATCTGAACATCCAATCCGACCTGATCCCACGCATTGCCTCGGGCTTTTGCGCCGGCATATCTCGCACGGGAAGCACCTGCGGAGCTGTTTCGGGTGGGATCATGGCCATCAGTCTGGCATTGGGCAGGACTTCTCCAACGGATAATAATGACCCATGCTACCCTTTAGTGCGGGCATTCTTGCAAGGTTTTACTGGCAGGTTCGGCTCCCTGAGTTGCCTGGAACTGACCGGTTGCCATCTGGGCACACCGGAGGGTTATGCGGCCTTCTGGGAGAGAGATGAGAAGAAGCACTGCCTCGAATATGTCACTGAGGCTACCCGTAGTGTGGTAGAAATTTTGGATTCACTTTAGTATGATTCATTATCGTAAGGAGTATTAGTTACCCCGAGGCGATGAATATCTAGCTTGTTCCACTGGGCCTCTCGAGAAAATGATCAGTAGTCCGCACCTTAACAAGAATCCAAGAGTCAGATTATTAATGGGCTGTCCAAAAAGCAGGGGCGCAGAGGCGGAATCCCAATTAAGGTATGCTTGAATACCTCTGCGTCCCCCAACCGCCGACTCATCGCGTAGGCGTAGGGATAGAAATATATTGTTTGTTGTTTATATCCCACCCCAACGCTCCTACTCTTGGTGCTTGATTAAAAAATATTTTTTTGGACAGCCCTGATGGTTAGAGATGTTTTAATCGAATGAGGTGTCAGAAATTCCTGACCCATCGCCCGGAGGGCAATATGACCAAACCAACCGGAACACGCCAACAAATCCTCACCCGCTATGCTGCTGGACCCGAGCTCCTCGAAGCTGCGCTCCATAGCTTGGATTCAGTTGATCTTGACCTGACCCTTTCGCCCGATAGCTGGTCCATCCGCCAGCTCGTCCATCACATCGCCGATGGTGATTACCTGTGGAAGGAATTCCTCCTGCGTGCTGCCGGCGACCCCGAGCGTGAGTTCAGCCTGGAATGGTATTGGTGTCTGCCTCAGGACGAATGGGTAAAGCGTTGGTCGTACGCCGGGCGTGACCTGGCACCTTCGCTAGACTTGCTCAAAGCCAACCGGCAGCATACCCACGAGCTACTCGAGCAGGTGCCATGGTTGTGGGACAAGAGTCTGCTCATCCCCACGATGCAAGGCGGGCAGGAGCGTGTCACCGTGGGCGAGGTGTTGGAAATGCAAGCCCGCCACGTGGAAGCACATGTTGAAGATATCCGCCAAATCCGCCGCTACCATGGTGTGTAATGGTGATCCATGCTAATAATCATCTCTGCTTATCTGCCTATGTCTGTGGGTATTTATCTACACTCTGGAGGTTGCCATGCGAATAACTGAACATGTTCGATGCATCGATTTCCCTTGCGTCGAAGCCCGCCAGGAAAGCTACCTTATCCCCGCTATTGACGTTGACCCCGCCAGTATAAAATTGGTGCTCATTTCTGAAACCGCCCCTACCGACCCTAAGGACTATTACTATGCTTCCTGCGATGCCCTATTCGTCCGTACCACCCTGCAGGCTTTCCAGGAAGCCGGTCTGAAGGTAGCCAGCATTCAAGACTTGATCCGCCAGGGGATCTACCTGACTACGGCGGTCAAATGCGGTAAGAACGAGTATGCGGTTGCCACTAGCACCATCGTGCACTGCTCAGCTCTCCTCGAGCGCGAAATTTCACTCTTCCCCAACCGTAAAGCTTACCTGCTGATGGGGGATGTAGCAATCAAAGCCATGAATAACATCGCCAGGCGCCTTGGTGAGCCACGTGTCATCCCGGCTGGCTCCACGTATAAAATCCGCAATGGAACCTTCACCTTTCAAGGGAAGCGCGCCTTCCCGTCTTATCTTCAGGCTGGTCAAAGCTTCGGCATCGAGAAATCCAAGCAGCGTATGATCGCCCAGGATATCGCTGCTGCACTTGATATTGCGGGTATAAAATAATTCCGTTTAGCTCACATTAAGGACGATTAATGCCTTGCATTTTTTGCGACATCATCTCCGGCCTCGCTCCTGCCAGCTTCGTCCATCAGGATGATCTGTGTGTGGCTTTCATGGACATTCACCCGATCAATCCAGGGCACGTGCTGGTAGTGCCGCACCGCCATATTGCCCAGCTCACTGAATTGGATGACCTTTCTTCCTCCCGTCTCATGCAGGTAGCCCAAAAAGTGGACGCAGCGCTGCGCAGTACTGGTTTGAAATGTGAGGGAGTTAACCTGTTCCTGGCGGATGGTCGGGCTGCTGGCAGGAGGTGATGCACGTTCATCTGCACGTCTTCCCGCGCTTCCGCGGGGATGGCCACCACTTGCGCTTCGGTCCTGCGTTTTTCTTTCCCACACCCGCTTCAGAGCTCGAGAAGAATGCCGAATTGATCCGCATACAAATGGATAAAAATCCATGAAACGCTTCGCCTTCTCTTGCTTGTGCCTCGCTTATACCCTGGCAGGTTGTGTTGGATCACAAACAGCCACTTCCGCTCCCACCCTCACGAACTCTCCCGATGTCGTCACGTCCAGCCTTACCCAACGCGTGACCATGTTGCCCACCTGGACGCCTCGACCCACATCCATCCCAAAGGCAACCCTGACTCCCCGGTACACCTCCCTGCCTTTAATCTCACCGACTTCAGCGAGAACACCCAGCATCCCAGCATTCCTCGGCCCGCCATTGAAAATCACCGATGAGCTCTTGCTCGATCGTCCCACCTACTCACAGCTTGCCAGACCCGTGAACCTGGTCACGCTGCACTATGACCCAACGGTCTGGTCATTGACCACCTTCTACCCGACATCCTATATGGGTTACTCCTTAAATCATAAATCCATTTATGATTGCAGGCTCGAGCCATCCGTCGGGAAGGGTGTTGAGGGCTCCCAGGTTGAGCATTATCGCCGCACGATGGGTTCGACCACCTTTGAAGTTACCCGGGTCGGTCAGTCAGGTGTGCTCACCTTCGCCAATTATTGCATGGGCGAGGGGCAGGACTACACTTGTTATCAGGTGTCCCCCGGTGTCGACCATGCTGCCTGCACCCAGGCTGCCGAAGCGGTCCTTGCCACCTTCAAGCTCATTCCCAATCCATTCATCGATGCTCAGGCTTCTTCCCCAAACCACTGGCAATGCCAAGACCAGGCTGGCACGAGCGGCCTATGCCAGATTTCCTATTCGGTTCCGCTCAATGCGCTGGCCTTTACAGCCGATGGCCAGGCGTGGGCAGCGGGGGATGATGGCATCCTATATCACCGCTTAGGTTCCAATTGGTCTGAAGACACTTCTCCAGCCACACATCCTCTCTATGACCTGAGCTTCTCGAACCCATCTGATGGTTGGGCTGTGGGGGCTGGTGCCCAGGTTTTGCACTGGGATGGAACTAGCTGGAGTGAGGTCCTGCCTTTTCATGGGCCAGGTGAGGGACCGGGTGGCTCTACCCAGACCTTGTATTCAGTAGATGCTTATTCCACAAAGGATGCCTGGATGGTCGGCGGGATGAAAGGCATTGATGGGAAATCAGTGCCATATGCCCTCCATTGGGATGGCAAGGACCTGATTGAGCAGAATACCTTCCCCCCTTGTAACTGCAGTTTGAATGCGGTCCTCAGCCTGGATAAAGATAGCGTCTTCGCAGTTGGTGGTTCCGACCTGGGTGCCATCGCCTTCCATTGGGATGGTTCAACCTGGTCGCAGACACTCCTTCCAGGTGCTGACCGCCTCTATACGCTCAATTTAGCCACAGATGGCACGCTTTGGTCCGCAGGGATTGAGGTGGCACGCGACCAGTCGGATACGCGTGGGGTGCTTTTCCTCTGGGATGGCATTACCTGGGTACGCATTGCATTGCCTCCCCTCACCGGTGGTGTTTATTCGCTGGCGGTCTCTCCACAAGGACAGATCACCATGGGTGGAGATTTCACTGCCCTGCGCACAGGTCTCACCTGGCAGCCCATCCTCACTGACATCACTGGTTATGGTTGGATTACCGACATTGAGACGGATCCTCAAGGAGACATCTGGGCACTAACCCGTTCGGGAAACCTCTTCCGCCTTGTAATCAAGCCGTAGATGGATGAATTATCCTAATCTAGGTGGTTTTCATCTGTGTTCAAGCCTCACTGTTCAGCCATTAATGGGTCGTTTTGCACTGTGTTCGATCCATGGCGTTATCCCATTGATTAATTATCTTTACTGGTCTGACTAACAAATATGCAAGCCCTTGAATTTAAATATGCTTGTATACTTAATCAAATTCATTAATCTCGATCTGAGGAGAATTATATAATGTACATAAACAAGTCCATCTTTCGTGTATGTCTGGCGTTATTCATCATCGCCGCCATCTTACTTGCTCTACCGGCCTCAAGCGCCCTGGCTTTTACCACAGGACCAAAGAATGCTGGGTTAGGCGAGAATGTCACCGGTGTTGGAGATGCGGCCTGGGATAACCCCAATAACATTACATTACCAACGGGAGGTGCTCCAGCGAGTGTGTTGCTTAAAAAGGATTTTCTGATTTCAAATTACCTTTGGGCGACCAATTATGGATTCAACCTCCCTCCAGATGCCACCATCCTTGGCATCGAAGTGTCGATCAACCGCCAATCCAGTGGTAACAATCCAAGCATAATCGACAGTATCGTCAGCCTGGTCACCGCCGATGGGACTATTGGCGAGAATAAAGCCTACACCGCAACCTGGCCTACTTCGATGTCTATTGCGATCTATGGTGGTCCAGCAGATTTATGGGGAACCACCACCCTGACACCCGCT
>Ga0153916_10003307_pt1 | contig 11991 bp, 8 predicted proteins | sample Opewatmetagenome_FD_109642 | JGI IMG/M metagenome (GOLD analysis project Ga0153916, IMG submission 109642) | Freshwater wetland microbial communities from Ohio, USA - Open water 3 Core 3 Depth 4 metaG | ecosystem: Environmental > Aquatic > Freshwater > Wetlands | place: USA: Ohio, Lake Erie, Old...
GAATCCCAGTTGGGAAAATCGCGCGCCCGGCCTTGAGGCCGCCGCCGACTTGGGCAATAATCGCGACGATCCGCTTCGAAGGAGGCCGCCCCATGGAAGAAGAAAAGTCGACCCAGTCCACGCCGCGCGAGCGCGTCGTCGCCGCCTACAAGGGCAGGTTCGCGGACCGCGTGCCGGCGTACCCCATCGCCGGCGCCTTCGCCGGCTGTCTGGACGGCCTGTCGATCGAGGAGTACTGCACCAACCCCACCAAGGCCGCCAAGGCGATGCTGAACTACTACGAGCGCTACCAGCCCGATATCATGATCGCCTTCAACGACCTCGCCAAGGAGGCCGAAGCCATCGGCTGCCGCGTGAAGTACTCGGACTACGTCGTCCCATCCATCGACCGTCACGTCCTGCAGGACGACAAGGGCAAGCTCGCGTCGCTCGAGATCCCCGACCCCAAGCGTGACGGGCGGCTGCCGGCATTTCTCGAGCAGTGCTCGGCGCTCTCCGCCGCCGGGATCCCAAGCGCGCTCGGCTCCGTCAATGTCGGCCCCTGGACGATCGCCATGCTGATGCGGAATCCGGAGGTGATGTGCCTCGACACCATCGACGATCCGGAGTTCGTCCACGAGCTGATGCGGTTCACGACGGAATACGCCAAGGTCGTGGGCGACGCGGTCCTCGAGACCAAGATCGGCCTCAGCTACTCGGACCCGACCGCCTCCTGCTCGCTCGTGGGGCCCGACACGTACCGGGAATTCATCAAGCCCTACCACAAGGACCTGGTGGACTACTTCAAGGCCAAGCGGGTCGGCACCACGGTGCACATCTGCGGCACCACCCACCAGATCCACGAGGACCTGATGGACGTCGGGTTCGTGGCGATCACCATCGACCTCGACCAGCAATCTGATCCGGCGCTCAAGGTGGACCAGCTCGACAAGCTCGTCACGCTGGGCAACCAGCGGGGCGTCGTGGGGATCGGCAACGTGGACGTGACCATCTTCGAGCGCGCCACCCGGGCGGAAATCGAGGCCGAGGTGCGGCGCTGCATCGACACGGTCGGGCGCCGCTCCCGCTTCGTGCTCTCCACCTCGTGCGAGCTGCCGCCGCGCGCCAACCCCGACTGCGTCCGGTGGTTCATGGAGGCCGCCCGCGAGTACGGGCGCTACGAGCGGATCCTGGACAGCTGACGGGGGCCCGTCGCCGCGTCACTGATGCCGGTGGAGCATCGGCGAGGGAGAGAGGGCGCGCCCATGGAGCGGCACCGAATGGATTGGAGCCCGCTCGACGTACCAGGCCGACGCCGTAAAGAGTGCCGCGACCGGCTGTGATAAGGCAGATTCCGAGGGACGACCCTCGGGCGAGGCGGGCCGGGACTGGGAACGGGGCGCCCCGCGCGGGGAAAGCGGCGATGGGAAGCCTTGCGCAAAGCGAGGCTCCGGGCGCGCAAAACTTGTCCTTACACCATGCAATCTGGTATTGAAGAGGCCCCGACGCAGGATATATGTTTGCGCGAGGATTGATTGCGACTCACCCGAGTACTCTCGCCGCCATCAGGGGGAAGGAGGGGGCAGCATGAGGCGCCATCGCACGGGCCAGGGGTTGCGATTCATCGCCTTCGCGTGTCTCGCGCTCATCGCGAGCGCCTGCGCGAATCTCAAGGCCGTCCGCGAGTTCGCGAGCACGTCCTCGGACGCCGCGCAGTACTCGCAGCTCGTGGTCGCCTACGTCGATACGCCGGCGCGGATGAAGCGCTACGAGCCGGAGTCGCAGCGAGCCGTCCTCGACCGCGAGATCGCCGAGCGCAAGGCCCAGCAGGAGCGGCTGCTTCTGCGCCAGAAGCTGATCCAGGAGTACATGGACGCCCTCAAACAGCTCGCCGACGACGAGCTGACCAGCTATGACAAGGAGCTCGACGCGCTCGGCAACGCCGCGAAGACAGCGAAGTTCGTCGACCAGGGCGAGGCGACGGCCTTCGCGGCGGTGTCGAAGGTCCTGGTGCTCGCGGTGACCGACCGCTGGCGCCAGGGCAAGCTGGTGACCCTGATCGAGGAAACCGACCGGCCGTTCCAGGTCGTGGTGGCCGCCCTCGTGAAGATCGTCGAGCAGGAGTTCACCGCGGATATCGCCATCGAGCGGGAAGCCCTCAACAAGTATTACACGGGGCTTGAGCGCCAGGGCAAGGATCCCGCCGGGCTGGCCGCGCTCGCCGAGTGGCGCGAGCTGCGGGAAGGGCAGATCAAGGGCCACGATACCGCCATCCGCAACTATGCGGTCGTGCTCAAGACCATCGCCGTGGGGCATCACAAGCTCTACGAGTCTCGGCACCGGCTCTCGACGCCCGAGGTGCAGACCGAGATCCACCAGTACACGAAGCGGCTCAAGGAAGCATTCAACGCGGTCGCAGCCCTTTAGGACGGAGGCGCCATGCCACCACTGACCTCGGACGACGCGCTCGCCCTCTCCAAATCGTTCCGCGATCTCTCCGTGGCGATCACGGACTACCGCCTCAACAATTTGAGCACGCTGAGTGAAGCCGATCGCAAGGCCCTCGAGGAGAAGGAGTGGGCCCTCCTCAACGCGTCCTCGGACATGGTGACCAAGGCCGTCGGCCTCACCCTGGACGAGTCGGAGGCCGCCGCCAAGAAGGTGCAGGGAGCGGCCGCGACGGCCGAGAAAGCCGTGAAGACCCTGAAGGAAGTCCGTAAGGTCATCACCATCGCCACCGCCGCGGTGGGGCTGGCCGCGGCCATCGCCTCCAAGGATCCCGGCGCTATCGCCAAGAACGCCAAGGCGGTCCTGGACGCCGCCACCGCGTGAGCCCGGCCGGCATCCGGCATGTCGTCGTGCTGGTTCTCGAGAACCAGTCGTTCGACCGGATGCTCGGCTATGTCACGCTGCCCGACCCCAGCCAGAAGCTCGAGGGGCTGACGGGCAACGAGAGCAATCCGGCCGCTCCGGGCGACGCCGTGAAGGTCACCAAGACGAGCGCGCCGGAGGCGTACGTCACCGATCCGAGCCCCGGGCATTCCCTCGACGATGTCACGCTCCAGATCTTCGGACAGCGCCAGGTGCCGGATCCTCCCGCACCGACCAATAGCGGCTTCGTGCTGAGCTACGCGGAGCAGCCGGGGAAGGGAGGAAAGCCGATCGGCCTCGCCGCCGGCAAGACGATCATGCAGTGCCTCGATCCCGATCTCGTGCCCGTCATCTCGTCCCTAGCCCGGAACTTCGTGGTCTGCGACCACTGGTTCTCGTCGGTGCCCGGCCCCACGTGGCCGAACCGCTTCTTTCTCCACGCGGGAACGGCCAACGGGCTGCTCGACACGCCCGAGACGCCCGGTCAGCTGAGGTCGAATTTCTTTCATTCGCCCTACCGGATGCGCTCGATCTTCGAGAACCTGATGGCAGAGGGGCATACGTGGAAGGTCTACTACGACGACTACGCCCAGGCCTTCGCCTTGCGTAACCTGCATCGCTACGGCAACTTGTTCGTGCGCTTCGAGGAGTTTGCCCGCGACGTGGCCGGTGGCACGCTTCCCGAGTATTCGTTCATCGAGCCGCGGGGCTTCAGCGCCCCGGGCTGGCCCTCCAACGACCAGCATCCGCCGCATTCCGTGCTGGAGGGCGAAAAGCTCATCGCCAACATCTACGACACTCTCCGCGGGGAGGAGGCCGTCTGGCGCCAATGTCTCCTCGTCCTCCTCTACGACGAGCACGGCGGGTTCTACGACCACATGCCCCCGCCTGCCGCCGGGGTACCGGACGCGACCTCGGGGGCGGTTCCGCATTTCCGCTTCGACCGGCTCGGCCTGCGCGTGCCCGCCATCCTGATCTCCCCCTGGGTGGGGGAGAGCGTGGCCGACCACACCGTCTACGATCACACCTCGCTGCCCGCGACGATCAAGAAGATGTTCGGCCTGCCGAACTTTCTCACCGCGCGGGACGCGGCCGCCGCCACCTTCGATCACAATTTCCTGCTCCAGGCGAGGCAGGTCGCTCTGACGAATCTAAGCGCGCGCTTGACCACCACCTCGGCCGTGCCGGAGGCGGCGGAGGCGAACTACTCACAGCATCAGCGCTCGCTCCTGGCTCTCGCGGAGGTCGTCGCCGCGCCGGCGAGCACGGCTGGCCCCGGCGTGGACACGCACGCGCGCAGCTTTCTGGATCAGCCGCAGGGCCCCTAGTCCGGCTGGGTGTGAAGTCTCAAGAGGTTGTCTGCGGGGTTCTCCATGCGGACCAACTCAGGGATGTTGGTCGCCTGCAAGCCATCATCACAGCCCCAGAGGAGGCACGGATTACGTCAGCGTGAATCCTTGACGCAGCGAGGGAGCCGTATAGATACGCCGACGTGACCGCGAAAGCATTCCTGAGCGCGCCGTCGTCTGCCTGATCACTCGGATGTACCTCGTCCGGCAAGTTATTCGTCTTGACAACCCGCCCGTGTAGACATACTTTCTGCCCATCCTTCGCCTTGAGGTGACCAGATGACCAAGCGCCTGAACCGCCGCGAGTTTCTCACGACCAGTGCCCTCGGGACTGCCGCCGCGGCCGCCGGGACGAGCACGCTGTTCTTCCCCGCCATCGTGCGCGCCCAGGAGCCGATCCGCATCGGGCAGCTCATCCCGTTCACCGGGTTCCTCGGCGCCATCGGCGAGTACGGCAAGCAGGGCGCCACCCTCGCCGTCGAGGAGCTGAACGAGAAGGGCGGCGCGCTGGGCCGGAAGCTCGAGTTGATCACCGAGGACGAGGCGAACCCCGGCGTCGCGGTGCAGAAGGCGCGCAAGCTGATCGAGAAGGACAAGGTCGTGGCCATCGAGGGGCTCGTGTCCTCAGCCTCGTGCCTCGCGGTCGGCGACGAGGTCCAGCGGGCGAAGGTGCTCATGATCAACGCCGGGGCGAACTCCGACGAGATCCGGAGCAAGCGCTGCCACCGCTACGTGTTCTCGACCGAGGGCTGCAACACCCAGTACGTGAGCGCCATCGGCAACTGGCTCATCAAGGAGCGCAAGGTCAGCCGCTGGTATTTCCTCACCTCCGACTACGCGTTCGGTCACGACCTCCTGCGCGTGGCGCGCAATCTTCTCATGGCGAACAAGGGCACGGAGGTCGGGAGCGACCTCGCGCCCACGGGCACGACGGACTTCAGCCAGTACATCACCAAGATGAAGGCGGCGAAGCCGGATCTCATCTTCCACAACCTTGCCGGTGCCGACGTGACGAACTTCCTCAAGCAGTACGCGGAGTCGGGGATGACCATCGAGGTCGCGGGAGGCGTCATTGACTCGGCCTTCGCGTGGCCGGTGGGCGAGTCGCTCCGCGGCCACTTCCCGATCATCTGGTGGCAGGAGCTGACCAATCCGGCGAGCAAGGCGTGGGCGGCGCGCTACGTCAAGCGCTGGGGCCGCCCGCCCGACAACCAGGCGTACGGCGACTACCTCGCGGTCCACGCGATCGCGCAGGCGATCGACAAGGCAAAGTCCACGGACAGCGCGAAGCTGGTATCGGCGCTCGAGGGCCACACGCTGACGGGAGCGATGGACGGGCTCAAGGGCCGGCCGCTGACCTTCCGCGCGTGGGACCACCAGCTCCTGCAGCCGATGTACGTCGTGGCCGCGAAGAACAAGGCGAAGTGGAAGGACAAGTGGGACATCTTCGAGATCATCCAGGAGGTCCCGCCGCGGAGCGCGTCGCTCGAGGACATCGCGATACCGAAGGCCGAGAGCCAGTGCCAGTTGGAGCCGCTAGCGTAAGTCGCTCCGGCCGATGACGCCCGCGGTCTTCGCCGAGTTTCTGCTGAACGGGCTCGTGCTCGGGGCGCTGTACGTGCTGATGGCGCTCGGCCTGTCGATCATCTTCGGCATGATCGGCGTCATCAATTTCGCCCACGGCGCGCTCTTCACGCTTGGGGCGTACGTCGCGTTCCAGGTGAAGGACGCGCTCGGGTTCGTGGGCGCGCTGGTCGTCGCGCCCGTCCTCGTGGGCCTCCTCGGCATGCTCATCGAGGCGACGCTCCTGCGCCGCCTCTACCTCCAGGACCCGCTCCAGGGGCTCCTGCTCACGTTCGGCCTGGCGATGGTGCTCGAGCAGGGGATCCGGCTGGTGTGGGGGCTCAGCCCGAAGGCGTTCAACATGCCGCCGGCCTTGGCGGGCGCGCTCACGCTCGGGGCGCTCACCTACTCGAAGTACCGGACCTTCATTCTCGTCTCCGTCATCCTGCTGATCGTCGGCCTCATGCTCTTCCTCCAGAAGACGCCGATCGGCACCATCGTGCGTGCGGGGAGCCGCGATCCGATGATGGTCCGCCTCCTCGGCATCAGCCTCACGCCCGTCCTCACCTTCGTGTTCGGTCTCGGCACTGCGTTCGCGGCGATCGCGGGCGTGCTCTATGCTCCGCTCGCCGGTGTCCAGCCGGCAATGGGCGTGAACGTCGGCACGGCGGCCTTCGTCGTCGTCACGATCGGGGGCCTCGGCAGCTTCTGGGGCGCGATCATCTCCGGCCTGCTCGTGGGCCAGGTCGTGAGCCTCAGCATCTACTTCCAGCCGCGCGCGGCCGAGGCCTCGATGTACGTCCTCATGGCCGTCATCCTCCTGCTCCGGCCGCGCGGGCTGATGGGCGAGCGCTGGGAAAAGTTCGATTGATCGGCCGTCTCATCCGCCACCCGCTCGCCTGGCTCTTCGCCTGGTTCCTCCTCCTGCCCATTCTCATGGCCGCGGTCGGGTCCACCGTCTCGCTCGGAACCGAGATCGTGGTCTTCTCGCTGCTCGCCATCGCCTACAACCTCCTGATGGGCTACACGGGGCTCGTCTCGTTCGGTCACAGTGCCTTCTTCGGCCTCGGCGGCTACGGCGCCGGCCTGGTGCAGGTCCATTTCGTGAAGGGCATGGTCGTGCCGCTCCTGGCCGGCGTCGCCGCCGCCACGCTCGCGGGCGCCCTCATCGGCTTCCTCCTGATGCGCAAGCGCGGCGTGTACTTCTCGCTGTTGACCCTCGCCTTCACGCAGATGTTCTTCTACATCGTCTACGGCGCGACGACCGTGACGGGCGGCGAGAACGGCCTCGGCGGGATCGAACGCTTTCCCCTCCACCTCGGGCCCCTGCGCGTCGACCTCGGCGACAAGCAGGTCTACTACTACGCGACCGCCGTGATCGCCGCCGGGGCGATCTGGCTCCTCTGGCGCGTGGTCCACTCGCCGTTCGGGCGGGTCCTCGAGTCGATCCGCGAGAACGAGCAGCGCGCGAGCTTCGTCGGCTACGACGTCAAGCGTTACAAGCTGACCGCGTTCGTCGTCTCCTGCGCCTTCAGCGGCCTCGCCGGCGCGCTCTACACGCTCCTCCTGAACTTCGCCTACCCGGAGTCGCTCCACGTGACGATGGCGGGCGAGATCGCCGCGATGACGCTCGTCGGCGGGATGCGGAGCTTCGTCGGGCCCGCCGTAGGTGCGGCCGTCTTCGTCTTCATGCGAGACACGCTGTCGTCTTGGACCCAGAACTGGCTGATCTACTTCGGCGTGATCTTCATCGGCTTTGTCATGTTCTCGCCGAACGGCATCGTCGGCGTGTGGGATCGGCTGCGCGGCCTCGGGCGGCGGAACGGGCCCGCGCCGGCGGGCGGCCAGCCGGCGGCGGCGTCGGCTCCGGCGACGTACGGCGTCCCTGGCGACGGAGCTGAGATCCTGCTCGACGTCCGCGATCTCGCCAAGCACTTCGGCGCGCTGGCCGCCGTCGACGGCGCCAGCTTCCAGGTGCGGCGCGGCGAGCTCCGCTCGATCATCGGCCCGAACGGCGCAGGCAAGACGACGCTGTTCAACTGCCTGACGGGTCTGCTGGCCGCCGACCGGGGTGAGGCGCTCTTCCGCGGCACCGCGATCACCGCGATGCCCCCGCACCGGATCGTCGCGTGCGGCGTCTCGCGCTCGTTCCAGATCATCAGCGTCTTCCACGCGCTGACCGTCTTCGAGAACGTGCGCATCGCGGCACAGGCGAAGCACCGCTGCCGCTTCGCCATGTTCGCGGACGCGGGGAGCTTCACGGACCTGAATGACGAGGCCCTCCGGCTCGTCGCCGCGGTCGGGCTCGGCGACCAGGCCTTCGCCGTCGCGGCCAACCTCTCGCACGGCGATCAGCGGCTGCTCGAGATCGCGATCGCGCTCGCGACGCGGCCGGAGCTGCTTCTGCTCGACGAGCCGCTCGCCGGCCTCGCGGCCCACGAGCGCGGGCGGGTCGCCGACCTGATCCGCGCGCTTCGCCGCTCGGTCTCGATCGTCCTGATCGATCACGACATCGATCAGGTGCTGGCGCTCTCCGACCGGATCACCGTGCTCCACCAGGGCCGCGTCATCGCGGAAGGCGGGCCGGCCGAGATCCAGCAGAACGCCGAGGTCCAGACGGCGTACCTCGGCCACCTCGCCATCGCGTCAGCGACCGCGGCGACGCCGGCCCAGAGAATAGGTGAGCCGCTCCTCAGCGTAAGCGAAGTCAACACGTTCTACGGCAAGAGCCACGTGCTCCACAGCGTCTCGCTCGACGTCTTCGAAGGCGAGCTCGTCTCGCTGCTCGGCCGGAACGGCGCGGGCAAGACCACGACCCTCGCGACCATCACCGGGGTTGTCCCGCCGCGCGACGGGCGCGTGGTCTACCGCGGGACACAGCTCGCCGGCCGCCCGCCGGAGGAAATCGCGCGGCGCGGGATCGGCCTGGTGCCGCAGGGGCGACGGATCTTCCCCAATCTGACGGTGCTCGAGAACCTCCAGATCGCTCGCCGGGGCGACGGCGACTGGACCGCGGATCGCGCGTTCGACACCTTCCCCAGACTCCGGGCGCTTCGCGACGCGCGCGGCGCGACGCTCTCCGGAGGGGAGCTGCAGCTCCTCGCGATCGCGCGCGCGCTCATGGGCAACGTGGACCTCTTGCTGCTCGACGAGCCGTTCGAGGGGCTCGCTCCCGGGATCGTCGAGGTCGTCTGGAACGTGCTCCACGCGGTCAAGGGCGAGACCACGATCCTGCTGGTCGAGCAGAACGCCGACCTCGCGTTGGCCCTCTCCGACCGCGCCTACGTCGTCAACAATGGCTCGATCGCCTGGAGCGGCGAGGCGCACGCGCTCCACGCGGACCAGGAGCTCCGGCTCAGGCTCCTCGGCGTGTAGCCGCCGGCGCTCGCAGGGTCCCTCAGCCGTCGGCAGTATAGCCTGTCTGATGACTGAACCTCCTCGTTCACGCTCTCCACGTCCCGCCCTGTATCACGCAACAGGATCAGGGCCATGTACCGCGGCGCGTGAGAGGACAGTGAGAACGAGGCGAGAAACGGAATGGCGCGCCCGGAGGGAATCGAACCCCCGACCCTCGGCTTAGAAGGCCGATGCTCTATCCATCTGAGCTACGGGCGCGTGCTTGGATTATGGCGACTTATGGGACGTCCAGCAACTTCCGAATGGCCGGTGTGGCCGGAATTGTGCCCGTTAGCCGGCGGCACCCTGCGTTCTTCGACCTGGGCCGGCCGCGCTCGGGCACCGAGTTTTCCGACCGATCTCAGGAACGTCTGGTTCGATACCACTGCCCTCAGCGTGCATCCTTGGCATGCCTGATCGCGAGGCCCAGCGCGGGCTTGCCCTTCCCACCGCCGCCGGCCTGAGCGGCCTAACGTTGAAGTGGAGAGCCGTCCATCCCGGTGCACGGTTGGCCAAGGTGGCGCAGGATCGTCGGCGCGATGTCGGTAATGCAAGTGTCATCCGAGCGGGTCTCACCGGCCCGGAATCCGGATCCCCGGATGAACAGGAAGGGGCGCATCTCCCATGTGCCCAGGCCGCCGTGCTGACCACAGCCGGCGTTGTTCACGTCTTCTGTCCGGTTCAGCGCCAGGTCGCTGAACCCCGGCACGCCGAACGCGTTGTTCGCCTCTGACTTGCGTAGCGACACTGCCAGGACCAGAGACTCGCTCGCGTCCATGCCGAGAGACGCCAGCTCCGGGCCGCTCGCCACGGAGCCCATCCAGTCCTGGGACTCGAAGAAGCGGCGCAGCGCCGTGAGGCGCGGCCTGGCCTCCACGGAGAGGTAGACGAGCGCAGAGGTGCCCTGGGAGGCGATGACCACGTCCGAGGAGTCCAGGCTCTGCTTGAGCCCTGCCGTCACGAGCAGCTGCTCGATGGGGATGACCCGGTCGGTGGTCTCCTGCCCGTGGTCCGAGCCCGTCACGATCAGCGTATCCTCGCCCAGATAGCGGTCCACGCACTCGACTACATGAGAGAAGCAGGCATCGGAGGCTGCCATCGCTTTGCGGTGCTCGGGGCCCGCGAGCGGATTGTGGTGTCCCGTATTGTCCGGCTCCGACAGCCACAGCACGGAGAGTGCCGGCTGGCGCTGCCTGAGCACCTCGTCGCAGAAGCGGTCGGTCACCGCGCGGTCTCCCTCGATGCCCTTCGGCGCAGCCAGGCCGTCCTCGGCAGCCACGAGCTTGAGCCCCGGTCCATAGGAACCAGCGCGGTTGTAGACGAATCCGTGGCCGTCCGGATCCTGAAAGTAGGCGGCCCCGGGGGATGCATTGGAGAAGACGATACAACCACCGTCGCCTGCGAGGCGCTGGGCGAGAGTCGGCCGGAGCAGGGTGCGCCCCTTCGCCTTGCGGAGACGCTCCCGGAAGTCCGCCTTGCCGGTGGACAGGCACACCAGCCCTTTCCCCTCGTCCAGGGCCATGGCATTGCCGTGCAGCCCATGGTGGGCAGGGAGACTGCCCGTGGCGATGGACGCGGAGGCGGTGCGCGTGGTGGAGGGAAAAACCGTCGCGTGAGCGGAGAACTCGGAAAAGGTCCGGCGCAGCTCCGCTAGCCTCGGCGTGAAGTGCGGGCGCACGAGGTCGGCCCGGAGGCTATCCCAGACGACGAGGACCGCTCGCTTCTTGCGGGCGTGGGCTAACCACATGTCTGATTCTCCCTGGGAATACTCTTGGACCGTTCCAGCGCAACCATGAAAACAAATGGGACTGCCGATTGCTCCGTAACCACGGCAGAATAGTTGGTGAAGCTCAGGCGTGTCAAACCTGACAGGTCCCCGTCCCCCGTCTTGCGGAGTAACGAGAAGGCCGCCGCCTGATCTCGTTTACACGCTTCTTGACAAGGCCTCCCGAGCTGGGGTTGGATAATCACGGCCTTCCCCCTCGCACCACCGGAGATCACATAGCCATGACGATCACGCGCCGTGACTTCCTCAAAGGCTCCGGAGCTGCGGCCGCGGGGCTTGCCGTCGGGGTGTCCCAGGCCCGGGCCGCGGCCCAGGGCAAGCCTGGTGGGACGCTCACCTTCGCGACGGCAGCGCTGCCGCCCAGCATCGAGCCGCACATGCAGGGACTGGACATCTGGCAGAAACGCAAGCCCCTGATCTACGAGAACCTCGTCTGGATCGATTTCAATCTCGAGCCCAAGCCGGAGCTGGCCGAGCGATGGGAGCAGAAGTCGCCGACCGAGTACCTCTTCCACCTCCGCCGCGGCGTCAAGTTCCACCACGGCAAGGAGATGGACGCCGAGGACGTGAAGTACACCTACGAGCGCATCCGCGACCCGAAGGTGAGCCCGGGGGCGAACGACCTCACCTTCATCAAGCAGATCGACGCGGTGGACAAGTACACCGTCCGCTTCACGCTCTCGGCGCCTGCGGCGACATTCTTGATCAACCTCGGTGGGAAGTACAACGGCATCATCCCGAAGGACGCGGGCGGCGACGGCAAGGCGCTGCTGACCAAGGCCATCGGCACGGGACCGTTCAGCGTGGAGGAGTTCGACCCGAGCCGGCGCCTGGTCCTCAGGAAACACGCGGCGTACTGGGGGCCGCAGAAGCCGATGCTCGACGCGATCGTCTTCCAGGCCATCCCCGACGAGTCGTCCGTCGTGGCGGGCCTGCGTACGGGCCAGCTCGGCATGGCCGAGTTCGCCTCGGCCCCGAGCTTCCAGCAGGCGAAGGGCATTGCCACGGTCGAGGTGATCCAGGCACCGTCCACTCGCTGGGTCGTGC
>Ga0153916_10003308_pt1 | contig 11991 bp, 9 predicted proteins | sample Opewatmetagenome_FD_109642 | JGI IMG/M metagenome (GOLD analysis project Ga0153916, IMG submission 109642) | Freshwater wetland microbial communities from Ohio, USA - Open water 3 Core 3 Depth 4 metaG | ecosystem: Environmental > Aquatic > Freshwater > Wetlands | place: USA: Ohio, Lake Erie, Old...
GATCGCGTGTTTCGGCAACTCGCCGCCGGAGGTGCGCGGCCAGTAATGCTGCTCGATCGCGTCCGCGACCTCGGACGATTCGTGGTCGTGGCGCGCGTAGTAGCGCCCCATGATGCCCTGCAGCTCCGGGAACTCGCCCACCATTTCGGTGAGCAGGTCGGCCTTGCACAGTTGCGCCGCGCGTTCGGCCAGCGCGGTGTCGGCCTTCAGCAACTGGGCGATGCGGCCGGCAAGTTTCTCCAGGCGCAGCACGCGCTCGAGCTGGCTGCCGAGCTTGTTGTGATACACCACGTTCGCCAGCCGCGGCAGGCGCTCGGCCAGCCTGTGCTTGCGGTCCTGGTCGTAGAAGAACTTGGCGTCCGCGAGGCGCGCGCGCAGCACGCGCTCGTTGCCATGGATGATCTCGGCGGGATCGGCCGCCTTCATGTTGCTCACGAACAGGAACCGGGGCAGCAGCTTGCCCTGCTTGTCGGCCAGCGGAAAATATTTCTGGTGCTGCTGCATGCTGATGATCAGGCATTCCTTCGGCACCTCGAGGAACGCCTTGTCGAAACCGCCCGCCAGCGCCACCGGATATTCCACCAGACTGGTGACTTCCTCGATGAGTTCTTCCGCCTTGCCCAGGCGCCAGTCGGCGCCGCCGGCCTGTTTGTTGGCCTCGGATTCCAGCGCCTGGATGATGGCGTCGCGTCGCGTCGCGAAGGCGGCGTAGACCTTGCCCGCCTGTTTCAGGATTTTCTCGTAATCCCTGGCGTGCGCGATCGCAATAACGCCCTTGCTCAGGAAACGATGGCCACGGGTCTTGTTGCCGCTCTTGATGTCGAGCACCGCGCCCGGAACGACCTTCTTGCCGTGCAGCAGGATCACGCCGTGCACCGGCCGCACGAACTGCGCTTCGCCGTCGCCCCAGCGCATGAGCTTGGAGATGGGCAGTCGTTTGAGCGCGGCTTCGACGATCGCCGCGAGATGCTGCTTGAGCGGCTCGCCTTTCTGCTTGAAGGCATGGACGAAATATTCGCCCTTGTCGCCCGGGCGCCTTTCGAGTTTTGCCGGCTCAACGCCGCAGGATTTGGCAAAACCGACAAGCGCCGGCGTCGGCTTGCCCGAAGCATCGAGCGCGCTGGCCACGGCCGGTCCTTTGCGTTCCACCCTGCGGTCCGGTTGCTTGTCGAGCACGCGGGGAATGAGAACCGCCAGGCGGCGTGGCGTGGCGAATTCCTGGAAGTCGTTATGATCGATGAATCCTTTATCTTTGAGGTAGTCGGTAAGCGCGACAGCAAACGCGATCGACAACCGTTTGAGCGACTTCGGCGGCAGCTCCTCGGTGAGCAATTCGACCAGCAGCGGCGCGGTCATGCCTGCTTCGCCGGCTTGTGCTTGAGCATCGGGAAACCGAGACGTTCGCGCGACTCGTAGTAGCTCTGCGCCACCAGGCGCGCCAGGTTGCGCACGCGCGCGATGTAGGCGGCGCGCTCGGTGGTGGAAATCGCCCCGCGCGCGTCGAGCAGGTTGAACGTGTGCGAGCACTTCATCACCATCTCGAAACCGGGCAACGGCAGGTTCAGCTCCATCAGCCGTTTGGCTTCGGACTCGTAATCGTTGAACTGCTGGAACAGCCACTGCACGTTCGAGTGCTCGAAGTTGTATTTCGACTGCTCGACCTCGTTCTGGTGGTACACGTCGCCGTAGGACACACCCTTGGTCCACACCAGGTCGAAGACGTTCTCCACGCCCTGCAGGTACATGGCGAGGCGTTCGAGACCGTAGGTGATCTCGCCCAGCACCGGCTTGCAGGGAAGCGAACCGACTTCCTGGAAGTAGGTGAACTGCGTCACCTCCATGCCGTCGAGCCACACCTCCCAGCCGAGGCCCCAGGCGCCGAGCGTGGGCGACTCCCAGTCGTCCTCGACGAAACGGACGTCATGCTTTTTCGTGTCGATGCCGATCGCGCGCAACGAGTCGAGATAAAGATCCTGGATGTCATCGGGCGAGGGTTTGAGCACGACCTGAAACTGGTAGTAATGCTGGAGCCGGTTCGGGTTCTCGCCATAACGTCCGTCCTTGGGACGGCGCGACGGCTGCACATACGCCGCTTTCCACGGCTCGGGGCCGAGGGCGCGCAGGAAGGTCGCGGTGTGGAACGTACCCGCGCCCACCTCCATGTCGTACGGCTGCAGGATCACGCAGCCCTGGCGGGCCCAGTACTGGGACAGCGTGATGATCAGTTCCTGGAAGGTCAAGAACGTCGCCCTACTTCGTTCGTCTGGCCATAATAGGTTGGTTTGAGCGGGGACAACCGGCTTGTTTGCCGGGATTATACCCTGCCCCGGCGCCGGGTATACACGCCCGGTTCAGAGAGATTGGCGGGGGATCGAGCGCTCTTCCACCGGCGGCAATGGTTCGGTCTGGCTCGGCGGCGATTGGTCGGCGTCCGGAGCCGGCGGCGGGGAATTGTTGTCCGGTGGCGCGGCTGGCGGTTCCTCGGGAGCCGGTTCGTTGTCGGTTTCCGGCGGTGGCGCCAACAGCTCGATCTGACGTTCACGCACCACTGCAGCCGCCTCGCCCGGATAGCGTTCGAGCAGGCTCAGGATTTTATTGGCCCGTTTCTCGAAATAACGCGTCTGCGTGGCCGGGTTGTTTTTCACCGGCGACGGCAGGGTGGCCGCGAGGTCGGCCGCCTGCGCCGGCGACAGCTGGTCGGCCGGAATCCCCCAGTACGCCTGCGCCGCCGCCTGCACGCCGTAGATGCCCTGCCCGAACTGGGCGACATTCAGATACAGATCGAGGATGCGCCGCTTGGTCAGATGATGCTCCATGCCCCAGGTCAGGATCAGCTCGTGCCATTTGCGCAGCGGATTGCGCGCCGGGCTCAGGAACAGGTTCTTCACCGTCTGCTGCGAGATCGTGCTGGCGCCGAGCACCAGGCGTCCTTCCTTCCAGTTGTAATCCATCGCCTCCTTGAAGGCGATCAGGTCGAAGCCACTGTGTTCGTAGAACCGGCTGTCCTCGGCCAGGACCACCGCGCGGGTGATCGGCTTGGGGATGGACGCGAACGGCACCTGCTGCCAGCGCAGCGGCGGCAGGTGTTTGTCGGCCGCGCGCTGCTTCTCGTACTCGCGCATGAACGCCGACTTCGGCACCGGTCCGGTGGCAAGTTTTTTCCAGTCCGGCCACGTCACCGCCAGATAAAACAGGTCGACGATCAGCAGCAGCAAAAATGCGCGCAAGCCCCAGCGCAGCCAGCGTCCGAATCGCCGCAGGAAGCCCTTGAAACCGCGCTGACCGCGGCGCCGTTTACCGAACATGCGCGACCGTGAATTCCGTTCTTGACCGGCGCCGGCGCGCACCCAACAATCGCGCTCGCATGGCCATTTCCTGCCCGCATGAGAAGACATTGTTCGCGGCCGCGGTTTTTTTCGCGGCGCTGTTCTGGATCGGGTTGGCGTTGCTGCTGTTCACTCTGTTCTCACATCAATTTTCCGGACTGTCACCGGCCTACCCCCTCGGGTTGATGGCCGCCGCCATCATTGTAACTCAGGCGGCATTATGGCTGCGCCGGGCCGGACAGGTGGCTTGGCTGCGCGGCCGGGCGGTGGAGGTCGGTGCGCGGCAGTTTCCGGAAATGCACGCGCATCTCCAGTCCGCCTGCCAACGGCTCGGGGTGGAACCGCCGGCGGCTTATGTTTTTCAGCGCTCCCGGCTCGGCGATATTTTCCATCAACGGCGCCGGCGCAGACAGGTGATCGCGTTCAGCGCCGGGCTGTTCGACGCGGCGTCCGATCATCCCGGTACATTCGAATTTTTCGTCGGCCACGCCCTCGGACACGGCATCAAGTCGCGCTGGGCCGCGTTTCTGTTTCCCAGCACCGTGCTGCCGTTGCTCGGGCCCGCCTGCGGACGCCTGCGCATCCACTGCGCGGACCGTTATGGCCTGGCGGCCTGCAAAAATCCGGGCGACGCGGTACTGGCGCTCATGTTGCTGGCCCACCGCGGGCGGCGCTGGAAGTCGGTGCACGCCGGTTCGCTGTTGGCGCAAGACGCCGTGGCGCGCGGTTTCACCGCGTCGCTGTTCGAACTGGCATCCGCGACGCCCTGGCTCACGACGCGCCTGGCGCGGCTGCGCGCCCAAGTCGCGCAGGAAAAACCCTTGTCGTCGCGGCGCCATCCGCTGGCCTATGTGGCGGCATTGTTCGCGCCCTCTCTCGCGCCGCGCGCCGGCGGCGGTGTCACACGCCTCCTGTTCGCGCTCCTCTGGGTGCTGGTGCTCGCATACATGGGCAACTCGGCGTACCAGTGGCTGACGCGCCACGGCGTGCTCGCGGCGATCGAAAGCAAATTCGAAAACACGGTCATGAATTTTTCACGCGCCCCCGCGGTCACTGCCACACCGTCGGCACGCGAAGCGCCCGCAACCACGGACACCAAGGGGGACGCCTACGCCCGCCTCGACCAGGACCTGCGGCAACTGGGCGAACTCGCCCTGGCGCGCCAGAACAAAATCGGCGGCAACCCCTGCGACATCGGCAATCTCGGCGCGCTCCGGCTCAATTTCCGCGCCGAACGTTATGCCTTCAGCTGCAATGAGCCGCTGGTCTACACCGTGATCGACATGGGCGAATTCGTCCCCGGCGAACCGTCGCATCTGCGCGCCTACAACTGGAAGGAAAAGCGCCTGGTGCCGGCACCAGCATCCGCACCACCCCCGGCTTCGGTGCCGCCCGCCAGACAGGGAAAACTGATGGACAGGCCTGAGCGTTTTGGTTAATGTCACGCACCGTGCTTCGGGTCTCGCCTGAATCACCCTGGAGGAAAGAACCGGCCCAATTAAAAGCCGGCAACAAAAACGGGCCGCAAGGCCCGTTTTTGTTTGAGAAACGGTCCGCCCCCAGCCCCGAGACGTGCCGCCAAGCCGTATTTCAGCTAGTATTCCCTTCCCCGAATTGTCGACGGTACTCCCATGTCATCCTCATCTCCGCTCCCGGCATCGCCATCCGTTCCGCCGCGCGTATCAGCGGCCCCCGGCGCGCCGCGCAAAGCGGTCGCCCTGATTTCGGGCGGACTCGATTCGATGCTCGCGGCCAGGCTCATTCTCGAACAGGGCATTCACGTCGAGGGCATCAATTTCTACACCGGCTTTTGCGTCGAGGGTCACACGCACGCGATCCGCAACCACGAGCACGCCAAGCCGAAGCGCAACAACGCGCTGTGGACCGCGGAACAGCTCGGCATCAAGCTGCACATCATCGAGGTCATCGAGGAATACAAGGACATCGTCATCAATCCCAAGCACGGTTACGGCGCCAACCTCAACCCCTGCCTCGACTGCAAGGGCTTCATGGTGCGCAAGGCGCGCGAGTGGATGGAAAAAAACGGCTTCGACTTCATCATCACCGGCGAGGTGCTGGGCCAGCGCCCGATGAGCCAGCGGCGCGACACCCTGCCGGTGGTGGCGCGCGAGTCCGGCGCCTTCGACCGGCTGTTGCGGCCGCTATGCGCCAGGCTGCTGCCCGAGACCCTGCCCGAGCGCGAGGGGTGGGTGGACCGCAGCAAGCTGCTCGACTTCAACGGGCGCAGCCGCAAGCCGCAGATCCGGCTGGCGGCGCAATACGGTTTCACGGATTACGCCCAGCCGGCCGGCGGTTGCTGCTTTCTCACCAACGAGCAGTATTCGCACAAGCTCGCCGACCTGTGGACCACGCGCGGCACCAAGCAATACGAGCTCGACGACATCATGCTGCTCAAGGTCGGCCGCCATCTGCGCCCGCGCCCGAATTTCAAAATGATCGTCGGGCGCGACGAGGGCGAGAACAATTTTCTCAACGGTTACCGCAAGCGCTTCACCCATCTTTATGCCACCAGTCATGAGGGCCCGCTGGTGCTGATTGACGGAAAGGTCGATGACGCGGACATCGAACTCGCCGCGCGCCTGACCGCGCGTTTCGGCAAAGGCCGCGAGGCTGATGCCGTGACCCTGACCGTGACCGATACGGCAGGAAACAGTCGTGAACTCGAGGTCGCGCCGATTCCGGCCAACGAGATCCCGCCCGAGTGGTATCTATAAAGATTTAATGAATGGGCAGGATTAACGGGATTAAAATCCCGTTAATCCTGTGAATCCTGTCTGATTTTTTCTTTTTCTTGATGGGTTCTTGAAGAAGATTTGATATGAGCCACTTCGTGCTAGATGCGCGTTACCTGCTCTGCCCCATGCCGGTGATCCGCACCCAGAACCGCATCGCCGAGCTCGCCCCGGGCGACACGCTTGAGGTGCGCGCCACCGATCCGGGCGCGCTGCACGACATTCCCGCCTGGTGCCGGGTTCATGGACACGTCATCGTTTCCACCTCGCACCAGGACGGCGAAGTGACCGTCACGCTGCGCGTGGAAGCGACGTGAGCAGCGCCGCCGGCCAGCACGGCCTCGACATCTCGGACGCCTCGCGTTATCAGGCCAGCCGCCGCGTGACATGGGTCAGCGTGGTGTGGAACCTGCTGCTCACGATCGCGCAGATCGTCATCGGGGTGATCGGCCATTCCCAGGCGCTGGTGGCCGACGGCATGCACACGCTGTCCGATTTCATCACCGATTTCATGGTGCTGTTCGCCCTGAAGCACAGCCGCAAGGGCGCCGATGAGGACCACCCCTACGGCCACGCGCGTTTCGAAACCGCCGTGACCCTGATCCTCGGCATCATGCTGCTGGCCGTCGGCATCGGCATCGCCGTGAGCGCCGGCATGCGACTCCATTCCGCGCAGACCTTCGTCATCCCTTCGGCGCTGACCCTGTGGATCGCAGTGATCACCCTCTTCGCCAAGGAGGGGTTGTATCGCTACACCATGCTCATCGCCAACCGCTTCGACTCGAACATGCTGCGGGCCAACGCCTGGCATCACCGCTCCGACGCACTGTCCTCGCTCATCGTGGCCGCCGGCATCGGCGGCAGCCTGCTCGGATTCGGCTACTTCGATTCGGTCGCGGCCCTGATCGTGGCGCTCATGGTCGCCAAGGTCGGCGTCGACCTCGCCTGGCAGTCCTTGCGCGAACTGGTGGACACCGGGCTGGCCCAGGACGACCTCGATTCGATACGCAAGACCATACTCGCGGTCAGCGGCGTCAAGGCGCTGCATCTGCTGCGCACCCGCCGCATCGGCGGGCAGGCGCTCGCCGACGTGCACATCATCGTGGACGATCACTTGAGCGTCTCCGAAGGGCACCAGATCAGCGAGGTGGTGCGTCAGAAACTCATCCGCGAGATCACGCCGGTGACGGATGTCATGGTGCATATCGACACGGAGGAGGACGTGGACAGTCCCAGTTGCGCCCGGTTGCCTCTGCGCGATGAGATCCAACAGCGTCTCGATCACTATTTTCGCGATATCCCCGAGGCGCGTCAGATCCGTCACGCCACCCTGCATTACCTCAATGGCCGCATCGATATCGAACTGCGACTTCCTCTGACCGCTGTCGCCAACCACGCCGAGGCAGAGCGACTGGCACAGTGGTTTGCAGATGCCGTCGAAAAGGATCAAGATATCGGCCACCTCGAAGTGCTTTTCCATTGATGCACTAAAAAGGTGCTAACGCTGAATTTATTGCACTGTTTTGGTGCGTAAATATCGCCTTTCAGAATCAAATTAATTATAAGTTATTGATTAAAAAATTTTTTATTGGTGGCATGTTTCATGCTAAATAGTGAACTCATTTTCCGCTGCGGCCGCAGCAATTAAACGTATCCGAGGAGGAACTCCGATGTCGTCCGGTGCAGATGTTATCAAGATGATCAAAGACCAGAAGGTCAAATTCGTCGACTTTCGCTTTACCGATACCAAGGGCAAGGAACAGCACGTGTCCGTTCCGGCCAGCACGATCGATGCCGAATTATTCGAACACGGCAAGATGTTCGATGGCTCCTCCATCGCCGGCTGGAAGGGCATTCAGGAATCCGACATGATCCTGATGCCGGAGGCCTCCACCGCCGTGATGGACCCGTTCATGGAGGAACCGACCCTGATCCTGCGCTGCGACGTGGTCGAGCCCAGCACCATGCAGGGCTACGAGCGTTGTCCGCGTTCGCTCGCCAAGCGCGCCGAGGCCTATCTCAAGAGCACCGGCATCGCCGATACGGCGTTCTTCGGTCCCGAGGCCGAGTTCTTCATTCTCGATGACGTGCGCTGGGGCGCCGACATGAGCGGCTCGTTCGTAAAGATCGACTCCGAGGAAGCCTCCTGGAACACCGAGAAGGTCTACGAAGGCGGCAACCTCGGCCACCGGCCGATGGTCAAGGGCGGATACTTCCCGGTGCCGCCGGTCGACTCGCAGCAGGACATCCGCTCGGCCATGTGTCTCGCCATGGAAGAGATGGGGCTTTCCATCGAAACCCATCACCACGAAGTGGCGACCGCCGGCCAGAACGAAATCGGCATGCTGTTCAACACCCTGGTGAAGAAGGCCGATGAGCTGCAGATCTACAAGTACTGCGTGCATAACGTGGCCCATTCCTACGGCAAGACCTCGACCTTCATGCCCAAACCCATCGTCGGTGACAACGGCTCCGGCATGCACGTGCACCAGTCGCTCGGCAAAGACGGCAAGAACCTGTTCAGCGGCAACGAGTACGGCGGCCTGTCGCAGACCGCGCTCTATTACATCGGCGGCATCATCAAGCACGCCCGGGCGCTCAACGCCATCACCAACTCGCTGACGAATTCGTACAAGCGTCTGGTGCCGGGCTTCGAAGCCCCGGTGATGCTCGCCTACTCGGCGCGCAACCGCTCGGCCTCGATCCGCATCCCGTATGTGCCGAACCCCAAGGCCCGGCGCATCGAGGTGCGCTTCCCGGACGCCGGCAGCAATCCCTATCTCGCGTTCGCCGCCATGATGATGGCGGGTCTTGACGGCATCATGAACAAGATCCATCCGGGCGAGGCGATGGACAAGGATCTGTACGATCTCGAGCCGGAAGAGGCGAAGAAAATCCCGACCGTGTGCCACTCGCTCGACATGGCGCTGGAAGCGCTCGACAAGGATCGCGCCTTCCTCAAGGCCGGTGGCGTGTTCACCGATGACGTGATCAACGCCTACATCGACCTCAAGATGCAGGAGGTCACGCGCCTGCGCATGACCACGCATCCGATCGAGTTCGACATGTATTACAGCGTTTAACGATAGGGGCGGATGTCCGTAGCTTCTCAAACGCCCCCGGAACGGGGGCGTTTGTTTTGGGGGGAGCATATGGGATATCGCTTCATGCACCAAAATGGTGCATGATAGGGCCTGATAACCGGAATATTGTTAACTCATTTATTATCAAGGGAAATCTGACCGACGTGAAACATGCATCTACAGGTCTGAGAATCCCGGACAGACGGCCCATGCTTACAGGTTTGCCTCTACGCATACTCGAATACCTGACGACCACAGTGCTGACATTCGACGCGGACCTGCGCCTGACCAGCATCAATCCGGCGGGGGAGATGCTGTTCGAGGTCAGCGCCAAAAAAATTATCGGTCAAAGACTCTCCGACCTGCTGCCGCATTCGCGACGAATGGTCAAGGCGCTGAAAGACACCCTGGAAAGCGGTCACCCCTTCACCGCGCGCGGGGTGCAACTGAAACTGCCAGGCGAAAAAACCATCACGGTCGATTGCACCGTTTCACCGCTCACCGACAGCGACGCGGAAACGGCGTTGCTCGTGGAACTCGCCCAGATCGACCGGCTGCTGCGCCTGGCGCGCGATGAAAACATGCTCGACCGCCAGTCCGCCAATCGCGCGGTGATGCGCGGGCTGGCGCACGAGATCAAGAACCCGCTCGGAGGTCTGCGCGGAGCGGCGCAACTCCTGGAACGCGAGCTGCCGGACAAGTCGCTGCGGGAATACACGCGCATCATCATTCATGAAGCCGATCGCCTGCGTAATCTGGTGGATCGCATGATCGGTCCGCATCAGCCGCTCAAAAAACGGCCGGTAAACATCCACGAGGTGCTGGAGCACGTGCGTCGGCTGATGCTGGTGGAGATCCCGGTGGGTCTGACCATCACACGCGAATATGATCCAAGCCTGCCGGAACTGGAAGCCGAGCCGGAACAGCTGATCCAGGCGGTGCTCAACATCGTGCGCAATTCGGCCGAAGCGATGCAGAACCAGGGCATCATCCACCTGCGCACGCGCGCCGAGCGCCAATTCACCGTCGGCCATAAGCGCCATCGCCTGGTGCTGCGCGCCGACATCGAGGACAACGGCCCGGGCATCCCGGAGGAGATCCGGGAATACATTTTCTATCCGATGGTGACCGGCAGGGCCGGCGGCACCGGCCTCGGGCTGTCCATCGCGCAGGACATCATCGCCAAGCACGGCGGCGTGATCGAGTGCCGCAGCCGGCCGGGGCAGACCGTGTTCAGCATTTTCCTGCCGCTGGAGAACGGCCATGGCTAGACAGGATATCGTGTGGGTCATCGACGACGACCGCTCCATCCGCTGGGTACTGGAAAAGGCCCTGACCCAGGCGGACATGGCGGTGAAAACCTTCGACTCCGCGAATGAGATCGCCGACCTGCTCGACCGGCAGCAGCCGGACGTGGTGATCTCCGACATCCGCATGCCCGGCATCAGCGGACTCGACCTGCTCCAGACCATCCACGCCAAGGCCCCGGAAATTCCCGTGATCATCATCACGGCCCACACCGATCTCGAAAGCGCGGTCGCCTCCTACCGCGGCGGTGCCTTCGAATACCTGCCGAAGCCGTTCGACGTGGACGAGGCCGTGCGCCTCACGCGACGCGCCGTCGAACACCGCCGGCGGCAAAAGGTCGAGGCCCCGGGCCAGGAGCGCGCGCCGGACATCATCGGCTCGGCGGCCTCGATGCAGGAAGTGTTCCGCGCCATCGGCCGGCTGTCCGGCTCGCACCTGAACGTGCTCATCAACGGCGAATCCGGCACCGGCAAGGAGCTGGTCGCGCGTGCGCTGCACAATCACAGTCCGCGCGCCGACAAAGCCTTCATCGCCATCAACATCGCCGCGATTCCGAGCGAACTGCTGGAATCCGAACTCTTCGGCCACGAAAAGGGCGCCTTCACCGGCGCCACCCACCAGCGCCGCGGCCGGTTCGAGCAGGCCAACGGCGGGACGCTGTTCCTCGATGAGATCGGCGACATGCCGCCGGCCTTGCAAACGCGCCTGTTGCGCGTGCTGCAGGACGGCAAGTTCTACCGCGTGGGCGGGCACGAGCAGGTGGAAACCAACGTGCGCATCGTCGCCGCCACCAACCAGAACCTGGAAAATCGGGTACAGGAAGGAAAATTCCGCGAAGACCTGTTCCACCGCCTGAACGTGATCCGCATCCACTTGCCGCCGCTGCGCGAGCGGCGCGAGGACATCCCGGCGCTGGCGCGTTATTTTCTCGCCAAATCCGCCGCCGAACTGGCCGTGGAAGCCAAGCAGTTGTCGCCGCAGGCCGAGGAGTACCTGTCCCGGCTGCCCTGGCCCGGCAATGTTCGCCAGCTCGAGAATACCTGCCGCTGGCTGACCGTCATGGCACCGGGTCAGATCGTGCGGGTCGAAGACCTGCCGCCGGAGTTGCATGCCGTCGACGCCGAAAGCGCGCGCGGGGCGGACTGGGAGGCGCGCCTGAAGAATATCGTCGAGCAGCGACTGGCGCGCGGCGAGGGGGAAATCTTCAAGGACATCAACGACAGCTTCGAGCGCATCCTGATCGAGGCCGCGCTCAAGCACACCGGCGGCCGCAAGCTCGACGCGGCCAAGAAACTCGGCTGGGGTCGCAACACCCTCACGCGCAAGCTCAAGGACCTCGGTTTGCGGTAGAGACGCCGCCGGCCTCGGGTTGTCAGGCGATGGCGCGCATCGACGGCGGCGACATCTGGCCGCGGTCGCGGATCTCCTGGATCAGGTCCGCCTGCCAGTCGCGGCGCTTGAGGGCGGCGATGCCGGCGCGATCGAGCGCTTCTTCCTTGAACCGCAGGTTTTCCGCGTCAA
>Ga0153916_10003309_pt1 | contig 11988 bp, 10 predicted proteins | sample Opewatmetagenome_FD_109642 | JGI IMG/M metagenome (GOLD analysis project Ga0153916, IMG submission 109642) | Freshwater wetland microbial communities from Ohio, USA - Open water 3 Core 3 Depth 4 metaG | ecosystem: Environmental > Aquatic > Freshwater > Wetlands | place: USA: Ohio, Lake Erie...
AGCTACTGGATCAGGTCCGCCTTCCCCGAGGACTGGCAGTTCCAGCTCAGCCTGGATTCCCAGATTCCGAGAATCTTCTTTTTTGAGGGCTGGCGCTTTGATTCGAACAACTTCAAGGTCAACTGGACCCACGCGCCTGCCGGCGGACTGTACTATGAGTTTGCCCGGGCCTGCAACATGTCCTGGCTTCAATCCTGGCTCATGGCCATCGCCGCGTCGACCTACTGGGAAGTCGTCGTGGAATGGAAGGAGGTCATCTCCACCAACGACCAATTTACGACAGGAATTGTCTCGTTTGCTGTCGGAGAGCCCTGGTACCAGCTCGGGCATTACCTGGGTCACCAGTCCCGGATCCTTCCCCGGGCCCTGAGTTTTCTCAATCCCGTCGTCAAATTCAACCACTGGCTGGACCGCAAGGAGCCCGGCGCCAAAGACTACGTGCAGCCGGGATGGCACGATTTCAGTCTGTTCGCCGGGGTCAGGCATCTCACGTCGTCCGGAAGGGCCGCCGAAACCGGCGCCTATTTCGGGTTTCACACGCGGCTGCTGGGCCTGCCGGATTACGGGAAGCCCGGGGACATCCGGGAGACCCTGAAGGACACGTACTGGAGCGAGATCAGCCTGGACTACGCCGTCCGCAACGGTCATGCCGACGAGACGAATTTCTATACCGGTGCCGTGCCCTGGGGCTATTTCAGGCAGAAAATCGACGACGGTCTCCGCGGCTACAGCCTGACGATCGGGCTCGGCTCCTCCTTCGAGTATTTCAAGAAAAGGCCCGTCGACTCCTATGATTCCATCCCCGTGCCGGCCCACCAGGGCCTTGACCTTCACCTCGAACGGCCCAGGAACTTCACGGACAAGCTGGCCATCGTCCATCTCGCCGGCCCGGTCCTTGATTGGACGGCTTTCCGGCGCGGCCTGAAGGTCCGAACCGTGGCCGAAGCCTACGTCGATTTCGCCCTCGTCAACTCCTATGCCCTGAACGAATACTCCCGGCTTCACCACACTCCGCCTCTCGACACGATCGCCGGCATGAAGACGACCGTCCTCTACTACGGCTACCATTACGCCTTCGGAGGAACTTTCTCGGCAAAGACGGACCTCGAATGGCAAGGGCTCCGGGCCCGAGCCCTGGCCAGCTTCGGGGCATGGAGTTCCGTCGATATCTGGGACAGGTTTCAGGCTGAGGTCACAAACAACGCCCACCTCGACGACAACCGGTTCCGCTGGCTCCTCGGCGCCGGATGGAAACTCCCGCGAGTCCCGTTGGAGCTGTTCGTAAACTTCGAGGGCATCCGGCGGTGGGGCAGGCTCCTTGAGGTCCGCGTCCACGGCCAGGAGAAGAGGGCGTTCGCCGGTTTGGAGTTCTCTTTTTAGGGGGCGCCGCGTTCTCCGGACGGCCGCCTCATCCCATGCCGGGCCCAGGCCGTGAGCCGGGGCTCGAAGGCCGGAGCGGCCCTGTTGGACGAATGGGCTATAATATTCGGAGGAGTAGAAGGATATGAAACCACTTGACACCTCACGGCTTTCGAGACGCGACTTCCTCAAGGCGTCGGCTGCGGTTGCCGGTCTTGCGGCCATTCCGGCTGCTGGCTCTTTCGCGGTTCCCGGCCTGACGGCCGGGGAAAAGGCGGCCGCCGCCGGCGACGCCACGGTCGCCCTGATCAAGACGTCCGACAGGAAGCGCGGCGTCGAGGAGGCCATGAAGCTTCTGAAAGTCCCGTCTCTCAAGGGAAAGCGGGTGGTGATCAAGCCGAATTTCAACACGGCTGACCCGGCACCCGGTTCCACGCATAACGACACCCTGGCCGCCATCGTGGCCGAGCTCAAGAAGAAAGGCGCCGCTTCCATCGTTGTTGGAGAACGGAGCGGCCCTCCTGCAACTGCCAAGGTCATGGAGGAGAAGGGAATCTTCGAGATGGCCAAGTCTTTGGGCTTCGAAATTGTCAATTTTGAGGACCTGGCCGAGGCTGACTGGGTTCCCTTCAACCTGCCCGGGAACCACTGGGAAGGCGGATTCTTCGTTCCCAGGCCCGTCGTCGAGTCGGACTTTGTCGTTTCGACCTGCTGTCTCAAGACTCATGCTTACGGCGGCGTTTTCACGATGTCTCTCAAGCTGGCCGTCGGGCTGACCCCCAAGCGGCTCATGCGCCAGCTCCACCGCTCGCCGGACCAGCGGAAGATGATCGCCGAAATCAACCAGGGCTACAAGCCGGGGCTCATCGTCCTCGACGGCGTTGAGGCCTTCGTGGACGGCGGGCCCAGCCAGGGGAAGCAGGTTACGGCCGGCGTCTTCATCGCGGGGAACGACCGGGTCGCCGTCGATGCCGTCGGTGTGGCTGTCCTCAAGGATCTCGGCTCGAACGCAGCCATCATGAACACGAAGATCTTTGAGCAAGAGCAGATCAAGAGGGCCGTCGAGCTGGGCCTCGGCGTCTCGGGCCCCGACCAAATCCGGTTCGCGACTTCGGACGCTGCGGGCCGCGATTACGCCCAAAAGCTCCAGGGGATACTCGCCCAGGGGTGAAGCCGGGAGGCCGTTGGAGTCTCGGCGGCCGGCTCAGTTAATGATCTCCCAGCCGTGCTGCTGGGCATGGCGGCGAAGGCCCGCGGTGGGGTGGACGGCCACGGGATGGCCGACGAGTTCGAGGACGGGAAGATCCGACATCCTGTCCGCCAGGGCCCAAGACTGCTTCCAGTCGACGCTGTCCGGTTTAATCCTCTCGAACAGAGCTTCGACTTTCTGGCGGGCGTACGGATAAATACCGGTCCGGTGGCCGGTGAGCTTTCCCGCGATCGTTTCGAGCTCGCGCCCGATGACGATGTCGACCCCGAGTTTTTCCCTGAGCTCGTTGACGAGAACCTGGAGAGAACCCGAGAGAAGGATGATGAGGCAGCCTTCTCGCTTGAATCCGCGGATCCTTTCCCGCAGTCCTTGCGGCACGGCTTCTCTGAGATAAGCCGATCCATAATCCCGAGCCCAGGAGTCGACGGTCTCCGGCGTTTCTCCTCGGAGATAGGTGGCATTCCAACCGATGGCCTGGCGCAGCCCGAGTTTCAAAGCGTCCCTGAAGAACGTCAGCAGAAATGAGGCCAGGCGGAACGGGCCGATTTTCCCGCGCAAGAGAAGGAAGCGGAAAAACGAGTGCTCGGAGCTCGTCCTTCTGAGAAGCGTGCCGTCGAGGTCGATGATGGCCAGGCGTTGGGCTTCCATGATGTTTTGACCACGTCTCCGCTGTCGGGCTTAAGGGAGATATAGCACAAAAGCGAGCTGCCGTTAAGGCCTGCCCCCGACCAGAGAGGGTTTGGCGCCGCGAAGCGCGCTTATGACGGCCGGGAGGCGTCCCTGGCGATCAGCAGCGTCTTCGGGTCGAGCTTCAGCCGCATGTCCTTCGGGGCCAGCCGTTCATGGTCCTTGATGAGGTTGAAGTGGACGTGATCGCCGTGGTGCTGGAGCGAGATCAGGACGTCGATCGAGCCCAGGTGGTTCTTGAGGGCGAACGGGATGCCCCGCTCGTCGAAGAGGGGCTCGTCCCCCCGCAGAGAGGCGCTGAACCAGACCTCGAGGCCGAGGCGGGCGGCAAATCCCTTGAACTTCGCCAACTCCTCGGGCCCAGACTGGCCGAAATCGAGGCCGTCGACGATGATGGTCTCAGCGCCGAACTGACCGTGGACGATCATGGCTTCGAGGCTCCGCAGGACCTGCTCGGTCCTCGTGCCTTCCTGCTTGAAGTTCATGATGACGCGGTTGCGGATGAGCTCGCCGGACACCTCGACCGCGGATTTCATCCCGGGCCTCTTCGCGATCTCCTTGAAGATGTCCTCGTACCAGCTGATGATGTGGTCGACGCGGCTAGCGTACGAGACGTGGATGACGTGCTGACCCTGGAGAAGCTTGTCCGCGGCGATGTGGACCAGGCAGGCCGTCTTCCCCACGCCCTTCCGGGAGGCGAGGACGCCGATGTTGCCGCGGCCGAGTCCGCCCGAGATCGATTTTTCGAGGAGCCTCAGCGGACTCCGTTTGATGAGCTCTTCTTTCACCGTGAGCGCCATAGCATCTCCTCTCTTTATCTCTGGGCAGCCTTCCTCTGTTTTTCCAGGTGCTGCTCTGTCAGGAGCTCGGCGACGTGGGGCGGGACCCTGCCGTACCTCAAGAATTCCATGGTGAACTCGGCCTTGCCCTGGGTCAGCGACCGCAGCACGGACGAGTAGCCGAACATTTCGCTGAGCGGGACCTCGGCGTCGACCCGGGCGAGCATCCCGTCCTCGACCGAGCTGACGATCATGCCGCGCCTCTGGCTGATCGTGGCGAACACGTTTCCGGCGAATTCGCTCGGCCCCTCGACGGAAACCTTCATGATGGGCTCGAGGATCTGGGGCTTGGCCTTCATATAAACTTGACGGAAAGCGCCCTGGGCGGCGGTCTGGAAGGCGATGTCGGAGGAATCCACCGGGTGGTACTGCCCGTCGTTGAGGACGATCCGGATTCCGATCACCGGGAAGCCGATGAGCGGACCCTTCTTGAGGACGGCTTTGAATCCCTTATCGCAAGAGGGGATGAACTCCCGGGGGATCCGGCCGCCCTTGACCTCGTTCACAAACTCGTAGGCCCCTTTGGGCAGGGGCTCCATATGGCCGATAACGCGGGCGTACTGTCCAGCGCCGCCCGTCTGCTTCTTATGAGTGTAATCGAACGCGACACGCTGGCTGATGGCCTCGCGATACGCGACCTGGGGCATCCCTGTCTTAACCTCGGCCCGGTACTCCCTCTTCATGCGCTCGACATAGACGTCGAGGTGGAGCTCGCCCATGCCCTGGATGATCGTCTGGTTGGACTCGGGGTCGGTGTAAGTCCGGAAGGTGGGGTCTTCCTTGGTGAACCGGTTGAGAGCCTTGGCCACCCGGTCCGCGGCGGCGTTATCTACGGGTTCGATGGCCAGCGAGATGACCGGGTCGGGGACGTAGATGGGCGTCATGGCCAGATTGAGCCCCGGGCTCGAGAAGGTGTCGCCCGAGGCGCAGTCGACCCCGAAGAGGGCCACGATGTCGCCGCACTCCGCGCCCTGGATGTCCGCCATGTTGTCGGCATGCATGCGGACGAGCCGGCCGACCTTGATCTTCTGACCCGACCGGGTGTTGACGAGCTCGTCGCCCTTGCTGAGGCTTCCCTGGTAGATCCGGATGTAGGTCAGCTGGCCATAGGGTCCCTCCTCGACCTTGAAGGCCAGGGCGACGGTCTTGGCCGACGGGTCGGCCGCGAGGACGCGCTCGACGCCTTCGTGGTCGAGGTCGAGGGCCCTGTTTTCCACCTCAGAAGGGTTGGGGAGGTAGCGGACGACGCCGTCAAGGAGGGGCTGGATGCCCTTGTTCCTGTAGGCCGAGCCGATGAAGACTGGCATGAGCTTGCGGGCGATTGTGCCCTTGCGCAGGGCAGCGTGGATCATGGCCTCGGAGGCCCGACTTTCGAGGACCGCCTCCATGAGTTCGTCGGAGAACATGGAGGCGGCGTCGAGGAGGGCTTCGCGAGTCTTCAGGGCGTCGGCCTTGAGCTCGACCGGGACGGGCTCCGCCCGGACGATTTCGCCATCGCACCCGTCGAAGTAGAGGGCTTTCATCGAGATGAGGTCGACCACCCCCTTGAATCCGTCTTCCGTGCCGATGGGGATCTGCAGGAGGACGGCGTTATGGCCGAGCTTGTCCACGATCTGGTCCCGGACCTTGAAGGGGTTGGCACCGACCCTGTCGAGCTTGTTGATGAAGGCGATAAATGGGACGTTGTATCGGCGGAGCTGCCGGTCGACGGTGATCGTCTGGGACTGGACGCCGCCGACCGAGCAGAGGACGAGGACAGCCGAATCGAGGACACGGAGGGAGCGCTCGACCTCGATGGTGAAGTCGACATGACCAGGCGTATCGATGATGTTGATGGAGTGATCGTTCCAGGTAACGTTGGTCGTGGCCGAGGCGATGGTGATGCCGCGCTCCCGCTCGAGGTCCATGGAGTCCATCGTCGCACCGACGCCGTCCCTACCCTTGACCTCGTGGATCTTGTGGATCTTCTTGCAGTAAAAGAGGATCCGCTCCGTCAAGGTCGTCTTGCCGGAGTCGATGTGGGCGCTGATGCCGATGTTGCGCATCTTCGCGATTTCTGTATTCATAGACTCTTGCCTCTGTGATGCATCACGACTATCCGGGAATTCGGGAGGGAGCCGCTTCGGGACCGACGATATTACCCAGGTCTCGCGATTGAACCCTTATTATACCCGGAACCGGCGGCGGACTCAAGCCGCTCCAGGACGGGGTCAAGCCCGTCTTTTCTTTTTTGAGGGGACTGCCCCTCTTGAGACGCGGGGCGCCGGGCCTTATAATCTGATGACAATCCATGAACCTCAAGCCGCTCGTTTCGGTCATCCTCTCGGCAATCCTTTTCGGAGTCAGCACCCCCCTGGCCAAGGCCCTTCTCGGGGGCATTTCGCCGGTCGCCCTTGCCGGACTTCTCTATCTTGGCGTATTCCTTGGGCTGACCCTCTTCAAATGGGGACTGCGGGCGACGACGGTCGATAGGGGACAGTCGCCGCCGGGGGGGACTGTCCCAATTGAGGGGCGACGCGGCCGCTCCGAGGAGCACCGGGAAGCCCGCCTCGAAAAAAAAGACCTGCCCTGGCTTGCCGGCTCCATCCTCGCCGGCGGCATCATCGGTCCGGTCTGCCTGATGGCCGGATTGAGCCGGATTTCAGGGTTTTCCGCATCACTTCTCTTGAATTTCGAGGGTCTGGCCACGGCCTTCATCGCGGTCGTTCTCTTCAGAGAAAATGCCGGAAGGATGACCTGGCTCGCCCTGGTTCTTATGACCGCGGCGGGGGTCTTGCTCTCCTGGAATTCCGGAGGAGGCCGGTTCAGCCCCGAAGGCCCGGCTTTGGTCGTCCTGGCCATGATCGGCTGGGGTCTCGACAACAACTTGACCCGCCAGATCTCAGACAAGGATCCCGTCCAGATTGCCAGAATCAAGGGGCTTGTCGCCGGGATGGTGTCCACCGCTGCGGCCTTTCTCTTAGGTCAGGGTTTTCGGCCGGGACTCCCCGCCGCGCAGGGCCTGCTCATCGGCGCCCTCTGTTACGGGCTGAGCCTAGTCCTCTTCATCGGGGCCCTCAGGGGCCTCGGGGCCTTCAGGACCGGGGCCTTTTTCAGCCTCGGACCGTTCGCCGGGTCGCTGGCTTCCCTCGTCCTCTTGAAGGAGTCCGTCCGTTGGCCGACGGCCGCCGCCGGGCTGCTGATGGTCCTGGCCGTCACCCTCATCCTTGGCGAAAAGCATTCGCACGCCCACAGGCATGAGCGGACCGTTCATTCTCACTCCCATAGCCACGGAGACCTGCACCATCTCCACCCGCACGAAGGCCCCTTCCGAGAGCCTCATACTCACGAGCACGTTCATGGAGCGGCCGACCACGTCCACTGCCATTGGCCGGACACTCATCATCGGCACGAACACTGATCCTGGGGCCCGAAAGGAGGAAGCATGGCTGCTCGAGGAATGCGGAGCGGTGTAAGATTAAGTTCTATTATTTTGGCGAAATTGAAAAAAGTGGCAGAATGAGGATTTGACCCCGTCTTGTTTATTCGCCTGAGAGGGGCAGCTTATCCGGCTCTTCCAGGATGCGGATCAGGTCTTTGGTGAAACGCGCCGCCTCCGCTCCGTCGATGACCCGGTGGTCGAAGGAAAGACAGAGGGGGAGGGTTTTCCTAACGACCACGGTCCCGTTCGCCACCTTGGCCCTGTCCTCGATTTTCATCGTGGCCAGGATGGCCACCTCTGGATAATTAATAATCGGCGTCGCCGCATACCCCCCGATGACGCCGACATTGGTGATAGAGAACGTCCCGCCCTTCAGGTCAGCCAGGTCAAGGGTCCGGTCCCGGGCGGATTTGGCCAGGTTCTGGATCTCCTCGGCGATATCGAGGACGGACTTCTGGTCGGCCATTTTGACCACGGGCACGATCAAGCCGTCCGGGACGTCGACGGCGATGCCGATGTTGTAATATTTCTTGACGACGATCTCCTCCTCCTCGTCATCGAGGACTGAGTTGAGGGTCGGGTGGAGCTTGAGGGCCTCGATGAGCGCCTTGACGATGAAAGGCAGGAAGGTGAGCTTGAGGCCTTTCGCCCCGGCCTCCGCTTTCATGGCTTCACGGAGCGCGGTGAGCTTTGTGGCATCGGCTTCGTCGCAATGGGTCACGTGGGCGGCTTTGTCCAGGGACTCACGCATGTGCTTGGCGGTGGACCGGCGGATGCCCCGGAGCGGGATCCGTTCCAGGTTACCGAAGAGGTCATATTTCGCCTTGACCTTGATCTCGACCTTCTTTTCGGCCGGCCTTGCCTTGGCCGAGCGCACGTCGTCCTCGGTGATCCGGCCGCCAGGTCCCGTGCCCCGGACCGCCGTGAGATCGATGCCCATGTCTTGAGCCAGCTTCCGGACCTTGGGTGTCGCTTGGATCACGCCTGCGGGGACAGGGGGGACGGCTGCCGCGGGAATCGCCACGGCACCCCGGGCCTCCACTCGCTCCTCCGCCCCGACTTCGGGGACGGCTTCCCCCTTTTCGCCGATCGTCACCAGGACCTGCCCGACTTTAACGATCTCTTTTTCCTTGAAATGCAGCCTGAGGACCGTCCCCGCGTAGGGCGAGGGGATTTCCACAATAGCCTTGTCCGTCTCGATCTCGGCCAGCGTCTGGTCGGCCTTGACCTCGTCACCCTCCTTAACCAGCCAACGGACGACTTCGCCCTCGGTGATGCCTTCCCCGACATCCGGGAACCTGAATTGCTTGGCCATGGTCAAAACTCCATGATCCCGCGGATCGCGCGGAGCAGCCGCTCCGTGTTCGGATAATAATAGTCCTCGCTCTTGGGAAGAGGGACCGTGATGTCCGGCGCTGCGACTCGGATGACCGGAGCGCTCAGGCTGAGCAGGGCCCGTTCACAGATCAGAGCGGCGATCTCCGCGCCCAGCCCGCACGTCTTCGGCGCCTCGTGAAGGACGATAGCCCTGCCGGTCTTCTTGACGGACGCAATGACCGTTTCCCTGTCCATGGGCGCGAGGGTCCGCAAATCTACGACCTCCGCGCTCACACCCTCGGCCTCCACCCTGGCTGCGCCCGCGAGCGCCACCGGAATCATGGCCCCCCAGGCGACGATGGACAGGTCCCTGCCCTCCCGGACGATCTTGGCCTGCCCGAGGGGCACTTCATACAGCCCTTCGGGGACCTCCTGCTTCTCGGCCCTGTAAAGCTTTGTCGGCTCCAGGAACACGACCGGATCATCGCTCCTGAGGGAGGAGATGAGGAGCCCCTTGGCGTCGCCGGGATTTGACGGAGCGACGACGACGAGCCCCGGGATCTGGCAGAACAGGGCCTCAGTGCTTTCCGAATGATGCTCGAGGGCCTTGACGCCGGCACCGTAGGGAGTGCGGATCGTCAGCGGCACCGGGAAGCGGCCACGCGTCCGGTTCCGGAGGCGGGCGACGTGTGAGACGATCTGGTTGAAGGCCGGGTAGATGAAACCCATGAACTGGATCTCGACGATCGGCCTGAGCCCCAAGGCCGTCATCCCAACCGCCACCCCGACACCCCCCGATTCGGCGAGCGGCGTATCGATGACCCGCTCGGGCCCGAACTTGTCGACGAGCCCTTCGGTGACGCGGAAGACGCCCCCGTCGCGGCCCACGTCCTCGCCAAGGATGAGGTACCTCGCGTCCCTCTCCATTTCCTGGGCGAGGGCCTGATTGATGGCCTGGACCATGGTCATGATCATCGGGCGCCACCCCTGAGGAAGGCGTTGAGGTCGGACAGCTGCTCCTTGAGGTTGGGCGTCATCGAGGCGTAGGTGTAGGCGAAGAGGTCCTCAACGGAGGCCGGCGGCCGAGCTTCGGCGGCTTCAACGGCCTTTTCCACGGTCTCCGAGGCCCGGTCTTGGACTTCCCTCTCGTAAGCCTCGTCCCAGAGGTGCTTGCTCTTCAGATAGAGCTGGAAGCGGACAATCGGATCCCTCTTTTCCCATTCGAGAACCGCGTCTTGTGTCCGGTATCGGGAGGCGTCGTCGGACGTTGTGTGGTCGCCCATCCGGTAGGTATAAGCCTCGATCAGGGTCGGGCCGCCGCCGCTCCTCGCGGTTTCGGCGGCCTCCTTCGCGGCGACCGAAACGGCCAGGATGTCGTTGCCGTCCACCTGGACTCCGCGGAAGCCGTAGGCGACGGCCTTCTGGGCGATGGTCGCCGAGGCCGTCTGCCGGCTCCTCGGAACGGAGATGGCGAACTGGTTATTGTAGCAGACGAAGACGTTCGGCGTCCTGAAGACGCCGGCGAAGTTCATGGCCTCGTGGAAATCGCCCTCGGACGTCGCCCCGTCGCCGAACGTCGCGACCACCGCAATCCTGAGCTTACGGTAGTTAGCGGCCATCCCGGCCCCGACGGCGTGAAGGATCTGCGAGGCGACCGGGATAGCGAACGAATAGATGTTCATGCCCTCGGGCGTCCTGTTTCCGGCTTCGTTCCCCATCCAGTAGTGGAAATAATCCTGGAGCGGGAAGCCCAAGGTGACATAGATTCCCAAGTCGCGGAAATAGGGGAAGATCCAGTCGGAGCCTTGCATGGCCGAGGCGACTCCCCCCTGGCAGGCCTCGTGCCCCCGGCTGGAGGCAAAGGTGCCGAGCCGCCCCTGGCGCTGGAGCTTGAGGGCCTTGGCGTCGGCGGCCCGAGCCAGCGACATGTTGACGTACATTTTCCTGAGGGTCTGGCCGTCGATCGCGGGCTCGAGGTCGGCCCGGGCGGCGCCCTTCTCGTCGAGGACCTGGAGCCTCTCGCCCTTGAGCGGGTCAAAGCGTTCGATCATAAAACCCCCGACAAGCCCCGCGTCCCGGTGCCCTGGGCCGGTCGTTCTCCCGGACTCCGCGCCGGCGACCCCGGAATCGGCGAGGCTATTTTTTTTCAGCCCAAGCCTTGAGCTTGTCGAACTCGACCTCGCCGCAGATGACATCATTCGTCTCGGCGTTGAGGAAAGTCGGGACGCGGAGCTGGCCGCCGCACTTGGGCGTGATGATGGGCTTGTAGGATCGCATCAGGTCGGCGTTCTTCTCGTCGTGCCAGATTTCGTACTTCTCGAAGTGGATGCCCGCCTCCTGTTCGAGCTTCTCCACGACGGGCATCATCTTCTTGCAATGCGGGCATTCCCTTCCGTGGAACATGAGCAGTTTCGCCATCATCTCCTCCTGACGAAAAGTCCGCACCAGCACTCCCCATTCGCCACTCCCCGGTATGTCTCGTGGATCGTGAAGTTGCAGGGGCAAACGAGCTTCAGATCCTCCTCCGGGTCTTTCGTGCGCAGACGGCAGGGGCAATACTTGAAGCCGTGGTTTCTCTCGTTCTCGAAAATCCCCTGGAGCAGGGTTTTGACCTTCTCACCTTCTGGGTTGACCATGAATTCCTGGCCCGCCGCGAAGCGCTCGATAGCCTTCTCGAAGTCGACGACCTCGAAGGTGATGTTGGGTCCGCCACCCAGGAACTTACGGGCCTCCTCGGCCGTGATTTCCACGTAGGCGTTCAGGACTTGGCAGGTCGGGCAGATCTCGGGAGGGGCGATCCCGTAATGGACGTCGTTGCAGATAAAGCAGCGCCAATATCTCTTCTTCACGGTTCCCTCCACCTCGATGAGCGACGATTCCCCTTTCCCGCGGTTTCCATTTTCAACTATTCTACCGGGAAACAGGAGAGGGGTCAAACCGGGAAGAGGGGGTCGTGTCTACGCATTACGCATTTTTTGCGTAATGCGTAGACACGACCCCCTCTTAATTAAAAGTTGATGACGATCGAGGTTGTGAAGAAGGTGTCCAACTTCTTCAGCGGGACGGGGACGAAAAGGTCCAGCGGGAGGCCGGCGAGATCAAAAAGCGGCACGAGTTCCTCCGCGGGGAGATGGGCGTAGAGAAGCCGGAGGCTC
>Ga0153916_10003310_pt1 | contig 11985 bp, 8 predicted proteins | sample Opewatmetagenome_FD_109642 | JGI IMG/M metagenome (GOLD analysis project Ga0153916, IMG submission 109642) | Freshwater wetland microbial communities from Ohio, USA - Open water 3 Core 3 Depth 4 metaG | ecosystem: Environmental > Aquatic > Freshwater > Wetlands | place: USA: Ohio, Lake Erie, Old...
ATGAAAAAAACAGCATATGCTTCTTCAGCATTATCTGTGATAGTTCTCATTCTGGGTTTGCTTTTTATCCTGCATGAGTTCCCATACAGTAATTATATAATGTCAATAAGTCTTCTGCTTCTTGCAGTATCACTGATTATTTTCTATACCCTTGAAAAACAAACAATGTATATTGCAGGTGCAATATTTTGCATGTTTCCTATAGCAGGTCTTTTCTTTACTCAGTTAAACATGCCCGGTTCCAAATTCCTGGTAACTATGGGACTGACATTGTTTGGTGTTTTTTTTGTTCCCTGGTTTACCTTAAAATGTTATAAGAAATAGTAGGGGACTATTATTTTTTTAGTCTCATATTTTTGGAACAATCCACGGTTCCCTGTAATGCGGCTTTATCATTTCATTTGCAGCATCATCATTAACAAAAGTATTCTTATCTGCATCCCAGTATAATCTCCGACCTGTTTTATATGCGATATTCCCAATATGTGCAAATTTCGCAATATATGCTCCAATCTCAATATCTGCATTTGGTTTCCCGCGAGTTTTCATACATTCAAGGAAATTTTTTACATGCAGATCCAGCCCGCTTACATCACTGCTTCGTCCCTGATTAGGAATAGCTTCCATTTTGGGTTCATTATTTGAATCTCTTTCAGGAATGACTTCCCAGCCATTTCGGTCTACCACCAGTGTTCCGTTTTCTCCAATAAAAGCAACTCCATGCTCCCGTCCATAGGGACCTCCATAAATCCCTATTGTGTGGTCCCAGACTACACCAAAGTCTCCGAAATTATAAACCGCCTGAAGGGTATCCGGTGTTTCCATTGCATCATCCGGAAAAGCGAATTTGCCCCCTGAGGCCATAACAGATTCTGGTTTATATCTGTTCATTCCATACAATGCATAATCAAGCAGATGAACACCCCAGTCAGTCATCAATCCACCTGCATAATCCCAGTACCAGCGGAAAGTAAAATGAAACCTGTTTCTGTTAAATGGTCTTTTTGGTGCTGGCCCAAGCCAGAAATCATAATCAACGCCTGACGGGACTGGTTCATCTGGCAGCACAGGTACTGCACCTTTCCAGCCAATATATGCCCATACCTTGACTGTTCTGATCCTTCCCAGTTTGCCGGAATGGACATAATCCACTACGTTTTTCCAATGTGGATCACTCCTTTGCCATTGCCCAACCTGTACCACCCTTTTGTATTTCCCGGCAGCATTTATCATAATATTACATTCTCCAATGGTATTTGCCAGCGGTTTTTCAACATATATATCTTTCCCTTCTTCACATGCATAAACCATAGGCAGGCAATGCCAGTGATCTGGCGTTCCAATAATCACTGCATCAATGTCTTTGATTTCAATAAGTTTTCTGAAATCACCAAAGATTTTTGGTTTTTTACCAGTTATTTCCAAAGTTTCGGCTGCTCTTTTTTCAAGTACATTATGGTCGACATCACATAATGCAGCACATTCAACACCTGGTTGATTAAGAAAAGCTTTCAGATCAGCAAAACCCATTCCATTGCAACCAATGAGGCCGACGACTACTTTATCGCTGGCTGAAAAACGTCTCATCGCCTGTAATGATCCCGGGAAAGCAGATGCTAAACTAACTCCTGATATGGTAACGGCGGAGTTTCTGATGAATTTTCTTCTTGATGAATTCATAATTTTAAATTGAATATTATTGAAAGAAAAATATAAATATACAGAACTAATATTTTAAGTTTATTTAAAATGAATATTAATTTTACCCCTCTTATTAATCAATTTTTATTCATCATGAAAAAACTCTTATTATTATCCGTTATGATTTTGCTAACTATTAGTGCATGTAAACAAAAGAAAAGTGATATGCCTGATAAAAACAATCCATTTTTCAGTGATTTTAAAACACCTTATGAAGTACCTGACTTTGATGCCATTAATGAAGAGCATTATCTGCCTGCTTATAAGTACGCCATTGAGGTTCATAATGAAGAGATCGCTGTTATTACAAATAATCCTGAACCTCCGGATTTCATAAATACCATTGAGGCCTATGACAGAAGCGGAGCATTGATCAATAAAATTGAAAATGTTTTCGGTAACCTTAATTCAGCTCACACAAATGAGCTGCTTCAGTCTATTGCTAAAGAGAAAGCACCCCTGATCGCAGAACATAATGATGATATCAGGTTGAATCCTGATTTATTCTCCCGGATCAAACATGTATATGATAAAAGAGAATCTATTGATCTTAACAGTGAACAAAAAACGCTTCTTGAAAAAACCTATAAGGAGTTTGTAAGGGGAGGAGCTAATCTTGGGCATGATGATCAGACCAGATTAAGGGAGATCAATAAAGAGCTTTCTGTTCTAACTCTTAAATTCGGGGAAAATGTATTGAAGGAAACAAATGACTTTAAACTTATTATCGATAATAGTCAGGATCTTTCAGGATTACCAGAACCTGTAATCAGATCAGCAGAAGAGGCTGCAAAGGAAGCTGGAATGGAAGGAAAATGGGTTTTTACAGTTCATAAACCCAGCATGATACCTTTTCTTCAATATTCAGATAAACGGGATCTCAGGGAAAAAATATTTAAAGCGTATATAAACCTTTGTAATAACAATAACGAACAAGACAATAAGGATATCATTTCTAAAATTGTAACCCTTCGTCTTGAAAAAGCAAAAATGCTTGGATATAAAAATCATGCAAGCTTTATTCTTGAAGAAAACATGGCTAAGACACCTGAAAAAGTATTTAGTTTTCTTCAGGAACTCTGGGATCCTGCGATTATTGTTGCGCAAAATGAAGCAAATGAGCTTCAGAAATTCATTGCTAAGGAAGGAGATACATTTAAACTACAGCCATGGGACTGGTGGTACTATTCCGAAAAATTACGTAAAGAAAAATATGATCTGGATGATGAGTTGCTTCGGCCATATTTCAAACTGGATAATGCTTTGAACGGAGTGTTTGATGTTAGTAATAAATTATATGGTTTAAAATTTACTGAAAGGTTTGATATTCCAAAATACCAGGATGATGTCAGAGTATTTGAAGTTCAGGAATCAGATGGGAATCATGTCGGGATCCTATATATGGATTTTTTCCCCAGGTCAAGTAAACGGTCCGGTGCCTGGATGAACAGTTTCCGCAAACAGGAAATAGTTAACGGAGAAAATATTACCCCTGTAATTTCAACTGTATTTAATTTCTCCAAACCTTCTGGTGATAAACCTGCTCTTCTTAATTCCGAAGAGGTATCTACGCTTTTTCATGAATTTGGCCATGCTCTTCACGGATTGCTTTCAAAATGTACCTATCATAAATTATCCGGTACAGCTGTACCCAGGGATTTTGTTGAACTTCCTTCTCAGATTATGGAAAACTGGGCAATACATCCTGAAGTCATGAAATCTTATGCCCTTCATTACCAGACGGGAGAGCCTATTCCAGATGATTTAATTAATAAAATTAAAGAATCAGGCCTTTTTAACCAGGGTTTTAGTACTGTCGAATATCTGGCAGCTTCATTTCTTGATATGAACTGGCATACATTAGAAGAACCTGTTACTGACGATGTAAATAATTTTGAAAAGAATGCACTTGATAATATCGGCCTGATACCAGAAATTATTGTAAGATACAGGAGTACTTACTTCAATCATATTTTCAATGGAGGATATTCTTCAGGATATTATAGTTATATCTGGGCAGGGGTCCTCGATGCAGATGCATTTGAAGCTTTTGTGGAAACTTCCCTTTTTGACCAGAAAGTTGCAACAGCTTTCAGAGAAAACATCCTTGAAAAAGGTGGTACAGAAGATCCTATGATACTGTATCTCAGATTCAGAGGAAAAGAACCTTCTAAAGAACCATTACTGAAGAAGCGGGGACTAATCTGAATCGGTTCCGGGTTCCGGGTTCTTTGTTATTATTGCTCCTTATATTTATCGGGATCAGTTATTATAATATTATACTATGAAAATTCCTTTTTACCAGGTTGATGCTTTCACAGATCATATATTTGGTGGCAATCCTGCTGGTGTTTGCCCACTTAAAGAATGGATTTCTGACGAAAAAATGCAGAAAATCGCTGCAGAAAATAATCTTTCTGAAACAGCATTTTTTGTGCCAGAAAATGATAATTACAGGATCCGCTGGTTTACACCAACAGTTGAGGTAGATCTTTGCGGACATGCCACACTTGCTTCAGGGCATGTGTTATTTAATCATCTTAATTACACCAGGGATATTGCCCATTTTGAATCCCGAAGCGGTTGTTTAAACGTCAGGAGAGATCAAAATCTTATTATCCTTGATTTTCCTACTGCCAGCTTTAAAAGAGTTTCTCACCCTGAAATCTTAATTAAGGCATTAGGCAAAAAATTTTCTGAAGTATATTCTTCAAATGACTACCTGGTAGTATTTGACTCTGAAAAGGATATCCTGGATCTCAAGCCTGATTTTCAATTGCTGTTACAGCTTGAAACCCGTGGCGTTATTGTAACAGCCAGGGGTAAAGATGTCGATTTTGTATCCAGATTTTTTGCACCCGCTGTTGGAATAAATGAGGATCCGGTAACCGGATCTGCCCACACAATTCTTACACCATATTGGGCTAAGAAATTAAACAAAACAGAACTAACTGCCAGTCAATTATCAGAACGCAGAGGTAAACTATTCTGTAAATATTTGGGTGACAGGGTTGAAATTTCAGGAATGGCAGTGACGTATCTGACTGGAACAATAAACCTTCATTAAATACCATAGATCTTAAAAGCTTAAAAAACAGGGGATTATGAAGCAAATCAGGAAGACATTCTTCATTAAAGCTAAGAGTGAAGAAATATTTAACTCATTGACCAATCCTTTAGCTTTAGAGTTATGGACGGGATACCCTGCAGTAATGAAATCAAAACCCGGAACAAAATTTTCGTTATGGGAAGGTGATATAACAGGCAAAAACCTTGAAATTGTCCATGGAAAAAAAATAGTCCAGGAATGGTTTTTTGATGATCCTGATAATTCTTCGGTTGTCACAATAGAGCTTGAAGAAGAAAAGAATGGTACGAGGATTCATCTTTTACATACGAATGTTCCTGATGATGCTTTTACTAATATTGATTATGGCTGGAAAGAATATTTTTTTGGCGCACTTAAAAAGTATCTTGAAGGCTAATTTTGCAACCTTGAGGTTATTCTTTCAATATTAATCAGCATGAAAAAGATTACATTATTAATTATCAGTACATTTTTAACCGCCCATGATATGTCAAGCCCAGGAGTCTTTCTTGCATTTAAGTTCGGAAAATTCTGGGTTTGATCATATTCTTTCATTTATACAAATTATTTCAGTGAAAGAATTATCTTAGATGCCTTAACTATGTCCCACTTGCAGGTTTTCAATGGAAAATTCTTATGATTTCATTGTAATTGGTTCAGGTTTTGGGGGAAGTGTTTCTGCATTAAGATTAGCTGAAAAAGGTTATTCGGTACTGGTTATTGAAAAAGGGAAAAAGTATTCCTCTCAGGATTTTCCCCGTACTAATTGGAATCTGAGAAAATATCTCTGGTTACCTCAACTGAGATGCTTCGGTTTTCAAAAAATTACCTTTTATCCCCAGGTTAGTATCCTTTCCGGTGTAGGCGTGGGCGGTGGAAGCCTTGTTTATGCCAATACTCTCTTCAATCCTCCTGATCAATATTATATCCATGAATCCTGGAAGGATCTAAGGGACTGGAAAAAAACGCTTCAACCATATTATGAGAAAGCTGATTTTATGCTTGGAAGAACCCAATATGATAAAATAAATATTGAGGATGAAAAACTGCGAAATGTTGCCAGGGAATTTAAATGCGAAAAAACTTTTGATAAGGTATTTGTTGGAGTATTGTTAGACAAACTTAAAGATGGAACTGACCCTTATTTTAACGGTCATGGTCCGCTTCGTAATTATTGTACCGAGTGTGCAGGATGTATGGTAGGTTGCAGGGAAAATGCAAAGAACTCACTTGATAAAAATTACATTTTCTTCGCTGAAAAATTTGGAGCAATTATACTCCCGGAAACTTATGCAGATAAAATTGTTTTTCAGGATAATCATTATCATGTCCATACCAGATCATCTACTGCCTTTCTGAAAAGAAATAAAAAGGTATACAGGTCCAAAGGATTAATAATAGCCGGAGGTACTCTCGGCACAATAGAGCTTCTTTTAAAACAAAAATTCAAATATAAATCACTCCCTGGTTTGTCAGAATGTATTGGAGACAAAATTCTAACCAATTCTGAAACATTATGTGCCGTTTCAGGAATAAAAGAAAAAATGAATAATGGGCTTGCTATTACATCAGTTTTTAATCCTGACAATAGTACGCATATTGAAATAGTTAAGTACCCTGATGGATCTAATTCACTAAAATGGTTCTTTTCCCTTTCTGCAAAAAGATCATTAAGTAATTTAAACAGGATAATGAAGCTGATTGGTAATACTTTAATTCATCCGTGGGCTTTTATTAAAACCGTTTTTAATTTCAAATGGTCAACCGGACTGATTATTTTTCTCGTAATGCAACACCTGGAAAATAATATGAAATTCATCTGGAAAAAAAACCTTCTGGGCGGGAAAATGGTCGTAAGAAACAAAGGAAATCAGAAGGTACCTGCATACATTGAGATTGGTCAAAAAGTAATGGAGGCTTATGCGAAACATACCGGGGGAATTGCACAGAATATTATTCTTGAAATTCTCTTTAACAGGCCAACTACTGCCCATATCCTGGGTGGTTGTCCTATGTCAGAAACAATTACTTCCGGTGTGATTGACGATAAATTTCGTATGCACGGATACCCCAACATGTATGTGGTTGATGGATCAGCAATGCAGGGAAATCCCGGAGTAAATCCAAGTTTCAGTATTCTGGCTATGGCAGAATATGCTATAGATCAAATACCAATGAAAAATGATCTCTTTCATAGTACCCTCGAAAACCTTATTAAAACAGAATCCCAACACCTGAATCAATGAATGAAGTTGATTTCAAATCATTAGTAGCCGGGCAAAGAGCTTTTTTTAGTTCCGGCAAAACTTTGGATTATAAATTCCGATTATCAACATTACAGCATCTTAAGACGCTTATTGTTAAAAATGAATCCCTATTATTTGAAGCATTATACAAAGATCTGGGCAAGCCTCCTTTCGAATCATATGCCAGTGAAATTGGAGTGATATTGCAGGAAATTAATCTGACAATGCGGAATCTCAGGAAATGGGTACACCCTAAACACGTATATACTCCCCTGGTCCACTTCATTGCCAGAAGTTACTATTTTTATGAGCCATACGGTGTTGTATTAATTATTTCTCCCTGGAATTACCCTTTTCAACTGCTTTTTGATCCTATTATTGGTGCATTAGCTGCTGGCAACTGCGTTATTGGCAAGCCTTCACAACATGCCACTCATACCAGTGAGTTAATAATAGATATTATTAGCAATAATTTCAATCCTGAACACATTTGTCTGATCCGGGGAGGCAAGGAAACCAACCAGATATTGTTTAAGGAAAAATACGATTATATTTTCTTTACCGGTAGTACTGAGACAGGAAAACAGGTTATGAAAGCTGCTGCAGATACTCTTACCCCGGTATCACTCGAGCTTGGTGGAAAAAATCCTGTAATTGTAACTGATGACGCCGATATCAGGTTATCTGCAAGAAGGATTCTCTGGGGAAAAATGCTGAATGCCGGACAATCATGTGTTGCTCCTGATTACATCCTGGCTCATAATAATATTAAAAATAAGTTAGTATCTGAAATCAAAATCTGTCTTGAAAAATTTTACGGTACTGATCCTTCAAAGAGTCCCGATTTTTGCAAAATCATTAATATTTCTAATCTGGAACGCTTAAAAAAATATCTAGACGATGGGAAAATCATTCATGGTGGCGAAATCATTCCTGAGAATTGTTATTTCAGCCCAACTATTATAGAAGGTATTAATCAGGATCATCCGGCAATGAAAGAAGAGATTTTTGGGCCTATTTTACCTATCATTGAATATCATGAACTTGATGAAGCTATTGAATTTATTAACAGATGTACCAGACCCCTTGCTGTTTATATTTTCTCAAATTCACTTAAAAAAAGAAATGAAATCATTAAAAGAACACAATCGGGGGGCGTTTGTATAAATGAAACAGTGGTTTATTTCATTAATCCATATCTTCCATTTGGTGGAATAGGACAGAGTGGAATGGGAAGATATCACGGCAGATTCAGCTTCGAGACATTCAGTTATAAGAGATCCGTTATGCATAAATCCAATCTGGTTGATTTTCCTGTAAGGTATCCACCATACAGGAATAAAATAAATATATTACGTTATTTTATTAAGTAAAATTAGTTTGAAACAGCACAGTCAGGGCAGGTTCGTGTTTTAGCTATTTTGCCCGGATTCTGTCTTCAATATAATTAATCATATTTTTGTGCTGTAATGGAAGAAAAAGGACAGGTCATAAAATCCACAGGGAATTTGTATACCGTTATTACATCCGGTAAAGAAAAAGTTGATTGTAAACTCACCGGCCGGTACCGTCTTGAGGATCTGAAAAGTACCAATCCTGTTACGGTTGGTGACTGGATTATTTTTGAAAGAACCCCCGGTGAACAAATTGGAAGAATCAAAGAGGTTCTTGAAAGAAAAAATTATATAATAAGAAAATCCTCTAATCTTTCTAAAACCTACCAGTTAATCGCTTCAAATATCGATCAATTGATGCTTATGGCAACGGTTGAATATCCAAAGACTTTCCCTGAATTTATTGATAGATATCTGGTAACTGCCGAAGCTTATAGTATTCGTTCCATAATACTATTCAATAAAATTGACCTGTATGACCAGGAACAATTAGATGAAGTGAATCAGTTGACAGAAATTTACAGCCGTATCGGATATCCATGTTATTCAATTTCTGCTCTAAACAAAGGGGAGCTTGGGATTATTCTTGAATTATTAAATCAAAAAGTAACCCTGATTGCAGGAAACAGTGGGGTCGGAAAATCTACTCTATTAAATTCGCTTTTCCCTGATCTTAATCTGAAAATAAATGATATTTCAGATTATCATAAAAAAGGTAAACATACAACCACATTTGCGGAAATGTTTCCTCTGCCTAAAGGAGGATATGTCATTGACTCTCCGGGTATAAAAGGATTCGGCCTTATCGACATGGAGAATGAGCCACTTTATCATTATTTTCCAGAGTTTTTCAGCACTTCGCACAATTGCAGGTTTTATAATTGTATTCATATAAATGAACCTGGATGTGCTGTAATTAAAGCTGTAGAAGATGGCAGAATAAGTCTTTCAAGATATAACAGTTATTTAAGCCTGTTAGAGGAACAGGAGCAATCTGATAAATACAGATCCTGAACCTGTTTTTAAATTTTTACTTAATAACTTTTGATCAGGACTCATTAAAACTTAGATTTTATTTTTTTACTTTACTTGTTTATTCCGGCTTCAGGATTATGTAATGAAGAATACATTCTATATTATATTAGCCAGCGTCTTTGCTTTCATTGCCCTTAATACATTTTTTTACCTCAAAATATATAAGGATCAGAGAGATTTCCAGGCTGAACTGTTATTACATCAGATAAGGATTTGTGGCAATACGATTGAACAATACGGACAAAATTTCGAGAATGAAGTAAATTATATTCTGTATTCGGATAATATAAATAAATTATTCAATGATCCCGACTTTAAAGAAAAAGGATCAAAAAATCTTGAGTTATTCTATTCCAAATATAACAGTCTGATCAATAATATAAATATTTATGGAGATCAGAAAAATGTCTACAGTCTGATTCTTGATAAAAAAAATAATTTTGTTTCTGACTATTATGAATCCCAACAACAGATACCATTGCTGGACAGGGATAAGTTATTTATTGAAAACGGGCAATATCACTATACTATACCAGTTTTCAATGAAAATCAGGTGCATTCAAATATTGTTATTGGGATAGATTTCTTGCGTTATATTGGATCTGTTTTCGAGCAATTTAAGCTTGAAAATACAACGTGGCAATGGTTAATCACGGAAAAGAAAGAAATTGAATTAACCACCGATGATAAATTGATTATTGATACCTCTGATCTTAACTTTATTTCTGATCAAATTCTTGGGGGAAATGAAGGCTCGTTTATGCACAAATTGGAGATTGACGGTGAAAATTCTAAGATGATTTCCGTTTATTATCCTGTTCGGATTATAAGGAGAGATTTTGGTATTATTTTTTCCATTAAAACCGCGTCTTTTCTACAACCCATCTTCCGCAAAATCATAATTATTACAATTGCCAGTCTCTTACTGATGTCACTGATCCTGTTTATCCATTTCCGGATAATCCAGGTTAAATCTTCAGAAGCCCGCAGACATGAGGTTTCTGAACTATTGCTACGCAGATCTTTTGACAACTTGCCTGTTGGCATGATTATAGTTAATCAGGATGATACCATTCGGATTATAAACAATACGGCTAAGGATTTATTACTGTTAACAAAAAAGGAAGATAATATAGGCAGGAAAATAAATAATATCCTTCCAGCAGTTAAATCTGATACTTCTGATGCAACATACAGCAGTACTTTCGGTGAAGGTATATTGTTCAAAATAAATAATGGATTTCGCGAGAATATTTTATTCCGCAGGGAGTATAAGGCAGAAATTGAAAATACCCCGATCAGGATTATAGTTCTCTTTAATATAACCCATCTTGAAAAGCTTAGGACACGCGACCATGTAGCACAACTTGCAAGATCAGGTTTAATCAAAAACATGAGCAATGAGATCTTTGTGCCTATAAATACTCTTAAAGACACTTTTAATTCATTTAAAACTAATACCCCATCTGCGAACTGGAAGGAAGATTTGTTAATCATTGAAAAGTCAATTGATCTTCTTGAAAATCTTGTTAAAGTCATGATTGATTTTTCAAGTATGAATGCCGGAAAAGTTGTTATTGAAGATATCCCTTACCAGTTGCGTAATGAGATTAATCTTGCCATCGAATCATTTAAGTCTGCAGCTTCAGTCAAAAATATCAGTATTATAACCAAGGTCAAAAATGATGTCCCGGATAAAATGAGTGGAGATCCATTCAGATTGAGACAGGCTATTTCTCAGATCCTGGAAAATTCAATTGATAATACTGATAAAGGAAGAATTCTTATAAGTGTTGAAATTGTTGAACAAGTATTAAACAATGTGAAACTTAAGTTCCAGATAGAGGATACAGGCAGGGGATTACCCGTTGACCAGGTGAATGAATTTCTCACTGCAAATGCTACAGATGAATTAATGGAAAAAGGTGAGTCAGGTGCAACTGGTTTTAGAATGGCAATTGCAAAACAACATATTGAATTATTGAAAGGACAAATATGGCTTGAAAGTCCATCTTCAATTTCAACTCATCCTGATTTTCCCGGAACAAAATATAATTTTATAATTGAGGTTCTTCCTGATGTCTTATATTCTAAAATTCTTGATTTCAGTTCTTTACAAAATCCGCACGATATACAGTGTCTTGTTCTCAGTCAGATCAACGATCCTGAAGAAAAAAGTCTCGAATTACTTGAACAAATTGGAATTATTGTCAAACAAAGGATATACAGCAATGATAATCTCGATTCGATTATTCAATATGTACGGGATTCTCAAAAAGTTTTTCATATGATTGTTATCCTTGACCGACCTGACTCAGATGGATTTCGACTGGCAGCAAGATTAGATAAAGAAAAATTATCTGTTCTCTTCATGATTCTGATGATAAGTTCCAAACATCATCCCGAAAACATTCAGCGTTCCAGAAAATATAAAATCGATCATTATCTTATACAGCCCTTTGAGAGTTATATCATACTTGAAATTATTAAGGAGCATTTCACGGGTATTTCTTTCAAATCC
>Ga0153916_10003311_pt1 | contig 11985 bp, 7 predicted proteins | sample Opewatmetagenome_FD_109642 | JGI IMG/M metagenome (GOLD analysis project Ga0153916, IMG submission 109642) | Freshwater wetland microbial communities from Ohio, USA - Open water 3 Core 3 Depth 4 metaG | ecosystem: Environmental > Aquatic > Freshwater > Wetlands | place: USA: Ohio, Lake Erie, Old...
CGCGGCGCGCGCGCGTTTGTCGGGCGCCGCGTGCGTGGTGGACTGCGGCACGGCGGTGACCATCGATGCGCTCGATCAGAACGGCGTGTACCGCGGCGGCGTGATTCTGCCAGGACTGGTGCTGATGCGTGCTGCCCTGTTGCGCACGCAGGGTGTGCGCGAAGTGTTGGGCGATGCCGGATCGGCGCTGGCGCAATCCACCGCCGATGGCGTTGCCGCCGGAACCTTGTTCGGACTGGCCGGCGCCATCGACCGGATTCTGGATGAACAGGCAGCGCTGCTGGGCGCTGCACCGCAGACACTGATAACCGGCGGTGACGCACCGCCACTACTCGCGCTGCTGCGGCATGTCGTCCAGCACACGCCGGATCTGGTGCTGGAAGGAGTGGCGCGTATTGCCCGTGCCGGAGGCTCGGCATGATGCGCTGGGGATTTGCCTTGCTGGTGCTGGCCAATATCGGTCTGCTGATGTGGGCGACCTGGTATCGCGGGGGCGTGGGCGAGGCGCGAGCGCCGAATCCGGTATTCCACCCCGAACAGATGGTTCCGCTCAGTGCGCCGGGCGTGGCGCTGCGTGCCCGCAAGAACGAACGATCCGAACCGTCGCTGGTCGCCGCCAAGCCGCGCCCGCGTTGCGTGAGTATCGGGCCGTTCGCTTCTGCGGAGCTGGCCGACAAGGCGGTGTTGCGTCTGACGGCAGAGAAGCAGGTTGCCACGCGCCGCAGCGAAGAACGCAAACTCGAAGGCAGTTATTGGGTCCATCTCGCGCCGTTTACCAACCGCAAGCAGGCCGAACAGCGCCTCAAGGAGATCGAGCGCCTCGGCATCCGCGATGTCCTGATCATGTCGGATGCGGGTGGTAACCCGGCGATATCGCTCGGACTGTTCACGCAGGCCGACAATGCCCAGAAACGTCTGCAAGAGCTTGCCGAGAAGGGTGTGCCGGCGCAGCAGGAGATCCGCTACCGCACCGAGAGCCTGACCTGGTTCGATCTGCGCTTGCCGGAGCCGGCGGACGCCGCGTTGGAGCGGTTGCGTGCCGTCGACTGGGGTGCTCCCGCTATCGAGGTACGCGATGCACCCTGCACGCCGGAGCCCGGCTGATTCACCGTTTGCGCCGCATGCGGCGTTTCCCGTACAATTTTTTGCCTGATTTTCCCGCGGTTCAGCCGTTTCCGGGCAAGGTGCACGGGATCCAAGCAACCGCTGTCAATTCGCCCGCATAGCTCAGTGGTAGAGCACCTGATTTGTAATCAGGCGGTCGGGGGTTCAAGTCCCTCTGCGGGCTCCAATTTCCTTTCCACTGTCCCCCGGCTGGCCAGTCCGTCAGGCAAGCTTTGAAAGAAAATCCTCCGGCTTTCAAAGTCAGGGTGGCTTTGAAAAGGCATCTTCAGAGAACGTCCTGCATATCCCCCGTGATGCTTTGGGATCTATCTGGCTCGTGGCGGCGCCGCACACCGGCCAAGGCTGGCCCCGGGCGCACAATTCCAATCTTCGATGTCATCGCGTATAAAACCGGAGGGAATCGGTGGTTACCCGCGAGGCGTCTCTGATCGCAAGTGGGGAAGTTTTTCCTCGCGGATGATGGACGAAATTGAGGATTGGGGGCAACTGAATGACGCAAACACATGAGGAAAATCGGGGTGGAATCCTGCTGTACCAGACGCCGGACGGTAAAGCCGCGCTGGAAGTCAGCCTCCAAGGCGGTACCGTCTGGCTGAGCCAGAAACAAATAGTGGATTTGTTCGACAAAAATGTGCGAACGGTTTCGGAGCACATCCGAAATGTCTTCAAGGAGAGGGAGCTGGAGGAGAGTTCAGTTATCCGGAATTTCCGGATAACTGCCGCCGATGGCAAGTCCTACGACACCCGGCTTTATAATCTGGATGTCATCATTTCGGTCGGTTACCGGGTCAAGTCGAAACGCGGCACCCAGTTTCGTATCTGGGCCACCCAGACCCTCAAGGAGCACCTGACCCGCGGCTATACCCTCAACCGCCAGCGCTTCGAGCAAAACGCCCGCGAACTGGAAACGGCGCCGCAACTCGTGCGCAAGGCCGCCGCCGGCGAGGCGCGCTGTTCGGGCAGGAGCGCGAAGCCGGGCTCGAATCCATACTCGGCAACCTGGAACAGAGCGTATTCGGGGCGCCGGCATATCCCAGCATCGAGTCCAAGGCCGCGCACCTTTTGTATTTTGTCATCAAGAACCATCCCTTTTCCGATGGTAACAAGCGCATCGGCTCGTTCCTGTTCGTGGATTTTCTGAACCGCAACGGCCGGTTGTTTCGCGACAACGAGCCGATCATCAACGATGTCGGACTCGCCGCGCTGGCACTGCTGGTTGCCGAGTCGGACCCGAAGGACAAAGACGTGTTTGCCCGTCTCGTCATGAACATGCTTGCCGGGGAGAACCGATGATCTTCCGGTACCGTCAGAAACATCACGTGCTCAAGGAAGCCCCCGGCCGCCCATGGGCAACTGATCCTCGGTGTAATTGAGAAACCGTGAGCATGATCGTCTGATCCGAGCGTCCAGCAATGAATATTGCACATCAAGTCGCAGTCCATCAGCGTCTCCGTGGCGAGACAGCTTGGCAATTGCTGGCTGGTACTAATGCTCCGGTAGCCATCGGCCTCCTGCAGGTCCACCTTTTTGGGAAAGAGCGTCGGCTTGCCAGTTCGATCTTGAACGAACGCATTGCCCGCGACCTGGAGGTGCTCCGTTCCGATGGGCGGGATGTGCAGACCTCGCAGGTGTACCTCAGTCAGTGGCTTGCAGCCGGGTATCTCGAACGCAGCTATGAAGCCGGCGCGAGCGAGGAGGCATATGAGTTGAGCGCGGCGGCTATCCAGGCGATTCGCTTCGTGGAGAGTCTGGGCGAGCGGCGCACGGTGGCCACGGAGAGCCGCTTGTCGCTGGTCATCCAGCAGTTGGTACAGCTGGCCGAGCAGACCGAGACGGACCCGGAAGCGCGCGTCGAACAACTGATGCGCGAGCGCGAGCGTGTCGATGCCGAAATCGCATCGGTCCGCGCCGGACGCATGGAGATACTTTCCGGTGACCGGGCGACTGAGCGTGCGCGGGAAATCGTCGCGCTCGCGGACGAACTGGCCAACGACTTCCGGCAAGTGCGCGAAAAGTTCCAGCACCTCAACCGTCAGTTGCGCGAGCGGATCGTGCAGAGCGATGGCGCACGCGGCGGGGTATTGGAGGAGCTTTTCGCCGGGGTAGACGTGATCGCCGAGAGCGACTCAGGACGAACCTTCAAGGCCTTCTGGCGCTTGCTTACCGACCCTGGACAGAGCCTGGAGCTTGAGGAAGCCCTGGAGCAGTTGTTATCGCGGGACTTCATGCGCACGCTGGATCGGCGCGAGCGGCGGTTTCTCTCGGGTATGACCAAACTACTGCTTGAGCGCGGCGGTGACGTGCACGAAGCGATGCAACAATTCGCGCGTAGCCTGAAGCAATTCGTGCAGAGCCGCGAGTACATGGAACAGCGCCGCCTCACCCAGCTGCTCAAGGACGCGCAGCGCCTCGCGGTTGAGATCAAAGATCATGTCAAAGCCACGCACGAAATCGGACACACACTGCATCTTACCAGCGCCAAACTCGCGTCACTGTCGCAGTTTCGCTTACACGACCCGGGCCGAGATCGTGTGGTAGCCGGGATCCCGTTGGCTGAGGCAGCCGAGATATCGCTTGAGGCCGTGGGCGAACTGGTGGCGCATTCTGAGATCGATTTTCGTAGCCTCAAGATGCATATCGTGGACTTACTCACCACTTGCGACCAGTTGTCCATCGCACAGATACTGGAGGTATATCCCGCCGAGCAGGGCCTTGGAAGCGTTGTTGGTTATCTCGCGCTGGGCACGCGGCACGGCGTGCCGGCCCGGCAAACGGAAACCGTGCATTGGCGGGGTCAGGATGGCGTGGGGCGCCACGCCCGTATTCCCTGCATCTATTTTGTGAAAGGATGCTTCGATGAACCGCAATGACGAGGCTGGGGTGCCAATGGGATCGGCGGAGGAAGGTTCGGCGGGCGCGGACCTTTATTCCGGTGATACCGGCCAGCTCCCGGAGGAGGCACGTCGTGTGCTGGCGCAACTGCTCGCGGGGCCATCGCTCGATGCCAAGCGTCACGGCCGTTTGTGGTCGGCGCTGCGACAGCATGAGGTCATTGTTCGTTCACGTCTCTCTGAGTTGTTCCTGGATCTCGTGGTGGACACCGATATCGAGGTGGCTTTCACGCGCCAGGCCGACACCGGTGAGCTGGAGGCGCCGAAGCTGCTCCGGCAAGCACCGCTCACATTTCTCCAATCCGTGCTGCTTCTCTATCTGCGCCAACTGCTTGCTGAAGCCGGTGCCCGCGGGGAGCGCGCCCTCGTGTCCGGTGAGGAGGTGATGGAGCAAATGAAGCTGTACGAGCCCGAGGGCAATACCGATCGGGCCGGCTTCGAGAAGCGCATCCGTGCGGCGATCGAAAAGGCGAAGGATCACAGTCTTATCAGCCCGATCCGTGGCAGCGAGGACCGTTATGAGATTTCGCCGACGCTGAAGTTACTGTTCAGTGCCGACGAGGTCGCCGCGCTCGGCCGGCAGTACGCGGCCTTGCGTGATGCATCATCGGGGGAGAGTGATTGATGCCGCCGAATGATGTGCCGCAGGCTGGATTGTGGTCCGCGCAACAGTTTCGGATGCGTCGTCTCCAGGCGCTCAACTGGGGCACGTTCTCCGGTTTACACGACATCCGCATCGCCGAGGAGGGCTTCCTGTTTATCGGGCGCTCCGGTTCCGGAAAGTCCACACTGCTCGACGCTTTGTCGGCTCTTCTCGTGCCGCCACAATGGCTGGTGTTCAACGCCGCCGCGCGTGAGGGCGAGAAGGGGCGTCATGACCGGCACTGGATTTCCTATCTGCGTGGCGCCTGGGCCGACCAGACAGATGACGCCTCGGGGGAGATCGCGCCACAGTACCTGCGACCCGGCAGCACGTGGACGGCGCTCGCGGTGGAGTTCGCCAATGCCGCCGGGCAGACGGTAAATCTCGTGCAGATTCATTGGCTGCGCGGCAGTTCCTGTCGCGCACAGGATGTGCGCCACCATTATGTGGTTGCGGAGCGCCCCTTCGACATTGCCAGCGACCTCAAGACCTTCGACCTCGATCTGCGCGCTCTCAAGCAGCGGCTCGTGGACGTACGTCACTTCGAGACCTTTAGCGCCTACGCCGAACACTTTCGCCGGCTGCTCGGCATCGAGTCGGAGATGGCGCTCAGGCTGTTGCACAAGACACAGTCGGCCAAGAATCTCGGCGATCTCAACGTGTTCCTGCGTGACTACATGCTCGATCGGCCGCCGACCTTCGAGGTCGCGGAGCGTTTGGTGGAAGAGTTCGCGGAGCTTGATGCCGCGCACCAAGCCGTGGTCATGGCACGTCGCCAGATTGAAGTCCTGCGGCCGGCACGCGACAACCACAGAAACTACCTGCTGAATCTCGAACAGCAGACCCGGCTGGAGGAATTACGCAACGGGGTCGATGCCTACCGGGATCAGTCCAAGGTGAGGTTGCTCGAAAAGGAAATCGAGCGTCTGAGCACACAGGACGAAGGGCTGGAGGGACAGGAACGGCACGAGCAGGAGGCGCTCGACAACCACCGGACACAGCTTGTGCTACTGGAGGAACAACACCGCGAGCAGGGCGGTGGGCGCATCCAGGAGTTGGAACGGGATCGTAACGCAGCAGAACAGCAACGTGCCGATCGCATGGCGAAACGCCATCAGGCCGAAGCCGCCTGCAAGCTGCTCGATCGGCGGCTGGCGGATACCCCACAGGGGTTTGCGGAACAGGCCGCCGAGGCGCGAGGGGCTCTGGAATCGCGTGAGGAGTCAGGCCAACTCGCCGATGAGCGGCGCGATATCCTGACTGCGCGACTGCGCGAAGCGGAGCGGGAATTCAGTAATTCCCGGCGGGAGGTGGAAGCCATGAAGCGCCAGTCCTCCAATATTCCGGATCACATGCTGGAGCTGCGACGGCGGATCACCGGCGGCGTCGGCTTGGCGGAGGACGCATTGCTGTTCGCCGGCGAACTGATCGAGGTTCGCCAGGAAGCCGCAGAATGGCAAGGCGCTGCCGAACGCGTGTTGCGCGGCTTTGCGCTCGCGCTGCTCGTCGAAGATCGCTATTACGCGGCCGTCTCCACGTATGTCAACGAAACGAGTCTGCGCCAGAGGTTGGTCTACCATCGAGTCGCGCCGGATACGGTTTCCGCGGGTTCACAGGTCTCAGGTCGATCTCTGGTCAATAAGTTGCGTCTCAAAGACAACGCTTACCGGCCGTGGCTGGAAGCGGAACTGCGCCGGCGTTTTGATTACGCCTGCGTCGACAACATGCGGGATTTTCGTCAGATGGAACGCGCCGTCACGCGCGAGGGCCAGATGCGTCATGGAAAATCCCAGCACGAGAAGGACGACCGCCGGGCTATCGACGACCGCAAGGAATGGGTTCTGGGGTTCGATAACAGCGAAAAGCGGAAATTGTTCGAGAGACGCGCGCAGCAATTCGCCGAAGAGATCGGCGTGGTCAACCGGGAGTTAACGCTGCTGAAGGAGGAGCGCGCCAAGCGCGAGAACCGCCTTATGGCGTGCCAGACCTTGGCCAACCTGCAATGGCAGGAGATCGATGTAGTCACCGTACTCGATCGCATCCAGATGCTGGACAAGACGCTCGCGGACCTGCGCGGTGGCAATCGCGCCTTGCAGGAACTGGATGGGCGCATTCAGCAGCAACGAAGCAGGCTCAAGGAGACGGAGAAGACGTTGGATGGTACGCGTGCCGACCGCATCGCCATCAGGAAGGACATCGGTCAGCATGGTCGAGACTTGGAAGAACTGCGCGACCGCTCGTCATCGTCTGCGTTGACCGAGGCTCAACGGCATGGGTTGGCGGAGCGCTTTGAGTCCGGGGACAGGACGTTGACTCTCAAGGATCTCGACAACCAGCGAACGCTAGTGGAGCGGGACCTTACGAATGAAATCGATGGCCTGCGGGCCGCGCAAAATGACCTGAAGCAGGCAATCGAAAAGTGTTTCGGCCGGTTTCTTGGAGAATGGCGGGAACACGCCGCCGATCTGGACGACACGCTGGCTTCGGCGACGGAGTTCATGGCATTGCTGGAACGGTTGGAGCACGACGGCCTGCCGAAGCACGAGCAGCGTTTCTTCGGCATGCTGAAGGAGCAGAGCACGGAAAACCTTGCCGCCCTCAACACTCACTTGGTCGAGGCACGCAAGGAAATTCGCGCGCGCATGGAGCAGGTTAACGAGAGCCTGTCGCAGGCGGAGTTTGGACTCGGCACGCATCTTGAGATACTGGTCAATGATCGCCATCTCGATGAGGTCAAGGTTTTCCGCGAGCAGGGCAAACAGGTGCTGGACAACGCCTGGCGCCCCGATCCCGAGGATACGGAGGCGCGCTTTGCGATCCTGCGCGAGATCGTCAGCCGGCTGGGTTCGGCGGAAAGCGAGCATCAGCGGTGGCGGGAACTGGTGCTCGACGTGCGTCAGCACGTGGAGTTCATGGGGCGCGAGTACGACAGCGCGGGGCACGAGGTGGAGATATATCGGACGGGCGCGGGAAAGTCCGGCGGTCAGCGCGAGAAACTCGCCACCACCTGTCTGGCGGCGGCGCTGCGCTATCAACTCGGCGGCAGCGACAGCGGTTTACCGCTGTACGCGCCGGTTGTGCTGGACGAGGCCTTCGGCAAGGCGGACAACGAATTCACCGAGCTGGCGATGAAGATATTCGCCAAATTCGGTTTCCAGATGATTGTGGCCACACCTCTTAAATCGGTGATGACCCTGGAACCGTTCATCGGCGGTGCGTGTTTTGTCGACATCGGCGACCGTAAGCGCTCCGCCACCTTGTTGATCGAATACGATCGGCAGCGCCATCGTCTTAACCTGCCGCAGAAACTGCATGGCGAAATCGTTTCTGGTTGACCCGGAAGACGTGCGGCAGCGGTTGTCGACCCGCTACCGCACCGGTCACCGCCGCTGGCTGGAAGGCGGGGGAGATTGGCCGCTATCGCTGCCGCTCGGTACGCCGAGCGAGCGCGAAGCGCTCGAACACAAGGTGGCGGTGCAGGCGTGGCTCGCGCAGTGGCAGGCGTGGCGCGGCGCGGGTGAGGTCGTGTGGGCGGAACGGCGATGGCCGGCTTTGGGCACGCAAAGCGTGCCCGAGCGTGTGATCCTGCGCGATGCCACGCAGGTGGCAACGTGGCTTGGCCAGTTGGAGCGCTGGCAGCGAGCCGAACAACGTTACGTTGCCATGACGGAACGTTGGCCCCTACTGGTCGAAAGCCTCGCGAAGCACTTCGATGTGCTGGCCGACTATTCGGAGGACGATTTTCGGCGGCTGTCGGCGATGCTGGAATGGCTGGAATTACACCCCGACTCAGGACTCTATATCCGCCAGCTTTCCGTTGTGGGAGTGGATACCAAATGGTTGGCCGGTCGACGTGCATTGGTTACGGAATTGTTTTCGGTCATCCAGACTGTAGTGGATCGAGCAGTAGAGTTTTATGCAGTCACGGGCATTCGCCGCGAGCCGTCTCTCATGCGACTTCGCCTGCTGGACCCTGACGCACGACGAGTGATAGGGGGCTTGGGAGACATCACTGCGCCAGCCGAGGAGATTGCGCAACTGTCGTTTCCGCTGCGGCGCATCTTTATTGTCGAGAATCTGCAAACGGGGCTCGCCTTCACCGAGCTGCCCGGCAGCGCAGTGTTCATGGGCCTAGGTTACGCGGTCGAATTATTTGGCTTGATCCCGTGGTTGCGGCAGTTGCCCTGCTTCTACTGGGGTGATCTCGATACTCACGGCTTCGCGATTCTGAACCGCTTACGCTGCTACTTCCCGGAGGCTCGCTCGATTCTTATGGATGAAACAACGCTACTGGATCACCGGGATATGTGGGGGCATGAGGAAAAGCCCGTTGATGCGGAGTTGCCTCTGCTCATCGGCGAGGAACGTGGGCTCTATAACGATCTGTGCCGGCATCGTTGGGGATCAAGACTGAGGTTGGAGCAGGAACGCATCTCTTGGGCCTACGCATGGAAGCGTTTGAGTGCTGTCGTCATTTAAGGAAAGTTTTGTTTGGCACCGTCTGGGTCGCCAATTGGGTTTTCAGCAAACGAGCGACTGGTCGGCGACTATATAATATCGAAAATGGTTCCATTGCCTCTGGTGGCGACCGATACGGTGGCGAAGGTAGCCACATAGTTCCATGCGGAATGGTATTGCCGCGATGCTGACCGGAACCGCCGGTCACGGGTAGAATAGTGCCCGTCGCCACCCTACCTGTCCCGAGAACACCATGGAAAAACACCCTGCTGACGCGCTGTCCATGATTGGCGCGTATTACGAAAAACTCCCCGCGAAGCTGGCTTCGGTGCGTACCCGGGTCGGCCGGCCGCTCACGCTCGCCGAGAAAATTCTGTTTGCGCATTGGGAGGACAAGGGCGAGGGCCTGCCGGAGCGTGGCACGACCACGGCCAACCTGCGTCCAGATCGCGTCGCGATGCAGGATGCCACCGCGCAGATGGCGATACTGCAGTTCATGACCGCCGGCCGCAGCGAAGCGGCGGTGCCGACCACGGTGTACTGCGACCACCTGATCCGCGCCAAGGTCGGGGCGGTCAAGGATCTACAAGTCGCAGAGAGCAGTAATCACGAGGTCTACGAGTTCCTGGCCTCGGCCGCCAACAAGTACGGTATGGGTTTCTGGAAGCCGGGTTCCGGCATTATTCACCAGGTGGTGCTGGAGAACTACGCGTTCCCGGGTGGACTCATGATCGGCACCGACTCGCACACTCCGAATGCCGGCGGCCTTGGCATGCTGGCGATCGGCGTGGGCGGCGCGGATGCCGTGGACGTGATGGTCGGCCTGCCGTGGGAACTGCTCTGGCCGAAGCTCGTGGGCGTGAAGCTTACCGGCAGCCCAAGCGGCTGGACCAGCGGCAAGGATGTGATTCTCAAACTCGCCGGCATGCTCACGGTTGCGGGCGGCACCAACAAGATCATCGAATACTTCGGCCCGGGTACCGAGGCGCTGTCCTGCACCGCCAAGGCCACGATTACCAACATGGGCGCCGAGCTCGGTGCGACCACCTCGGTGTTCCCGTTCGACAAGCGCATGGCCGACTACCTGCGCGCGACCGGGCGCGCCGAGATCGCCCGGCTGGCGGAGGATGTGCGCGCGCAGCTCAGCGCCGATCATGAAGTACTGAATGATCCGGCGAAATATTATGACGAGGTGGTGGAGATCGATCTTTCCAGCCTCGAGCCGCAGGTGGTTGGGCCGCACACGCCCGACCTGACGCGCGATGTGTCGCGCCTGGCCGCGGATGTGAAGGACAAGGCCTATCCACCGAAGCTCAGCGCCGCGCTCATCGGCAGTTGCACCAACTCTTCCTATGAAGACATCGGTCGCGCCGCGCACATCGCCCGCCAGGCGAAGGCCAAAGGCCTCAAGGCGCGCGTGCCGTTCATGGTCACGCCCGGTTCGGAGCAGGTGCGCGCCACCATCGCGCGCGACGGTCTACTGGCCGATCTGGAAGCGATCGGCGCGACGGTGCTGGCGAACGCCTGCGGCCCATGCATCGGACAGTGGGAGCGCACCGATGTGCCGAAGGGCGAGAAGAATTCGATTCTGACTTCCTATAATCGCAACTTCCCGGCGCGCAACGACGGTAATCCCGCTACCCATGCGTTTATTGCCAGCCCCGAGGTGGTCACGGCCTATGCGCTCGCCGGGCGTCTGGACATAGACCCGATTCATCAGGGTGTGCCGCTTGACGACGGCTCGCTGTTTAAGCTCACACCGCCGGTGGGCGAGGAGCTTCCTGCCAAGGGCTACGATGCCGGCGAATCCGGTTACGCCGCGCCCACCGATAACACGGCTTCGGTGCCGGTGGCGGTCGACCCGAAGAGCGAACGGCTAGCGCTGCTGGAGCCATTCGAGCCGGTGGATAAGCAGGCCGGCTATCAGGATCTGCCGGTGTTGCTCAAGGCCCAGGGTAAGTGCACCACCGACCATATTTCCCCGGCCGGGCCATGGCTCAAGTTCCGCGGGCACCTGGACCGGATCAGCGACAACATGTTTACCGGCGCCAACAACGCGTTCACGGACAAACCTGGTACCGGCTTCAACCTGCTCACCGGACAAGCGGGTGAAACCCTGCCGGCCATCGCCCGGGCCTACAAGGCCAAGGGCTTGGGCTGGGTTTCGGTGGGCGACAAGAACTATGGCGAGGGCAGTTCGCGTGAGCATGCCGCCATGTCGCCACGTTTCCTCGGCTGCCGGGTGGTGCTGACACGCAGTTTCGCGCGTATCCACGAGACCAATCTTAAGAAGCAGGGGGTTTTACCGCTGATCTTCGCCGATCCGGCTGATTATGCGCGTATTCAGAAAGACGACCGTCTTAGTTTCATCGCTCTCGACCGGCTTACCCCCGGAAAACCCGTGAACGTGCAGCTGAAGCACGCTGACGGCCGCGTGGAGAATTTTACAGTACGGCACAGCTTGACCAGCGAGCAGATCGCCTGGTTCATGGCCGGTTCGGCAATCAACCTGATCCGCAAACAGTTTCAGGGCAAGATGGCCTGAGTCTTGGGTTTATGTCCTGGAATTGGTTGACGTGGTATGGATTTTTCCCGCATAATGCGCGGCTTACGTTTGGAGGGGTTCCCGAGCGGCCAAAGGGATCAGACTGTAAATCTGACGGCTCTGCCTTCGGTGGTTCGAATCCACCCCCCTCCACCAGAACGAATTCGGCAGGGCGGGCAGAGACAGCAGGTTGCGCGGGCGTAGTTCAATGGTAGAACCTCAGCCTTCCAAGCTGATGACATGGGTTCGATTCCCATCACCCGCTCCAGTCAGGTGAGGCGAAGCGGACAAGTTTTATATATTTAGAGTTACGCCCATGTAGC
>Ga0153916_10003312_pt1 | contig 11982 bp, 9 predicted proteins | sample Opewatmetagenome_FD_109642 | JGI IMG/M metagenome (GOLD analysis project Ga0153916, IMG submission 109642) | Freshwater wetland microbial communities from Ohio, USA - Open water 3 Core 3 Depth 4 metaG | ecosystem: Environmental > Aquatic > Freshwater > Wetlands | place: USA: Ohio, Lake Erie, Old...
CATCACCGTACTGGGCGACCACTTGGCCGACCTCAAGGCCGTCGCCGAAGAACTGGGCATTCCCTTTGAGTGCTACGATTATCGCACGCCCGAAGAGATCCAAAAGGGCGCGGCCTTGTAGGGTCCAAAGGCGCGGGCAGAGCTCCCGACGATACATCGCGACTGCATCCAGTGAGGGCCGCTTGTGTTCCCGGTTTCCTTGAGCAATGCCCTGATTTCGTCTATAATGGTAACTCTTTAATTCGAAAATCATCGGAAACAAGAAAAGGAGAATCTTATGAAAAAGCTTTGTGTTTTCTTCTCGCTGGTGCTCATGCTGGCCGCATTCGCCGCCGCAGACACCTACATCAAGTCCAAGACCCACACCGACGCCTTCGCCGTGATGGGACAAAGCCAGCCTGCTAAGGACGAGACGTCCGAGCAATGGCTGGGTGATGACAAGTTCGCCACTATCACGCCGGAGTTATCGTTCATCGTCGACATGAAAAAGAATATCTTCTTGTGGATCAACCACGGGAACAAGACCTATATCGAATCCAAGCTGCCTTTCGACTTCACCAGTATCGTTGACCCCCAGATGGCCCAGATGATGAAGATGACGGTGACGGTGACGCCAAATGGCCAGACGAAAACCGTCGGCCAATGGAAATGCTCCGGCTACGATGTCGCCCTCAACATGATGATGATGCCGATGAAAATGTCGGTCTGGGCATCGACCGACGTCCCGTTTGATGTCGATAAGTTTATGAAGCTCTACACGAACGTCATCAAGGCCCAGCTCCGGCTCGATGATGCGGCCATGCAGGAGATGATGAAGGTCAAGGGCTACTGGATCGCCACCGAGATGAACGCCGAGATCATGGGCGCGAAGATGCACAACACGATGGAAGTCATCGAGATCAGCACGAAGTCCCCCGACGCCTCGGTCTATTCGGTCCCTGCCGGCTACAGCAAGAAAGATAAGCTGAGCACGCAGGACATGCAGAATAGATAGCAGATCCGGGCACGAGCCCGATTTCTTTTTAGAACCCGGGGTCTTTATCGGCCATCCCGGCCTCGTCGAAATCCGAGATAAATTCGGTCGGCCTGACCCTCTCCCGCAGCCGCGCCGTCCGGAAATTCACCCGGATGGCGTCCTTGACCTTGAGCGGACTGGCCACGCCCTGCATCTCGAACTTGGGCGCGGAAGCATCCGTCGAGTAGACGGTCATCCGTCCGAATTTAAGGATTCTCTGCCAGAAACTCTGGACGACCTGGATATCGCGCACCCTGAACAGTTCCAGTTCTTCTATCCTCCGGGAGACGAGGCCGTGGATAAGGAAGAGGCGCTGCGTGCTCAGCCGGTAAAGGATAGAGTATTTCTTGTAGAGGACCGTCAAGAAGAGGACCAGGGCGATCGCCAAGCCGGCGATGAGAATGATCCGGTCCACGGTCGGGCTGGCCTTGACAACGATGGACAAGGCGACAGCGGCGGCGGCGACTACGAGGGCCAGGAAGATCCTCCCTAGATACATCCTCATTGTTGGCCGAAAGGATAAGACCTCTTTTTCCTCCTGCGGGAGCATGTCGCCCATGGTGGAAGCGACGGTCGCCGGAGTGACGATCTTGGGTTGCGGCGCCCTTTCTGCCGGCCTGGACGGGACAAGAATCTCCTTTTGGCAGGCCGGACAGGACGTCTTTTTCCCCTGGTGGGACTCATCGATCCGCAGCGTTTTGCCGCAATTCGGACACTTGAAATCATATTCCGCCATTCTTTTCTCCTTCCAGAAGACCGGTCTCTTTCCAGTATCATAATTCAGCCCCCGATAAATTTCTATTATTGCGGCTTCTATTTTTTAGGTTGAAAACCGGGAGGGGCAAAGATAAAATAAGACAACGTAAGGAGACTCGAATGAGATTAGCCGGCTGTCTGCTTAGCATATCTTTCCCTCCTTTTATCGCCGCTCCCATGGGGAACGCGAGCCATGTTCGGGCAACGGAGCCCGACCGTGTGGCTGTGCAACACATCCTTATCTCCTTTAAAGGAGCCATACCCAAGCCCACCGTGACCCGGACTCGCGAGGAGGCCCAAAAGCTGGCCCTGGAGGTTTTCGAGCAGGCCAAGAACGGCGAGGACTTCGATGCTTTGGTGAAGCAGTACACCGATGACGAGTATCCCGGGGTCTACCGGATGTCCAACAAGGGGATAACACCGGATCAGAGCAAACAGGAATATGCACGTGAGGGGATGGTCAAGGGGTTCGGAGACGTGAGTTTTTCCCTGCCGGTGGGCGGGATCGGTATGGCCGAGTATGACCCCCAGAAGAGCAAGTATGGCTGGCACATCATCAGACGGATAGAGTGAGCGTGGATACGGTCGGCCGGCTGAACCCGATCATCGAAATCCTCCGCAGCGCCTCGGGGCGTGTCGAAAAGATTTTCATCCAGGAAGAGAAAGGGTCGCATAGGATCGCCGAGGTCATCCGGCTGGCCAAAGAGCAGGGTCTTCCTCTCCACTTTGTACCCAAGCGCAAGCTCGACCAGGTGTCCCCCGGCCATCAGGGCGCGGTCATTCTCCTCGCCGCCAAGGAATACAGCACTCTCGAAGCGATGCTGGCCGGCTCCCGGAACCCTTTTCTCGTCCTCCTCGACGAGATCGAGGACCCCCAGAATCTGGGAGCTATCATCCGCAGCGCCGAGTGCGCCGGGGCTGACGGAATCATCCTCCCGGAGCGGCGTTCGGCCGGAGTCACGGAAGCGGTCATGGAAGTCTCGGCCGGGGCCGCCGAACACCTCAAGATCGCCCGGGTGACCAACTTCGCCCGGACCATGGACGAGCTGAAACAAAAAGGGCTTTGGTTCGTGGGAGCCGAGGGCGGGCAGAAAGCGCCCTGGTATGATTTCGATTATACCCTGCCGGTCGGCATCATCCTGGGCTCCGAAGGTCGGGGCCTGCGCCGCCTGGTAAGGGAGAAGTGCGACCGGGTCCTATCCATCCCGCTCCTCGGGCGCGTCAACTCCCTGAACGTCGCCGCCGCGGCCGCCGTCTTCTTCTTTGAGGTCGCCCGCCAGCGTCTCTTTTCTTCCCTAAAGGAACCAGGGCGAAGGGTGTGGGTGAGGAAGTCCGTGGACGACTGAGCGGGCACGGTTTCTCGACTGAAAGGAGAGAAGAGCGAAGGAGGATGCGAAGCGAGTTTCCTCGCTGGGAAAACGAGCGGGCTGACGAATCCCATACCCGAGCCCATCTTGACTAAGGTTCGGGCAAGTCTATAGAATGTGGGAGTAAACGCGCGCCCCCTGCGTGGATTAGCATGAGCAAAGAACAGGACTTCTATCAACTGGAAAAGAACATCATCCTCATGAAAAAGGAGATCACCGTCCTGGAGATTTCCGAGGACCCGGCCAGGGAAGATAAAATCGCCGGCCTGCGCGGGCAAATCGCCAAGGATTGGGCCGGGATCAGCCCCCGCCTGACCGCCACCCATATTGTCCAGATGGCCCGCCATCCCCAGCGTCCTTACACCCTGGACTACATCGCCAGCCTGGTGGAGGATTTCACCGAGATACACGGCGACCGGCGTTTCGCCGATGATCCGGCCATCGTCGCCGGCCTGGGATTCTACAAGGGCAAGACAACGGCCTTCATCGGCCATCAGAAAGGCCGGAGCACAAGGGAAAGGATCGCCCGCAACTTCGGCCAGCCCAATCCGGAAGGCTACCGGAAAGCGCTCAGGGTGATGAAAACGGCCGAAAAATTCGGCTTCCCGATCGTCACTCTGATCGATACCCCCGGCGCCTATCCCGGGATCGGCGCCGAAGAGCGCGGGCAGGCCGAGGCCATTGCCCACAACCTCAGGGAAATTGCCTCCTTGCGAGTCCCCATCGTCGTCGTCATCATCGGCGAGGGAGGAAGCGGTGGAGCCCTGGCCGTCGGGGTGGGCGATGTCGTTATGATGCTCGAGCACTCGTTTTACTCGGTGATCTCCCCTGAAGGCTGTGCCGCCATCCTCTGGAAAGACCAGAGCGCCGTCTCCCAGGCGGCTGAGAACATGAAGATTCGGGCGAAAGACCTTCTCGAGATCGGCATTATCGACAAAATCATCCCCGAGCCGCCCGGAGGGGCCCACATCGACCCGGAATGGACCTTTAAATCTGTGGACAAGCCCCTCAGCCAGGCGCTGAAGAAGCTCGAGTCCAAGCGCGTTGAAGAGATGCTCGAAGAGAGATACCAGAAATTCCGCAAGATGGGGGTATTTGTCGAGAAGTGAGCGAGGACAAGCCGGAGAAACAGCCCGTTTCCGCCATCAAGGGAACGCACGATATCCTGCCCAAAGAAGCCCGCGACTGGCAGAGGGTGGAGTCTGTCGCCAAGGCGAGTTTCGAGCTCTACGGATACCGGGAAATCCGGACGCCCATCTTCGAGGCGACTGAGCTCTTCGAAAAGGGCACCGGCCAGACGACCGATATCGTCCAGAAAGAGATGTACACCTTCACGGACAAGGGCGGACGCTCGATCACTCTCCGGCCCGAATATACTCCCTCGGTCGTCCGCGCCATAATCGAGCACCGGCTCGACCTCCTGCCCGACCCGATGCGGTATTATTTCATCGGCCCCATGTTCCGGTTCGATAAACCCCAGAAGGGCCGCTTCCGGCAGTTCCACCAAGTCGACATCGAGGTCTTCGGTGAAAACGACCCGGCTATCGACGCCGAGATCATCGAGATGGCCGATCACCTCCTGAAGAAGCTCAAAGTCACAGAGACCGAGGTCCTGGTCAACTCGGTGGGCTGTCGCAACTGCCGGCCCGCCTACCTCAAAGATCTGCGCACCGCGGCCGCGGCCGTTATGGCATCCCTCTGCCCCGACTGTCAGAGAAAGGCGGAGACCAACCCGCTCCGTATCTTCGACTGCAAGGTCGAGGCCTGCCGGGAGATCGCCCGGGGATTCCCCGAGATCACGGGCTATCTCGACCAGGAATGCGCCGAGCACTTCGGGAAGTTCCGGTCCTACCTGGACCTCTACGGGATCGCCCACCGGATCGAGCCGCGCCTCGTCCGAGGCATCGACTACTACACCAAGACAACGTTCGAAATCACCGCTTTGAAGCTCGGCGCTCAGAACTCCATCCTCGGCGGCGGCCGCTACGACGACATGATGAAAGACTTCGGCGGTCCGGATATCTGCGCGATCGGCTTTGCCATGGGAGTGGAGAGGCTGTTGTCGGCGGCCCAATTGGAGCCCGCCGGCGACAGGTTCATCTACCTGGCCTACATGGGAGAAGAGGCCAAGAGCGAAGCCATCCAGCTGGCCCGGTTCCTGAGGTCTCATGGCATCGAATGTCTCCTCGAATTCAAGGAGCGAGGGCTTAAGAGTCAACTCAGCCGGGCGAGCAAGCTCGGGGCTTCCTGGACCCTGATCGTTGGCGAGGAAGAAGTCGGCAAGGGAAGGTATCAGCTCAAGGACATGGAAGCGGGCGCCCAGGTCGAAGCCGGAAAACAGGACCTTCTCGAGATCCTCGGCAGGTCCAATTCCTGAGGAAGCGCGGGGAAGGCCCCGGAACCGCCAAGTGAGACAAGAATGGAAGACAAGCAATCGACAAGCGGGCTGACTTTAGCGAGGACGATTTACTGCGGCCTTATCCGGCCGGAGCAGGAGGGACAGGACGTCACTCTCTGCGGATGGGTCCAACGGCTGCGGGATATGGGGAACCTCATCTTCGTCGACCTCCGGGACCGCGAGGGCATCATTCAAATCGTCTTCTCACCCGAAAGGCCGGACCTCCTCGAGGCCGCCAGGAAACTTCGGCCGGAGAACGTCGTCGCCGTCAAAGGGATCGTTCGGAGAAGGGAACCCCGGGCCGTTAACAAAGAGATGGCCACCGGTGAAATGGAAGTCGAGGCGCGGGAGATACGGCTGCTCAACATCTCCAAAGTCCCGCCCTTCCAGGTCGCCGACCCGGTGCAGGCTGCTGAAGACCTCAGGATGAAATACCGCTACATCGACCTCCGCCGGCCGTCCAAGCAGCGGGCCATCCGGCTGCGGCACGAAGCCGCCTTGCGCACGCGCAATTACCTGAGCGGCCGGGGATTCCTGGAGATCGAGACGCCCTTCCTGGCAAAGTCCACGCCGGAGGGCGCCAGGGACTACCTGGTCCCCAGCCGAATCTATAAAGGCCGGTTCTACGCCCTGCCTCAATCACCGCAGACCTTCAAACAAACTTTGATGATCTCGGGGTTCGACCGCTATTTCCAGATCGTCCGCTGCTTCCGGGATGAGGACCTGAGGTCGGAGCGGCAACCGGAGTTCACCCAGATCGATATCGAGATGAGCTTCGTCGACCGGGAGGACGTCTTCTCGCTCGTCGACGGGTTGCTGGCGGCAATCTTCGAAGTCATCGGAGAAAACATCAAGACTCCCCTACCCCGGCTTACCTATCAAGAGAGTATGGACAAGTACGGCACGGACAAGCCGGACCTTCGGATCAAGGCCGAGATCACGGACCTCACAGAGGAAGCGTCCGGGTTCCAACCCGAGGTCATCCGGAAGGTCCTGGGCTCCGGCGGTGTCCTCAAGGGTCTGCGGGTGCCCCAGGCGGGCAGTCTTTCCCGGAGCCAACTCGATAAGGTCGGGGAGAAAGCTAAGGAACTCGGCGCTAAAGGGATCATCTGGCTTAAGAAGCAGAATGGATTCAAATCGGCGCTGAAGTTCGATGAGGATGAGGCCCGCGCGGTCTGGGAAAAGACCAAGGCCCGGGACGAAGACCTTGTCCTTCTCGTCGCCGACCGCCGCGAGGTCGCGCTCCCTGTCCTGGGTTTTATCCGCAAAGACCTCCTTCAATCCCAAGTAGAGAAGGGATTTGCCTTCACCTGGGTGACGGATTTTCCGCTCTTCGAGTGGAGTGATGAGGAAAAAAAGATCGTCTCCGTCCACCATCCTTTCACCTCACCGCTCGCCGGGGACATCCCCCTCCTCGAATCCGAGCCGCTTCGGGTCCGGGCCAGGGCCTATGACATTGTCTGCAATGGATATGAAATCGGGGGCGGCTCCATCCGGATCCACGACTTCGAGCTCCAACGCAAGATCTTCGGTCTCCTTGGCCTCTCGGAAAAAGAAACAGAGGAGAAATTCGGTTACTTCCTGGAAGCCCTTGGCTACGGAACGCCGCCGCACGGCGGGATCGCCATGGGGTTTGACCGCACCGTCATGCTCCTCGCCGGCGAGGAATCCATCCGCGAGGTCATCCCCTTCCCCAAGACGACGAGCGCGCTTTGCCTGCTCACTGGTTCGCCCTCTGAAGTGAGCGAAAGGCAACTCGACGAACTCGGCCTCAAGCTGAAGAAATAGGCTTTTCAGGCTCGACATAAGCAGCCGTTTTTTATTGACACGTGTTCTATTCTGGGATACCCTCCTTTCAAGCTCGTTCACCGGGGAGGCATCATGAAAAAGGCGCATCTTCTCCTGACCGTCATCTTTTTGACAGCTGCGGCTGCGTTCGGGCAGACAACAGCCATCCGCGCCGGGAATCTGATTGATCCGGCCGCCGGCATTATCGCCAAGAACCAGATCATCCTGGTCAAGGACGGCAAAATCGCCGAGGTCGGGCCGAAAGTGAATATCCCGGCCGGCGCCGAGGTCATCGACCTCACGAACGCCTGGGTGATGCCGGGGTTGATGGACGCGCATACCCATATCACGCTCGACTTTGACATGACCTCGGGTTTCGACACCATATACCTCAGGGAAAGTTCGGCCATGCGGGCCCTCCGGGGCCTGCGAACAGCCCAGGACATTCTCCAGGTCGGTTTCACGGTCGTCCGGGACGTAGGCAATGACGCCAACTACGCCGCTGTGGATATCCGCAATGCCATCAAGAAGGGCTGGTTCACCGGGCCAACAGTCCTGACAACAGGAAAAATCATCACTCCCTTCGGTGGCCAAACCCATGGCATTACGCCCGAGCAGGGCCGGTTCTGGCTGTTCGAGTACATCGATGCCGACACAGCAGACGAAGTCCGCAAAGCCGTCCGGCAGAATATTTACTACGGCGCCGAGGCCATCAAGCTCGTCTCCGATAACAGCATCTTCTACTATACCGTCGAGGAAATCCGGGCGGCGGCCGAGGAAGCCCATGCGGCCGGCCAGGTGGTCTCCGTCCATGTCATGGGCGGGGAGGCGGCGCGCAATGTCATCCTGGGCGGCGCCGACTCGATCGAACACGGGTTTTATCTTTCTGATGAGCTTCTCCAGCTCATGAAAGAAAAGGGCACCTGGCTGGTGGGCACTGAGTTTCCCCAGGCTCATCTCGAGAAAATGGATCCGGCAGGGATCATGGGACAGGCCAAGGAGGAAGCGGCCAAGGAAATCGACCGGCTCAGGAGGGCCTACAAAATCGGCGTGAAAATGGCCTTCGGCACCGACAGCGTGTCCAACCTGCCCGGCAAGAACCGGGGTGAGATGATGCTCGACTATCTGGACATGTGGGATGCGGCGGGTGTGCCCCCGGCCGCGACGCTGAAAGCGATGACGACGGACGCCGCTGAGTTTATGAGAATCGGCAAAACTCGGGGCTCAATCGCCAGGGGCATGGCAGCGGATATCATCGCCACCCCGGCCAACCCCCTGGAAAACATCCAGGCCTTGCGTCAGGTCAGCTTCGTGATGAAGGACGGCAAGGTCGTCAAAAACAAAAAATAATCGCGGCCGTTATTTGTCCGCCAGGGTATAGGTCGTCAGGTAGGCCAGGCGCGATACCTTCTCTATCATCTCGCCGCTGGCTTTCTCGACACTGTCGCTCGTCTGATGATAGTCTTCGTGCATGCTGGTGATGACGAAAAGCCAGGGGACTTTCGCGAAACCGAAGGAGGAGTGGTCGCTCCCTCCCATGCCGCGCTCGTTCTCGCCGGATTCCCTAAGGTAGAGGTCGAGCCCGACAAACTGATCGATGTTCTTCAGGACATCGGCGAACCCTGCGCCCGCCGAGAAGGACACAGGCAGGAAATTGGAGACTTTGATCTTCTTGAAGGCCTCGTTGTCCACGGGGATCTGCATCATCCGGGCCATCCGGGTGAGGTTCTGCTCCGTGTAGGGACGGCTGATCATGTCCATGTTGAAGTAGGCCACGGTCTTGTCCATGGGATACATGGGGTTTTGCACATAGTACCGGGAGCCCAGAAGCCCCTCCTCCTCCCCTGTCCAGAGGCAGAACACGACCGTCCGCTTGGGCTTCTCGGGGTTGGCGGCAAACGCCCGGGCCACGTTGAGGACGCCGACCGACCCTGATCCGTTGTCGTCGGCGCCGTTGAAAATGTATTCTCCGCTCATGCCGTTGTGATCGTAATGGGCCCCGATGACGACGACCTCGTTTTTGAGGTTGGGGTCGGAGCCTTCGATATAACCGACCACGTTCCGGCATGTCACCATTGTCGTCTTAGCCGTCGTGGCTATCCTTAGCCGCGTTCCCGGGAGCTCCATCGAGGCCGGCTTGAGGGTCGTGTCGATCTTCTGTTTGAGGTCCTCGATCTTCTGTCCCGCGCCCTCCAGGATGGCGTTGGCCATTTCGCGGGTGATCGTGACGGTCGGCGATCCATCCCAGGGCATCCGCTGAGTAGCGCCCGGGAGCGTGAGGCGCCGGCGCTGCCGCTGGATGATCGGCCGCTCATCCGAAACCGGCCGCGGCCTGGCCAGGCCGTTGATCATCTCGCTGTCCTTGACCGAGCTCTGCACCTGGAGGATGGCGACGGCGCCGAGCTTGGAAATCTCCTGGGTCTTGTTGAAACCGCCGCCGCCCCTGCGAAACATCATCATCGGCGAGACCGGGGCGTATTTCTCCTTGAGCTCCTTGTCCTTCTGGAAGGGGGAATCGGGATTGTCCTTGCCGGGAGCCTCCGTCAGGATCATGACGATCTTGCCCTTGACATCGAGGTTCTTGAAATCCTCGTAGCCGACCGCCTTTTCCGAGATCCCGTAGCCGGCAAAGACCACGGGAGCCGTGAACGAATCGCTGCCGGACATCATACCCATGAAATCGACGCCCGACTGAAAGGTCCTCGCCTTGCTCAGTCCGCCGATTTTAAGGTCGAGGTCGATGACGGTTGTGGAATCCGTGGTCTCCTTCATGGCGAATTCCTGGAGGAAGCTCCTCTCCTGCGGCGTCTGTGGCGGCTGGTCGGGCGGGAAGCCCATGCCCATCATCCGGCCCATCGTGGGCTGGTCGCCACCCGGTTTTAGTTTCCAAAGGGCAAGGAGCGAAGCCGCATATTCAGCGGCCAGCCGATAACCTCTGGTCCCCGTCTCCCGGCCTTCCATCAGGTCGGAAGCGATGTAGGTTAGCAGAGTAATGGAATCTTTGGCCGTGATGGAGTCAAACCCGGCCTTCAGCTTGTCGGCGACAGGCTGGGTTTTTTCGACTTGGACGAGGTTTTTCTGGATGTCCTCGGGTTTTTGCTGCGGCGGCTTCTGGGGAGGAGCCTGGGCGCTCAACCCGAAAACCAGGCAGAAGACGACAAGAATGGTCAGGGCCGATTTCTTCATAAAAGATCTCTCCTTTCGATGAAACTTGCCCACTTGGGGCAAACGACAAAGACAAACACGATAACACAACTTAGACGAACCCGCCACCCAGTTTCTTCCCCTAATTTCGGGCTACAGTCTTCTTTACTCCTCCTTGAACTTTTTCCCCAGATGAGGTGTAGTAGAGAGAGATGGGTATTGATTTTCCCGTTCTAATCCGTTTAAAGGGTCGTGCGATCCCGACTCAAAAAGGAGGACAAATGCGCATTTCCAGGCCTGATCATCGGATGGACAGGCGGAGCTTCCTGAAGAAAGGGGTGCAAACGGGGGCGCTCGTCGTCTCCTATCCCGTCTGGAAGCACCTCGCCGGAAAAGAAACGGATACGCTATGGGCCGCAGAATCTACGGCTCAGTCCGCGCTCGACAAGGACACCCTTAGGAAATTGCTCGAGGCTTGCCTCGGCCGGGGTGGCGATTTCGCCGAGGTCTACTACGAGAGAAGCGTCACAAACAGCCTCTCTCTCGACGAGGATAAGATCACTGCGGCAACACGAGGCCTGGACATGGGCGTCGGGTTCCGCGTCATCCAGGGAGAGAAAACGGGTTATGCCTTCTCGGACGACCTGGATTTCGCCCGGTTAAAGGAAACGGCTGATACGGCGGCCCTCATCGCCTCGGGCGCCGTCAAACAAAAGCCCGCGGAATTCACCCCCCTCTCCCCTCCTTCCTATTACTTGGTCAAGGTCTCCCCCGACACCATTGCCTCGAAGGAAAAGGCCGCGCTCCTTATCAAGTCCAACGCGGTGGCCCGCGCCTTCGACAAGCGGATCACCCAGGTCGGCGTCAGCTTCTACGATATCAACAAGAAAATCATGATCGCCAACTCCGAGGGGTTGTATGCTGAGGACACCCAAACACTCTCCCGGTTCGGCGCGAGCTGCGCCGCTTTGGAGGGGACGCAGCGGAGCATGGGTTACGAATCCAAGGCCGGCTCTTACGGATTCGAGCACTTTGACCTGGCCCTAGCCGAGGAGTTCGGCCGGAAGGCGGCCGAGATGGCCATCCGGCTCCTCCCGGCGGAGGATGCGCCGGCCGGCGAGTTCCCGATCGTCATCGCCGCCGGCTACGGGGGAATCTTCTTCCACGAGGCCATCGGCCACAGCCTCGAGGGCGACGGCATCCGGAAAAAGACCTCCTGCTTCTGGGATAAGCTGGGCCAGCCCATCGCCTCGCCGGTCGTCACCCTGGCCGACGACGGGACCTACAAGGGCTCCTGGGGAGCGGTCAACGTCGATGACGAGGGCTGTGTCGGCAAGAACACCATCCTTATCGACAAGGGCACCTCTGCCGCCTTTATTCAGGACAAGCTCAACGCCGGGCTCATGAAGGTGAAACAGACGGGCAACGGCCGCCGTGAATCCTACCAGTTCTACCCGATTCCGAGGATGACCAACACCTACCTGCACGCCGGCGAATCGAAGCCCGAGGACATC
>Ga0153916_10003313_pt1 | contig 11981 bp, 13 predicted proteins | sample Opewatmetagenome_FD_109642 | JGI IMG/M metagenome (GOLD analysis project Ga0153916, IMG submission 109642) | Freshwater wetland microbial communities from Ohio, USA - Open water 3 Core 3 Depth 4 metaG | ecosystem: Environmental > Aquatic > Freshwater > Wetlands | place: USA: Ohio, Lake Erie...
CATCTGCGCGGCATCCGACGCTGACGCCTTGCTCGCGGCCATGCGCGCGCATCCGCTGGGCGCGGACGCCGCCATCATCGGCGAGGTGCGCAGCGATGCGCACCGCTTCGTGCAGATGCACACCGCGTTTGGCGGCAGCCGCATCGTGGACTGGCTCACCGGAGAACAATTGCCGAGGATTTGCTGAAAGCGCTCGTACCCCATGGACAACACCGGCCTCGAACATCTCCCCGCTTTCATCACCAGCCTCGCCATCGGCCTGCTCATCGGCATGGAACGCGAGCGCAACCCCGCGGCCAAGGCGGGATTGCGCACCTTCGCCGTGGTGGCACTGCTGGGCACGCTGCTCGGCATGCTTTCGACCGCCATGGATGCGCCCTGGCTGGTCGCGGCAGGGCTGGTCCTGGTCGGCATCCTCATCGTCGCCGCCTACGTCAACGCGCCCACGCCGGAAGGCGACCCCGGCACCACCACAGAAGCTGCATTGATCGTGTGCTATTGCCTGGGGGTGGCGGTGTGGTTCGGCTATGGGACGCTGGCCATCATCATCGGCGTGGTCACCACGGTGCTGCTGTACTTCAAGCCGGAACTGTCCGGCATCAGCAAGGGCATGAAGCGCAGCGACTTGCTCTCCATCCTGCAATTCGCCGTGCTCTCCTTCGTGATCCTGCCGATACTGCCCAACCGCGACTTCGGCCCCTACAACGCGCTCAATCCCCATCACATCTGGCTGATGGTGGTGTTGATTTCAGGGGTGAGTCTGGCGGGCTACGTCGCACTGCGGTTTTTCGGGCAGCGCTGGGGCACGCCTTTGCTGGGGATTTTCGGCGGGCTGGTGTCGAGCACTGCAACCACTCTGGTATACGCGCGCCACGGTAGGGAAAGCGGGGAGTTCATGCCGCTCACGGTGTTGGTCATCCTGCTTGCCAACCTGGTGCTGATGGTGCGCCTCGCCATCCTGGGCGCCATCATGGCGCCGGAGGTACTGCCGAGACTGTTGCCGATGCTGGGGGCCGGGCTGTCGTTTGGAATGGTCGTCACCGCCTACTGGTGGCGCAAGCTTGCCGCAGGAGCGGCATTGCCCGCTCCGGAGATCAAGAACCCCACCGAAATTCGGGCCGCACTGACCTTCGGGGCGCTATACGCCGTGGTACTTTTTATGACCGTGATGCTTTCCGACTACTTCGGGAGCCGCGGGCTATACGCCGTGGCGCTGGCGTCGGGCCTCACCGACGTGGATTCCATCACGCTTTCCAGCCTGCGCCTGTTGGCGCAGAACAAGCTGTTGGCGCAGCAGGTGGTGACGGCGGTTGGCCTTGCCGTGATCGCCAACATTGTGTTCAAGATAGGGCTGGTGTTGTTCGTCGGCGGGGCAGGGCTGGCATGGCGCTGCGCGTCGGGGATGGTAGCGGTGGCGGCAGGGATAGGCTTGGCGCTGTGGCTGTTTTGAGCAGCCGCGCGCGGAGCTGATCATTTGGCGCGCATCAAGCGTTGTTTTTCCCGTTCCCACTCTTTCTCTTTCTCGGCTTCGCGCTTGTCGTGCTGCTTCTTGCCCTTGGCCAGGCCGATTTCAACTTTGATGCGGCCGCGCGTGTAGTGCATGTCGAGCGGCACCAGCGTGTAGCCGGCGCGCTCCGCCTTGCCGATGAGGCGGCGGATTTCCTCGGCGTGCAGCAGCAGCTTGCGGGTGCGGGTGGGGTCCGGGACGATGTGGGTGGAGGCGGTGGGCAGGGCGCTGACGTGGCAGCCGATCAGGTACAGTTCGGCGTTGCGGATGATCACGTAGGCTTCCTTGATCTGCACGCGCCCGGCACGGATGGCCTTGACTTCCCAGCCTTCCAGGGCCAGTCCGGCTTCGTATTTTTCCTCGATGAAAAAATCGTGGAACGCTTTCTTGTTCTGTACAATGCTCATCGGCCGGCGATTTTCTCGCGTAAATCGGCCATTTTAGCAGCTTTTTCGTTCTAACCCGGCATAGCCGGGATGTTGTGGGAAGTCTCGATGGCGGTGGTGGAAAAATCGGTGTTGGTGGGTTATTCGGCGCAGCAGATGTTCGAGTTGGTCGACCAGGTCGAGCACTACCCGCGCTTCTTGCCCTGGTGTGGCGGGACCGAAGTGAAGTCGCGCGATGCGGAGACTACGGTGGCAACGATCAATATCGACTATCTTTCCGTCAGGCAGAGCTTCACTACCGAGAATGCCAAACAGGAACCGCATCTCATCGTCATGAAACTGAAGGACGGGCCGTTCCGGCAGCTCGACGGTAGTTGGCGTTTCGTCGAGTTGGACCAGCACGCGTGCAAGGTTGAATTTCGCCTGCACTATGAATTTTCCAGCAAGCTCCTGGAGACCTTGGTGGGTCCGGTATTCAGTCACATCGCCAACAGTTTCGTGGACGCTTTCGTGCGCCGCGCAGAGAATGTCTATGGTGCCTCATGAGCAATGAAATCCAGGTGGAGGTGGCCTACGCGCTGCCGCAGCGTCAAGTTGTCATCCCTTTGCATCTTGCCCCGGGATCGACCGTGGCTCAGGCCATCGAAGCGTCGGGCGTCGTGGCGAAATTTCCCGAGATTGACCTCGCCCAGAACAAGGTCGGTATTTTTGGCAAGCTGACCAAACTGGACAGCCCACTGCGCGACCGCGACAGGGTTGAAATCTACCGTCCCCTGATCGCCGATCCCAAAGAGGTCCGGCGCCAGCGCGCCGAAGAAGGCAAGGTCATGAAGAAGGGTGGCGGAGACGCGTAGATCGTCGTCTGCGCAGCAGCAACCCTTACCACTTCAGGAACACTCTACCCAGCCACAAGCCAACGATGCCGACGCCGATCATGGGCAGATAGTGCCACTGCACGATATGCGCCATCGAATCCGTTTGTTCGGAAAGCCTGAGCGCGAGTGCGCCTATGCTAAAAGCGCAAAGCAGCGCGATGCCGCCGGCCAGATAGGGATGCGTGCTGGCAAATTTTCGCATCGAGTAAAGCAACCAGGCTGCCGGCAGCAGGGCGAGCGAAGTGATGCAAAGAAAACACTCCACGTTGTGCTCGGGCAGGGCGCTAGGCGGGTTGTCGGCCTGCCACGCAAGGAATATCGCCAGCACGAATAGCATGATCGCAAATACCGGCGCGAATGCCACTCCGCGTTTCTGATGCATGTCGGGAAACGCCAACAGCGCAGCGCTCAGGATGGTCGCCACAATGATGCCGCCGAGCAACCCCAGTTCGGCCACGAACATGGGCGAGTGCAGTCTCGTCATGACGTCCGGGCGCAGACCCAGATACATGACCGACAGCGCGACATAGACAGTGCCGCCCGCCATCCATTTGGCGCATTGCACGAACGGATGGGCCACGGGTTTTACCGGTGTGGCGTCCTGCGCGAGCGCCTTGATCAGTTCTTCCGTATTTCCCATTAGCCTCCCAGCTTCTTCTTCAATATCTTGTACGCGCGGTGCGCGGCGACTTTTACTGCGGACTCCTTCATGCCGATTTTTTCCGCGACTTCCCTGGCTGTATAACCTTGCTGATGGATCATCTGCAGGATGGTGGCCTGTTTCTCCGGGAGCTTGTCGATCTCTCCTGCTATGGATTCGTAGGTGAGGGCCGATTCGGTTACATGCCCGGGCAGAATGTTTTCCACCTCCGATAACTCGACGGCATGTCGCAGGTGGTCGGCGTAGTGCGTCCGCAGATGGTCGAGCAGGCGGAATTTGGCGATGGCAAGCGCCCATGGTCTATATGGCCGGTTGCCGTCGTAGGTATGGCGGGCTTTGTGGATGGACAGTAGAATTTCCTGCAGAAGGTCTTCGACTGCGTCGCTTTGGTTGAGGCGCCTCGCCAGGAAAGGCCGGAGAAGCCGCGCAGTTTCCTGTAACAAATCGGCATAGGCGCGCTGATCGCCGGCCAGTGCCAGGCGCATCAGGGTCTCAAGGGCTGCCTTTTTGTCCATTCAAAAACCACCTGTAACCTTTTTACCGCTTCGCCCGAATTTCTGTTCAGACTAGGCAACAAGCGATGTCTGAGCACGTGCTATTTTAGACTTGCAACGGATTTTTATACTAATGAACTTCACTCGGTTAAATCGCGTCGTAAGGACGGGCGAAACTGACCTAGTGGAATTTCTGGAGGCGGGGAATATGGACAGGCGATCATTTATCAAGCTGACGACGAGCGGGGCGGGTGTTCTGTTGCTGCACGCATTTTTCGGAACGGAGAGAGTTATGGCTGCACCAGAGCGCATCGCAAAAATCTCCAAAACCAATGCAGAGTGGAGGAAAGAACTCACGCCAGAGCAGTATGACGTGCTGCGCCAGGAAGGCACCGAGCCTCCATTTTCCAGCCCGCTCAACCACGAAAAACGCGCCGGGACATTCGCCTGCGTCGCGTGCGGGCTGGCGCTTTTTCCGTCCAAGTACAAATTCGATAGCGGTACCGGCTGGCCGAGTTTCTACGACGTCCTTCCCGGTCATGTCGAAACCACTACCGACTACAAGCTGATCTTGCCGCGCACCGAATATCACTGCGCGCGCTGCGGCGGCCACCATGGGCATGTCTTCAAAGACGGCCCGGCGCCCACGGGCTTGCGATATTGCAACAATGGTGTGACGCTGAAGTTCATCCCCGACAAGGCTTAGCCGCTCGACGTAACCTTGGTTTCAGGTTCGTCCGTATCCATGCATGAATCGGGTAAACGAACCCATTCAACCACTGACTAGAGAGGCATCCATGCGCACCCGTTTTGAAAAACGAAGTTTTCTTGCAAGGCTCATAGTCTTGACTGTCTTCCTGTCCGGGCCGGCGATGGCGGACGGCCAGACCGCCCCCCTGCCGAATCCGATCAAGGATATGCCCATCGAAAAAGCTTCGGGTCAGCAAACTGCCGTATTTGCCGGCGGTTGTTTTTGGGGCGTCGAGGCGGTGTTCCGGCACGTCAAGGGCGTGATCAGCTCGACCTCGGGCTACGCCGGGGGTGCGGCCAGGACCGCCGACTACGAACAGGTCAGCACCGGAACGACTGGGCATGCCGAGTCGGTGCAGGTGGTCTACGACCCAGCGCAGATATCCTATGGCCAACTGCTCAAGGTTTTTTTCGCCGTGGCGCACAACCCCACAGAGCTCAACCGCCAAGGCCCGGACCACGGCACCCAGTATCGCTCGGCGATTTTCGCTACCAGCGAGAGCCAGCGCCAGGTTGCGCGTGCCTACATCGACCAGATACAAACGCTCTACAAGGCGCCCATCGTGACCCAGGTCGGGCCGCTGCAAGCCTTCTATCCGGCTGAGGCTCATCATCAGAACTATCTGGCGTTGCATCCGACCCAGCCCTACATCGTGTACAACGACCTGCCCAAGCTTGATCACTTGCGCGAGCAGTTCCCGGCACTCTACCGGTGAAGATTCCGCGCTCAAAAATCGGCAGCCGCCACGGCATAACCGCCGCCACAATTTCGTTGCTGACGCTGGCTCCGGCAGCCAACGCCCAGTCGTGCCGCACGGACAGCCCGGCACACACGGTGGCGCTGGTGGAACTCTACACTTCGGAAGGCTGCAGCAGTTGTCCGCCTGCGGATCGATGGTTGTCCGCACTCGTGAACAAGCCCCGGGACGGGCGCTTCGTCGCGCTCGCGCTGCATGTCGATTACTGGGATTACCTCGGCTGGCGCGACCGCTTCGCCAGCCCGGTGTTTACCCAACGGCAGAACACGCTGACCAGGCTCGGCCATGCACAATTTGCCTACACGCCCGAGGTGTTTCTCGGCATGCGGGAATTCCGTGGCTGGTCCAACAAATCGGATATCGAAAGCGCGGTCTTGGCGATCAACAAGCTTCCCGCTCAGGCCGACATTTCGCTCGGCCTGCAGGCGGGCGCCGGCGCCCGCGAGCGCGTGCTGCACGCGGTGTTCCGCCTCAAGCCGGGCGTTGTGGCGGCGCAGGCCCAGGGCTATGTCGTCATTTACGAGGACAAACTCAGTACCGCGGTCGAGAGCGGCGAGAATCGTGGTGCCACGCTACGCCACGACCGCGTGGTCAGGCAGTGGCTTGGGCCGCTGTCGTTGCAAGGAGGGGCTGTCGACGTTCTGCGCACCATCGCTATTCCGCCGGAGTGGCAGGCCGAGCATCTGGGGGTCGCGGCATTCGTGGAAAATCCTTCCGCAGGCGTGATCCTTCAAGCCAGCAGTCTGGAAGGCTGCCGGACCTCTGGAGGGTAAGTAGAGAAAATGAGAGCTGGCACAGAACTGGTTCACCCTGCATGGTTGCGGGCCACGCACTGGGTTAACGTGGTTGCGGTCCTCATGCTCGTCATGAGCGGCTGGAAAATCTATAACGCTTCCCCGATCTTCGACTTTCGCTTTCCCAAGGAAATCACTCTTGGTGGATGGCTAGGAGGCGCTCTGCTTTGGCACTTCTTCGCCATGTGGATTTTGGCGGCAAACGGCCTCTTCTATCTGGGCGCGAATGTGGCGACCGGCCGGTTCGTGCGCAAATACCTACCGCTCTGCGCCAAAGACGTGCTGGCCGATTTTCTCGCGGCGTTCAAGGGCAGACTTCATCACGACGATTTGCGGCGCTATAACGGGCCTCAGAAGCTCGCCTACCTGTTCATCGTTGTCGACCTGGCCTTGCTCGTTTTATCCGGGCTGGTCATCTGGAAATCCGTGCAGTTCCCTCTGCTGCGCGAACTCATGGGGGGCTACGACTCCGCCCGCGTCGTGCACTTCGTGGCGATGTCGGTATTGGTCGCCGTGGTTGCCATGCACGTGGCGATGGTCGCGCTGGTGCCGCGAACCTTCATGCTGATGATACGTGGACGTTGAGGGCATCGAGATGCGTGAAGAAAAGAAAATACTGACGCTGGACGAGCCCGCCGTCGTAAAGGCCGCATTGCAGGAGCTACCCCTGCCATCGCGACGCCTGTTCATGAAACGCGCCCTCACCCTGGGCGGGCTGTCGCTGCTGAGCGGCTGCGCCGTGACCGACGAAGCCTCGGTCGAACGCGCGCTGATGAAGGTTTCCCGCTTCAACGACAAAGTGCAGGCCTGGCTGTTCGATCCCAACCGGCTCGCGCCGACCTATCCCGATTCGATGATCACCCGCCCCTTTCCCTTCAACGCTTTTTATGGCCGCGACGAAATTCCGGAAATCGACGCCGATTCCTATCGGCTGGAAATCAGCGGCATGGTTGCGGACAAGCACGCCTGGACCCTGGACCAGCTGTACAAGCTGCCGCAAACCAGCCAGGTTACACGCCACATCTGCGTCGAAGGCTGGAGCGCGGTAGGCAAATGGGGCGGCGTCACGTTCTCGACCTTCCTTAGGCGCATCGGCGCCGATCTCTCGGCAAAATACGTCGGCTTCAAATGCGAAGACGACTACTACACCAGCATCGACATGCCGACCGCTCTGCATCCGCAGACTCTTTTGGCCTTTACATACGATGGCCAGACTCTGCCGCCGGAGTATGGCTATCCGATGAAGCTGCGCATCCCGACCAAGCTCGGCTACAAGAATCCCAAGCACATCACCGCAATCTTTGTGACCAACGTCAATCCGGGCGGCTACTGGGAGGACCAGGGTTACAACTGGTTCGGCGGCTGTTGATTCGATCGGATCAAGCAGATGAGAGGTTGGCGACCGGAGAAGAGTACGTCCATTTGGGAGGCTGCGCACTCGTGCCACACACCGCATGCTGGCTTGCTTGCTTGATCGCAAAACGACGCTGCAATAGCCGAGAGGTGAGGTTTACGGCACCATAGGCAGAAAAGAAAAAGCCCCGCATTGCTGCGAGGCTTATCTATCTTGGCTCCCCGACCTGGACTCGAACCAGGGACCTGCGGATTAACAGTCCGTCGCTCTACCAACTGAGCTATCAGGGAATCGTAAAGGTGCATATAATAACGATTCGCCGGCCGCTGGTCAAATGGACGAATAAGAATACAGGGTGGGATAGAGTATGAATTGGTTAAAGCGCTTGCTGTATTTTCTGGTCGTTCTTGTTGTGATTGCGGTTGCGCTGCCGTTTGTTTTACCCCTCAATTTTTATGCCCCGAAAATCGAGCGTCTGGTTTCCGACAGAATCCACGAGCCTGTCACGATTCTCGGCCTGCATATTGTGTTGCTGCCGGAGCCCGCGTTGGTGCTGGAGGACGTGAGCGCGGGCAAGTTGGGAGAGTTCAAGGCGCAGATCGTGCGAGTGTCCGTCGACCTTTTTTCTCTCATGCGGCCGGTCAAGGTGTTGAATCAAATATCGTTTGATTCCGTGACGGCGAGCCAGGAGGTGTTGGGCCGGATTCCTTCCTGGCTGAAGACGGATGCTACTGCGTCACAGATGCAAATCAAGAACATTCGCTTCAACAAGCTCAAGATCAACGTGAGGCCGGTCGATCCGGGGGTTGTGAGCGCCGATATCGCACTGACCCCGGAAGGGGGGTTCACGAGTGCCCTGATTACCAGCGAAGACGGCAAAGCGAGTCTGGCGATTAGGCCCGAGCAGGATCGTTACACGCTGGAACTCAACGCCAGGAACTGGCAGCCACCAACCGGACCTGCCGTGGTTTTTGACGAACTGCATATCAATGCCTCTTTGGCAGCCGAGGAACTCGACATGAAGGAGATCGGCGGCAGCCTTTACGGCGGAACGATAGCCGGAGCGGCCAAGCTCGATTGGCATGACGGCTGGCGTTTGAACGGCGAGATGCACGGCAAGAGAGTGGAGGTCGAGAGCGTCGCCTCGTTGCTGAGTCCGGAGACCACGGTGAGCGGCAGGATGAACGCTGATGGTCGGTTCTCCATGAAGGCAAAGTCCTATGCCCAGCTTTTCGCCGTACCGAGTGTGGAGGTCAAATTCAAGGTTGCGGATGGGGTGATCCATAACCTGGATATGGTGAAGGCGGTGCGCTCCAGCGGCAGCGAAGGGTCGCGCGGCGGTCAAACTCGTTTTGATGAATTGAGCGGGGCTCTGCAGGTTTCGGGCAAAAGCTACCGTCTCAGGCAACTCAGGATTTCATCCGGTTTGCTGGCGGCGGAGGGAGGGCTTGAGATTGCTCCCAGCAGCGAGGTGTCCGGGAATTTTAACGTCCAGATCAAGGGCAGCGCGAATTTCATCAGCGTGCCCATGACGCTCGGTGGCAGTCTTGCTGATCCAGTATTGAAACCATCCGCAAGCCCATCGGTGGAACCTGCGCCCGATTCCGCTGCTGCGGCGCAGGAGTAGCTAGACCAGCGCCTTGTGTATTCTTGCCAAGGCGTTTTTCAGGTTGTCCATGGAAGTCGCAAAAGACAGCCGCATGTAGCCTTCCGAGCCAAATGCCGACCCCGGCACCACTGCAACCCCCGCCTGCTCCAGCAGATATTCGCTGAACGCCACGTCGCTGGTATCTGCAATGATCTTTTTGGCATGCAGCGCGGCAATTGCCTTGCGCACGTCGGCGAATGCATAGAAGGCACCGCCGCTGGGTAGGCAGCGCACTCCCGGTATTTGATTGAGCTGTTCCACCACGAACTGGTGACGCTCGCGAAACGCCTTCACCATCGGTTCGATGCAGCCCTGGTCGCCGTTGAGGGCCGCCTCTGCAGCTACCTGGGAGATCGAGGTGGGGTTGGAGGTGCTTTGCGATTGCACGTTTTCCATGGCGTTGATGATGACTTCAGGGCCGGCGGCGTAGCCGATGCGCCAGCCGGTCATGGAATAGGCCTTGGATACGCCATTCAGCACCATGGTGCGCGGATACAGGTCCGGGCAAGCATCGAGGATGTTGGCGAAAGGCTGGTCGGTGAGCAATATGTGCTCATACATGTCGTCGGTGGCGATCAGCACCTCGGGATGGGTGCGCAGCACTTCGCCCAGGCTGGCCAGTTCTTCCCGGCTGTAGACGGCGCCGCTCGGGTTGCTGGGGCTGTTGATCACGACCATCTTGGTCTTAGTGGTCAGTGCGGCTTGCAGTTGTGCCGGGGTGATCTTGAACCCTTGCTCGATGCCCGCCTCGACGATCACGGGCTTGCCGGAAGCCAGCAAGACGATGTCGGGATACGATACCCAGTAGGGCGCGGGAATGATGACTTCGTCGTCCGGGTTGATGACTGCCTGCACCAGATTGAAAAAACTCTGCTTGCCCCCACATGAAACCAGTATCTGCCGTGCGCTGTAATCGAGCCCGTTGTCACGTTTGAGTTTGGCGGCAACGGCCTGCTTCAGGCTGGCGGTGCCGCCCACCGGCGTATACTTGGTGAAGCCGCGATTGATGGCCGCGATGGCGGCGTCCTTGATGTGCTGCGGGGTGTCGAAATCAGGTTCGCCGGCGCCCAGCCCGATGATATCCTTGCCCTCCGCCTTGAGCTTGGCGGCGCGCGCCGTGACGGCAAGGGTGGGGGAGGGCTTGATCGCTTGAACGCGGCGTGAGAGTTCCAAGATGCTGTCCTTGAGTTGCTTTTACAAAGCGGCTGTGGCGGCCCGCGTGTTAAAATCCAATGTTCGCAAAAGCCCGTAATTCTACTCGTGATCGTTACTTTTCCCAATAGTCCGTTCAAACTTCACCAGCCCTTTCCGCCGGCGGGCGACCAGCCGGCCGCCATCGAGCAATTGGTGGAAGGCATCAACGATGGGCTCGCCTTTCAGACGCTGCTCGGGGTGACAGGTTCGGGCAAGACCTACACCATGGCCAACGTGATTGCCCGGCTCGGGCGGCCGGCCATGGTGATGGCGCCGAACAAAACGCTGGCGGCGCAACTGTACGCCGAGATGCGCGAGTTTTTCCCGGAAAACGCGGTGGAGTATTTCGTTTCCTACTACGACTACTATCAACCCGAAGCCTACGTTCCCTCACGCGACCTGTTCATCGAGAAAGATTCGAACATCAACGAACACATCGAGCAGATGCGTCTTTCCGCCACCAAGGCGTTGCTGGAGCGGGAGGATAGCGTGATCGTGGCGACCGTATCGGCCATCTACGGCATCGGCGATCCGGTGGATTACCACGGCATGATCCTGCACATGCATCAGGGCGAAAAGTTGTCCCAGCGCGACGCCATCAAACGGCTCATCGAAATGCAGTACGAGCGCAACGACGTCGATTTCCAGCGCGGTGCGTTCCGCGTGCGCGGCGACGTGCTCGACGTGTTCCCTGCCGAAAGCAACGAGACTGCGGTGCGCGTGAGCCTGTTCGACGACGAAGTGGAGAGCATTTCGCTGTTCGATCCGCTCACCGGCCACATCTTGCACAAGGTGCCGCGCTACACGGTTTATCCTTCGAGCCACTACGTTGCTCCGCGCAGCACGACCCTGCGCGCGGTGGAGGCGATCAAGCTGGAATTGCGCGAACGGCTGGAGTTTTTCCACAAGGAAAACAAACTGGTCGAGGCACAGCGCCTTGAGCAGCGCACCCGCTTCGACCTGGAGATGCTCAACGAACTGGGCTTCTGCAAGGGCATCGAGAACTATTCGCGCCACCTGTCCGGCAGGGCGCCGGGAGACCCGCCACCAACCCTGATCGACTATCTGCCGCCCAACGCGCTGATGATCATCGACGAAAGCCATGTCACCATTCCGCAAATCGGCGGCATGTACAAGGGCGACCGGGCGCGCAAGGAAAATCTGGTGGACTACGGCTTCCGCCTGCCCAGCGCGCTGGACAACCGCCCGCTGCGCTTCGACGAATTCGAGAAGGTGATGCGCCAAACCGTGTTCGTTTCTGCCACCCCGGCGGAATACGAGAAAACGCACGCGGGCCAAGTGGTCGAGCAGGTGGTGCGCCCGACCGGGTTGATAGACCCGCGCATCGAAGTACGTCCCGCCACCACGCAGGTGGACGATCTGCTGAGCGAGATCAACCTGCGCGTGAATGTCGGCGAGCGGGTGCTGGTCACCACCCTGACCAAGCGCATGGCCGAGGGCCTGGCCGAATCCTCTACCGAGATGGGATTGCGGGTACGCTATCTCCATTCCGAGGTCGAGACACTCGAACGCATCAAGATCCTGCGCGCGTTGCGGGCA
>Ga0153916_10003314_pt1 | contig 11980 bp, 8 predicted proteins | sample Opewatmetagenome_FD_109642 | JGI IMG/M metagenome (GOLD analysis project Ga0153916, IMG submission 109642) | Freshwater wetland microbial communities from Ohio, USA - Open water 3 Core 3 Depth 4 metaG | ecosystem: Environmental > Aquatic > Freshwater > Wetlands | place: USA: Ohio, Lake Erie, Old...
CACCGCTATAGCATCGATTTCTTTATCAGATATCAGATCATGATGATTAGCATACCATTTAGGTATACTATTTTCGTTGGCGAAGGCTTCAGCCAATTGTTTTTGCTCATCTGCTACTGCTGTTAATTTAGCATCCGGGACAAGATGCGCCAAATCGGTAGCATAAACCCGTCCTAAACGCCCCAAGCCTATAACACCGACATTAAGTTTGTTTTTCATGTTATTTATTTTTATTCATATTAAATATTCCGGTGATGGCGAGCACCCTTATAAATATTTTCCATTTGTAACCAGCAAGTTAAGTCATTCAATCAGAATTTCAGGTTTATATCGTACGTTAATTTCTTTGCAAAAATCCCTGGCTTTAAGGATAATTTGGTTGTCTTTAACGGGATCAAATTTGCAAATTTTAATCAGAAGTTTTTCAATATCAGGTATGAAAATATGATTAAATATTTCATCAGCAGGAAAGTATTTACCCGCTTCATCTTTTGCCCTGAAATAAAATCCGCAGACAAGAGCATACAGGATTCTGTCATATGGGAGGTCTGACCGGATTGCTTCCTTTATTGGTGCCACCAGCCGGTCATCCGGTCCGAGTTTCCTGATTAGATCACAGCCCACGCGGAAGACGGTATCTCTAAGCGTTTTGCTCCGGAACCTGGAAAGAAGGTCATCAATGTGGTCCACAAGATCTTCCATTGTGAACTCACCAGGGTGTATTCTCATAAGAACTGATGCAGATTCCAGCATTGCATGCCGGGTCATCAGAAATATTTCGGGATCATCCAGTATTTCGTACAAATAGGTCTTATCAGGGTGCACAAGGAATCCTGTATAAGCCGCTGCTGCATGTCCAAGATTATGAATAAAGGATTTCCTGTCGACCCATGCTTTCATATTTTCTTTAGGTGCAAGCCAGCGAATATTGGGAACAGGATTCCGGAATCCCTTTTTATCCAGGATCAGAGTGTTATATGGTTCAGCGAAGATCTGGAGGGGATCCTGTTCAAGATCTTCTTTAGTCATAAACGGAACCATTTTCCCGATGCTGGTTTCGATAAGACCGACTAGTCTATTGAGGGGGAATTCGTTTCCCAGCAAATGAGTCAGTTCAGTTTTAAAATAGCCGGCTGCATCCCGCATATTTTCTGCCAGGATAATATCGAGTGGTTGAGGCCGATCCGAACCAGCCCGGATTTGAAGACTTTTTGCAATAATGGGGATGACTGAAGGTAATGCGGCCTGCCCTACGGATATTGCTATTACGCTGGTGGATGAAATTTCGTCCAGTATTCTTGCTGTATCGTCAAAATGAATGCCACGAATATTATGAATCTGTAAAGTTTCGTCCTTTTCTCCCTTAATAATTATTTTATAGCTTTTATGGGTATTAAGGAGATTAATAAGGTTATGATCGATATCCACAAAAATCACTTCAAATCCACCTCTGCTGAAGATCTGGCCAATAAAGGAACGGCCGATTCTGCCGGCACCGAAGATCACTATTTTTTTCACTTTGGGTAGATTAGATAAGATCCGCGATCTGTTTCAGGTACAATTCATAATAAGGTTTAACCAGATTGAATTTCTCTCCACGGTTCCATTCGATATAAGTCCCTCCGATATAGAAACAGGCAAAGCCTCCGGATGTGATGCCCCATGCACAAGCTTCATTGAGATCGAGCTTTCCTGGTTTAGTATTTTCCAGCTGCCAAGCAACTGATGCGACAACTCCACCTGCAAGATTGTCACCACAACCGGTTGTATCGCCTGCCAGGCCGGTGTTATGTTTTAGTTCAGTCCGCACATTTTCTGATGTAGGGAGCTGGCCAATAGATAGCTTATTAAACAAACGACCGTCAGAGAATCGCCAGACAGGTGACGCACCATTTGTAATCACAAAGGAGGATACTCCACGATCTATAAAGAAGGCAGTCGCATTTTTAATATCACTGGTTCCACTAATTTTCAAGGCTTCTTCCAGATCCATTATCAGAATATCTATGTTCCTGAATGACTCATCATTTTTTACAAGCTGCCATCTTGAGCCAGGATTGGATTTCTCACTTCTGAAATCATATACTGTATTGACAACTGTAATGCTATTCTGATCCTTTGCTTTTTTAAGCAATCCGTCTATGCCATTATGTAAATTTGGGACCAGTGCTGTACCACCGAATACAGTAATATCAGACTTAAAGAAACGTTCATTAAGCTGATCCGGATAAATTTCCCATGATGAGCCAATATTGTGAATAAAAGTCCTTTCCCCTTGGCCATCCTGAAATGCCCGGTCTGAAAGTACATTTGTTGTTGAGGAAGGAAGATTAACAATTTTTAGATTATTAATCCGCACCGGTGTTTTCTTAATGATTGCTATAATTTTTTCACCTGCAGGATCATTCCCGACAGTTCCATAAAAGCGAACCCTGGCTTTATTTCGCAGCAGCTGAGCCGTGTGAATAAGAGCGACAATTGAGGGTCCGCCAAGGTTTAAATCATCAGGCTGGCGATCTCCAATGATCTCTTTGATAAGATTTTCAAATTTTTTACCGGAAAATTTTTCAAGGTCATCAGTAAAGACCAGGCGGCCTGGACTTAATCCTCCGTCACCTTCTTTTTTTGAGAGATATCTGGAAAATTCAGGACTTTTAAAATCAATTCCTGTATAGAGATAGTCAAGCAGGCAGCATCCTGTCCCGGCTATAGATATTTTTCGCATAAGATTTGTTAGATGAAGTTGGAATAATCTGATATGAGAAGATGCAACGGTTTTTCATCTTCATCTATTGTAGGGAATCTGCCTATGTTGTCAATAAAACAGTTATCTGATTTATCATCATTGACAGAACTGACTTCTCCAACCAGTATATTTCCAGTGCCTGATTCTCCATAAAAACGATGAACAAGGTAAGGTGTGAGGGTGATGCTTTCACCTGGAGTCAGGATTAGTTTATAACCAGGATTAAAATTCCTGGCAACTCCATCGACGCTTGCGGTAAAAGGCCTGTCTGAGATCTGATTGTTTTTGTCAGCCAAATAAAGTTCAATAACGAGGTTTCCTCCGCCTCTGTTTATAATATCTTCCGTTTTGGACCAGTGGAAATGCATAGGCACTATCTGATTTTCCCTCACGATCATAATCTTTTCACAATATTTCTTTTGATCTTTTTTTATACTTCCGTTCCTGATCGTAAAAAGGAGAAGACCGGAATTATTAAAATCGCTGGATCCAAAATCTGTAATATCCCAGCCAAGCTGGTGATCGATTATTTCACTGCATGTTTGATATTTACCTTTCCATTCTTCCGGTAACCAATATGCCCAAGGAGGCAGGTGGAATTGCTGTTCCTTGAAAAATCCTTCTGCATCCCGTATGATATAATTGATCTCGCTGCGCTTCATTGGAATTTAATTTTGAACTATTCTTTAAAGATAATAATATCTGGCATTAAGAAACAAACTTTTAATGAATGAAATAGCATAAAACAGACGAAAACCATAAAGAGGCAAAGAGCATGGGGCATGGAGCATGGTGCAAAGATCACATAGCGTAGCCTCCTTGTTAAATTCCCAGGCGGTTGCGTCTGAGTTGTTCCAGGTATGTGAAATTATTTTTCACCTGGTGTCCTTTTAAATGAATGATTTTTTCATGAATTGCATCAATGATCCAGCTTTCCTGGGGAAAAAAGTATTGTTCCATCTCATGTGCAGGGATAATCCAGTTTCTTGATCCCACCACGACAGGAGGTGCATCGAGATCATCAAAGGCAAGTTCAGTTATAGTTTGTGCCATATCTTTAAGAAATGATCCCCTGGATGATGCATCACTTGCAAGAACTATTTTTCCGGTTTTTTTCAGCGATGCAAGGACTGGTTCATAGTCAAATGGCACAAGGCTGCGTGCATCGATTATTTCAGCTGAGATGCCATATTTTTCCTTTAGTATATCTGCAGCTTTCATAGCGGTATAAAGAGTAGCACCAATTGTAAGTATAGTTATATCCTTTCCTTCCCGCTTAATATCAGGTTCTCCAATAGGGATCTCATAATATCCTTCAGGAACCCCGCCTTTGTGAAACCATTCACCAATATCATAAATACGCTGGCTTTCAAAATAGATGACAGGATCTGTACCCTGAAGGGCAGAGTTCATAAGTCCCTTGGCATCATAGGGTGTAGCGGGAAATACAACTTTCAGTCCCGGAATATGGGCAACCAGGGAGGACCAGTCCTGGGAATGTTGCGCCCCATATTTTGAGCCTACAGATACCCTTATAGTCACAGGCATTTTAAGGATATCCCCGCTCATTGCCTGCCATTTGGGCAACTGGTTGAAAACCTCATCACCACACCGACCAAGAAAATCACAATACATTATTTCTGCAATCACTCGTCCGCCTGACATACCATATCCGATAGCCGTTCCAACAATTGCTCCTTCAGAAATAGGTGAATTAAAAAGCCGGTGGTACGGGAGGGCTTCTGTAAGACCCCGGTAAACTGCAAAGGCACCACCCCAGTCACGGTTTTCTTCACCGTACGCAACCAGGGAAGGATCTTTATAAAACCTGTCAAGTACAGCTTCGAAAATTCCATCACGAAGCTGAAAAGCTTTTGTTTTTGAAACCGGTTTTCCGCTTGCATCCAATCCGAATCGTTCTTTTTTCCTTAATTGCTGGATCCTTGGATTATTTTCATATGATAATAAAGTTTTCGGAGTTCCTTCCAGCACTTTATCTATTGATCCGTTTGAAAACATAAATTTCCCTATAGCTTCAGAATCGGTATCCAGATTAATCCTTGGTGAGATAGAATCATCTGTAGCTAGTTTGAGAATTTTAGTAATTGTATCACGGGCCCATTGCCGGATTACTTCCAGATTGTCTTTCCCGGTTATTCCAGCTCTAACCAGGGATTCCCCGTAAGTGATTATCGAGTCCTGAGCTTCCCATGCTTCAAGTTCTTCTTTTGAACGATATGATGAAGCATCAGACGGAGAATGTCCGCTGAACCTGTAAGTCAGAGTATCAAGTAATACCGGTCCCTGTTTATCTTCAAGTATTTTTTTCTTCCTTTTAAATGCATCTATTACGGCCAGAGGGTTATATCCATCAACCCTTTCAGCGTGCATCATTTCGGGATTAATGCCTGCACCAACCCTTGCAAGAATACCATACCCCATTGTTTCACCACTGGTTTGTCCACCCATACCGTATTGATTATTCATAAAATTGAAAATTATGGGCAATCCTCCCCGGTAAGGTTCTTCCCAGAGAGTTTTAAACTGATCCATCGTTGCAAAGCAAATCCCTTCCCACACAGGCCCACATCCCAACGATGCATCTCCAATGTTTGCGACAACAATCCCTGGCTTTTTGTTGATTTTCTTAAACAACGCAGCTCCGACTGCAATATCACCGGATCCCCCAACTATGGCATTATTGGGAAATACTCCAAAAGGCGGGAAAAAGGCATGCATGGAACCGCCCAGTCCTTTATTAAAACCATTTTCGCGGGCGAAAATTTCTGACAGTGTTCCGTAAATCAGAAAATCCACTGCCAGGTCCTTTAGCGGACCTTTCTGATGTTGTTCTACAACTTTCAGAGTAGTACCACCAAAGTACGTTTTCATTATTTCAATAAGGTCTTTTTCCGGCAGCTTATTTATTGCAGATAATCCTTTTGCCAGAATTTCCCCATGGCTTCGGTGAGACCCGAAAATATGATCATCAATGTTAAGATGATACGCCATTCCAACCGCTGCGGCTTCCTGTCCTGCAGAAAGATGTGCAGGCCCGGGATGGTTATATGCTATTCCATTATATTCCCCGGCGATTTTTATCTGGTTCAGCATTGTTTCAAATTCACGGATAATGGCCATATCCCGGAAAATCCTGAGAAAATCATCATTGGAAAAGTTCAGCTTTTCTTCTTCGATGGTTTTGTTATACTGGTTAACGGGAATGGTCCCAAAGGTGATTTCGCCTTTCATCCTGACCACGTTGGGGTTGATTAATAAAGATTTTGGCATAACTTAAATTGTTTCTATTGTTTATATTGTTCCTGTTGTTCCTAAATCATTATTCATAATTCCTTTCTTTTTTTACCCCTTAAATGCAAAGATGGTCTCCCGCAAGATCTCTGACACCGTCGGATGCGGGAAAACTATTTCTTCGACATCCTGAAGCCTCAGTTCATTCTCAATCATCATAGCAGCACCCCAGATCAATTCTGAAGCAGGATTACCAACCAGGTGAACACCAAGTATCTCACCGTATTTTTTGCCAACAAGAATTTTAGCTAATCCATTCTTACCTTCGTTTTCAGCGACAAACCTTCCTGAATATGCCATTGGCATCTGTCTTACATCATAATTTATGTTTTTCTCCCTGGCTATTTCTTCTGTTAGTCCAACTGAAGCAATTTCCGGATTTGAATATACCACAGATGGAATTGCATTATATCTGACCTGATCTTTCCTGCCTGAAAGGGTATTAACAACAACCTCTGCTTCCCGGTATGCTGTATGTGCCAGCATTGAAATACCATTCACATCCCCGGCTGCATATATATTTGGAATATTTGTACGACATTGTTGGTCAGTTTTAATACCACTAGCGCTATATTCGACACCCAGATTTTCGAGGCCAAAGTTTTGTACGGTAGGTTTCCTGCCAATGCTTACAAATAAATTTTTAAAAGGGATCATTTCTGAACCTGTTTCAGTAACCAGGTTGTTGTTTTCTATTCTTATAAGTTTTGAATTGAGTTTGAATTCCACATTTCTGGCAAATAATTCCTGTTTTACAAATTGGGTGATATCCCTGTCCATTCCCGGAAGTATATCAGGCATTAATTCCACCACAGTGACTCTCGTTCCCATCGCAGAAAAGAAAGCAGCAAATTCAATACCTACATAACCGGCTCCCAGTATGGTCAGTTCTTCAGGTATTTCTGAAAGCTGAAGGATTTCCCGGTTCGTGAAATAATTAAGGGATTTCAATCCGGGGATATCGGGTATAACCGGTTCTGAACCAGTAGCTATAAGGAGGTTTTTAGTAAGGAATTCGCTGCCAGCAGATTCGACTACAATTCCCTCCCTGGTTTTTTCTTTGATGAAAGCCTGCTGAAAAACAACTTCAACGCCGAATTTCTTTAATGTATTTCCAACTCCTGCAACCAGCTTTTTGACAACCTTATCTTTTCTTTTCATAATAGCAGGAAAATCATAGTGGACATTATCCGCATGAATTCCGTACTTTATTCCTGATTTTGCTGATTCATAAAGTTTTGCTGTATAAAGTAATGTTTTAGTTGGGATGCACCCTTCATTCAGGCATACCCCGCCTAGATACTGCTTGTCGAAAAGAATGGTTTTTATTCCCGATTGTCCTGCGCGTTCAGCGGCCATGTAGCCTGCAGGGCCTGCGCCTAGGATTAATAGGTCGTACTTCGTTTTACTTATGTTCATAGTAATTAGTTAGAATATTTTATCATCGAAAATGTTTGTTAGTAACAACAGAAACAATAGAAACAATTATAAAATTTATCTTATCGTAATTTCAAACGCTTCGATTTGTTGTTTGACCTCTTTAAGAAAAACGCTCGCTGGTGCCCCGTCAATAGCCCTGTGATCATATGTCAGTGAAAGACCTATTACTGGAATGAAACCAATGTCTCCATTCCCCAGGTCAGAAGGCCGGTAAACTATGGTGTTCACTCCCAATATTCCCGACTGAGGAATGTTAAGAATAGGGGTGAACATTTCGATACCGTAATTGCCCAGGTTTGAAACAGTGAATGTTGAGGATGTGCTTGCCAGCAATTCCGGATCGATATTGCCTTTCCTGCATTGATCCGCCAATGATTTCAGCCCAGAGGACAATTCCGGCAGAGACATCTCATCTGCATTTTTGAGCGCAGGGACCATAAGTCCTCTCTCCGTATCAACTGCGATACCAAGATGAACCTTATGAAATGTTTTAATACTGTCTCCAAGGAAATGAGAATTAATTTCCGGCTTAATTATAAGAGCTTTGATGACAGCATAACATACCATATCGGTAATCGTTATGTTTTCACCAAACTCTTTTATCTGGCCGCTTTTGAACATTTTTCTGTACTCAAGTATTTTCCTCGCATCTGCACTCAGGTGATGAGTTAACTGGGCAGAATTATGTAAGGATGCATGCATATTTTCAGCAATGATCCTGCGGATATTTGAAATTTTTTTAATGACAAATTCATCATTTGTCGTGGTTGTTCTGGTGATCAGATCAGCCGCTCTGAATCGTCCGCCAGGGCCTGTCGGCATAGCACCGGTGGTTTTACCCTCTTGTTCCAAGACTTCTGATGCAAGAAGCGTAGTTCGCAAAGTAGCAGCTGCAATTTCGATGTCTCGTTCAATTATCCTTCCATCGGGACCAGTACCTCTTACCCTGGAAAGCGGAACATTTAACCGGTCGGCAAGTTTCCTGGCACGAGGTGATATTTTTATCTGATCAGGCTCAGAAAAATACTCAGTGTTATTGGATTCAATTTGTTCACCGGTATCTGTTTTGAAGATTACATCAGATTCCGATAATTTCTTTGATGAATCAGTTGCTAAAGATGACTCGCCTGGTTTGAATCCATCAACGGATTCTCCTGGCTGACCGATAACGGCAATATTCGAAAGAACCTTTACTTCTTCACCATCCTGATAGAATATTTCAAGAATGGTGCCGGAAGCAGGTGCTTCAAGTTCAAACGCTGCCTTGTCGGTTTCGTAGGAGAGGATAATCTCTCCTTTATTTACCAGATCACCTTTTTTCTTATGCCATTGAGCAAGGATACAGGTTTCTACTGACTGGCCCTGACGGGGCATTATGACTGGAGTTGCCATGGAATAATTATATATAAAAGATTAAATACTTGTTAGTATAAGTAAGTAATTATAATTAATTATTATAATTTTAATAGTTGATTATTAGAAAATTAATAAATTGTATAAAATTAAGAAAAATAACTTGTATATACAAGTTGCATGAAGAATTTTTATTAAATTGTGGCCTGAAAAGGAAATTAAATGGCACAAAGTGTACCTCAATACCGCAAACTTTATGAAATATTGCGCAAGCATATAGTGGATGGAATTTATAAGGAAGGTGATCTTTTGCCATCAGAGAATGAGTTATGTAATATTTATAGTATTACCCGTCCAACTGTCAGGCACGCGCTTTATGCCCTTGTAACTGACGGCTATATCAAAAAGCAGCAGGGTAAAGGAAGCATAGTATATGCTCTGCCAAAGGGTATAGGTATTCTTTCTATTGCAGGCACTACATCAGCTCTTGGAGGAAAGAACCTGGAGACAAGAATAATAGTTAAGCCATTTGTTGGAGCATGGGAGGGAAATTTTTTCTTCAGGTTATCGAAAGTTGAGGTCGAATCAGGATGTATTAAAATGGTACGTCTCAGATTGATTGATGGAAAGCCAATTTTTTATGATATTAACTATTTACCTAATATCAATCTTCCCCGGTTTACTTCCAGGAATTTTAAAAATAAATCGTTGTTTGATATACTCCGCGTATCATACAGGATTGAAGTGAAAGGGGGAGAGCAGAAGATCAGAGCTATCCCGGCCTCCGGTGAGGTCAGCAAATATCTGGGTGTCTCATCCGGTCATCCCGTTCTGCATCTGGAAAGAAAATTCGATACAAACAGAATAGGATATTATTTTTATTCGTCAATTTATTGTAATACTGAAGATCAGGCTGTTTTTGGTGTTTTTTAGGGAGCATAGAGCATGGAGCATGGAACTTAAGGATATTTAACAATTGAAGCATAACTGACACACCATTGAATGACGTGAACGAAGTAAGCGAATAACAATTGAATGACCATTGAACATTAACATAAATAATTAATATCGACACCGATGAATAATTTTCTAGCCTTTGACCTTGGCGCTTCAAGCGGTAGGGCAATACTGGGAACTTTGAAAAACCGGAAAATCACTCTGAAAGAAGTACATAGGTTTGAGAACAGTATGCTCCATATTCATGGAAACTTCCACTGGAATGTGTTCAGTTTATTTGAGGAGCTGAAGAACGGTCTTTCTAAATGTTGTATTGAACTGAAAGTCTGTCCTGAAACTCTTGGAGTTGATACATGGGGTGTGGATTTTGGATTGCTTGACACTGCGGAAAAGCTCATTGGAATACCTTATGCTTACCGCGATAACAGAAACATATCGGCAATGGAGGAGGTGTTCAGGATTATTCCTAAAAGTGAAATATACAAGTTGACAGGAATTGCAATGTGGCCATTTAACAGTCTATATCAGTTACATGCATGGAAAAGGGATCAGCCTGATGTGCTTGGAATAGCCAGGACTTTGTTATTCATGCCCGATATTTTTAACTGGCTGTTTTCAGGGGTAAAAAGTACCGACTATACTTTTGCATCAACATCCCAGCTGATCAATCCGCATACACGTACCTGGGAACCTGTCTTGTTCGAAAAACTTGGATTACCGCTGAGTATTATGAATGAAATTCTTGAACCGGGCACCCCTATTGGTAAACTGGTTCCTGAATTGGCACAGCAGCTAAATTTAAAGGATCTGTCAGTCGTAGCTGTGGGATCACATGATACTGCCTCTGCGATTGTGTCTGTTCCTGCCGAAGGAAATGAATATGCATACATTAGCTCAGGAACATGGTCGCTGATGGGAATTGAATCGGATGTGCCGGTTATCTCTGATAAGACTCTTGAATATAATTTAACTAATGAGGGTGGGGTAGGAAGGAAAATCCGTCTGCTGAAAAATATTATGGGATTATGGTTACTTCAGGAATGCAAGAGAATATGGTTGGAGAAGGGAAATGGTTTTACCTATCAGGAACTCGTTACCATGGCAGAAGAAGCTAAACCCTTCCAATCCATCATTGACCCCGATTGGATGAAATTTTATAATCCGGAAGATATGACCAGGGAAATCAAAGCTTTTTGTAAAATGACCGGACAGACAGAACCATCTGAACCAGGCCAGTTTGTCAGAATAATCCTGGAAGGATTGGCTTTTAAATACAGAATAGTACTGGATCAGCTAAGAGAAGTCTCAGGAAAAAACCTTGGGAAAATTCATATCATTGGTGGCGGCTCGCAGAATGAACTGCTCAGTCAGTTTACTGCTAACGCTACAGGCGTACCAGTTGTAACTGGACCTGTTGAAGCAACGGCAATTGGGAACCTTATGGTCCAGGCAATGGCTAAGGGACATGTCGGCAGTCTTAATGAAATAAGGGAGGTAATAAGAAATTCATTTGATCTTAAAACATTTTTGCCGAAAAATCAGTCAGAGTGGGAAAAAGCTTATCAACGATATCTAGATGTACTCAAATTGATTTAGCAATGTAACCATGTAGCCATGTAGCAATGTAGCCATGTAACCATGTAACCATGTAGCCATGTTTATTCTTCCAATCCCGGATAATGTATCCCGCACTGGTTCCTGATCTCATCTAAAAGTCCCATAAGTTCCAGGCTGAAGTCCAGCGGTAGATCCGGACATTCAATCAGACCTTTTTCCAGGCATTTCATTGCTTCTGTTGCTTCAAAATGATAACCATTGCCATCATATTTAAATGTCAGGTCCTTTTTCTTTTCATTGGACTCAAAAATTGTCAGTGAGGATGGTGCAAACCATCTGCGGTGGATCCTGATCCGGCCATTTTCAAAAAATATATTTGCTTCAATGGGAGTGTCCAAAGTAATGGTGCAGGCAAGATTGGCTGTGGCTTCATTACCGTATTTAAACAAAATACTGCAGGATTCATCCGCTCCTGTTTCAGATAATATGGCCGTTGATTTTATTTCTGAAGGTTTTCCAAGCAGGAGGAGGGACAGGAAAACAGGATAAATGCCAACGTCAAGGAGTGCACCACCACCCAGCTTAAGGTTATACAATCTGCCATCATGATCAACA
>Ga0153916_10003315_pt1 | contig 11979 bp, 7 predicted proteins | sample Opewatmetagenome_FD_109642 | JGI IMG/M metagenome (GOLD analysis project Ga0153916, IMG submission 109642) | Freshwater wetland microbial communities from Ohio, USA - Open water 3 Core 3 Depth 4 metaG | ecosystem: Environmental > Aquatic > Freshwater > Wetlands | place: USA: Ohio, Lake Erie, Old...
GCAGAAAAAAAAACATACCTGAATATCCTGTCCATAGGAGGGCATCTATATTAATTTTCTTTAATAAGTCCATTCCTACAAAAATATCCTTTTGATGCGATGGCCTTTAAGAGAAGCTGCCTATTTCCATTGGTTACGGTTTTATTCATCAGATGCCAGAGATGAAAACATATTGCCATACATGGATGAACCTTCTTCACGAGTCCATATTTAAAAAATCTGCAGGCAAGCTCAGAATCTTCATTACCCCACCCTATAAAGTCCTCATTAAAGCCGTTCACAGCCAATATATCATTTCTAAAAAAACTCATGTTGCAAGACTTTATTCCCTTCAGTTTTTTATTCTTAATAGAAAAATAAAGGGGAAGGCGAATCAAATGATGGATATTAGATATCTTGCCTGTCAAAGCCATACTTATCAGGGAGCGTGCTGAATTAGCATGTTCATAATTAAAAATTGCTATAGCGCCCTTGGTTATAAGCACCCTTTTGCCTTGTATAAAACATCTTTTCTCTGATAGGAGTATGTGATCTGATATGAAATACCGATTCACAACACAATCACCATCTAAAAGAATAATATAGTCACCCGATGATTGTTTTATTGCCTCGTTCCGTATTTTTGCAGCCCTGAATCCCCTATGTTCCTGCCACACATGGAGTACAGGGAAAAACGCAGTCTCGGAAAATCTTTTGATTACTTGAGCGGTCTCTTCATCAGAACCATCGTCTGCAATGATTATTTCATCAGGCAGCCTTATTTGTTCTAAAATGCTGTCAGTCACTTTTTTCAGAGTTGATGGATTGTTATACGTTGATACGATAAGAGAAACTTTCATGCCTTCAATAATTTTTTTAACATGTATGGCTGCAGTAGACGGAGCTTAGAGCAGTAAAAATATATTGTAAACAGCGGAAGCTGATCCTTATTATGAAAAGTTTCATAGTCGTTTTTGAAATGTAATGTATCTTATACAAATGCATTATAGAGTTCTCTATACGTTGAATTCTTTTCAATAAGTTCTTCATGTCTGCCCATATCGACTATCTTACCTTTTTCAATGATCAGAATTCTGCCTGCATTCTTGATTGTCGAAAGCCGATGTGCAATAACAATAGTCGTTCTACCACTCATTAATTTATCAAGTGCCTTTTGTACAAGAACCTCCGAAACCGAATCAAGCGAAGAAGTTGCCTCATCAAGGATTAATATTGGAGGATTTTTAAGAATTGCCCTCGCTATAGCTATACGCTGTCTCTGTCCCCCTGAAAGCCTGATCCCTCTATCTCCTATAACCGTATCATATTTTTGAGGTAATTCGTTTATAAACTCAGCAGCATAAGCCATTTTGGCTGCCTCTATAATATCATCTTCTGACACCCCAGATTTTCCAAAAGCTATATTCTCTTTGACCGTATCATTAAAAAGAATGATATCCTGACTTACTATACCGATCAGTTCTCTAAGCGAATGTATTTCTATTTCACGAATATCTATTCCATCGATAGTCAGCCTGCCACTCGAAGGGATATAGAATTTAGGGATCAAATCAACCAGGGTTGATTTACCAACACCACTGCGGCCAACAATAGCAACTACTTCGCCACGTTTTATCTCTAAATTCACGTCTACTAATACAGGGGGGGTGCTTTCCGGGAAACTAAAAGACACATCTTCAAACTTTAGAGATATTTTAAATCCATCAATTTTTATATGTCCTTCTTCTTCGTGTTTTGCGTTAAACAGTGTGTCTATTCTTTCGATAGATGCTCGTGTCTCCTGTAAACCACCGTACGCTTCTCCTATTTTTTTCATAGGCGAAAACATCATGTAAATAGCTACGAGTATAGAGGCAAAGACTCCGGATGTAATGGTTCCGTTGACTACCATATTGCCGCCATACCACAAAACAACCGCTATTCCTACACCAGTTACTGCATCAATAATCAGTTTCGTAAACTCTTTAAGTCTAATTACCCTTAAGAGTTCTCGGTAGTATCCCTGGTTTTCATTTTTAAATTTATCTTCCATTATTTTCTCTCGGTTGAAAATTTTAATTATTCTTGTCCCAAAAACACTTTCTCCAATTTTATGTGTAAGAAACGATAATTTTTTTTGTGCTTCTTTCCTCTTCGTTTTCACTCCTTTACCAAATTTTCTTGTGCTGTAAGCTATAAGAGGTAATAGGATTAAGCTCATTAATGTCAGATCCCATCTCCTGTAGAATGCAACACCTAAAAGAAAAATCACTGTTGGTACTTCAACAATAAATGTCCTTAAAACATCGGAAATCAAACCATTCAGTGCCTCTACGTCGTACATAACCCTTGATATAATCACCCCTGATGACTCCTTGTTAAAATACCCCACCGGAAGACAAAGTATATGGTTGTATAGCTTATTCCTCATTTCCCTCACTAATTTCATCCCAGCAGACCTCATCAAAAATGCTTGACCAAAACTTAAAAGACCCTTTATGGTAAAAAGCAAGAAAACACCAGCGGGAAGAAGTTTCAGATATTCGTGTTTCTTTCCAACCAGAACTACATCAAGCGCAGGTTTAACAGCCCAGGCGATTGCTGCGGTTATACCTGAAACCATAAGGCTTAACAGGATGCCAAGAAAAATCCTCGGCCAATAAGGTTTTGTAATCTTAATTATCTTTTCAACAAACTGCATGGTTTTTCATAGTATAAACAATTGTAAACCTATAAAAAAGCGGATAGGCTCTTTAAAGGAATCCTTGGTAATTAACCTGAGCAGGGTTGTAACTTTTATTGTTATTCCTTTTACCTCTCATTCGTCAATTTATTTCTTGCTTCTTGAACTTATGGTATATTAATTCATGCTTACCATTTCTGCAATAGATATACAGGATGACCGATGCATAAGCGAATAACTGTGTAAGAGAACTTGCTTGGATGACATCCTCTCATTTTTTAAAAGGTATTTCACTGCCATCTGAACGACACGGGAACGCACTCGCTATAGTAATTATTTTTCTCTATTGCCTTTCATTTGCGTCATTACGACTTTTCATTTCCCCAACGATGGACTTAGACGATGCTGAGCAATTTGTATTTAGTGCGGTTTATTCCTGGGGGTATAGCAACCAACCTCCGGCGTACACATGGGTTGTTAAAGCGATATCATCCATAATCGGAATGAACATCAAGACCCTCATAGCCGTGAAGTACAGTATTATGTTCTGCTTTTATTACAGCTTTTACCGTCTCTGCTGTTCTTTTTGGGATACGAGACAGTCTCTTCTCGTAACAGGATCCCTGCTGCTGTTTTATACCTATTCGTATGACTTTAATCGTCATCTGAGTCACACCATTCTTGTCACAGCTCTATCATCGCTCACCTCTCTCATATATGTATATCTCTTGAGAATAAAAAGGACCCTCTATTATTTTCTGATCGGAGCTTCTACTGGGTTTGGAATCCTGACTAAATACAATTTTTTATTCTTTCTTTTCGGTTTAATCCTGGCAAGCATTTTTAGCAAAGAAGGTCGTCGTGTGTTGTTTGACAGGAGAATACTTGTGTCACTGTTCATCTGCTGCTGTATTATTTCCCCTCACGTTGTATGGCTCATACATCAGAAATTCCAAACGGTTCATCATGCTTTGGTAAAAGCACATGCTGGAGAGGTAACCATGCATTCTCTCCAGAACCTTCTCATTATTATCGGATCTTCTTTTTATGGAATCATGACGTTCCCTTTACTTTTTAGCATCTTCTTCTGGCGCTATTTTCTACCCCGGGCAACAAATATATCCAGAAACAGTGAGATGCTCTCTCTGTTCAGATGGATCGTATTATACGGCTTACTCATCCCGTTATGTGTAATTCTCATTCTTCGAACAGGTCATTTCAGTGAAAAATGGCTTGCGCCGGTACTTTTTTGTATACCTCTCGTATTATTTTCACGAGTTGATATCGACATGAATAAAAAGCGATTTCAAGTCTTTGGCTACATCTGTATTGTTGTTGCGGTTATGATGTTTCTTTTAAGAGCGTTTATAGGATTCTGTTTACCTGATGTGTTGGGAAAAGTCGAGCGCATACATACCCCTTTTCGTGCGGTTTCTCAACAATTAGTGAAAGAACTCCAGAACAGGGGGATTATCACTTTGCAGGAACTGACCATTATAGCCGATAGTAATTTTCTCGCAGCAAATATTGGAGCAAATATGCCTGCTGTGCAATTTATGGTTTTAAAACAGGATGCACAAGACATGTTATCTAAGAAAAGAAATGTTGTTATTGTCTGGGATGCGTCAAAACAGGGAATACACATCCCGGAGCATTACCGTTATATATTTCCAGCTGCCATCCCCATCGGGATATTTGAGTCACCATATATCCATTCTAAGAAATTGCCTCCCTATCTTCTGGGTGCAGCTCTTATTCCATCCACTACATAAATTTAATCAGCATACAATGGCGATTATTTTTATCTGTAAATTGATAAAAGATCTTATGAGGTTCATTGTTTATATATTTCCCTTCTGTTAAGAAAAAATTACTCGGGTTTTTCACATGGTTTCTCGACATTATAGCTTTTTGTTCTCTCACAATATAAAAAACCATGGTTCGTGAACATGATGAATCTTTATACAAATATAGTGGTTCATTTTTAACAATCGCAGTAATTCTCTCCGCGCCATCTTTAGCCACCTTCTGCTCACTATTCATGGCTCGAATTTGTAAAACCGTAAAATCGAATACAAAACGCATGAGGATAATAGAGAAAATCACTACGAATAACCTGATATGCCTTTTTTTTATGAATACCACTAATAGGGCAAAACCCAGAAGTACAGAGATAGCCGATATTACCACTATATGTGGAACCACTTGAAGCTGGGGAATAAATGTAAGACTTATATATATGACAATTAATAATACTAAGGCTATATAGAAAATCACGTGTAAAGCCTTCATCCGTCTGATCTGAGAGTTTGAGAATCGTAAATAGAAATACGTCAAAATACTAATGATGACAGGATAGAGCATATATGTATACCGCTGCTTTGTACCTGGAGAAAGCCAGTAAACAACGACGTTTCCCACCAAAATGAAAAAACAGAATTCGATGTATTTATTTTTCCGAATCTCTGTCACAAAGTTCTTCTGCCATGCAAATAGAATCAATAACGAAGCAGGCAACATACTCACGAACGTCTGAAAAGGATAGAGAAAAATATGTGTGGGCAAAGATAAAGCGTCTTTCCTCAAAAGTGTACGTTCGCTGGATTCCAGCCATAAACCTGTGAGAAAATCCTGAACATTATTGTACTGACCGTATACATAAAAATATCCCCCGACGATGATGCTATAGACAGCAATACCCCAGAAGTGGGACACCGTAAACAACCTTTTCCAATCTTTATTGTAGAGAAAAAAAAGAAACAGGGAAATACCAAGGAATACGACTGTCGGGAATCCTTTCGTGAGTGTGCCTAAAGCACTTAGAACATAGGTGGATAGAAACAATATATGATATCGTTTGGTTTGATAGAAATGAAAGAGGGTAATGAAACTTCCAAAGGTAAGCAATGAATAGAAAAGATCAATCTCTGCAAGCATTGAAAAATAAAAAAGCAGCTCACCTGTGACCAGAAATAAGAGGGTGCTGTAAATTCCAAACGGGAAATTGACATACTTGTTACCGACAAAAAACAGGACAGCACCCATCAATAAAAATGAAACAGGAGTAAAAAAACGGCTTGCGAATTCCGAATAATTTCCGAATATTTTATATGCTGCGATAATTGCCCAATTCCATAGCGGTGGTTTTTTATAATAAAATTCTCCAAACTGGGTCGGAACAACAAGATTCTCATTAAAGAGCATTTCGAGCGAGATCAACGTTCTCCGAGATTCTTCTAAATATATGGGCTGGACACCAAGATTTAGAAACAAGGAACAAACAAGCAGCAGAAAAGCAATACCGACTACCCACACATACTGTTGACTGAAACTCGATTCAGTGACTTCCTTATCTTTTTCAAAAATCCCGCTCTCATCGCTATCAGGTGATTCTGTATGGGTCTGCGTATTTCTTTTCACGGTCTCTATGGTATATTAATTCATGCTTGTCATTCCAGCAATAGATTTAAAAGATGGCCAGTGTGTCAGGCTTCAACAAGGCAAGAAGGATGCTGTTACAATCTATTCCAGAGATCCATCGGCAACAGCCAGAAAATGGGAATCCTATGGAGCAAAGGTTCTTCATGTTGTAGATCTCGACGGAGCTTTTACTGGCAGCCAGAAAAATCTTAAGGTCATATTAGAAATAAGAAAATCTGTGAAAATGGTAATACAGGTAGGAGGCGGAATCAGGAATATTTCGACTGTAGATATGCTATTCTCTGCTGGAATAAATCGTGTCATTATCGGAACATCAGCAATAGAAGACTCTGGGTTTGTGATTGAGGTATGTAATAAATTCCCTGGAAAGATTTTTGTCGGTATTGATGCAAAAGACGGAAAAGCAGCAGTAAAAGGATGGGAAGAAATAAGCACTATTGAGGCAAAAGAATTGGCTAAAAGGATAGAAAATGTTGGGATCTCAGGCATTATCTACACTGATATTTTAAGAGATGGAATGCTTACAGGCCCTAATATACCAGCTGTGGAAGATCTGGTCAAAACAGTAAATATTCCTGTCATTGCTTCTGGCGGGATTGCAACTCTTGAGGATATAAAAAACCTTTTAAAGATAAAAAATCTCTATGGAGCAATAACCGGGAAGGCAATTTATTCTGGTTCGCTTGATCTGAGAGAAGCCTTAAGAGTTTCACAATATGAGGTTAAGGTCGGGGGTTAGAAAAAACCCGGATCTTGATCTCATATCTGCCTGCCGTAATCTGAAGATTGGAGGATTAATGCTTGCGAAAAGGATAATCCCCTGCCTTGACGTGAAGGATGGTCGTGTAGTCAAAGGTGTCAGCTTTGTAAATCTGAGGGATGCTGGTGACCCTGTTGAGAATGCAAAGTTTTATGATAAACAGGGGGCCGACGAACTTATATTTCTTGATATCACAGCATCTCATGAGAAAAGAAATATCATTATTGATGTTGTCATGAGGACTGCTGAAGAGGTCTTCATGCCCTTGACCGTTGGCGGAGGTATAAGGACCCTTGATGATATAAGGGATCTTCTCAAAGCAGGCTGTGATAAAGTATCCATCAATACAGCTGCTGTCAGCAATCCCTATTTTATTAAAGAAGCTGCTGAGAGATTTGGCAGTCAGTGCATTGTGGTAGCCATTGATGCCAAACTTGTATATGGTAGTTTGCCCGATGCTACTGGCGAAAAGTGGTTCAGTGATCCAGCCTTAAAAGATGTATGCCTTAAACTCCCAGAAATAATCCCCCCCATCCCCCCTTTTCTAAAGGGGGGCGAGGGGAGATTATGGGCTATATCCACACATGGTGGCAGAAGGATGAAACTTATTGATGCAATAAGGTGGGCCAAAAAGATGGAGGAACTTGGGGCAGGCGAGATTATGCTTACAAGCATGGATAAGGATGGCACGAAGGACGGCTATGACATTGAATTGACACGCAATATATCAGAATCTGTTTCTATCCCGGTTATAGCTTCAGGAGGGGCTGGTACACTTGAACATCTTTATGAAGCCCTGTCAGATGGAAGGGCAGACGCAGTCCTTGCAGCATCCATATTCCATTATAGGGAATACACAATTAGAGAGGCAAAGGAATACCTGAGATCTAAAGGGGTTCCTGTCAGATTATAGTAAACGAAAATAATCCCAATTTCATTGTATAATTAGCTCATGCCAAAGAGAAGGCATGGCATAGAAGAAAACCTCTCCCTCCTACCTGATTTAATACCTGCATGGGAGACAAACGGTATATTTTCAGAACATTTCATTCGCTCACGGTTAAAAGACTTTCCATTATGGCCGACGGATGAATTTGCAAAACCTTTATATGAGTACATCTCCGAACTATGGAAAAAGAAGTATTTAGGTTTAGCCAGAGCCGATGAAGAAATAACAAAGAGGGAATTCCTTGAAAAGATATTTGAAAAACTTGGTTTTTCTTTTCTTCCATTCAGAAAACTGCCTGCTACAGAGCGTCGTCAGGTTCCAGATTATTTGCTTTTTCAGGATGAAGATACAAAAGAAAAGGCATTCAACTTTGAACCAACTGACCAATACAGATTAGCCGGCTGTCTTTTAGAGGCCAAAAAGGTCAATCACCCCCTTGATCAAGTTTCGAAAAAAGAGACTCCCGGAAGATTCCCGCATCAGCAAGTGAGAGACTACCTGAATGATGCGACTGACCAATCAGGAAATCCATTTTTTAAGTGGGCAATTCTAACAAATGGTGGAGTCTGGAGATTATACAATCGTGATTCTCGCCCTAGTGCATATTTTCAATTCAAGCTCGCAGGCCAGCATTATTTTTGTGATTATGAAGATTTTAAAGTTTTTATTACCCTCTTTCGTCCCGAGGCATTTGTAGCAATTGATGGAATATGTCCCTTAGATGAGATAAGAAGTGAAGCGATTCAATATCAGACAGTTCTTGAAGAAGGCCTAAGGAAAAGGGCCTTCACAGTTTTAGAAGACCTTGCAAATGGGTTCTGGTTTTATGCTGAAAATAATCTCACAGATGCTGACCTACCTGAGTTATATGATAACTGCCTTATTTTTCTTTATCGATTACTCTTTGTCTTATATGCAGAAAGCAGAGGACTTTTGCCAGTTCGTTCATCAGGGGCGGGCTCTAATAAAAATTATAGGGAACGATATTCGCTACAGAGGTTTATCCCTAAACTAAAACAGGGCGTCTATTCACAGTCTGATGAATTTACTGAGTTATATGAGCAGTTATTAGCATTATTTCATTTAATAAATGGAGACCAACCCTCCAGAAACAGGGCATGTAACGTCCCTCAATATAACGGTGGACTTTTCGACCATAAGCATTATCCAAAATTAGAAATATGGCGGATTGTGGAAAAATCGATATCCAATGTTTTAAAAGACCTCATTTTCAGTGGTGGCTTATCTCAAAGAAAAGGTCAGCAAGAACTCGATCTGGGCACTATTGATTACGCAGACCTTGAGGTAAGACAGCTTGGTGATATTTATGAAGGTCTTTTAGGCGGCAGTTTAGTAATTCAGGAAAACAGGTTGTTTTTGAATGAAGAGTATAAAAAACGCCAGTCAACTGGAACTTTTTATACACCTGATTATGTTGTCAGATTCCTTGTTGAAGAAACCTTATCACCATTGATTAAAAAGATTGCGGATAGCAAAGAAGTTAAAAACGCATTAGAAACAAAGCATAAAGATAATTCCTTTGCAAATTCAGTCTTACGATTGAATATTTTAGACCCTGCTATGGGAAGCGGTCATTTTCTTGTGCGTGCAACAGAATGGCTTGCGGACAGGATAGTTGAACATCCAACAACAAAATTTCAGATAGAATCTGTATCCCCAGGGCTTTCTCAGGAACAGGCAGAAATATCATACTGGAGGAGAAGGGTTGTTGAGGCATGTATCTATGGAGTTGATTTCAACCATCTGGCTGTTGAACTTACAAAGCTATCATTATGGCTTACATGTATAGCCTCCAATGAGCCATTAAACTTTCTTGATCATCATCTCAGGGTCGGTAATTCTTTGATTGGTGCAAAGCTTGATGATATGGTAATTTTGCCTTCTAAAAAGCAGACAACACAAATGCCTCTCTCGTTTGGTCCTGACCTGTCAAATGCAGTAACAAAGGCAATACAGAGTATCGAGGCTATTGAGGCAGAGGCAAGTATTGATTTGGAGACTGTTAAAAAGAAAGAAATCCTGTGGCAAAAAGAAGTTATCAACAGGCTTTCACCATTCAAGACCATTGGTGACTTGTGGACTGCTACATTAGCAGGTCTTAAGATTGATGAACTACTTTTTCACAAATTGGCAAATTATCTAATCTCAGCACCAAAGCAGAAATCAAGGGAATGGAAAGAGTTCAAGGAAGAATGGGAGAAATTGGGAAAAAATTTGAACAGTATTATAAAGGAGATTACCCCCTTTCATTGGGAGCTTGAATTTCCGGATGTCTTTTTTGAAAATAACGGTTCAAGAAAAGATAATTCAGGGTTTGACGCTATTCTGGGCAATCCTCCTTATATATCGACACAAAGTTCGAGCGGTTTTGCTTATAAAAATGGTCTTGAATATCTTTTTGGATTTGTTGACGACCTTTATGTCCATTTTGTTTTTCAGGGGTTTAACCTTCTCAGGCAAGGTGGAATGTTCGGCTTTATAATTTCAGATACATTTTTTACCCTTAGCACAAAACAAAGATTGAGGGAATTATTTCAGAACTATCGCCTTATCCATCTCGGACAATGTGACCCATTCAAGGCTACTGTTGATGCAGCTGTTTTTGTAGCAGAGAAGTCTCCTTATCTTTCCACTCTCTCAATAGGAGATGATAAAGGGGTGGGTAATGGACTTCTTTTTATACAGGCAAGATTTGAGACCAAAACAAGTAAGGCAGAAACTGAGATACTAAATCTTATAAAAGGATTGCCTGAATTTGAAAAAGGAGAAGTTGCTTTTAAATATGATGGCAAAGAGTATCCTGTTTATCATGCAAAACAGGGTTTTTTAAGACTCCACAAGACAAGCATCGAGCCTTACAAAAAAACATTGAAAAAAGCATTCTTTGAGCCTACAGACGCAATTGTACGCTTGTATAACCGATTCATGGAGCCAATGACTAAACTGGTAAATAAATGGTGGGATAAAATAGAGACATCCAAAAAGTTTGCTCAGTATAAAAAGGAAATCCTTGAATACCATAAAAACCTTAAGCCAGGTGATGTAACTCTTGTAGGGTTGATTGCTGAGGGTGGTCAAGGCATGAGAACTGGTAATAATGGAAGATTTTTAGGCTATCTTGAGGAAACAGAACAGGCAGAAAAAATACTTGAAAGACAAAAAGAACTTTCAGAAAAATGGGAAAAACATCCAGAAATCAGCCCTATTTATAAAACACTACTAAAAGAGAATGATAATGATTTTGAATCAATAGTTGAGCCTTTGAAAAATAAGTTTCACCCCACAAGAGACCTTGAATTAAAAAGAGGAGAGATTTATCGCATTGTGAATCCATTAGAAATTGCTGATCCATATGCATGGGATGAAATTACTCTACAAAAAGTTATAACTGAAGGTCTTGCAGGGATACAAACATGGGTACCTTTTAGAAAAGGAGATCCAGAAGGGAATAAATGGATTGACAATGAACCACTATTTATTAATTGGTCAAAAGAAAATGTTGAATATCTGAATGACGCTACAGAGGCTCGTTGGCAGGGGACAGCTTTCTTTTTTACGGAAGGAGTTACGTATACACTTCTCGGTAATCATACATCTTTAAAAGCAAAGTTACAGCCTAAATGTGTATTTGATGCAGGAGCTTCCAGGCTAACACCTATTTACAAAAAAATATCTGCACATTGTTTTTTGACTATTTTAAACTCAGATTTATTCAGTTTCATTATAAAAAAATTTATAAAAAATACTGCTGCATTTGAGATAAGTGATCTAAGAATGTCACCTATAGTAATACCTGATAAGCCTTTTGCCTTTGAGCTTGAGACCTTTGCCAAAAGGGCTATTGAGGCGAAAGGGTTAATATTTAAGAAGGCACAACCTTCACAAGATCTCATTGATTTCTGTCAGGAGCTTGCTGATAAACAAAAATCCGCGCCAGAATATCTACGATCCCCTAAACAGTTAAAACTTCTTACAACCGCAGATGATTGCCTTAGAATTATCGAACTTGCTGTGCACTGGGCAGTTGAGAGGCTTTATGGAGTTGAAGGTTATGGGCCGTTTAATGAATTTTAGGTATTTTAGATTTGACTGTGTAGATAATATTGATTTAAAATGTTTTCATCATGTCAAGCATATCTAAGACCA
>Ga0153916_10003316_pt1 | contig 11976 bp, 10 predicted proteins | sample Opewatmetagenome_FD_109642 | JGI IMG/M metagenome (GOLD analysis project Ga0153916, IMG submission 109642) | Freshwater wetland microbial communities from Ohio, USA - Open water 3 Core 3 Depth 4 metaG | ecosystem: Environmental > Aquatic > Freshwater > Wetlands | place: USA: Ohio, Lake Erie...
CATGACGGGAACACGATCCTCCTCAGCCTCTCCCCCCTGAGCCACCACATCGGCACGGTCGCCATCGAGCAGATGCTGGTGGCGGGCATGGAGCTCGTCACGAACGACCCGCCCCCGGGCACCAGCCCGGTGGACTGGATCCCGCGCACGGGGGCCACCTACGTCATGGGCGTCCCCACCCACGCCATCGACGTGCTGGCGGAGCTGCGCCGGCGCGAGCGCGCGCGCCTGGGCGACGTGCGGGTCTTCTACATGGCCGGCTCGCCCATCCCCAGCGAGACGGCGGCGGAGTTCCTGGAGCGCGGGATCACGCCGCAGAACGTGTACGGGATGACCGAGAGCGGCTCGCACCAGTACACCCTCCCGACCGACGACCGGGAGACCATCGTCGGGACCTGCGGCCGCGCCTGCCGCGGCTACGAGGTCCGCCTCTTCGACCCGGCCAACCCGGACGTCGAGGTCGCCACCGGCGAGATCGGCGAGATCGGCGGCCGTGGCGCGTCGCTCATGCTCGGCTACTTCGCGAACCAGCAGGCGACTGAAGACGCGTTCAACCGGGACGGCTGGTTCCTGACCGGCGACCTCGGTCGCATGGACGAGCGCGGGTGCCTGCAGATCGTCGGCCGCAAGAAGGACGTCATCATCCGCGGCGGGCACAACATCCACCCCGCCTCCATCGAGGAGCTGGCCATGCGGTGCGCGGCCGTCTTGCAGGCGGCGGCGTTCCCCATCGCCGACGAGCGGCTGGGCGAGCGCGTGTGCCTGGCGGTCGTGCCCGCCGGCGGGGCCCGCGCCGAGGGGCCGTCCATCCTCGCGCACCTGCACGCGGCGGGGCTCTCGCGATACGACATGCCGGAGTGGTTCGTGGTCCTCGACGAGCTGCCGCGGACCGCGAGCGGGAAGGTCCTGAAGCGCGAGCTCGTGGAGTGGGCGCGCTCCGGCCGGATCCGGCCCGAGCCCGTCCGCTGGGCGGGCCCGCCGGGAGAAGGGAGGCCGCGTGACGGTGAAGCTCGAGAGACGTGAGGAGCTCGCCATCCTGACGCTCGATCGTCCGGAGGCGCTGAACGCGCTCACCTTCGAGATGCTGCCCGAGATCGGCGCAGCCCTCGACGAGGTGGGGGGGAGCGACGCCCGTGCGCTGCTGGTCACCGGGGCGGGACAGAAGGCGTTCTGTGCGGGGGCCGACATCAAGCAGCTGCTCGGCCGGCCGCTCGTCGCGCAGCGGCGCGGCGCGGAGATGGGCCAGGCGACGTTCGCGAAGCTCGACCGCCTGCCCATGCCCTCCGTCGCGCTGGTGAACGGCTTCGCCTTCGGCGGGGGCCTCGAGCTCGCGCTCGCCTGCACCTTCCGGCTCGCGACGCGAAACGCCAAGATGGGCCTCCCCGAGGTGAAGCTCGGGCTCATCCCCGGCTACGGCGGGACGCAGCGGCTCCCGCGCATCGTGGGCGAGGCCCGCGCGCTGGAGATGATCATGACCGGGCGCAGCGTCGGCGCGGAGGAGGCGGAGCGGATCGGCCTCGTGAACCGCATCGTGGAGGGGGACGCGCTCGAGGCGGGCGCCGCCTTCGCCCGCGAGATGACGGGCTACAGCCTCCCCGTGCTCGAGTTCGCGCGCACCGCGGTGCGGCGCGCGCTGGAGGTGCCGTTCCAGGAGGGTCTCGGCGTCGAGGCCGACATCTCCACGCTCGCCTACCGCACCGAGGACTCGGTCGAGGGGATGACCGCCTTCGTCGAGAAGCGCAAGCCGACGTTCCGGGACCGCTGATCATGGCCAACGAGATCATCGCCGTCACCGGCGCGAGCCGCGGCATCGGCGCCGCCGTCGCCCTCGAGCTCGCCCGCCGCGGCTTCACCGTCGCCTGCCTGTCGCGCAGCGGGGAGCGCCCCGCCGGCGCCGCCGCCGAGGTCGCGGCGCGGCTCCTGGGCTTCCGCTGCGACGTGACCGACGAGGCGACGGTGCGGCGCGCGCTCGGCGAGGTCGTCGCGCCGGGGCGACGCCTGCGCGGCCTGGTGAACAACGCCGGGTTCCACCTCCAGGGGAAGAGCGCCGAGTTCCCCACCGCCGACTTCGAGAAGGTGATGGCCACCAACGCCACGGCGGTGTTCGTCGCCGCGCGCGAGGCCTACCCGCACCTCGTCGCCGGGGGCGGGGGCCTGGTGGTGAACGTGGGCTCCTTCTTCGACAAGATGGGCGTGGCGCGGAACGTCGCCTACTGCGCCTCCAAGGCGGCGGTGGGCGCGATCACGCGCTGCCTGGCGGTGGAGTGGGCCTCGAAGGGCATCCAGGTCGTGGACGTCGCTCCCGGCTACGTCCTCACCGACCTGAACCGGAGCGAGCTGGCGCCGGGGAGCCCGCTCTCGAGGTTCCTGGAGAAGCGCATACCGACCGGCGGCCCCACGCCGCCCGAGCCGCTCGCCCGCCTCGTCGCTGCGCTCTTCTCCGAGGCGATCCCGTTCCTCACCGGCGAGACCATCTACTTCGACGGCGGCCAGGGCGTCGCCCTCTGATCCGAGAGAATCGCATGACCACCCCGGGAAGGATCGTGCTCCAGCGCCTCGACGAGGCCCTCCCCCTCTCGCCCGAGGAACGGATGCTGGTCGAGAGCGTGCGCGGCGTGTGCCGCGACCAGATCGCGCCCAACGCCGAGCACGCCGACCGGACCGGCGAGTTCCCCTGGGAGAACGTGAAGGCGCTGAACGCGCTCGGCCTGAACGCGATGTTCGTGCCCGAGGCCTACGGCGGCGCGCCGGCCTCTTACACCGCGTACCTCGCCTGCGTGCGCGAGATCAGCAGGGCCTGCGCGTCCACCGGCATCATCTGGGCGACGAACTTCCACGGCATGAAGCCGATCATCGACTTCGGCACGGAGGAGCAGAAGCAGCGGCTCCTGCCGCGCATCGCCGAGGGTGGCCTCGGGGCGCTGTGCATCACCGAGCCGAGCGCCGGCTCCGACGCGACGGGCATGAAGACGCGCTTCCGCCCGGACGGCGATCACGTCGTCGTGAACGGCGGGAAGACCTTCATCACCAACGGCGACGTGGCGGACCGCTACCTCGTGTTCGGGAAGTGGGGCGAGATCACCGACGACAAGAAGGCCATCTCGGTCCTGGTCGTCGAGAAGGGCACGCCCGGGCTCGAGGTGCGCGGCAAGGAGAAGAAGATGGGGCACCGCGCCTCGAGCACGTGCGAGCTCTCCTTCGAGGACTGCCGCGTGCCCCGCGCGAACCTCCTCGGGGAACCGGGGCAGGGGCTCGCCATCCTCCTCGCCTCCCTGAACAAGTCGCGGCCCAGCATCGCCGCCCACGCGCTCGGCATCGCGCGCGCGGCGTTCGAGGACGCGGTCGCCTACATCAACGAGCGCAAGCAGTCCGGCAAGCGCATCCTCGAGTTCCAGGGCATCCAGTTCCTGCTCGCGGACATGGCCACGGACCTCGCCACCGCCGAGGCCTGGCTCTGGCACGTCGCCCGGCTGGTGGACGGCGGGGCCAAGGACTTCGGCGTGGAGGCCTCCATCGCCAAGATGCGCGCCTCCGACGTCGCGATGCGCGTCACCACGGACGCGGTGCAACTCCTGGGTGGCTACGGATACTGCAGCGAGTACCGCGTCGAGCGGCTCATGCGCGACGCGAAGATCACCCAGATCTGGGAAGGCACCAACCAGATCCACCGGCAGCTCGTCGGCCGCAGCTTCCTCGAGAGGTGAGGGACATGTCCGAGATCCGAACCGTGGGCGTCGCCGGGGCGGGGACGATGGGCGCCGGGATCGCCATCGTCGCCGCGCGCGCGGGGTTCCGCACCGTGGTGTTCGACACCCGCGAGGACGCGCTCGCCCGGGCCCGCAAGCAGACCGAGGGGTTCCTCGCCAAGTCCGTCGAGAAGAAGAAGCTCGACCCGACGCGGCGCGACGCCATCCTGGCCCGCCTCTCCGGCACGACGCGGCTCGAGGACCTCGGCGCCTGCGACCTGGTCATCGAGGCGGTGTTCGAGGACCTGCGCGTGAAGCGCGAGCTGTTCGGGAGGCTCGACGCGGTCTGCCCGAAGGAGACGCTCTTCGCGTCGAACACGTCCACGCTCTCCATCACCGAGATCGCGGCGGGCTCGAAGCGCGCGGACCGCTTCGTGGGGATGCACTTCTGCCTCCCGGCCCAGCTCATGAAGCTGGTGGAGATGTCGCCCGGCCTCTCGACGAGCGAGGCTTCCTTCGAGCGCGCCTGGGAGTGCTGCCTGGCCATGGGCCAGAGGCCCGTGCGCACGAAGGACAACCCGGGCTTCATCCTCAACTACTTCCTGGTGCCCTTCAACAACGACGCCATCCGCCTCGTCGAGGCGGGCGCCGCGGAGCCGGCCGAGATCGACCGCGCCATCAAGGCGGCGCTCGGGTACCCGATGGGCCCGCTCGAGCTCCTCGACCTCGTCGGGCTCGACACCCAGCTCCTCCTATGCGACGCGCTCTATGCCATCACCCGCGAGCCCCGCGCCGCCTGCCCGCCGCTCGTGAAGCGGATGATCGCCGCGGGCCACCTCGGCCGGAAGACCGGCCGCGGCTTCTACACCTACGATCGCGACGCGATGTTCGGAGGCTAGCGTGAGCTACTCGATCGTCGACACCGGCGGGAGCCGCTCCTTCCCCGCGCCCCACCCGCTCCTCGCCGGCGCCGCGCCGGACGGCGAGGTCGTGATCCTCGTCGGCCAGGACGCCGGCAGGGCCCTGGCGCGCGTGAAGCGCGAGGGGAAGGCGGCCGTGCTCGTCGAGCTCGGCACCGAGTGCCTGGGGGTCCACACGGGCGAGTCCCGCGGGACGGAGGGCTCGAACGTGCTCGGCTTCGCCCGCTTCCGCCTGGGGGACGCCGAGCCCTCGGATCTCGTCGAGCTGGTCCGCCAGCCGGCGACGCCCGCGGCCGCGGTGGACGCAGCGCGGAAGGTCCTCGAGGGCGCCGGCCTTCGCGTCTCGGTCTGCCTCGACTTCGCGGGGCGAATCGTCGATCGGCTGGTACGCCCGTACTACAACGCCACGCTGCGCCGCCTCGACGAGGGGCTCGCCACGGCCGACGACCTCGACACGACCCTGAAGCTCGGCCTGGGCTATCCCGAAGGGCCCATCGCGCTCCTCGAGCGGACCGGGCTCGCCCACCACTTCGACGTGACGCAGGCGCTCTTCGACGCCTACGGCGAGCAGCCCTACGCGCCGGCGCGCCGGGCGCGCGTGGCGAAGGAGCGCCAGGCACGGGCGGACCGGAAGGAGCGGGGATGAGGCCGCTCGCAGGGATCCGCGTCCTCGACTTCTCCACGCTCCTCCCCGGACCGCTCGCGACGCTGCTCCTCGCCGAGGCGGGCGCGGAGGTGATCAAGATCGAGCGCCCCGGCCGCGGCGACGAGATGCGGACGTACGTCCCGAAGCTCGGAGCCGACGCCGTGAACTTCGCGCTCCTCAACCGCGGGAAGCGCTCCGTCGCGGTCGATCTCAAGGCGCCCGGGGCAGTCGACCGCCTGCGCCCGCTCCTCGAGACCGCGGACGTGGTGGTGGAGCAGTTCCGCCCCGGCGTCATGGACCGGCTCGGCCTCGGGTACGAGGCGCTCTCCGCCATCCAGCCGCGCATCATCTACTGCGCGGTGACCGGCTACGGCCAGACCGGAACGAAGAGCGGCGTCGCGGCGCACGACCTCAACTACTGCGCCGAGAGCGGGCTCCTCTCCATCGCGGCGGGCGCGGACGGCGCGCCCGTGGTGCCGGCGGCGCTCGTCGCGGACATCGGGGGCGGCACGCTCCCGGCCGTGGTGAACATCCTCCTGGCGCTGCGCGAGCGGGACCGCACCGGCAAGGGGATGAAGCTCGACGTCTCCATGGCCGACAACCTCTTCACCTTCCTCTACTGGGCCATCGGCAACGGCCTCGCGGCGGGGCGCTGGCCGCGTCCCGGGCGCGAGCTCGTGAGCGGCGGCTCCCCCCGGTACCAGATCTATCGGACCCGGGACGGCCGCTTCCTCGCCGCGGCGCCGCTCGAGGACCCCTTCTGGAAGACCTTCTGCGACGCCGTCGAGCTCGCCCCGGAGTGGCGGGACGACGCGCGCGATCCGGAGGGGACGCGCCGCGCGGTGGCGGAGCGGATCGGGAGCGCGACCGCCGACGCCTGGCGCGCGCGGCTCGCCGGGAAGGACGTCTGCTGCTGCATCGTGGCCACCGTCGAGGAGGCCCTCGCGGATCCGCACTTCCGCGCGCGCGGCCTCTTCGGGCGGAAGCTCGCCGCGGGCGGGCGCGAGATCCCGGCGCTGCCGGTACCGCTCGTCCCCGAGTTCCGCGCCGGCGCGGGGACCGCCGGGTATCCCGCGCTGGGGGAGGCGAACGACCTCCTCGCGCCCGGGCGGTAGCGGGGAAGCCATGCGCGCCGTCGTCGTCCGCGAGTACGGGCCGCCCGGGTCGCACCGCATCGAGGAGCTGCCGTCCCGCCCGCCCGGCGCCGGCGAGGTCCGCATCGCGGTCCGCGCCGTGGGCGTGAACTTCCCGGACGGGCTCGTCGCCCGCAACCAGTACCAGGTCCGGCCGCCCCGCCCGTTCAGCCCTGGGAAGGAGGCGGCCGGGGTGGTCGAGGCGGTCGGCCCCGGGGTGAGGGAGCTCCGCCCGGGCGACCGCGTCCTCGCGCTCGTCGAGTACGGCGCGTACGCGGAGGAGCTGGTCGCGCCGGCGGCGCTGTGCCATCGCATGCCCGACGGCGTCTCCTTCGTCGAGGCCGCCTCCCTGGGCCTCGCCTTCCAGACCGCGCACTTCGCGCTCCTCGAGCGCGGCGGCTACCGCCCCGGCGAGGTGGTCCTCGTCACCGGCGCCTCCGGCGCCGTCGGCCAGGCGTCGGTCCAGCTCGCGAAGACGGCGGGGGCGGTGGTGCTCGCCGGCGTCCGGAACCGCGCGCACGCAGTGCTGGCCCGGGCCAACGGCGCCGACCACGTGGTGGACCTCGGCGCCCCGGATCTGCGCGAGGCGCTGAAGAACGAGGTGCGGCCGCTCACCGGCGGCCGCGGGGCCGACGTGATCCTCGACCAGGTCGGAGGGGACGTCTTCGACGCCTGCCTGCGCGCGCTCGCCTGGCGCGGCCGCCTCGTGGTGGTAGGCTTCGCCGCCGGACGCATCCCCGAGGCGAAGGCGAACTACCTGCTCGTGAAGAACGTCGCGGTCCTGGGCTGCCAGTGGAGCGACTACCGCGACCGCGATCCATCCTGGGTGGCGCGCGTCCAGCAGGAGCTCTTCGGCCTGGCCCTGGAGCGGAAGCTCACCATGCGCGTCGTCGAGGAGCACCCCTTCGACGCGTTCGCGACCGCGCTCGACCGCGTCGAGCGCGGGCTCGTGCACGGGAAGGCCGTCCTGACGATGGGGAGGACCCGATGAGCGCGGAGCGCATCCCGGCGACGACGGTGGTGGCGGTCGTCGGCGCGGGGACGATGGGGAGCGGGATCGCCCAGGTGGCGGCGCAGGCGGGACACCCGGTGCTCCTCCACGACGCCGCCGAGGGCGCGATCGCGCGCGGGCTCGCGGGGATCCGCCAGGGCCTCGACCGGCTGGTCGAGAAGGGACGCCTCCCCGCGGCGGAGCGCGACGCGATCGTCGCGCGCATCCGCCCCTGCCCGAGGCTCGCCGACGCGGCGGGCGCCGGCCTCGTCGTCGAGGCCATCGTGGAGGACCTCGAGACGAAGGCGGCGCTGCTCCGCGCCCTCGAGCCCGTCCTCTCGCCGGAGGCGGTCTTCGCGACGAACACGTCTTCGCTCTCGATCACCGCGCTCGCCGCGCGCTCCGCGAGGCCGGGGCGCGTGGTGGGGATGCACTTCTTCAACCCGGCGCCGCTCATGGCCCTGGTGGAGGTCGTCTCGGGCCTGGCGACCGATCCCGCCGTGGCGGCAGCGATCTTCGCCACGGCGGAGGCCTGGGGGAAGAGCCCGGTCCACGCGCGCTCGACGCCCGGCTTCATCGTGAACCGCGTGGCGCGCCCTTTCTACGGCGAGGCGCTGCGGCTCCTCGGCGAGGGGGCGGCCGACGCGGCGACGCTCGACGCGGTGATGCGCGAGGCGGGCGGGTTCCGCATGGGCCCGTTCGAGCTCATGGACCTCATTGGCCTCGACGTGAACTACGCCGTGACCTGCTCGGTGTTCGACGCGTTCCACGGCGATCCGCGCTACCGCCCGTCGATCGTCCAGAAGGAGCTCGTGGAGGCGGGGCGGCTCGGCCGCAAGACCGGACACGGCTTCCATCGGCACGGCGAGGGAGTCCCGCCCCCCGCTCCGGCCGAGGCCGCCGCCGCCCCGCCTCCCGTGCGGATCGTCGTCGAGGGCGACCTCGGCCCCGCCTCCGCGCTCGCCGATCTCGCCGCCGAGAAGGGCGTCGCCGTCGAGCGCACGGACGGGCCGGGGTGGATCCGCGCGGGGAGCGCCGTCCTTGCCCTCACCGACGGGCGGCTCGCGACCGAGCGCGCGTCGCCGCCGGCCGGAACGGATCTGGTCCTCTTCGACCTCGCCCTCGACTGGCGCAAGGCCACCCGGGTCGCCGTCGCGGCGGGCGCGCGGACCTCCCCCGGCGCGCTGCGCGAGGCCGTCGGGCTCTTCCAGGCGCTCGGGAAGAAGGTCTCGATCCTGAAGGACGTCCCGGGGCTCGCGGTGATGCGGACCGTGGTCATGCTCGCGAACGAGGGGGCCGAGGCGATCGAGCAGCAGGTCTGCTCCGCGACGGCCGTCGATCGCGCGATGCTCAGGGGAGTCGGCTATCCGGTGGGGCCGCTCGCCTGGGCGGACGCCCTCGGCGCGCGCCGCGTGCTCGCGACCCTCGACCACCTCGCCGCCGCATACGGCGACGATCGTTACCGGGCGTCCGTGCTCGTCCGCCGGGTCGCCGCGGCCGCGGGCCGCTTCAGCGAAGGCTAGCTGTTCTCCCCGAAGACAGCGGCTCCCGCCGCCTGTTTCCGGAGGAGACATCGCCCACCGGCGGCCGGCGGGGTAGGCGCCGCGCGCGGCCGGGTCCCACCGCCCGCGCGGCCCCGTTTCCCGGCCCGCGGGCGTGGTTCCGCGGGGTTCCGGCGGCGGGCGCCGGATGTGCGCGCAACTGGTGCGCGTCTTGCTGTCACGTATCCCGAACGGTTTCAGGACCAGAAGACACCCTCTCCCGGAGAAGAACCCCGATGACATCCCCCCACGTGAGAACGGGTCGCAGCCTCGCCGCCGTCCTGGCGCTGGCGCTCGGACTCGCCGCGCTCCCCGCTTCCGCCCAGCAGGGCGGCGCCGCGGGGCAGAAGCCGGTCAAGCTCGGCATCATCCTCTTCCTCACCGGCGCGGCCGCCGAGCCGTTCGGCATCCCGTCCAAGAACGCGGCGGACCTGTTCATCCAGGCGATGAACGCCGGTACGCTGCCGAAGCCGTACGACAAGCCCGGGTTCGGCAGCGCGAAGATCGAGGTCCGGTACGTGGACGAGGCCGGCCCCACCCAGAACGTCGTCACCGAGTTCCGCAACCTCGTGCAGCGCGACGGCGTGGAGGTCGCCTTCGGCGTCATCTCCTCCGGCAACTGCTACGCGGTGGCGCCGATCGCGGAGGAGCTCAAGACGCTCACCGTCTTCCACGACTGCGGTACGCCGCGCCTCTTCGAGGAGCGCGACTTCAAGTGGGTCTTCCGGCCCTCGCCCACGGGGACGATGGACAGCGTGGCGGCGGCGCGCTACCTGCTCCGCAAGAACCCGAAGCTCGCGTCCTACGCCGGCATCAACCAGAACTACGCCTTCGGCCAGGACTCCTGGAACGACTTCGTGCTCGCCATGAAGGCCCTCGCCCCGAACGCGACGGCGGCGAAGGACCTCTTCCCCAAGCTCTTCGCCGGCGAGTACGGCGCGGAGATCAGCACCCTCCTCACCACCAACGCCCCCGTATTCCACACGAGCTTCTGGGACGGCGACTTCGAGAGCTTCGTGACCCAGGCGAACGCCCGCGGCCTGCCGCGCAGGATGACCATGCTCGCCGCCCTGGGAGAGGCGCAGATGTTCCGGCTCGGGAACCGGCTGCCCGACGGCTCCATCCTCGGCGCGCGCGGCCCCCACGGCCTGTTCGCGCGGGACACAGAGCTGAACCGCTGGTTCCAGACCAACTACACGAAGAAGTTCGGCACGCCCCCCACCTACCCCGCCTACCACGCCGCGCAGGGACTCCTCGGCCTCAAGGCCGCGTACGACAAGGCCGCCGCCGCCAAGAAGGGCGCCCGGCCCAACACCGAGGAGGTCGCCGCGGCCTTCACCAACCTCGAGTTCGACGGCCCGAGCTCGAAGATCAGGATGGCGCTCGGCAAGGGCCACCAGGCGATCTCCGAGACCGCCTACGGCGTCTACAAGTTCAACGCCGCGACCGGCAAGGGCGAGATCGTGGACGTGGTCCGCTATCCCGCCGAGTGCGTGAACCCGCCGGCGAACATGAAGGCCGAGGAGTGGCTCAAGGCCGGCATGCCCGGCGCGAAGTGCGACTAGCACCCCTCGCCGCCCGCCCCACCGGCCTCGCGCCGGGCGGGGGCGGGACGGCGGCGGCGGCCGACCCCGAGGACCCTGATGCTCGAGACGCTCGCGATCCTGACGGACGGCCTCACCTACGCCGCCTACCTGTTCATCGTCTCCGTCGGCCTGAGCCTCATCTTCGGCGTCATGAAGGTGCTGAACATCGCCCACGGCGCGTTCTACGCGTTCGGCGCGTACGGCGCCGCGACGGCGGTGGGCATGTACTTCGACAAGGGCTGGCCGGCCGCGGGCGGGTTCCTCCTCATGGCCATGGTGGCGATGGTCGTCGGGGCCATCGTCGGCGCCGTGCTCGAGCGCGGTCTGCTTCGCTTCATGTACCGCAAGGACGAGGTCATCCTCGCCCTCGTCACCTACGCCTCCTTCCTGGTCCTGGAGGACGTCATCGTCTTCATCTGGGGCCCCGGGACCATGTCCGCCTACCAGCCGCTCGAGGTCGCCGGGAACTTCATGGTGGGCGGGCTCCTCCTCTCCGGCTACGACGCGGGGCTCGTGGGCGTCGCCTTCGTGCTCGCCGTGGCGACCTACCTCGGCCTGCGCCGCACGCGCGCAGGGCGGCTCCTCACCACCGTCATCTTCGACCGGGAGATCGCCGCGGCCTTCGGCATCAACGTGACGCTGGTCTTCGCGGTGACCTTCGCCATCGGCGGCGCGCTCGGGGCGCTCGCCGGCGCGGTGATGGCGCCCAAGATCGCAGTCACGCTGGGCATCGGGGTCGAGGTCATCGTGCTCGCCTTCGCGGTGGTGGCCATCGGCGGCATGGGGTCGATGGAGGGTGCCGTGGTGGGAGCGCTCATCGTCGGGCTCGCCCGCGCCTTCGCGGTGCACGTCGTCCCCCAGGTCGAGCTGTTCGTCATCTACGCGGTGATGGCGCTCGTCCTCGCGTTCCGCCCGCGCGGGCTCTTCGCCCGCGCCCTGCCCAGGAAGATCTGAGGAGGCCACCTTGCCGAGCGACCGCATGCGGCCGCGGACCCCCGCGCTCCTCCTCGTCCTCGCCGCCGGGGCGGGGCCGCTCTTGCCGGCCTGGCTCGTCTCCATCGCAACGGTGGCGCTGGCGAATGGCCTGGTGGTGCTGGGCCTGGTGGTGTTGTGGCGGGCGGGGCTCGTCCCCTTCGGTCAGGCGCTGTTCTACGCCAGCGGCGCCTACGCCGTCGCGCTCCTCAGCCGGCGCTTCGGGTCGACCGACGCGTTCCTGTCCGTGGCGGTGGGCGCGGTGGCCGGCGGCGCGTGCGCCTTCCTGGTGGGCGCCCTCCTCGCGCGCTACCGCGAGATCTTCTTCGCCATGCTCAGCCTGGCGCTCTCCATGATCCTCTACGGCGTCCTGGTGAAGACCCAGTCCCTCGGCTCGACGGACGGCTTCAACGTGGCCGGCGCGACCTTCTTCGGCCGGGAGCCGACGCTGGTCTCGCGACCGCTCGCCTTGTACTGGCTCGCCGCGGCGGTCGCGGCGGC
>Ga0153916_10003317_pt1 | contig 11975 bp, 6 predicted proteins | sample Opewatmetagenome_FD_109642 | JGI IMG/M metagenome (GOLD analysis project Ga0153916, IMG submission 109642) | Freshwater wetland microbial communities from Ohio, USA - Open water 3 Core 3 Depth 4 metaG | ecosystem: Environmental > Aquatic > Freshwater > Wetlands | place: USA: Ohio, Lake Erie, Old...
ATGGATGTCGTCTTCAGCGACAATTACATTAACCTTCCTGCAGGTCGGACTACCCTCGTTTCCTGTTCACTGCCTCCAGGTTGGACGTTAAACCGGGCGAAAAAAGAATTTCGCCTTCGCTCTATCTACGATTCTTATTCATAGTGATGATGTCAGTGCACAGTGAATTGTTTAACTATTACGAGCTACATCCATTAACCGATTTCAACTCACATCCAGCGTAATAAACAAAACGAGTCCCTATTGTAGGGACCCGTTTTGTTTTATTTGGGATATCAGTTACCGTTTTATAAGCGGTAAATATGTAAATGTGCCTGTTCGCACAGAAATCGTGCTGGCTACATTCGTGCCGATCACCCGCCCATCGACATGGCGAAAACGTAGGTAAACCAGTTCATCGCGATCTGAAGTCCAGATCAAATAGGTATTATTTCCAAATTTTATTGGAGCTGCCTCTGCCAGGAGGCTGGTTCCATCTTGTGCAAATAGACTAATCACCGTCGCGGTTGGCGGGCTATTTGCGACGCTATGTATCAGATAGTGTTCCCCACGAACTACCATCAGCTTCGCCCAATCTTCATCATTTTGAAAACCAGGCACGAGTGGATTGCAATAATTATGAAATTGACTCGCGCCATTCGCGTATATCAAGCTGGCATTGGCAGGCGAATTATCATTCCCAGAAGTATCGTAGCTATCTGGAGCATAGCAAATAACTTCTGCATCTGGGATAATGGTCGACGTTTCTGCGTCAGTAGGATAATTTTCACTGTTGCCTGAATGATCTACCCCATGCATTCGATATGCATAGCTATTGCCTGGACTACCTATGATCCAGTATTGATTATTCGATCCATCAATGTGGGGGGATGTCGTCCAGGTTCCGTTATTCATTTTCTCTTGGATCTCTGCATAATCGATACCCGATAGATTATCTGAACCTGTCCATTGTAGTAAAAAGGCGTTGCTGGGTTGCGTTGCCGCCAACGGATTCAGTGAGGTTACCGGGGCTGTCTTATCGATAGTTAAATTCCAGGCTCCCACACCTGTCCAATTTCCCGCCATGTCATAGACCTGGATGAAAAATGCGGCACCACTTCCCTCTGGCTCCCCAGCCGGACTGAACAATAGGTTCCACCCATCAGCTCCATTCCAGTCGGTTCCCAGTTTTTCCCACACTCCTGAGATCCAATTCGGTGAGTGCCAGTAAAACTCGATCCGGTTTACCCCATTAATTACATCATTGACATTGGCGGTGACTGTCATGTCTGTATCGGGCAGGTAGCTATTGGATGGTGGCCAGCTGATCGTCGCCTCTGGTCGTGTATGATCCTCGTACAATCGGATGGTATAAAAATAACTTTCCCCACCGACCAGTGGATGTTTCCAGGCCTTCAGCTTCAGATAATAAGTACCATCTTTCGACAAGGTATAGCCTATCAACGGATCACGCCGTTGACCGTAGATCTCATCATCGTTCTCCGCCAGGACAGTTTGACCGTCTGTATCATTTAGATAAAGATACGAGTCCAATGGAGAGCCGTTAATCATCGCATCGATATCCGCGACAATGTGGTCCCCTGCTTTTCCAGAAAATCGATAGAAGTCATAATCACCGTTCGGGCAAATTTCTCCAGGTATCGTGATCGATGGATCATAGATCAGTAAAGATGCTTCTTCTGGCGTCTCATCCTGACGATTCTCCCCACAAGTGGAGGGAGGGGTCGCAGTGATGCTGAAATCATCGATCCCCCAGCCAGGGTAATTATTTGCCTCCGTATCGAAGGTTGTAAATTGGAACCTGATCCGGATAATGTGACCTGCATACCCAGATAAGTTGATCGCCTTGCTGCGCATCCAGCTGGTTGTCTCAGGAATTTGTGGGTCATCATAGGCTTGCATCAGATTTATAAAGGGTCCACCATCCACAGAGATCTCTACCCAGCGCTGGTCCCAGGTTTTTCCCTGAGTTTCTGTCTGATTGCGATAATAAAAGCGCAGATAGTATCCAATATCGGTGATTGAAATCGGAGGGGATGTCAAGCTGCCCGAATTCGGGTGACCGTCATTATATTCACCAAGGCTATTCTGATACCACCAGCTTCGTGTGCCACTATATGCCATGTTGACATTATCCAGATAACTCCAATAACCGCTGGAGCTTCGCACCCATTTGGATTGTGTGGTTTCCATCGTATCGCTGTATGGAACTGTTTCTGGTAACGGAATCACAATCGGAGATTCAATAGAAAACGTCGATGCCTGGCTCCACGCACTGACTCCCGCAGCATTCCTCGCCTGAACTCGCCAGCTGTATGCGCCTAATGGTAATGAATCCTTATAGCGGATAGGTTCAGCTTGCCATGTAATGTTTCTGAATAGCTGTGTATTCAAATAAATCTCAGCCTGGTACTCTGTTGCTCCTCCCCCGTTCATCCATGAGAATGGGATTACATCCCCTTCACGAAAGACTGAGGATACTTCGGGATTAATCAGGATTGGAGCATTTGGAACAGCATTTTTTAAAGACACTTTCATCGACGAGAGAGTATTCGCTGGTACCCACTGGTATTGCATGTAACCCATATCCTGAGCTACTGCCTGAGAGTGCCCGGCGTAGTTATCTGATGAATATAACGTGGCAATGGTATTTTCTCCGATCAGGATTGACTCAGCATCATCATTCCCTAAGGGATTTAGCGAGCTTCCTGTTGGAAAATTTCCCACCCCATACTTCACACATCCTCCATGAAAATACGCATCTTCGAACAGCGTAACCTGGCCTGGGCCAGGTACACATGCCGGTGGAGGGGTTGGGCAGGTGTAATTTTGGGTGAAATGGCGTAAGCCCACCTGTGGTGCTGGGTTCCCTGCCACATCGAACAATAACATTTCCACGCTGACAGGCCCATTCGGTACCAGCATATTTGTATTACACAGATCCCAGGTAAGGGTAATACTCGGGTTGAATTGTGGACCCAGATTGTGCCAGGCCCCATTAAAATATGCCTTCAGCTGGCCATAATCCAAACCCGTTTGGCTATCCGAACCCCAACCACTAAGTGTGATCTTATCGGTCGTTACGATCTCACCATTAGTAACTCCACTTAACTCACCAATGGGTGGCGTCGAATCACCCATATAATAATTTCCCGACACGTAAGTTGACCTGAACACATCGCAAATATCTGTAGAACGGCAATATGGTGGATCCCAGGGGTTTACGCGTGGTCTGCCTCCATTGATATCGACATCATCAAAGGTCATGTCCAATGCGGTATTCCAGTACGGATTCGCAGAAGGCCAGTTCGGCTGATGTTCAATCTGGAAATGCAAGTGCGAACCTGTGCTGTTTCCTGTATTATCTGCCAGTGCGATGAACTGACCCCTTCCAACGGGCACACCTACTGATTTCAACGATTGGGGAATACTGCCCTGTGAAAGATGCATGTACAGCTGGAATAAGGATGGATCATCGATGTTACGCAGTACAATAAAATTGACTTTACTATGATCACAATCAACGACTGAGTCATCCCAACCCCATACCGTCCCCGCCCGAGCTGCATTAATACTAAAATTCGCACCAGCGATCCCTGAGGTTAATCCTGCCTCAGTTATACTTGAGGTCAATCCTCCACCAGACGGGCCTGAGGTTAATCCTGTCCCAGTCGGACAAACCGTGTTCCCCGGAAAATAAAAATCAAATGCATAATGCGCAGTCGTAAAGTCTGCGTCATGACCAACGCTTCTGGATACATTTCCCGTCAGTCCACCATGCCAGGGAAGGTAATAACCACTTTGAGTGGGAAACGATTCTATAGTACCTTGATTCATTGCTATCCACATATCTTTTTCGTCTGGAGATAGTAAATCGTCTGGAATCAAGGATATTGCATCTCGCCAGCCAGCATCTAATGGTAAGTAAACCTGCCATTGATTATCGAGAAGTTGAGCAACACTAAGTGCAGGTTCAGTGGGTAGCACAGCCTCCACTTGCGGGTCATAATAGACTACCCAGGCAGTCGCCCACATTTGATCCTGCGATAGTTGGATATCAGTGACCTGTAAATTGGTCACCATATTCCCCTGGATATAGTTGTTATTCGAAGCAATGGCCTCAAAAACGGCTTGTTTGATTTGATCTTCGACACCCTGCACCGCTACTGTGGTTGGCTGAGTTTCAGCAATCACAGCTGATGATGAAGCTGTGGGGATCGAGAATATGAATAAGCAGATAAAAACGATGACACACACCAGAATCACGTTTTTCCGCTTCATTACACATCCTCCTCGTTATGCAATATCCGCATTTTATCTAAATCTTATCTACAGGAATAACAACAAGGAATATCATACTCCATTAAAATAGTGCAGGAAACCATTCACTGATGATTTATAAATTTTACGTTATTGCAAGTTTTCTGCCAACTCCGTAATGAATTTTATGGACACACTCTGATTATTCTCTGAAAATAGTTGAGACCTAAAGGTTTTGTCCAAAAAGTCAGAACACGTATATGTCCAGGAGATTTATAAATAGTTACCCGTTCTTGATCTTGACAAAGGGGCACATCGGTCTGTAGGATCTTATCCGCTGACGCTGTGTAACATGACCAGATTGGTTGGGCTGATCGTTGCTACGGGGAAACCACATGTCAATGCTACTTGCTGACCAGATTTCACTACACCTGAATCTTTCATGGCTGCATCTACATCCAAAAGCATTTCTTCCAGAGTGGCGGAGTGGGGTACGAGATATGGAGCCACACCCCAATACATTTCAAGGCGATTATAGGTGCGGGCATCTGGAGTGAATGCTAATATGGGCACTCCCGGTCGTGTTTTTGATACGAATAATGCGGTCCTGCCACTCATCGTGAATACAGCAATTGCAGCCACATTTCTATCGTGAGCCAGCTCCCTCACTGCCAAAGACATATAGACCGTATTATCACCCTGTGTTTCCGCCACACTGGGTCCATGCCAATGACCCCATTCCTCGACGTGCGCTTCAGCTTGGCAGATAATCTTCGCCATCATATCCACAGCCTCAATTGGATATTCACCCACCGCAGTCTCACCTGACAACATGACTGCATCCGTGCCATCAAATATGGCATTGGCAACATCAGATGCTTCAGCTCGAGTTGGGCGTGGATTATGGATCATCGACTCTAGCATTTGAGTGGCTGTGATGACCACTTTTGCGTGCCGGTTGGCGCACTCGATAATTCGCTTTTGGGCAATCGGTACTTTTTCAGGGACCATTTCTACCCCCAGATCACCTCGCGCAACCATCACACCATCCGTGGCATCCATGATTTGTTCGAGGCGCTCTAGCGCCTCTGGACGTTCCAGTTTGGCAATGATAAGAGTGTGTTTTTGTTCTGGTGCAATTGCCAGGATTTTCTCTCGTAAGATTTGAATATCTTGTTCAGAACGTACAAATGATAAGGCAATCGCATCTACTCCAAGGTTTATACCAAATTCTAGGTCTAGGATATCCTTATCAGTCAACGCGGAGATATCTAGATGAGCCTCTGGTAGGTTTATTCCTTTATGAGACTTTAACGCCCCCCCAACGATCACGTGGGCTTGCACTTGATTACGATCGACTCTATCGACCCGTAATTCCAAATTCCCATCATCCAACAATATCCGCCCGCCTGGATGGACGCTTTGTGGCAATTGAGCAAAATCCACCGGGATTTCACCACCCCCGATCGGATTGGGATTTGTCGTTAATGTGATGGATTGTCCCGTTTCAAGAGTTATCTCATCGTTCGGCAATTTGCCTATGCGAATTTTTGGTCCTTGTAGATCCAATAGGATGCAGATTGGTTTTCTTAGCTTTCCGGAGATTTGCCGTAGTCGGTTGAAGACGATCGTATGCTCTTCGTGGCTTCCATGTGAAAGGTTAAGTCTTGCTACATTCATCCCATGTTTTAGCAAACGACTGATCGTCTTCTCATCCTGACTTGCAGGTCCAATTGTGGCGACAATTTTCGTTCGACGATCCATGCTGCATTCTCCAGTTCAATTATACCTTCCCAATACTAGTGATATATACAACAACCAGCAAGTTGGTGATCTTGCTGGTTGAATATTGCTGTTAGCTAAATTGTCCGCGATCTTACATGTAACGGAGTTCGACAGCTTCTCGCTTCATATCAGCCCGAAAATCTGGATGGGCGACATTGATCAGTGCTTCTGCCCGCCTGCGGATGCTTTTTCCATACAGGTCAGCGACACCGTATTCGGTGACGATATATCGCACGTGGTTTCGGCTGGTCACTACACCTGCCCCGCGCTTGAGCATGGTCACGATACGAGAAATTACCGTACCATCGCGCATCGTCGTGGTGCTCGGTAAGGCAATAATCGGAACACCACCTTTCGAGCGGGAGGCTCCATAGATGAAATCTAGCTGACCGCCAACCCCACTGTATAGCTTTGGACCTATACTGTCCGCGCATACTTGTCCTGTCAGGTCGACCTCGATCGCTGAGTTAATGGCTACCATGCGGTCATTTTGTGCAATCACATAGGGATCGTTGATATATTCGGTTGGATGTAGTTCGATCAATGGGTTGTCATCCACCCAATTGTAAAGCCGTCGCGACCCAATAATAAATCCTGCCACGATCTTTCCGGTGTGCAGAGTTTTACGTGCATTGGTCATTACGCCTGCGTCTACCAGGTCTATCACACCATCAGAAAATAGCTCGCTATGCACGCCAAGATCTTTCTTGTTATAAAGAAATTTCAAAACCGCATCCGGGATCGCACCTATGCCCATCTGCATGGTGGCACCATCCGGGATCAATTCGGCAATGTGACCCGCAATCATTTCGGTAATCTCATCTGCGCCTTCCCCTCCCATAGACATCTCTGCCAGCTGGTAGTTGACAGGGACGATGTAGTTTAGTCTACTCAAGTGGATGAATGAATCACCCAAGGTTCGCGGCATTTGTTGGTTTACTTCTGCAATGATAATTTGAGCAGACTCGGCAGCCGATTTGGTTAATCCATTTTCGATTCCAAAACTCAAGAAACCATGCTCATCTGGAGGTGATAAATGCACCAGAGCTACATCCACCGGCAAGTGCTTGTTCTTGAATAACAGTGGGAACTCGGAGAGTAATACCGGCGTAAAATCTGCCCGCCCTTCCTGTACAGCTTTGCGGATATTAGCACTGATAAACATGGTGTTAACCCGCATATGGCCTTCCATCTCCGGGCTGACATAATCTGCGGGTCCAACACTCAGCGCCTGACATATCTCCACATCCTTCAACATAGGTGCGTGCTTGACCAGAGCCGCCAAAACCGTCTGGGGTGTCGAACAGTTTCCGGTTAAAAATACCCGCTGCCCCGATTGGATCTTCTTGACGGCTTCTTCGGCAGTAACGACGCGCGATTGGTACAGCTTATTAAGATCCATTTTTCTACTCCTCTTCTTCGATGCTGGCTCTCATCGGAGGCAAGCGCCGGAGTTCCCCCTTATAGATAATCGCACCAGATTCAATTGCAGGATTTTCTTCAACTGCGAATTCGATACCCTTTTCTGCAATCTCTTTGATAAATGGAAAAGCCGCATTTAAAAAAGCATAGGTTGATGTCCGCGCCACCGCACTTCCCATATTGGGCACGCAATAATGTGTAATTCCTTCTTCAACAAATGTTGGATGTTCATGCGTGGTCGGGCGCGATGTTTCCACACAGCCTCCCTCGTCGATGCTGACGTCCATGATCAAGGATCGAGGCCTCATACCCCGGATCATCTCACGTGTTATGATAATCGGTGGACGCTCCCCAGGGATAAGGATGCATGCGGCAATAATATCCGCATAAGATGTTGCCCTCGCCAGATTGTGCGGGTTGGATACCATGGTCGCCACACCTGGAAACGTTTCATGAATGGTTTGTAGTGCATCCAGGTTTATATCCAGGATGGTCACGTGAGCCCCAACCCCGAGGAAAGAGCGTGTGGCTGCTGTTCCCGTCACGCCCGCACCCACGATGACTGCTTCTGCGGGGGGTACTCCTCCCATTCCACCTAATAAAATCCCTTTACCTCCCGCATCATTCTGCAACAAGTGAGCTCCGATTTGCGCCACCAAACGACCCCCGATCTGGCTGAGTGGTTTCCGTACGGGTTGCGACCCATCTACCAATTGGATCTGCTCATAAGAGATGGTGGTGATTTTCTTCTCTTGCATGAGATCGATCTTATCCTGCCGAGAAGAAAATAAATGTAATAAGCCCATGATGGTGATTTCTGGACGTAGCCATTCCAGCTCTTCGTAAGTGGGTCGGGCGACCTTACACAATAAATCTGCACGTCCAAATACCTCGTGTGGGGTATATACAATTCGAGCACCCGCCCGCTCATATTCCTGGTCGCTGAACCCTGCACCCACGCCTGCGTTGTGTTCCACATAGCAAGTGTGTCCATCTTTGGTTAACATCTGCACTGCCCCAGGGGTTAAGCCAACCCGGAACTCGAATGTCCGCCTTTCTTTTGGAACGCATATATTCATAACCTTCACTCCTTTTTTACTTGATGTATCTGCCGATCACCCATTGTGATTAATCATGGGGAGGTAATCTTATTTCATATTGAGGACTTTACGAATGCGTGGAATCGCCCAATCCAGAGTTGCCTGGTCTATGATCAATGGGGGTGCAAAACGGATCACGTTCTCATGGGTTTCTTTAGCTAAAATTCCTTCATGTACTAAAGCTTCGCAAAACCTTCGTGCGCCTCCAGCTTTTGGGTACAATTCAACCCCGATCAACAACCCTTTCCCACGCACTTCTTTGACGTGTGGACTTGAAATCTCGGCAAGCTGTTCGTAAAAATATTCCCCCATTTTTGCCGAGTTCGCCACCATATTTTCCTCTACCAGGACGCGCATTGCCTCTCGTGCAACCGCCATCCCTAGAGGATTACCTCCAAATGTTGAACCATGCTCACCAGGATGAAATAATCCCAATAAATTCGCATCTGCTGCTACTGCCGAGACCGGGTAGAAACCGCCAGAGAGTGCTTTTCCGATAATTATCATATCCGGTCGAACGGATTCATGGTCGCAAGCAAACATCTTGCCAGTCCGACCGAGACCCGTCTGGATCTCATCCGCGATGAATAGTACATTACTTTTTGTGCAAAGATTTCGGACCTTTCGTAGATATCCATCCGGTGGAATATTCACGCCAGATTCGCCTTGGATGGGCTCTAACAATACAGCCGCAGTGTGCGGATTGATCGCTTCAGCGATGGCTTCTGCATCCCCGAATGGGACGACCACAAAGCCAGGTGTGAACGGACCAAAATCGTCGCGATACAGGGGTTCAGTCGAAAATGAGATGATAGAAATAGTTCTCCCGTGAAAATTATTTTCGCATACGATGATTTCTGCATGATGACGGGGCACACCCTTCACTTGATAAGCCCATTTACGCGCCAGCTTGACCGCCGTCTCGACCGCTTCTGCTCCAGAATTCATGGGTAATGCCATCTCATAACCCGTCAGCGCAGATAATTCCTTATAGAATAATGGTAATTGGTCATTTCTGAAGGCGCGTGAAGTCAATGTCAGTCGTTGCGCTTGTTCAAGCATTACTCTGAGTATCTTGGGATGGACGTGTCCCTGGTTGAGTGCAGAGTATGAACTTAGGCAATCTAAATAGCGTTTGCCTTCGATATCATAGACCCATACCCCCTCTCCCCGTGTGATAATTACGTCTAGAGGATGGTAATTGTGAGCCCCATATTGTTCCTCTAATTCAATGTACTCCTGAGTATTCATATCACCTCACGCCGCGCCTAATAGACGCGCTAGGATAGCTTTTTGTGCATGCAGTCGGTTGTGAGCTTGTGTGAAGAGCACTGAATGGGGTCCATCCGCGACCTCATCGGTGATTTCCTGGCCGCGATGGGCTGGTAAACAATGCATCACAATAACTTCCGGATCAGCTTTTGCTACCAGCGCTGCATTAACCTGGTATGGTGGAAAAACCTGTTCTCGAATCTTGGTTTCTTCCTCCTGACCCATACTGGTCCATGTATCTGTATAGATGACGTGGGCACCTCTCACCGCTTTGTGTGGGTCGTGCAGCAAATGGATCTTGCTCCCGCTCTCTTTTGCAAGCCTTTTCCCAACCTCCACCGCCATTGGCTTGATTTCATACCCCTCCGGGCTGGCTATCGAGAAATTGGCACCTAACAGTGCACTGATGTGCATCAATGATACCGCTACATTATTACCATCACCGACGTAACTGATATTTAAGCCTTTTAATTTCCCAAATTTTTCTTGGATAGTTAGGGCATCCGCCATTCCCTGGCAGGGATGGTTGTAATCACTCAAGCCATTGATCACTGGGATGGATGACCATTTCGCTAGTTCCAATACATGCGCATGCTCGAAAACTCGTGCCATGAGCACATCCACATATCCTGATAGCACTCGCGCGATATCGGCAATCGATTCACGCTTGCCTAATCCAATCTCAGCCGGTGAAAGATACAGAGCATCGCCTCCTAAATGCCGCATAGCCATATCGAAGGATACACGCGTTCTCAGGCTCGGTTTTTGGAAGATCATCGCCAAGATTTTCCCCTTAAGCAGTGGAGGATTCCCTTTATTTATGTAATCTTTCTTTAGCTTTTCTGCTAAATCTAACATGCTTTGGATTTCCCGCGCAGAGAAATCTGAGATCGCGATAAATTCTTTCATGGACTCTCCTCCTACCTGAACCGATGGGTTTTGAGCAGTATATCACAACCATAATCCCTGCCACATTGCCATAGTTCAGAGGAATGGTCGATTAATGTCATGTTTTTATCGCTTTACGCGTGTAACACTCCAATCAGACCCTCACCGGTTTGTTTTTCCACATGTAAACAAAACCCCAGGGCAAGCCCTGGGGTTTGATGGTACTTTGGGTCGGGAGCAGCTTTTAGTGCGATGTTAGCGGGAAATAATAGTGATACCCAACCATGACAGTCACGGGTATACTAACCGCCTTATGGCTGAATGAATCAATCACTTCAACGTAAGCCTGATAAAACCCAAACTTTTGATATTGATGGGATACCGCCGGCGAGGAGGTTGCCACGATATTACTACCATCTCCGAAGTCCCATCGGTAGTATAGCGCTTCTCCACCTTTAGAGGAGGTCATCGATGCGGTAAAGTCCACATAGCCAAATGGAGCGGCAGTGAAGTAGGAGGGATCGCCAAACTCTACTGTGACGATGTCGTCTTGCCAGTCGAACAGAGCCTGCATTAAGTCTTCACGGGTGTTGAAACCTGTGTCGTTATTGACTCCTTCCAGGCCGAAGTTCAGCTCAGCTACACGCCAGGCCACTGGCTCCTGTGGAACCATGATGGGATTCTTCACTCTTTCGATCGTGGGCTCGTAGGAGCTTCGGGTGCCCACATAGCCATTTTCAACCGTACCTGGAACCGTACTAACCACCTCGAAGAGCGGACCGGTATCCAGATCGATATAGTTAGCCCACTGGACTTCGTCTACCGCATACTGGTTCCCAGCTCCATCCCCTTCCGTGCTCAGGTCGAGGATCATGTCTTTCAAGAATGGGTTAGCTTCTTCTACCCCAACGACACTGGGCTGAGGCGGCATGGCGGGGAACACCCCATCTAGCAAAGGTGTATTCGAGGCGCCTCTCACGTAGGGCGGGAATGCATCAGCTGGGCCATTTCCGAACAATCTGTAGTAGAAGTCTCCCAGCGCTTCCTGGCCAGTGAAGAGTAGCTTGCCGCCGTTTGCCAGGTAGTTGCGGAAATCGTTGAAGTTTAACTTATCTCCAGAATAGAGATAGGCATCATCCAACAGTAAGTAGCCTCCGTACTCTCCGGTCCAGACGACCACTTTGTCGTACTGATCGAGAACGGCAAGAGGTGGAGAGTAGGGTGCATCATTCCACACGTTCCAGTAAT
>Ga0153916_10003318_pt1 | contig 11974 bp, 14 predicted proteins | sample Opewatmetagenome_FD_109642 | JGI IMG/M metagenome (GOLD analysis project Ga0153916, IMG submission 109642) | Freshwater wetland microbial communities from Ohio, USA - Open water 3 Core 3 Depth 4 metaG | ecosystem: Environmental > Aquatic > Freshwater > Wetlands | place: USA: Ohio, Lake Erie...
ATCGGCGAGATCGGCCTCGATTTTCACTGGGAGAAAGACGCCTCGACCTATCCGGCGCAGCTCAAGGTCTTGGAGTATTTTTTGGCCGCCGCCCGCGAGCAGAAAAAATTCGTCAACCTGCACACCAAAGGCGGGGAAAAAGAAATCCTCGATCTGCTAGAAAAGTACGGCATCCGGCGCGCGATCATCCACTGGTACTCTGGGCCCATGGATATCCTCCGCGCGATGATCGATTTCGGCTGCTATTTCACCATCGGCGTCGAAGTGCTCTACTCGGATCACATCAAGGCGATCGCGCAAGAAGTTCCCGACCACCTGCTGCTGACCGAAACCGACAACCCCGGCGGCCTCAAGTGGCTGAAGGGCGAAGTGGGAATGCCGACGGCAATTAAAAGCGTCCTCGACGCCCTCGCCGAGCTGAGACGGACAACGGCCGACCAGGCCACCCGATTGGTTTATACGAATTTCACCCGCCTGATCGCCAACGATCCCTGGCTTGAGAAAAATGTCACGCCGCTACTCCACCGTTTTGATCTTTGCCCCGGCGGCGGCTAAAAAGAAGCTATCGGAGGGATCGCTATGACCAGTACTGCCGTGGAACGCATGATGGCCAAGCTTCTGGAGGTCGGCGTCGCTTCGGCCTTCGTTGCCATTCGCATCCTCCTGATCGTCGGCGTCGCCTACTTTCTAACCAAGCTTGCACGCATGGCCCTGGGCCGGCTCGAGTCGTTGCTCATCCGGGCGGCGGAAAAGGGCGATAGGGAACTCGGCGCGGCGGCGAAAAGAATTCGAACATTGATGAGCGTCATCTCGACGATTTCCGTCGGTCTACTCTGGCTCATCGCCGCGCTGGCCTCGCTGGCTCAAATCGGGGTCAATTTGGCGCCGATTCTCGCCGGCGTCGGCATCGTCGGCCTCGCCGTCGGTTTTGGCGCGCAACATCTGGTGCGCGATTTCGTCAGCGGCTTTTTTCTGATTTTGGAGAACCAAATCCGCGTCGGCGACTCGGCCGTCATCAACGGCACCGGCGGCACCGTCGAAGCGATCAGCTTCCGCACCGTGGTCCTGAGAGACCAGTCAGGAGCGCTGCATGTTTTCCCCAACGGTTCGATCACCACCTTGTCCAACATGTCGAAGGAGTGGTCGGCCTACGTGATCGACGTGGCGGTCGCCTACCAGGAAGACACCGACCGGGTGAGTGAAATCATGCGCGGGGTCGCCGAAGCGATGCGCGCCGAACCCCGCTTTGCCGCCCTGATGCTCGAACCGATGGAGATTTTCGGTGTCGATGCCTTCACGGATTCGGCGGTTACGATCAAAGCGCGTTTCAAAACCCAACCGCAACAGCAACAGCCGGTCGGGCGCGAATACCGTAGAAGGCTCAAGAAAGCCTTTGAGGTGGCGGGAGTCAAACTGCCGGTCGCGGCGCGGTGAAACATCAAAGAAGCGGAACAGGAGTCGGCGGCGGGTTTCGCCCGATGCCCGGCCCTTTCCATTTCAGCCGAACCGTGTACATTAAAAAGCACGTCCGATTCAACGATAAAAAATATGGAGATCACACCGCGCCTTGATTGAAAATCCACACTCATTTTCCCGTTCCGAAATCGCCCCGGTCGTCGTCGTCAGCCTCATCTCCGCGCTGCGCCTGCTCGGCATCTTCCTCATGCTGCCGATTTTCAGCGCCTATGCGGTGCGTTATCCAAACGCGTCCCTCGCCCTTGCCGGTGTCGCCTTCGGCATCTACGCGTTGAGCCAGTGCGTTTTCCAGATTCCCCTGGGTTGGGCCAGCGATCGCTGGGGACGGCGACCGGTGCTGGTCATCGGCCTCGCCCTTTTTGGCCTGGGAAGTTTGGGTTGCGCGCTCGCCACCGATATCTACGGTCTCATTTTTGCCCGCGCTTTGCAGGGCAGCGGCGCGGTCGGCTCGGTGGCGCTAGCCGCCCTGGCCGACTTTACTCGACCGTCGGTGCGCACCCAGGCGTTCACCATCACCGGCATCGCCATCGGCTCGGCGTTCATGATCGGCTTGTTGGGAGGACCTGTGCTCGCCGCGCACATCGGCCTCAACGGGCTTTTCTACGTTTTGGCCGCGCTCGGATTTCTTGCGATGCTTCTCGCCTGGACTTCATTTCCGCAGGCGCGTGAACCTTCGCAGCATGAGCCTCCGCTGGCGCTTAAGCCGATTCTATTCAGCATCGAGCTCCGTCCGATCTTCATCGCCACGTTTGTCTTGTCGTTTGCCCTCAATCTTTTTTTCTTCACCTATCCGTTAAGCTGGACGGAAATCGGCCTGGAGAAAGCCGACCTGTGGAGAGTTTACCTGATCATTTTTCTTCCCAGCATCGTTCTGGTGTTTCCGTACATGAGGCGAGCGGAGAAGCGCGGGCACTATCGCCTGCCGATACTGCTCGGTTGGTTGACGGCCACCGCCGGTTACGCGGTCTATCTGTTCGGCGCACAGTACGACCTTTCCCTCTATCTGAGCGGCGCCGCTTTTTTCCTGGGTTACAGCTTGTACCAACCCATGCTGCCGGCGTTCCTCACGCAGCGTGTTCCCCCGGGCGGGCGTGGCACGGCCACGGGCGTGTATACGTTCTTCGGCTTCGTCGGCTCCTCCCTCGGCGGCATGCTCGCGGGCGCGCTCATTCACATTTCGCCGTCGCTGCCGGAATTGCTCGGAGTCATCCTACTGGTGCTCTGGTTTTTCTTGGGGCTCCCGGTTGCGCCGGAGTCCGGCTCGTAGTTTCGCAGGCGCGGTTTTTATCGATTGATCCTTTGATTGACTTGGTGTAGTCAAAAGCATGCCGACTATGCGCACACTTGAACCCCCAGGCCGCGTTCTGCTCGTTGTTGCTTTTTTAGCGCTGCTGGCGCTCGGCTGCAGCGGCAGCTACGAGGAAACCGTGGCCGGTGTAAAAGTCCCGATTCCCAATGGCATGACGAAATCCCCAGCGAAGGGAGTCGAACTTTCGTTGGGGGGATTCGGCGGGGCTCAAGTTGCCTTCCAAGGCAATATGGAACCCGGCAATATCGTCGAATTTTATAAAAAGGAGATGCCAAGCCGTGGATGGGAGCCCAACATCGGGCTTAGTTCCGAGGGCGGCATGCTGACCTACACCAAGGAGAACCAGACCGTCGTCGTTATGGTTATAAAGAGCAACACCGGTTCCAGCCTGTCCATCACCGTCGGAGGAACCGGGCGGTAATCGCTCTCGCCGTTCACGCGCCGCAGGTGTGCGATCGGGATTACCGCGTATCGAAAGGAGTCTCGCCATGAAGGGGAATAAGAAAGTCGTTGACGTGCTCAATCAAGTCCTGCGCAAGGAACTGACAGGAATCAACCAGTACTTCATCCATGCCAAGATGTGCGAGAATTGGGGCTACGAACGCCTGCGCCACCTGATCCGCAAGGAATCCATCGAAGAGATGCAACACGCGGATCGGATCATCGAGCGCATTCTATTTCTCGAAGGCACGCCGAATATCTCCGCTTACGACAAGATCACGATCGGCCCCGACGTAAAACAGCAACTCGACAACGACCTCGCCTTGGAAATCGCCGCCCTGGTCGTTCTGCGCGACGGCATCAAAACCTGCGTCGAAGCGGCGGATGACGCCTCGCGCGAGCTTTTGGAACATATTCTCGTCGACGAGGAAGAACATGTCGACTGGATCGAATCGCAATTGCATCAGATTAAGGAAGTCGGATATCAAAACTATCTGGCCCAGCAGATCAAGGAAAAAGACTAGCGCCGATCTTGTTTTCAACTCGCTGCGGGTCTTTTTTTGCGGCGAGCGTCATCGAGCGCTGAGCGACGCTAATTCTTTCCCAGAGAGAGCAGAAAAATCCCGCCCACGACCATCGCCGCGCCGGCGATCTTGCGCCAGGTCACGCTTTCGATTCGCCGCGCCATGAGCGGCGTCAATATCAGCACGAAGACCGCGTAGCCGTTGATCAGCGGCGAGACAATGGAAACCTTCTCCATGCTGAAGGCCAGGTACATGAAGAGAAAGGAACCGCCGGTGAATAATCCGGACGCTAGAAACCAGAGGAGCACGCGGCGCGGCGGCAGTGAAAACTTTTCACCATGGATCACGCGGGTGATTAGAAATATTTCGATGGTTGAAGTCAATGCGGCGATGCCCGCGGCGAAGATCGGCTGTCCTCCACCGCCGCCCAATCCCCAGCGCACCGTGATGTCCTTGAGCGAGAAGATCAACGCGCAGAGAAAGGGATAGACCAGCTCGGTTTTCCGGTATGACGCCTGGGCGCCGACCCAGGAAACTGTAATCAAACCAACGACTGTCAACACCATGCCGCCCAGCACCAAAGGGCCCGGCCGTTCGCCCAGAACGATGATCGCCAGCAGGGTCGAGAACATCGGCGTGGTGTTGATGACGGTCGAAGTGACGGCGCTGCCCATGGTGCGAATGCCGCGAAAGCTCAACACCCGGGTCGCGCCCGGCACCCAAAGGCCGACGGCGACATAGATCAGGTTGTCGGCGACGAACAGCCGGGTTTCGTCATCGATCAAGAAATGGGCCGCCAACAAAAGCGCGGCATTGCCGGCGATAGTGATCCAGGCGCCCCAGGGCGCCGGCGACAGACGGTAGCCGCGTTGCGCCAGCAGACTGGCGACGGCAAAGCACAGCGAGGTTAAAATTCCAAAAACGATCGGCAGCATGGCGGCCGGTTTCCTTCAGAGCGCTTTTCGTTTAGACTGCCGTTTATAGCTCAATTCTCACCCAACGTCATCGATGCCGCCGAAAAATTTTCCCGCCATTCGCCGCAAACTGCTCCGCTGGTACGATCGCAATCGCCGCGATCTGCCGTGGCGCCGCAGCCGCGATCCTTATGCCATATGGGTCGCTGAAACCATGCTGCAGCAGACTCAAATAGCGGCCGTCATGCCCTACTACGGGCGCTTTCTCAAAGCGTTCCCCAGCGTCGCCGCTCTGGCCCGCGCGCCGCTCGGAAAAGTCATGGCGTATTGGTCCGGTCTCGGCTACTACCGGCGAGCGCGGAATCTCAAAGACGCCGCCGAAAAACTCGTGCGCGAGCATGCCGGCGTTTTGCCCGCCGATTACGATCGGCTGCTGTCGCTTCCCGGCGTCGGCGCCTACACCGCGGGCGCGCTGATGAGCATCGCCTTCGGCAAGCCCTACCCGGCCATCGACGGCAACGTTCGGCGGGTTCTCGGCCGGCTCGTGAAAGCCACCAACGAGAAAAGTTTGCGCGCGACGGCGGCGCGGTTGGTTTCAAAGCCCCGGCCCGGCGATTTTAACCAGGCGCTCATGGATCTCGGCGCCACCCTCTGCGCGGCGAAAAATCCCCGCTGTCCGAACTGTCCGCTGCGGCGCGACTGCGCCGCGCGCGCTGCCGGACGCGCCCCCATGAAGAAAAAAATCGCCTTCAAAGCGGTGACCTGGCCCCTTGCCATCGTTCGCAGTGGCGGCAAAATTCTGCTCCGTCGCCGTTCCACCGTCGGCCTGCTCGCCGGCCTATGGGAGTTTCCCGGCGGCGAACTGGGCGGCGGCGAGGGGCTGCGCGCCGGCCTCCAGAATCAGCTCCAAGACTTGGGCGGGAGCTTCACGCGCCATCGGCGCATCGGCGAATTGCGCCATAGCATCACCAACCGGAAAATTCGCGCGCCGATTTTTCTCTTCGAAGTCGGGCGCGAAAACGCCGTTCGGCTTCCCGGTCCGCACTGGCGCTGGCTTTCACCCGCCTCCCTCGGCCGCTACCCGGTATCGTCCATGACCTTGAAAGCCACGAAGCTTTTGGCCGCTCATGGGTAAATTTTTTTTTAAGAGCTTATTTTTGACCACGCTGGTGGGAGGGCTTTTCTACTTTTACCATACACTGCCCGACGTCGCCGTTCTGCAGCGAAAAAACCCCGCCAGCACCGCGCTCATCGAGCTGCGCGCCGAGGAGTACAAAAAGAAAGGCATCCGGGCGGCGCGCCAGCAAATCTGGGTTTCTTATGGGGTGATCTCGGAACATCTGAAAAAAGCGATTCTGCTCAGCGAAGACACGGCGTTTTTCAGCCACAAAGGGGTCGATTTGAACGAACTAAAAGAAGCCCTGAAAAAGGATTGGGAAACCGGCAGCTTTAAGCGCGGCGGCAGCACGATTACGATGCAACTCGCGAAGAATCTATATCTCAATCCATCGAAGAATCCGCTGCGCAAGGTAAAGGAAATCATCATCGCCTGGCAGCTTGAACAGGCGCTACCGAAGCGACGAATTTTTGAAATCTATTTAAACGTCGTCGAGTGGGGGCGGAATATTTATGGCGCCGAGGCGGCGGCGCGCCACTACTTCGGCAAGTCGGCCGCCAACCTCGACGTCCTCGAAGCGGCAACTCTGGCCGCCCTGCTGCCGAGCCCGCGGGATTCTCGGCAGAAAGGCGCGCTCTATCGGCGCAATGTCATTCTGGGGCGCCTGGCGAGCGTCGGTTACCTCACCCAGGCGGAGTACAGCCGCGCAAAACAAGTTCCCCTGTTTCAAAAGGTCGAAGCAGAAGCGCCGTTTTTGAATCAATTCGAGTAACCGTCGGTGTGACGCAGCCGGCCTTTCTGAATCGCTTTTTTCGGCAGCTGCGAATTTTCACAAAACTTTTTTCAAGATGGATCGTCTAATGAGTGTAAGCCGATGACAGGACCAAGGAACATGGTGGATCATAAAGACGAGATTGCAGTTTCGATTCGAGAGCTTATCGCTGCCGCCGGCGAGCTCGCATTTGAATTTGCGGAAAATGACAATGATGGCCGGCGCTTAGCCCGGCTCGCGTTGATTGAATTTCTTAGAAATACGCCCAAAACGGTGAACTTAGATAGTGATTTCCCCGCGCCGACAACCGGTGTCCAGTCAGTCCACTAGCCTGTGACCCGGCGGGGGTAAGCCGCTTCCCTCCATTCCGATGATAATTGACGCTCGTACTCCGGTTGCCGGGAACTTTACTTGATTTTCCGCGGTTTAGCGGCGAGGCAAGGGATTCGCAACCAAATCCGGCCTAACGTCATCTAACTCAGTGATTATTTATTGTACGATGGCTGAAATGAGGCCATTGAAATGGCCTGGAGGCGAATGCTTAGCCCCTCGCTGTTCTTGGCGAAGTAGATTTGACAAAAGATTTTCAGATGGGACAATGCGGCAGTCGCGCCGAGAAGGATGTTCAATGTTGATCAAGAAACCGGACGACATCAAGTCATCCGAGATTACCCCGCGGGATCTCTATCTGAACCGGCGCCAGTTCATCCGCACGGCGTCAGCAACGGCGCTTTCCGCCGGCGCGATGTTGAGCGGGCTCGACGGCTTCCTTAACGTCGGCGAAGTCCGCGCCGGTGAAAAGCTCGGCAACGTCAAGAAGAGTTCCTACAGCACCAACGAGAAACTGAATTCGTTGAAGGACATCACCACCTACAACAACTTCTACGAGCTGGGCGTCGACAAAGCTGACCCGGCGCAAAACGCCAAGTATCTGACCACGCGGCCATGGACCGTGGCGGTCGAAGGCGAAGTCAAAAAAGCCAAGACCTTCGACATCGATGAAATCATGAAGCTCAGCCCGCTGGAAGAGCGCATCTATCGTTTGCGCTGCGTCGAGGCCTGGTCGATGGTCATACCCTGGATCGGTTTTCCGTTGAGCGCGCTGGTCAAGCAGGTGGAGCCCACGGGCAACGCCAAGTTCATTCAGTTCGTGACCCTTTATGATCCGAAACGGATGCCGGGCCAGCAGAAAAGCCTTTTCGGCAACGTGCTGGATTGGCCCTATGTCGAAGGGTTGCGGATGGATGAAGCGATGCATCCGCTCACCATACTTTCGGTCGGCCTCTACGGCGAAGTTTTGCCGTCACAGAACGGCGCGCCGATGCGCCTGGTGGTGCCGTGGAAATACGGCTTCAAGAGCATCAAATCCATCGTCAAGCTCCGCTTCGTCGAGAAACAGCCGGCCACGGCGTGGAATCTCCAGACGCCCCAGGAGTACGGATTTTATTCCAACGTCAATCCGGAAGTCGATCATCCGCGCTGGAGCCAGGCGACCGAGCGGCGCATCGGTGAATTTTTACGGCGCAAGACCCTGATGTTCAACGGCTACGGTGAGCAAGTTGCCGGCCTCTACAAGGGGATGGATCTGAAAAAGTTTTATTAATGCAAAAGGCAAATTGCAAAATTTCGGAACAAACCAGGTTGCGCTGTGGGTTTAGATTCCGGTTTCCGATTTCCATTTTGCATTTTGAACTTTGCACTTTTCATTCTGCAATGAAGATTTCTTTCCTAAAGATCGCGGCATTCGGCGCTTGTCTCATTCCTTTCGGCCAGCTTCTTTACAACGCCTATCAGGGCGATCTCGGCGCCAACCCCATCGAAACGATTACGCGCTTCACCGGTTCGTGGACGCTGATTATTCTGCTTACGACCTTGGCGGTCACGCCGCTCAGACGCATTACGGGATGGAATGATCTGGTCAGGTTTCGAAGAATGCTCGGGCTTTTTGCCTTCTTTTACGCCTTGCTGCACTTTTCGACCTACCTGGTATTGGATCACTTCTTCGACTTCGACCGCATCGCCAAGGATATTCTCAAGCGGCCCTATGTCACGGTGGGATTTACCGGTTTCGTTCTGATGATTCCGCTGGCGATCACCTCGACGGCCAAAATGATCCGCCGCTTCGGCAAACGCTGGCAGCAACTCCATCGTTTGGTTTACTTCGTCGGCATCGCCGGCGTCATTCATTTCTATTGGCTGGTCAAAGCGGATATCCGCCGACCAGCGCAGTACGGCGCGGTGCTCGCGGCCTTGCTCGGCTACCGGCTTGTGAAGTATCTACTGCCCTCCGGCCTTCCCCGTTTCTTCAGCCGAGGCGCGAAATTAAACACTACCGTGGAATAACGCGAAACTTTTTTGCGGTTGACTTCCGGGCGTCCCTTCACATACTTGGTCGGTATGAGCTCACAGTACGTGTCCGTCAAGCAGGCTTATGCCATGGCCGTGGGCAGCACCATCACCCTGCGCGGCTGGGTGCGCTCGCGCCGGGATTCCAAAGGCATCACTTTCATCGAGCTCAACGACGGTTCGCGCTTTAAAAGCATGCAACTGGTCGTGGACGCCGGCATCGTCGCGGACGACATTCTCAAGCAAGTGACCACGGGCAGCAGCATCGCCGCAACCGGGATCCTGGTCGAATCGCCGGCCAAGGGACAGGCGGTGGAATTGAAGGTCGGGGACATCCGGATTTACGGCGGCGCCGATCCGGCGATCTATCCGCTGCAAAAAAAGGGGCACTCGCTTGAGTTCCTCCGCGAGATCGGCCACCTGCGGGTGCGCAGCAACACCTTCGGCGCGGCCTTTCGCGTGCGCAACGCTCTCACCCACGCGATCCACACTTTTTTCCAGGAAAGAGATTTCATCTACGTCCAGACGCCGATCATCACCACATCCGATTGCGAGGGCGCCGGCCAGATGTTCGGCGTCACGACATTGAACCTGCAACAACTGCCTCGCGCGCAGGATGGTAAAATCGACTGGCAGCAGGACTTCTTTGGCCGCCCGGCATACTTGACCGTCAGCGGCCAACTCGAGGGTGAAATATTTGCCCTGGCCTTCTCCAAGGTCTACACCTTCGGCCCCACCTTCCGCGCCGAGAACAGCAATACGCCGCGTCATCTGGCGGAATTCTGGATGATCGAGCCGGAAATGGCTTTCTATGAATTGGCGGACGATATGCAGTTGGCCGAAGAATTTCTCAAGTACACGATCCGCTATGTGCTCGATCATTGCCGCGAAGATCTGGAGTTTTTCAACCAGTTCATTGAAAAATCGGTCCTCGCCACACTGGAGCATGTCGCCGAATCGCAATTCGGTCATATTACTTATACCGACGCGATCCAGGAACTGAAACGATCCGGAAAGAACTGGGAATTTCCCGTGGACTGGGGCAGCGATTTGCAAACCGAGCATGAACGCTTTCTGTCGGAGGAAGTTTTCAAGAAGCCGGTGATCGTCACCGACTATCCCAAAGACATCAAAGCTTTTTACATGCGCGTCAACGACGACGGTAAAACCGTGCGCGCGATGGACGTGCTCGTCCCCCGGGTCGGCGAGATCATCGGCGGCAGCCAGCGCGAAGAGCGCCACGACGTGCTGCTCGAGCGACTGCGCAGCGCCGGCTTGGATGAAAAGCCTTATTGGTGGTATTTGGATCTTCGTCGCTACGGCTCGGTGCCCCACGCCGGCTTTGGGCTTGGATTGGAACGGATGATGATGTATCTCACCGGTCTCAAGAACATCCGCGATGTCATCCCCTTCCCGCGCACGCCCGGCAACGCGGATTTTTGATTCGCCCTTAGGTAACCAACCCCTTTGTGGTCCATTGGACCACCCCGCCCCCACCAATGGGGACGCCCGCGAAATTTGACAGCGCACAATCTACTGTCAAGAGGGCCGGGGTCAAATCCTTACCTTTCTTCACCGCCGTGAACCTGATGACCGTTCAGCGATAGGCTGATCCGCCTCAGCCGGAGACTGGTGCGGACCAACTCCGACACCGAATGAAGAGAAAACAGGGCGCGTTACCGAAAGATCACGCACTGTGCGAGAAGGGAAAAAAAGGGGAAGAAGAAAATTCTTTCTAAGGAAAGGTCTGTGCTTCTTGACCTGCCTGCTACTAGCTGACCCCAATCCTTCTTAGGTTAGTTGCGCAAGAAACGGAAATCAGACACGGCCGCCTGGCATGCAACTCCCGGCGCAGAATCAGGGACCTGCTCCTCGATCAGACGGCGGTCACGCGCATCGGCAACATCTACGCCAACGAAATTCTCTTTCATGCCGGTGTCCGGCCGCCCGCCCGCGCGTGGAAGCTCGGGCGGGCGAGAGTCGAGCGGATCGCCGAGCTTGCGCCCAAGATCCTCAGCGAAGCGATCGGGTGCTGCGGGACTTCGGTCTCCGACTATCGCGACGCGGAGGACCGCTACGGCGAGTTTCAAAATCACCTTCGCTGCTACGATCGCGAACGGGAGAAGTGCAAGGCGTGCAGCGGCACCATCAAGAGGGTTTCTATCGGCAACCGCAGCGCATTCTACTGCCCGAACTGCCAGAAGTAAGGGATCATCCTGCGCTATCGGGTTTTTTGTTTGACGAAGACGGATATCAAAGGCTACAGTTAGCCTTGTGGCCGACTACGAGTTTTCCGAACACGCTTATGATATGCTAAGGGAGCGCAACATTCGGGAAAACTGGGTTAAGTTGACAATGGAAAATCCTCAACGGACGGAAGCAAAGGAGGATGGTACGGTTCATTACATTAGCCCGATTGACGAATACGGGGGAAGATATTTGCGTGTTGTTGTGGACCCTGCTGTTAGCCCCAGGAAAATCGTCACGGTCTTTTTTGACCGCAGATTAAGGAGGTCGTCATGAGATTAAAAGTCGATCAAAAGAACGACGCGCTATATTTCAGGCTTGATGAATCGGCTATTGTCGACTCCGAGGAGATTAAACCGGGAGTGATTCTGGATTATGACGCTAATGACAATGTGGTCGGGGTAGAAATCCTCGGGTTGAGCAAGCGTGTTCCAGTGGAGATGCTAAAGAACCTGCAATTTGAGACAGCGTAAAAGGATAAATCCCGCGCCGTATTTCATCATGAATCAAATAACTAAAAGAACTGTTATCGGCGGAGTGATTACCTCGATCCTCATTACGGAGATCCTCGCCACGGAGCATTTCGATCCTCATCCGGTCGAGCAGATGTGGGCCTACCCAATTTTCGGGGACACGATTACTGACGTTACCAGCCACAGCGTATACATAAAGGGCGAGGCGAAATTTCGCGTGGAGCCTGTGTTAATTCCGTGATGCGTGGCGTTTCAGAAGTATCACCTTAAAAGCCGGCCTCGGCCTCGGCCTGGAGCGGATGATGATGTACCTCACGGGTCTGAAGAACATCCGCGACGTCATCCCCTTCCCGCG
>Ga0153916_10003319_pt1 | contig 11973 bp, 10 predicted proteins | sample Opewatmetagenome_FD_109642 | JGI IMG/M metagenome (GOLD analysis project Ga0153916, IMG submission 109642) | Freshwater wetland microbial communities from Ohio, USA - Open water 3 Core 3 Depth 4 metaG | ecosystem: Environmental > Aquatic > Freshwater > Wetlands | place: USA: Ohio, Lake Erie...
CGATCATGTTGTTGGCATTCGGGGAGACAGCCTCAGCGCAAACTCTGACCAATGTTGACGTGGTCAAGATGGTACAGGCACAGTTATCAGACTTCGTCATTATCGCCAAAATTGAATCGTCCACGTGTGCGTTTGATACGAGTCCTGACGCTCTCATCAATCTCAAGCGTTCCAACGTCAGCGATGCCGTGCTTCGGGCAATGACTAAGGCCGTCGCTGCTTCCTCTTCTAGCGGGTTGTCGCGTGATTCAGCAGCCTTGATTCCGACCGCCTTGGGCTACTATGTCCTGGATCGAAATGACATGAAAACTCTGGCGACGGCCCGGGTCGACACTAAGGTTGGAATTATTGCGGGCGCAAGTATCGGATCTAACGTCGGATACGCTGTAGACGGGTTTGCCGGGGAGCCCCGCTTAGCCGTCAGGACTCTGACACCGATATTCATTGTCTATCAGCAGAACCTGAACACGAACGATCTCCATCTGGCAGAGCTCGTGTACGTGAATACTCTGAAAGCTTATGAATTCAATATCCTCGGAACCCAGCCGCAATTCTTTCGCAATGTGTATGGCCGAGACTATAACGAGACGATACCAATTGATCTCTGGCGTCCTAAGCTAGATGACCCTTTTTCCGTCGAACCTGTCGACGGGAAATCCGGCATGTACCGACTGATTCCCAAATCGCCGCTCAAGCCGGGGAAATACACTCTCTACCAAGGGGACGCAATTCATAAAGAAAACATGATTTTTGCAGCGGGGGCCAACCGCCAGTCAGAGGGAATCTACTTCGCGGTCCTCGGTCAACCGGAAGCTCCCCCCGCTTCACGGCCCTCCGCCGTACAACCGTCTACATCTAGTACAACAGCCCCCTGCAGTGACTATGACAGCTGCGGGCGCGCCGGCCAAGCCGCACTCCAGTCGTCGGACTGGGCAGGCGCGATTTCTGACTTTCAAGCGGCGGCGAACCAACGCCCTACTAATGGAGAAGCATGGATGTGGCTTGGCAAGAGTTACTTGGCAGCGGGTCGCGAGCAGGACGCACCCGGGGCATGGGATAAAGCATTGCAGCTCGGTGCTCCGCTCACGCTCCCCGTGTGCCATGGACGGGGAATGCTCCGGTGCGAAAGTGGCTATCTGTATCTAGGTGCCAAGGAAATCTCCTTTAGCGCGAACGGGCAGAAAGAATTTTCCGAAACACCATCTCAAGTGACGCTACTAGGCGCGTCGAATAGTCCGTTCAGGTCGAGAGCCTCCTTCGGACTTCAGGTCAACGGCAAGAACTACACTTTTGATTTCTTCCCGTTTGGGGTTTCTTGTGCGACGGGCAGTTTCCTTCATTGTCCCGAGGATGGCGTTCGGCAACAGTTGGCGATGAAGGATTACGTTTCTCGAACAATACCAAAACTTGCGTCTGGAGCACTTGCGCAACCGCCGCAGTCCGCGCCTACCTCAAGCGCGTCGCCGCCGCCCACATCGTCGAGCAGCAGTCCGAGTCCGTCTTCTGGCGGAACGACTCAACAGAGTGTGCCACAGACAGGATTCAAACCTCCGGCTGGTACGCTCGGGGACATAGGGCTGGGTTGGCTGGCTACGAATCCAGACTTCAATCCCAATCCAATTCATCTCGGAGTGGATTTCGGTCGGCCGTATGGAACGCCCATTCAGTCCATTGCTGATGGTGAGATTGTGCTCGTCAATCCCAGCGTTCTCAGCTATGGAGGTGTCGGACAACCTGGAAATCCCGGCAAGCCGGGAGGAGCAATGATTATCAAGTACAGGACAGACCCAGGACAAACTTTCTATGCTTTGTACGGTCATCTAGAAAATATGAAGCAGTCGGGGCCCGTGAAGCGTGGAGAGCAGGTTGCGACGGTAGGTCATTATTTGCAACGGGACGGCAGGGACACGCCCCATCTTCATTTCGGCGTTTACTTTGGCGACCAGTTGCCCACCGGCGATAGCTGGCCGTGGCGACAGTACATCGCGCGGATTTCGGACAATCCTGGATGGCAAGACCCGATCTTTGTTCTGAAGAACATGAAGCCGGGCACTCAATGAGAAACAGGTTCGCACTGAGCGGTACCTCCACTTGGTCGCTTACCCTACCTCAGAACTAAGGGATAAGAATTCCACTCCGAACCAGCCTTCCGGACCTGCAGAATGTACCGGCCAGGGCGCGCGGACGAAAGACTCACAGCAACTTGGACCGAAGTAATGTCGTCGTTCAGCTTGGCTATCGCACTGGTGGTCAATAGTGATTCTCCCGAGCGCGTCACAATGCGGGCCTCGTAAGCACCCTCAGTACTTCCTAACGGGAGATAAATATCCATACGGGCAACATTACGCCTGATCTCCAGTGGCGGTTCGGTCGGAACTGGTTCGGAACCGCGTGCCACTGACCGATTCCTGAGGTCGAGGACAGCGCTCTGAGCAAACCGGATTACGTTCTGCGTGCGAATCACCCACCAAGTCCCAGCAGTGGCCACAACCAATATGCTGGCTGCAACGGCGAGAAGGGTACGCCTTCTGGCCAGTTGGTAGGCCTCCCGGAGCTGATTGAAGTCGCGATAGCAAGGGCTGCAGGAAGTCAGGTGGTCCAGCCAGCGTTCAGCTTCTGCGAGTGGCATCTTATGAGACGCGATTCTCCTGAGAACGTCAGAGCCGGGACATCCGGTACGTTCAGGATTTGGAAACTCCTTGAGCAGACCACGGCCCAGCGCGTCGAGAGCCCGCTTCTCTTGCTTTGCGGAATATGGTTTGTCGCTCAGGGTGCCTCGCTTCACAAACAATTCAACCAGTTAAGCTATGCAAGACTCAACCGAAATCATTATCCCTCGGGCGGGCGCGGATTTCGCCGCCCCAACAGGTCGAAGACGCGATCTCGCGTTTTCTCCAGCCCGCGCCGAAACCGCATTTTTGTCTGTTGTTCGCTCAAGCCAAGACGGCGCGAGATTTCCTTCCATGAATAGCCGTATTGCCGCGCGCTCCAAACCCTTCTTGTCCACTCGTCCATGTGGTTCATGATCTCCTTAACAGTAATTGCGCGTTCGAGATCGGGAACCCATTGAGTGTCTCGGGCACTTGCCAATTGTTCTAGCTCTACAGTGGAGGGCACGAACTCAATCGTATCGAGTCGTCTACGTTCTTTTTTCAGAACTCTGTTAAACCGGTGATGGAATATACCGATGAGGTAAGACTGGAGGTCGGATACAGTAGTCCGATCGTCTCTTCTACGCTGAAATGTCCTTGAAACTGACCGGAGTACTCCCTCCCATACGTCTGCTGTCAATGTAGTCTTATCTGGACCAAGACCCTTGTCGGCCAGTTCCCGCCGCGCATGAGCCAGGACCCGAGGCCAAGCTTCGCGAGCGGCAGCCAACAATTCTTCGTCTATGGGCTGCGGACTATCGCCCTTGCCCTGGCTACTCCCGAGTATCACCCATTCGCCGTACGGGTCCGGTTTCTGCATTGGGTCCCTTGAGTATATGAGCCCCTGCGTCGAACTGGATCAGGGAAAGCCTCTCATTCAGTTGCCCGCCATGTCAATGATACGGGGAGCTAACGTTTTCGATTGTTTTCATTTCTTCTGTTACTTTTCCCCCTTTGCATGTTCCCTAGTAAGTGCGGGGAGTTCTCGCCGAATTCTCCACCGCGAGCCTGGCGGCCCCGAACACTATGGTGAGCAGCCAGGCGTTGCGGACGGCTGACAGACGACGAGCCGGACGCGAAGGTTGAAACCCTTTCGATGGAGCTTGCGCTCCAGGTGTGCCTTGCAAACCAGCAAGGCCTTTTAACCAGGGAAGCGGATCTTCCTTCCTGCGTCAGGTATGCCGCTAGCTGCCCCCGGTCGGGCGAGAACTCTCCCAGCAATAGTGACCCGAGAACTCGGGCAAAGGAGATCCGCAAATATGAGATCACTGTGGCGATTGGCAATTCGATTCAAGAAGGTTTCTCGACAGGTGTTGGCGGTAGGGGCTGGCCTTGTACTTGCTGCACCTGCCTTCGCTCAAGCAAATTCCCCCTGGGAGAACGCAGTCGGCGTCCTGCAGCAGGCGTTCACCAGCACCATCGCTCGTGGACTCTCGCTTGTTGCCATTGTCGTCTCCGGCCTCACCTTTGCTTTCGGTGAAGGAGGCTCAAAGCGCGTTTTGGCCGGCGTGCTGTTCGGCGTCGGCATGGCCATCGCAGCGGTGAATTTCATGGCGTGGCTTTTCCCCTGAGCCCGTTTTTCCTTCGAGCTGGAGGAGAGCCCCATGACGAACGGCAGGCGCATCAATCTGGTCCATCGGTCGCTGTCCCGACCCCTCACCATTCTCGGGGCCGAGCGAAAGCTTTTCTTCTTTGCCATGTGCCTTGGCGCGGCCACCTTCAACCTTCTCGCCAGCTTGCTCGGTGGGTTGCTGATGTTTTTGTTGCTCTACTTCATGGCCCGCTGGGCCACACAGACCGATCCGCAGATTCTGCGATTTCTGCTGACGGCCGCAAGGCTCCGTATCCAGTACGACCCGATGAAGTTCAGTCCCATTTCAATCCGAAGGGATGGCCATGCTCAGGCTTAGCCGAATCTTCAAAAACTACGAAGAGACTGGCTCCCTCAACCAGCAGATCAATCTCTACGGTTTCATCGGTCCGCACGTTTTTCTCACGAAGAGCGCGGAAGTCGGCCTCATCCTCGAAGTTCGCGGCGTGGACTACGAGTGCCTTGATGACGCTTCGATTGATGCCCTTACGAAACGACTCGAATCAGCGCTGAAGCTTTTCGACGAAAACTACCGCGTCTACCAATACCTCTTCAAGCGCAACAACGAGACCATCCCCTACAAGCTCTACGGCAATCCGATCGTGGACACCGCGATCAAAAATCGCATCGCCTACCTTGGCAGCAAGGCCGACACGCTTTTTTCCCTTTCCGTCTACTACGTGGTGCTCTTTCAGGGATTTCAGGCTTCGCACAGGCTCGCCAGTGCGCTCGTCGATTTGCCGAGAAATCCGACAAAAGCAATTGCGGATCTGCGGGCGCATTTTTCGTCTCAGAAGCAGGTCGTCGTTCTTGGGCAGCAGGTCAGCAACGCCCAGGCAGCGCTGCTTCAGAAAGCCCGCAGCTTCATCCTCCAAGTCAGCGACTTCCTCGCTGTCCGGATGCTCGACAAACAGGAAGCCTTCCGCGTTCTCAAGAAGACACTCAACTTCCACCCCGACAAACTCGAACTCGCCAAACTCAAATACGACACCTTCCTCGATTACTACCTTCCCGAATCCCACCTCGAATGCCATCGCGGGCATCTGCGAGTGGACGACTACTACGTCAAGGTTTTGACGCTCAAGGAACCTTCCGCCCAAAGCTTCCCCCTCATCTTCAAACGCCTGCTCGAAGTCGAGGCGAACTATTACGTAGTAACGGAGTGGAAAAAAGAGGATTCTGGCAAGACCCGCCGGGTCATCCAGGCCAAGCGCCGCCATTTTCACAACACCAAGCGCTCGTTTATCAGCCAGGTGAATCTCAACGACGCGTCTCCGCAGGACGTGCTGCTCGACGATTCGAAAGAGAGCCAGGTGCGGGAACTTGGCGAAGGCATCAAGGAGATCGAGTTACACGGGAACTACTTTGGTCAGTTTTCGCTGACCGTCGTGATTTACGACCTCGACTTAGCCAAAGTGGACCGCGCCTGTGCCGAGTTCTATAAAGTCTTTAGCGTCCACGACGCCCAGCTTTATGAAGAAAAATACAACCTACTGAACGCATTTCTCGCGGCGGTTCCCGGCAATCACGCCTTCAACTTGCGTTCCCTGTATCTGCTCAACACCAATTATGCCGATTTCTCGTTCCTCTTCACCCTTCACTGTGGCGAGCCTCGCAACCTCCATCTCCGGCAGGAGTATCTCGCGGTCCTTGAGACCAACCACCACACACCCTACTTCTTGAATCTCCACTACCGCGATGTGGCGCACACCATGATCCTGGGGCGGACCGGCGCCGGGAAATCGTTCCTCCTGAATTTCCTCATCACCAATCTCCAGAAGTATGAGCCGCACACGTTCATCTTTGACTTAGGAGGCAGCTTCGAAAGCCTTACGCATCTTTTCGGCGGCTCGTATGTTCGCGTGGGTCTTGAATCGGAGGATTTCAAGATCAACCCGTTTTCACTCCCGCCCACAAAAGAAAATCTCGATTTCCTCGCCCTCTTCCTGAAAGTGTTGATTCAGGGGCAGAGGGCGGGCGAGCTCGACCCGGCCACCGAGCGCGATCTTTTCCACCAAGTCGAAAACCTGTATGCGGTGGACCCGGCGCTTCGCACGCTGGGCGTGCTGGCGAATACGCTTGGCCACGACCTCTCGGATCGCCTCGCCAAATGGACCCGAGGCGGCCAGTTCGGATTCCTCTTCGACAACGCCGAAGACACGATTTCGTTCTCCCGGTTTCAGTGCTTCGACTTCCAGCGTATGAGCCAGTACCCGGAACTTCTGGAACCGCTGCTCTTCTACATCCTGCACCGCGCCAATGCCGTCATCGCGGACCGCCAGATTGCCTCCGTTTTCAAAGCCTTCTTCATCGACGAAGCGTGGGTGTTTTTGAAGAATCCCAGCATCCAGCGATACGTGGTCGAAGCCCTCAAGACGTGGCGCAAACACAACGCCGCCATGGTCCTCTCGACGCAGTCGCTCGACGAACTAAAACGCTCGGACATTCTCGACGTCATCATCGAAAGCTGCGCTACCAAAATCTTCCTCGCCAACCCAGATATGGACCGCGATCTCTACCAGCGCCAGTTCCACTTGAACGAAAACGAAGTTGAACTCATCTCGAACCTTATCCCCAAGCAGCAATTCCTGATTAAGACGCCGGAGCTGGCGAAAGTCGCCAATCTTACCGTGGACGCCAAGAGCTATTGGCTCTACACCAACGACCCTTACGACAACAAAAAACGGAAAGAGGCCTTCGAGATCTACGGATTTGAGAAGGGACTGGAAGTCCTCGCGGGAGGGCAGCCGTGATTCTCGTTTCCTGTCTCGAACCGTGGGTGGCGGGGAGCAATCCGCTCTATGCGTTCCTGCCTCTCTCGCTCGCGGGATTTGCGACCACAATCATTTTCGGTGTCCAGTTGTTAGTCGGAGGGTCTTCCCGTAGCGGCCAAGGTTCCCAGCAACACCAATCACTCTCAAAAGGAGCAACTCAATGAAACAAGTGTTTCACAGTCAGTGGCACAGCTTTTTCCTTCGCGTCTTCGCCGTCGTGGTCTTGGGGGTCGCCGCCTTCCAGTCTTCGCCCGCGCGCGCCGCAACTGAAGCGGCGGCGCGTGTCGTGAAGTATTCGAAAGAAGACATTGTCCCCGTTCGCGCCAAGCTCCGGTTTTCGACGCTCATCGTCCTTCCCGATGACGAGGAGATTCTCGATTTCACCACCGGCGACAAAGAATTCTGGATCATCAATGGCTCGCACAACCTGTGCTACGTCCACCCGTCGCAGGCCGGCATCCGGAGCAATTTGAACCTCATTACCGCGAGTGGTCACGTCTATTCGTTCTTGCTGACCGAAATCAGCAACGAGCCGAATGCCGAACCTGACCTCAAAATCTTCGTTGAACCCAAGGAAGGCTCCGGTATCGCAGTGAACACAGGGCTGCGCGGCTACGTGAGCGCGGGTGAGGCCCAGGCGTACAAGAAGGAATTAGAGACGCTGCGCTCGCAGACGGCGGATCAGATACATGCCGCGCAGTCCCAGTCCGCCGAGGAGGTCAACCGCTTCCGCTCCACTTACGCAACGAAACTCCAATTCGACTACCCGCTCGACCCGAAAGCTGGCCGCGAGCCGTTCCTCGTCTCCGCCATCTACCACGACGACGCCTTCACCTACATCAAGTGCACGGCGCGTGAAAAGCCCGCTCTCTATGAAATCAAGGACGGCAAGCCCAACTTGATTTCTTTCCAGTTCGAGAACGGCGTTTACATCGCACCCAAGATCATCGACACCGGCTATCTCGCCATTGGCAAGAAGAAACTGGCGTTTGCGCGGCGCGTTGCCGCGAACTGAGGAGCCACCGATGAACCAACCCACTCAAGTTCAGGAAAAAACGCCTAAACCGCAAGGCCTTCTGCCGAAGAACGTCCAGTCCTGGCTTCTCATCGCGCTGGCTTTTCTCATGGTCGCCATCATGTGGCTCACGGGAGGCAAAAAGCCCCAGACGCCAGCAAAGACGATGTCGCCTGCAGTTCCGGTCCAGGCCCCACTCGAAGTCAACGAAACCAAGATTACCGAGATGCAGAACCGCATTCAGGAATTGCAGCGCCAGCAACTTGTGGCGCAGACCGCGCTTGCGCAGCAGACCCGCTCGCTCGGTGCCGTCGCGCATGACTCCCCGCAGTCCCAACAAGGTGGTGCCGGTGGTCAAGGAGAGCAGCGGTCGGAAGACCCAATCCAGGCGGAGCGGAAGAGGCGTGCCTACGTGTCACTTTTCGCCTCGAATGTCGCTCTGAGTTACCGCAAGCTCCCGACTGGTGCTCCGGTGTCTGGGGCCGAGACACCGCTTGCCGCCCCGAACCCGCTCCCTTCGGCACCCGACACCGCGCAGATCGCCCAACTCTTGAAAGACATGCAGCCCAATCCAATTTCTCCAGTGCCGGGTGCTTCATCGCCCGCGCCGGCGCGCAACGATTCCGCGGAAACAACCAAAGACCGAAAGGAGGAAGGCAGAAACCCTGCCGCCGTGTCGGCTGGTGCCGCCAATGCGGCGGCAGGAAAAACTTACGTACTCTTTGAAGGAACCATCCTCGAAACCGTTCTCATCAACCGCCTCGACGGGCACCTCGCAGGTCCCGTCGAGTGCCTGCTCTCAACCGACGTTTATTCCAACGACCGCCAGCACCTGCTGATACCCGGAGGCTCGAAGTTGCTAGGTGAAACGAAGAAAGTGGACACCTTTGGCCAGACACGTCTGGCCGTCGTGTTCCATCGACTGCTCATGCCGGACGGGTATTCCGTCAGCCTCGATCAATTCAAGGGGCTCAACCAAATCGGCGACAGCGGTTTGCGGGATCAGGTCAACAACCACTATCTCCGCATCTTCGGAGTGTCGCTTGCCATCGGCGCTATCGGAGCTGTTGCCGAAGCCAGAACCGGAGGCTCGCTCACGGCCTCCGGCAGCGACCTCGTGCGCCAGGGATTCGCGCAAAGCACCGCGCAGTCTTCGGCGCAGATCCTCGACAAGTTTCTCAACGTCATGCCCACGGTGACCATCCGGGAAGGCCACCGAGTCAAAGTCTACCTCTCGGGCGATCTCGCATTGCCCGATTACATCAACCACAAGATGCCTTCCGATCTGTGAAGGCAAGAAAGAAAGGGTGAAAGTTCGATGAAAAGGAAAATTCTGATCTTTATGCTCGCAATGGGGTTGTGCGTTGGCACCGTTTCGGCACAGTTTGGTTTTGGTATCGTCTATGACCCGACCAACTATAGCAACGCGCTTCTCCGGTACTACCAGCTTCAGCAGCATCTCCTTCAACTCAGGGCCAGCTACGCGCAGCTCGTCGCTCAATACAACTTCGCCGTCCAGATGGCCAAGAACATCAACAACATGCCCGTGCGGTATCGCGCCCAGTTCTCCCAGTGGCGAAACACCCTTGCCCAGGACTCCTACGGAAACACGGCAACGTGGGTCAACGGCATGAACTCCGGTCAGACCGGCGTTGTTTCCTCCGGGTACCAGCAGGCAACGACGCAGCTTCTTCCATACAACCAAGCCCAACTCTCCGGCATGAACGCCGATGAACTCGCCCGTGTCCGGTCTCAGTACGCCACGGTCGAGATCGCAGACGGGGCCAATACCACGGCCATGGCCACCATCGGCTCTATCCGCGGGAACGCCCAGAACATCCAGACGCAGATTGGCAACCTCGAACAGGATTCGTTGTCGAACGATCCAAATCTCAACACCGAAGTAGCCGTCCTCAACAAGATCAATGCCGCGGGCGTCCTGACCATCCGCACGCTCCAAGACTCGAACAAACTCCTCGCGTCTCTTCTCGAAGAGCAAACCATCCTCGCAAAGCAGCAGCGCGAGGCCACCACCAACACCATCAATGCCGACATCCAGCGCCAAGCCAGCCTCGCCGGCAACATGGCCCAGGTCACCGGCACCATTACTGATTCACTTCAAAACTTCCGCATGCCTTGAGCGTGCGGAGAAAGACGCCCGGGCGTCGAAGGAGCTGACGGCAGTGCAAACCGACTATCTGCAGTTTATCTTCCAAGCCATCAACACCTTGCTCACCCAGAACCTCGGTTTCTTCGACGCCATGGGCCAAAATCTCTTTCGGTCGTTCGCCACGATCCTCGTAGCTTGGTACGGAATCAAATCCGCTCTTTCCTCCGCCAGCGGCAAGCATTTCTTTCACTTTGATAACTTCGCGAGCTTGCTGCTGGCCATCAGCTTTGGCTTCGCGATGGTCAATTACTACAGCACGCCCATTCCCGGCATCGGAACCAGCTTCCACAACCTCGTCACCAACGAGGCGCAGTTTCTGTCGAGCAAGATCGATCAGGCCCAACTCCAAACTGTTGTCACGCAGGTTGCCGACTTTGAGTCCCGCATGGACTCCCCCGGTTGGGGAGACTTTCTCGGCACCGCCATCTTCGTCATCGTGACGATCTTGCTCGCCGCAGCCCAGGCCATAGCGATTGTGGTCATCGCCTACGGGTTCATTGCCACTGCGGTTTGCGTGTTGGTGGGACCGATCTTCATTCCATTCTTCATCGTTCCGAAGATGGAGTGGCTCTTCTGGGGTTGGTTCCGTTGTTTCATCCAATATGCCTTCTACCAGGTCATCGCCGCAGCCGTGGTTTATGTCATCGGAAATCTCATGCTCGGCGTTCTCCGTCTCCCACCCGCGGGCACCCTTTCCACCGTGCAACTCATTGCCTGGTTTCCGGTCCTCTTTATTACGTTTCTCGCGTCGATCTACACGCTCCTGAAAATACCGGCCCTTACGAACCATATCTTCAGCGGCACATCGGGCGGATCTTCGGTAGGAATCCTCGACGGGGTATTCGAATGAACAACGACGAGAGTTTTCACGATGCCAAGCGCCTCTATGTCGAACAGTACGGTGATCCTATGGTGACGAATACGTATCTCAAGATCGCTCTCGCGCTCCTGTCTATCGTTTGCGTCGCATTGGCGCTCATCGACCTCAGGACCATCCGCACGTTCCAGAACTTCCGCCCGCTCGTCATCCGCATCGACGATTTGGGCCGCGCCGAAGCCATCAACTACCACAACCTTGAATACAAACCGCAGGACGCCGAGGCAAAGTATTTCCTGTCCCAGTTTTGCGCCCTCTACTATCGCCGCAATCGCTACACGATTCAGGATGACTTCTCCAAGTCCTTGTACTTCCTCGACGGCAAGCTTGCTGACGGCATTCTCGATGCCTACCGCAAGGACGACATCATCAAGAAATTCATCACGAATACCGCAGCGCCCGAGATCGATGTGGACGTGAAGAAAATCGCGCTCGAAGAGATGCAAACACCGCCCTTCCGCGCCCGCGTGGACTTCTACATGGTCTATTACTCGCCTGCCGACCATAGCGAGCTGAAGCGCGATCTTTACACCGCGAACTTTGTCTTCCTTTTCAAGTCCCATGTGCCCAACGAATTGATCCCGATCAACCCGCTCGGAATGACCATTACCTACTTCCGCGAAGACGAGGCGTTCAAATGAGAATCCCAGTCCACACGCAAACCGAAGAGGTCGCGGGCAGACGCAGCGCAACATCGGCCCAACCTCCGCACGCCACGCTAGTCCCCGCCACGAAAGTTTCCTCTACACACACGCCACATCCCATACGCTCGTCCTCGCTCCCGGATACCCCAGGCGCGCTTCTGGAGGGCCTCCGTTGCTACCCGCTTTCCGCCCGCTCCCGGAAGCCCACAAGGTTTGTTGGTAAACCCTCACTGAAGCCGAGGAATTCACGA
>Ga0153916_10003320_pt1 | contig 11973 bp, 10 predicted proteins | sample Opewatmetagenome_FD_109642 | JGI IMG/M metagenome (GOLD analysis project Ga0153916, IMG submission 109642) | Freshwater wetland microbial communities from Ohio, USA - Open water 3 Core 3 Depth 4 metaG | ecosystem: Environmental > Aquatic > Freshwater > Wetlands | place: USA: Ohio, Lake Erie...
CAACGTACTCCCATCTAAATGGGCGAATTCTAAATCGCGAGGACGACCCTTAGGAACGTTAATACCGGATATGTAATTAAGATTATATACTTTTAGGAATAAACCGCGGTTTATGAAAAGTAGATAATCATCGAAAGCGCGAACATTAGCCTCTAAACTAGGCGCTAACCCAGGCGCGTATTTATAAGACCTATTGAATAATTTTGTTATTAGTTCTTTATGTTCTTTATAATTATTTTCATTATTATACGCTTGACCTTCGAACTCTCTAACGACGATGAAAATCGTTTGTTGCCAAAAACCCGACCTAAGGGCCGTCATCAATTCCCTCCCTTTCTTTATTTCTCCGCCCTTTAAAATTCGTAAAAATAGGTATTTAAATACCTCATTCAAATTCGTCAAAAAAAACGGCCCGTTTCCTTCGAATTCAAAAGTATAAAGGAAGTAATTAGGTAAACAATCGTCCTCTTTGGAATAAATTTCGGCGGTTTTTATAGCCGCTATTCGCGTTTTGTATTCTTTCGAATTGTAAACCACCCCGTGAGAAATAGAAGCGAGGTGCTGGTTTGCTATAGCGATTTCTAATGGGCAATGTAATCGGTATATAGGATAAGAAAATAGATTAGTTCTACTAATAAATTCCGCCGTTTCAAGGTTTTTTGCTACTAACCTATATTCTAAAAATAAAACGCCATCGTAGTTTATCCTAAAAAAAGGTTCTATAGTAACTTTTGTATACTCGCCGCCTAAATCGAATTCCGCATAAAAAGGCAATAAAATACCCTTTATATAATCAGGGGTCCGGGCGAAATCCCGGCTAAAAGCCGGAGTAGATAGTTCGGAAAGTCTAAAAGCTAATAAATTATATACGTAGTCCCTATGTTTTTCGGAAATAAATTCTACGCTTTTAGGGAAACTAAAACCCATAGGAAAAAACCTTTTTTCCCAATTTACCTTAGTACTAATTAAATGCTCATCGCCCTGAAAATATAAAAAATCATCCTCGGGTCTTATTACGGCTAAAACAGAACTTATATTGAAAAGGCCTTTTGTATCAGTTTTCCACCCTTGTACCTCCAAACCTAGATCGTACGAATAAACGTACCAAATCTCGCCGTCTATTATTTCGGCCGGTTTCTTTCCTTTTTCTAAACCCATTACGTTACCCTTGAATTGCCCTAAACAAACGAACCTTTTAACATTATAATAAAACTATCGAAAAAAATAAAGGCCGCGTTTCCGCGCGGCTTAGCCGCCAGGAGGGCCACGATGGCCAAAGCCGGCGAATTAAAACCTTTCATAAAACTACTCGACGGCCGGGGCGAAACTCACCTCCCGCTCCTTACCGAAAAAAATGCCCGCCGGATGCGCGCGGGGATGGTGACGCTGGCGCCGGGCTCGAGCTGCGGCCGCCACGGCACCGAGGACTACGAGGAGCTGCTAATAATTTTAGAGGGAAAAGGCGAGACCGAGCTCGAGGGCTACGGCGCGCTCGCGCTCGCGGCGGGGCAAGTCGCCTACATCCCGCCCGGTACTTTTCACAACGTGCTAAGCCGCGGCTCAGGCCCCCTCCGCTACGTCTACGTCGTCGCGCCGGCCCTTGCGGAAGGCGGCGAAGGGTAGTAAAATTATCTGTAAGCGGGGCGGGTTGTTAGAATCAGGACTGCTTGCGAAGGGGTATGTATGAGTTGGGTCATATTAGGCGGAGTCGTAGTATTAATACCGCTCGCGATCTTCGGCGTGATGAGCCTGGTCGGCGTCGGCCTTGATTACGCGGTCCCCGACTCGCCGCTGAGGATGGTGGAGGAATACGTCGAGATAAACCTGGCGCCGGGCCGCGTGAGGGTATCGGCGACGTACGCCTTTCGAAACGACACCTCGAGGGACGAGGCGCTGGCGCTGGCCTACCCTTTCGGCACGGGCCTCGGCGTCGGCCCGCCGGAGAACGTCGCGATTTCCGACGGCGTAGGGAAGGAAATACCGTTCGCGTGGGAAGGGGACAGAATCTCTTTCGCATTTGCGGTGCCGCGGGAAAACTACGCCCAGGTCTTCGTCGCGTACGAGCAACCGCTGAGCGGCACGGCCTTCACGTATCTATTGGGCAAAGACCGGTTCTGGGGCCTACCCGGCGCGGACACGACGTTCGTCGTCACGGCCCCGGCGGCGCTGGGCAACGTCAGCTCCGTCTACTCGTTGCAAAAAGTCGCGGAAGAAGAGGGGGGCTCCGTGCGCTACGAGTATAAACGGAAAAAGTTTTACCCCCCAAATAATTTCACCTTAACGTGGGAAAAGCGGCCGCCCGCGGCGCCGTGAAACGCTCGCGCCGTCGGCGGCGTCCAACGATTAACGGCTGAGAGGATAGGAAAATGAAAACGTTACTGAGGTGGGGCGTCGTCGCGACGGTCGCGGCGGCTACGGCGGCGGCGAACCCGATGCCGGAGCCCGAGGACGAATCCTCATCGTCGGCGGGGCTTATAGCGGCCGTAGCCGTAGCGGGCGGCGCAACGGCGTTCGCGACGTATATGCTCTCCCGGCACGGCGCGGCCGGCAAACCGTCCTTCGTAAGCGAGGAGGTCACGATAACGGTCGCGCCGCCGCGGGTGACGGTGGCGGGCACATACCGCTTCTACAACGCCGGCGACGAGCCGTCTAAGCTCAAGCTGGTTTATCCCTTCGCCCGCGGCCCGGGGCTCGGCGAGCCCGAGAACGTCGCGGTCCGCGACGGCGACGGCGGAGACATCCCCTTCTCCTGGAAACGCCGCGACGTTGCCTTCGAGGTAACGGTGCCGCCGCGGGCGGAGGCCGAGGTCTCGGTCTCGTACGAGCAAATCTGCCGCGGCGAAGAATTTACGTATATCCTCACCAGCGCGCGACGCTGGCAGCGGCCCATCGAGAAAGCGACGTTCGCGGTCGAAGTCCCGCCCCAACTCGCCCCCGTAGAAGGTTCCTATAAATTGACGGAGGTTCCCGCCCGCGAGGGCGTCGTTCGCTACGAGCTGCGGCGGGAAGATTTTTACCCGGACGTGGACCTCGTCCTCCACTGGAAGCGGCCCGATTTCTACTTCGGCTCGACCGTGCTGGAGGGAGGCCCTTAAAGAAAGGCCCATCGGCCAGTAAAAGGGCGGCCCGTCCGGCCGCCCTCAGTCGAAAAAATCTTCCCGAAATCTTTTTACGCGACGCGCGCCTTATAGCCGGGCCGTTGGAACGAGTAGACGAAGCGGTCCGGCGGACGATAAGTGCGGTTGAGCAGCGCCAGCGTGTCTTCGACGAATACGCGCTCTTCGTCGGTCGGGATGACGAACACCCGCGACGGCGACGACGGCGCGGCGACGTCGCACTCCTGCCCCCGGGGCGCGGCGGCGTTCGCGGCCTCGTCCAGCATGACGCCGCAACCCTCGAGGCCGCGTAGCGCCAGCGCCCGCATCTCGGGCGAATTCTCTCCCGCGCCGGCGGTGAAGACCACCGCGTCGACTCTCCCCAGCGCCGCGGCGTACGCGCCGACGTATTTTTTAAGGCGATAACACTCGACCTCCAGCGCCATCCGGCAGCGGTAGGGCGAGCCGGCCTCCGCGGCCCCCTCGTCGTCGCCGCCGGCGTCGGCGGCCAGGTGGGCGAGCACGTCGCGCCGGTCCGCGTATTTGCCCGTAAGGCCCAAAATGCCGCTCCGCCGGTTGAGCTGGCTGTAAACCTCCTGGGGCCCCAGGTTGTAATCGGCCATCACCTGGAACGGTATCGCCGGGTCGATGTCGCCGCACCGCGTGCCCATCACCAAACCCTCCAGCGGCGTGAACCCCATCGACGTATCGATGGAGATGCCGCCCTTTACGGCGCAGACGCTGGCGCCATTGCCGACGTGGAGGGTGATGACGTTTACGGCCGTCGGCTCCTTGCCCATAAGGGCCGCGGCCCGCCGCGAGACGTAGAGGTGCGAGGTGCCGTGGAAGCCGTAGCGGCGCACGCCCTTCTCCAGGTACCACTCGTAAGGTAAGGCGTACAGGTAGGCGTAGTCGGGGATGGTGTAGTGGAACGCGGTATCGAAAACGGCGACGTGGGGCACGTCGGGAAGGAGGGCGCGCGCCGCTTCGACGCCGGCGATGTTGGGGGGATTGTGCAGCGGCGCCAGGCTAACGCAGTCGCGGAGCGCGTCCAGGACGCGGTCATCTATGACCACCGAGCGGGTCAGCGCTTCGCCGCCGTGCACGACGCGATGCGCCACCGCCGAAATTTCGGCCAGCTCCGCGATGACGGCGCCGTCGCCCTTGGTCAACGTCTCCAGGACGAGGTCTATCGCCTCTTTGTGGGTAGGGCACTCGCACTCCCGCCGCACCGTGAGGCCGGCCCGGGCGTCGACGCTGACGGCGCCGCGCCCCGGCCCCGAGGGCCCGCCGAAACTTTCGCGCTCCGGCGCCGGCGGCACCCGGTGCACGATAAAAGAACCGCCGATCGTAATCCTCTCGACGATTCCCCGGCCGATGGCCCGCTCCTCGGCGGCGTCAAAGAACGAATACTTCAGCGACGAGCTGCCGCAGTTGAGCGTCAATATTTTCATAGGGTATGGAAAAAGGCGCCCCGCCGCCGTACCAAGGCCCGGCCAACGCCGCTACGCCCGGGCCCGGCGGCAAGGAATGAACGTCTCGCCGAAACCGGCGACCTCCGCGCCGCGGCTTAGGGCGTCGCCCGCAAACGCCTGACGCGCGATCTCCCCCGCGCCAACGGCACTATTGTAACTAATCGCGACGATTTTTACAAGTAAAACCCTTTGGTCGCCGGCGCCGGGCCTTTTTAACCGCGACTTTAACCTCGCGCGTCCCAAAGAAAAGCCGCCCGCGGGAGCGGACGGCTTAGACGCAGGTACGTTCGGTTTACCTGTACAAAGCCTTGACTTTACCCAGGGACGCGGGCGCTACGCCTAACCCGCCGGTGTTGAAATCGATCCACCCGCCGGTTGTCCCCATGACTATGGAACCTTGTCCCGGGGCGACCTGATTCGTCTCATAATAACGCACTTCGGGGGTGCCGGACGGCGTGTACGGAGAAATGTTGAAAGACGCTACCCACGTCCCGGGGGAAATCGGCCCTTGAATCGTGAACGAGCCGACGGTCGACCCGCCCAGCCGCAGGTCCATATTAATAAAACCCGAGGACGTCAAATAGGTCGTGGGGATAGGAATGTGGACGACCGCCGAATTGAGGGCCGCCGTGCCGATGTTGCGCGGTCCGTACACCGTATCGCCGATGTGCCACCAATACGGGTTGCTGGCGATAAGCCACGTGTCGGAAGAGAGCGGGAAGGTAGCTACCACCGTCGCCCCCAACGCGAACGAGGGGATTAAGAGTAACGCGAGCCACTTCATACTTATTCCTCCTTTAGGTTTTCGTATATCTAAATATACGAACGGAAGGGAGATTTTGCAAGCTTTTTTTACGGGGTAATGACAGGGCTGTCGGCTTAACGGTCCAGGCCCACGCCCCCCGGGGGGGGTAGGTGGAACTTCTCGAGCCAACGGCGTAGCCCCGCGGAGACGTACCTTCTCCCGAAGACAAGCGAATTTTTTAGGCAAAAAAAATTTGAGGACTGACAGAACCTGTCAGGGGGGGGTAGTATAATAACCGACAAACGAAGGGGAATAACGCCGGTTACTCCCGTATCCCAATAAGTTTATCCAACCGTAATTAGAGGAGGTAGAAAAATGCGCGTCAAAATTTTGGCTGCGGCCGCGGTAGCAGTACTACTCGTAACCTTCGCCGCGGTAACCGTTTCGTGCCAAGGCGGGAAAGAAGGGCCGACTGGGGTGCCTTTGCCTGAGGCTACCGACTCCTATAAAATCGTCGAGGGCATCGTATACGATACGTCTACCGACCCGCCACTTCCCGTCGGGGCTGCGACCGTAATTTGGACTTGCAGTTGTGGCGCTCAAGTAGGTGCCGACGGTCCTACTCCGAACTCGGGTTGGTACTATATCGTAAGAGACGACGATTTCAGCGACCACGCGGGGCATACCCTAACAGGGTATGCTTACCACAATGTATTGGGCCAGTCAAAACCCGCCTATATCTACAACTACAACCCGTTGATGATACCGTACTACCGCGAAATTTATTACTAGTCAACGGCTAAGGTATATCCATACTCCGCTAAACGCCCGGCGAACGCCGGGCGTTTCCCGTATCAATTTTATGCCTAAACAGGCCCCGCTTTATCGTTATTTAACGTTAATAACTGCGGGTTTAGGCAACCCCCAAATAGTGAAAAAGAAAACGCGGACCGGGGTAATAAGTTTGAACTCCTACATACAAAGAAAACGCCCGTAATAGATTTCAAGTAATTTATTTCTGCCAGTTCTACTACGTTGGCCTGAGCGGTTATAATTTAAACGCCCTGCGCGTTTTTTTAAGCGAACCGGGGACGGATTTATCGTTCCAATATAATAAAGTAAAAATCGCTAGTCGCCCGGGTAAAGGTTCGTTAATGCCCGCGATTCGCGCGCCGCCAGCTCCGCCTCGCCGGTTCGACGATAAAGCCTTATAAGGTTCTCCCTCGCCTTTCGAAAAGTCGGGTCCAACGCGAGGGCCCGGCGGTAATGAACGAGCGCCGCCGCCGGCTCGAGCCGTTCTTCGGCGTAGCGCCCGAGGGCATACTGCGCCGCCTCGGCCCGGGCGCCCAGCCGCTCGGCCCACGCCAAACAAAACCGGGCCCGGGCGGCGTCGCCGGCGCGCGCCCGGTCGCGGCCCTCGGCGACGTATTGCACGCCGAGGTATGTCGCGGTCCAGTAGTCGACGTACGGCGGCGGCTCGGGCTCGACGCCCCGCCGGCGGTATAGCGACCACCAATCGCGCTCGGGGGCCGCGCCCCCGGGCGGCACCAACCGCCAAATGTGCGCCCGCTTCTCGTACCCGTAGCCGTAATACCGCGGCGGCCCGAAAGGGTAGAGCATGTAGTAATCGCGGCTCCGGTCGCGCACCAGCGCCATAAAGGCGTCGACGTACTCCTCCGCGCTCGCCGCCGCGGGCGTATAGCGGTACTTCCAGCCGACGAAATCGAAGAAGTCGCGGAACTGGCGCGTCCCGGCGGCGTCGATTATATAAACGTCCGGCCGGGCGTACGCCGCGGTCACCAGCGCCGCCATCGGCCCCGTCACCGCGCTCCCCTCGTAGCTGAGTATAAAAGTAGCCCGCGGCCCTATCACGCGGAAGACGTTGGCCGCGGCGTCCTCGGCGAACGGGAAATAGGCCCGGGCCGCGGGCCCGAACCGGGCCGGTACCGCAACGGCCGCGACGACAACCGCCGTCAAGGCCGCGGCCGCGCCGGGCCAAAAACGCCACGCCCCGACGCGCCGGCACAACCAGGCGACGGCCGCGCCGCACGCCAAAGCCCACGCCATATAGAGAGCCGTATACCAGGTGCGCCAATTGGCCGAATAATAATTCAGGATGAACGCCGCCGCCCCGGCCCCGGCGCCGAAGAGGAGGACCGCGCCCTTAAGCCTTCGCCAAAACAGCCGCGCCGCGCCCCAAACCCCCGCCGCTAAGCCGAGCCAGCCGAATTGGCCGAGAAAAAGCGCCGCCGCCATCTTCGCTCGAGCCGCTACCAGCGCCGGCGCCGCGGCGAAAAGCTCGTGCCGGTACATCTTCCCCGTGACGTGATAGTAGAAATTTTTCAAGTTGTCGGGCTTACCCCAGTCCGACGCGACCCCCGCCGCGGACCTCAGGGGCAAGTAAAGGTACGCGGACAGAGCCAACGCGAACGCCGCCGCCGCCATAGTCCATATTTTTAACGACCCCATGCGGCGGCCGCCGGCCCACAACGCGTATGCCGCGTACGCCGGCAGAAAAGCGGCCTGCTGGGGGTGAACGCCGCACGCCAGGCCGTAAACGAAGGCCGCGGCCCAGAACACCCTGTCGTCCGGGCCGCCGCCCCACGCGAGAAGGAGGTAGGCCGTGGCCGCGGTGAGCGCGAGGCTCAGCGTGTATACCTCGGCCGCCGTTGCCTGCGCCCACACCGCCGGCGCCGAACCCAACGCGAGCGCCGCGACCGCGGCGCCCGCCGCGCCGAAACCGTCGGCGCCGTATAACCTCAGGGCGGCAAGCACCACAAAAAAAGCGGCGGCCGCCCCCGCCGCGGCGCTGAAAAAATTTATCCCGGCTACGGCGCCCACGCCCGGCAGCGCCGTAAAAACGTACGACGAGCAGAGATACGCCGGGTACCCGGGGGCGTAACAGTTGCCTAACAGGCATACCGAGCGGACGTATATCCCGGAGTCCTGCCAATACGCCGTCCGGCAGCAGGTCGCGGCGTAAAGGGCGAAAAAGAGGCCCGCCGCCGCCAGGGCCAAAAAAAGTATCGCTCGGCGCTCGAGCAATCCGACTCCGAGCCCGCTTTTCATTTTGTCGGGGTTCATAACAGCGACTACTAATAACTGTGGTAATAGTTGGAGAGTACCGTCTCGGCGGCCTTGCCCTTGGGGGTCCAATTGTTGTCGTTCGGGCCGCCGCCGCGGTCCGGGTCCCATTGGTCCCAACACCATATATATATGCCGCGCAGCCAGCCCCGCGCCGGCGCCGTCATGAAAAGCGACTTGTAGCAAATCTCCTGGGCCCGGGCGTCCGTCTCGTCGCTTTGCGTATCGCCCGGCGTAACCCAGCACGCCGGCCGCGATTGATACCCGACTTCCGTGAAGATAACTTCCTTGTCGGCCAACCGCGCCCTATGGCGCCAGCTCTCGATATTATCCAACGGCTCGCGCCATCCCTTTACCAAGGCCGACAGCGCGGCGTCCTCTCCCTTGGAAAGCGAGTAGTAGGCGCCGATGCCGACGTAGTCGACCAGAGCCCAAAGGCAAACCTTCTGATAGTTGCCCCAGTGGGCGGTGTACGTCAGCTCGCCGCCGTAGCGCGACCGAACGGCGTCGGCGACGTCCGACCACCGTTCATATTCGTCTTCGTCGCACCACATGTATTCGACGCCCAGGCACAGCATCTCCACGTCCTCGGCGGCCGCCATGTCGGCGTAATGATTTATGAACCGTCGGTAGGAATTGAACCAGGCGTCGACGCCGGCCGGCTCGAAGTGCGCGCGCCAAACGCCGTCCTCACTGTCGACGTACGGCTTAAGCATTACCTTGGCGCCCTTGCGGTGGAGATAGCGGATCACCTCGCGCACGCTCTCGTCCGAGGCCGTCTTGGCGGGGTCGGGCGCGATCAGGGTAGAGGTGCGCGTCCGCTGATACCATACCGGGACCAGCGCCACCCATTCGACGCCGGCGGCGAGCATGCGCTCGAGATTTTTTACCTGTCCGGGGAGAGACGACAACGGCTCTTGGCGAGGGAAATACGTTATGCCGCGTTGGAAAGCCGGGTTTTCCGAGACCACCGGTTGGTAAGGGATATCGTCGAAGGCGGCCGCGACGCCGGCGCCGCAAGCCGCGACGGTTGCGGCGAGCGCCGCCGCGACGAGAAACCTGAAACGGGCCATAATATAAATCCCTGAAGGTTGGAATTGGAAACGATCGCGGTCTGGCGTCATACCGCGGCCCGGCCTAAATCTTACGAAAATTTTGGAGCCGCGCCGGCCGGCTCTTATAACCACCCCATCGCCCTGGCGTACGCTTCAAAAAGTTTCTGCTGCTCCTTGTTCATCTTTTTGGGGGTGGCCACCTTTATCTCCACGTAATGGTCGCCGACCCGCCCGGTCCGCTCGTCCCGAATCCCTCTCTTCTTGACCCGTATCTTCTTCCCGGCCTCGATCCCCGGCGGGACGGTGACGTTTACCTTTCCCTGAACGGTATCGACCGACTTCTTGCCGCCCAACAGCGCCTCGGCCAGGTTGAGCTCGAGCTTGCCGTACGTATCGAGGCCCTCGCGGCGGAAGCGGGAATCCGGTTTGACGCGCACCGTGACGTAGAGGTCGCCGCGCAGGCCGCCGGCGCCGACGTTGCCCTCGCCCTTCACGCGTATCACGCCGCCGTCATTTATGCCCGCCGGGATTCTTACCTCAAGCGGCCGCTTGGCGCGGCGGACCCCGGCGCCCCGGCACTCCGGGCAAGGCTTCTCGACGACGGTCCCTTTGCCGGCGCAGCTCGGGCACGCGCGCGTCACGCCGAACTGGCCCAGACCCACGGTGACGGTGCCGCGCCCCTCGCATTGGGGGCAGGTTTTAGGTTGCGTCCCCGGCGCGGCGCCGGTCCCGGCGCAAGTCATGCACGGTTCGTCCCGCCCCAGGTTCATCTTGGCGGTCCCGCCTTTTGCCGCCGTCGAGAAGGGGACCTCGACGGTTATTTCGATATCGCGGCCGGCGGCGGGTTCGGGCCGACGCCCGGCGGCCCCTCCCTGCCGGAACAGCTGGTCGAAGAGGTCGCCCAGGCCGCCCAGGCCGCCAAGGTCGCGGTCGTCGAAACGGGAAGTTTGGCCGCCGCCGGGCCGCGCATACCGCGAAAAATCGAACCCCCCGGCGCCCGGGCCGCCGGCGCCGGCGAAGGCGCCGTACTTGCGCAGCATGTCGTAGTCCTGGCGCTTCTTGGGGTCGGACAGCGTCTGGTAAGCCTCGTTGACCTCTTTGAACTTTTCAGCCGCGGCCGGGTCCGCGTTGCGGTCGGGATGATACTTCATCGCGAGGCCCCGGTACGCCTTTTTTATCTCTTTCTCGGACGCATTCTCCGAGACGCCGAGTATCGCGTAAAAATCCTTGGGAGCCGCCATATCGCGATCAACCGCGGTTACCGGCCGGCGCCGGCCTAGGCATTCTCTTCCGGCGGGGCCCCGGCCGCCCCGGCGCCCGCCTCCCGGGCGACGCAAACTTCGACCTTTGCCGGCTTGAGCAATAAACCTTTAAATTTATAGCCGGGCCCCAAGACCCGGGCGATTACGTTCGGGGGCAGCTGCGGGTCGCAGGTTACGGATACCGCCTCGTGGACCTCGGGGTCGAAGGGGTCGCCGCGGCCGGCCCGAATGATTTCCAAACCCTCGTGGCACAAGACGTCGAATATCTTGCGGTCGAGCATGCGGATGGAATCGACGTGGCTTTGCGGGACGGCCTCGTCGGCATCCGCGGCGTCGATGGCGCGGGTCAAGTCGTCGAGCACGGGCAAGAGCTTCTCGACGATGCCCTGGGCCGCGGCGGCGCACGCCCGCTGGTAATCGCGCACGAGCCTCTTGCGGGCGTTGTCGAAGTCGGCGGCGCGGCGAAGCAGCTCCTCTTTGGCCTCCGCCGCCGCCCCGTCGGCCGCGGCGAGACCCTCTTCCAACGCCGCCAAGCGGGCCTTAAGACCGTCGACGTCGACCACCTCGTCCAACGAGATTTCCACTTTCCTCTTCTTCTTATCCATGACTCACCCGACTCGTCCGGCTCGCGCCGCGTTCGTTGAACCCTATTATATATAATTTAGGCGGCGCCGTCAAACCGGGCGATTAAAATTTTCGACTTTAACTCCCCGGCCTCTTTTGTTAATATCCGAAAATTCTACCCGGCATACCTAGCCATGGCCATAATATTCTACAACACGTCAAGTCGGAAGTTGGAACCCTTCGAGCCGTCGGAGGCGGGAAAGGTCCGGATGTACACGTGCGGGCCCACGGTATACGACCGCGCCCACATCGGTAATTTCCGGACGTTCGCCTTCGAGGACTTGCTGCGCCGCTTTTTACGTTGGAAGGGCTTCGACGTCATCCAGGTCATGAACTTGACGGACGTCGACGACAAAACCATCCGCGGCTCCCGGGAGGCGGGCGTCCCCCTCGCCACCTACACCGAGCCCTTCATCCGGGCGTTCTTCGACGACGTCGATACCCTCCGCCTCCAACGGGCCGAATACTATCCCCGGGCCACGGAACACGTCCCGGAGATGGTCGAGCTCGTGCGGAGGTTGGAGGCCGAAGGCCACGCCTACGTCGCCGACGGCGCGGTCTACTACCGGATCGCGAGCTTCCCCTCCTACGGCAAGCTCTCCGGGATGGACATCGCCTCGCTCCGACCGGGGG
>Ga0153916_10003321_pt1 | contig 11970 bp, 10 predicted proteins | sample Opewatmetagenome_FD_109642 | JGI IMG/M metagenome (GOLD analysis project Ga0153916, IMG submission 109642) | Freshwater wetland microbial communities from Ohio, USA - Open water 3 Core 3 Depth 4 metaG | ecosystem: Environmental > Aquatic > Freshwater > Wetlands | place: USA: Ohio, Lake Erie...
AAGCCGGCAGCCTCCAGGCGGCGAACGTGGTAGTAGACCTTCTGCTCGTGGACGTGGAGGCGTTCGGCGAGCGCATTCGGGTAGTCCGGAGTCTTCGCCAGTTCCTGGAGGATGCGCCAGGCCAGGGGCGAGGAGATCGCGCCGATCCGGGCGGGTTTATCGAGGATCTCCGCCTCCCGGGCCACGGCGCCCTCGAGGGTTTCTTCGACGATCCACCGACGGACCATGCCCTGGGCAATCGAACGAGTATTATTAATCATTTTGTAATGGTTACGAGAATGTTGTAGGAGATTCTTTAATACTCCCCGTACCTTGCTCCCGGACATGGCGAGACGCGCGCCGCATCCCCAAGTCCGCGAGCCTGCGCGGTTATCAGAAGGAATATTGAACACGCAAGGGCTATACGCGGCCGGCCGCGGATGGACCGCGGCGCAGGAGCCGTTCGCATGAAAGCCGTCATCCTCGCGGCGGGCGAGGGCGCCCGGATGGGCCCCTTCACCGCCAGCGTCCCCAAGGTCATGATCCCCGTCGGGAACCGCCCCATCGTCGAGTACGCGGTCCGCGCCCTCGTCGAGAGCGGGGTGCGGGACATCCTGATGATGATCGGGTACCGCCGGGAGCGAATCCAGTCCTACTTCCAGGACGGGAAGGCCTTCGGCGCGCGGATCACGTACGTCGCGGAACCCAAGCAACTGGGGACCGCGCACACGGTGCGGCAGGCGAAACCGAGCCTCGACGACCGCTTCCTCGTCCTGAACGGCTCCAGCCTCATCGACCGCCAGTTCGTAGGGGATCTCCTGGACCACGCGGATGCACCCGCGGTCCTCATCAAGGAGAGCGACCGCCCCCAGGAGTACGGGGTGGTCACGCTCCGCGGGCGGAACGTCGTGGGAATCACGGAACGACCGCGCGAGGTCCTGTCCAACCTGATCAACACGGGCGCCTACGTCCTCGATCCGTCCATCTTCGACCTCATCGACCGCCAGGCCGAGGAGGGGCACCACGACCTCCCTAGCGTGCTCTCGGAGTGGGCCAAGACGACCGCGATCACCGCGGTGGAATCCAACGGGACGTGGGTCGACGCGCGCTATCCCTGGGACCTGCTGCGACTGAACGAGACGGCCCTCCAGACGATCCAGGACGTCCGCGCGGGCACGATCGAGAAAGGCGTCACGATCCACGGGCGCGTCACGGTGGGAGAGGGCTGCGTGATCCGGTCAGGAGCCTACCTCCAAGGACCGCTCTCTCTGGGACCCGGATGCGAGATTGGGGCCAACGCGGTCCTGCTGCCATCCACGAGTCTGGGGAAGAACGTGCGGATCGGGCCCCTCACGACCATCGTCAACTCCATCCTGATGGACGATGCGAACGTCGGCCCGTCCAGCGTCGTGGCGGACAGCGTCCTCGGGTCGGGTGTCGTCGCCCGCGCGGGGCTCTTGGCCGCCTCCGGGCCCGCGGACGTCTCCATCGAGGGTGAATACCATGCCGTCCGTCAGATCGGCGCCCTGATCGGCGAGGACTCCGAGCTCGGGAATGGCGTGAGCGTGGACTGCGGGACGGTCGTGAACGAACGCGCGCGGGTCTCGTCCGGCGCGCGGCTGCGCGGAACGGTCCCGGCAGGCGCGGTGGTCCACTAGATGTGCGGCATCATCGGCTACTCCGGCCAGCGGAACGCCCTCCCCATCCTCCTGGACGGACTCAAGCGGCTCGAGTACCGCGGCTACGACAGCGCGGGCGTCGCCATCGTGGGCAGCGGCCTCCAGGTAGCGAAGGACAAGGGCTTCATCGCGAACCTCGAGGGACAGCTCCCCGCGATGCAGGGGACCACGGGCCTCGCGCACACCCGGTGGGCCACGCACGGCGCGCCTTCCAAGGTGAACGCCCACCCCCACACGGACTGCACGGGGAAGATCGCCCTGGCCCACAACGGGATCATCGAGAACTTCGCGTCCCTGCGGGAGAAGCTGGAGTCCGAGGGACACGTCTTCAAGACGGAGACGGACACGGAGAGCCTGGTCCACCTCATCGAATCGTTCTACCGGGGAGACCTAGAGGACGCGGTGCGCAAGGCGCTCCACGAGGTCCGCGGCTCCTACGCGATTGCGGTGGTCCACGCGGACGAGCCGGAGAAGGTCGTCGGGGCGCGGAACGAGAGCCCCCTGGTGATCGGGCTCGCGCCCGATGAGAACTTCCTGGCCTCGGACGTCGCGGGCCTCCTGAAGTACACGGACAAGGTCCTCTACGTGATGGACAAGGAGATGGTCGTCCTCACGCCGGAGCGTGCGGTCATCAAGGACCTGGAGGGGAACGTGATCCATCGCGAGCCCGAGCGGATCACCTGGACCCTGGAGGACGCGGAGAAGGGCGGGTTCGAGCATTTCATGATCAAGGAGATCCACGAGACCCCGAAGGCGATCCACGAGACCCTCCTGGGCCGGCTCGCCAATCTCGAGGTGAACGGCTTCCTCGCGGAGAACTTCACGAGCGTGAAGCTCGTGGCCTGTGGCACGTCGTACCACGCGGCCCTCGTGGGCAAGTACATCTTCGAGGAGATCGCGCACATCCCCGCGAGCGCGGAGCTCGCGTCGGAGTACCGGTACACCCAGGGAGCCGCGGAACGGCCCCTGGTCATCCTGATCTCCCAGAGCGGGGAGACCGCCGACACGTTGGGCGCGACGCGCGAGGCGAAGCGCCGCGGATGCAAGACCCTGGGCATCTGCAACGTGATCGGCTCGAGCCTCTCGCGGGAGGCGGACAAGACGATCTACACGCGCGCGGGCGTGGAGATCGGCGTCGCGGCCACGAAGACCTTCGTCGCCCAGCTCATCGTCCTCTACCTGATCGCGCTCCGGATGGGGCTGGACCGCGGCACGCTCGGCTACGAGGAGGCGGACCGCCTCAAGGACGAGCTCCGGTCCCTGCCCCGCGCGGTCCTCGCCGTGCTGAACAAGGAGGCGGAGATCCAGAGCCTCGCCGCGACCTACGGCACGGACGCGCGGGATGCCTACTACCTCGGGCGCCACGTGAACTACCCCGTCGCCATGGAGGGAGCGCTCAAGCTCAAGGAGATCTCCTACATCCACGCGGAGGCGTACGCCGCGGGAGAACTGAAGCACGGGCCCCTCGCGCTCATCACGAAGGACACGCCCGTGATCGCCATCGCCGTGGACGACCCCACCTACGAGAAGATGCGGTCCAACATCGGAGAGGTGAACGCCCGCGGCGCGCGGATCCTCGGCGTCGGGACGGACGGCGACAAGGAGCTCCCCAAGTTCGTGGACGACCTGATCACCGTCCCGCGCATGTCGTGGATCTTCTCCCCGGTCCCCGTGAGCGTCGCCCTCATGCTGTTCGCCTACCACGTCGCGCGCCTGCGGGGATGCTCGATCGACAAGCCGAGGAACCTCGCCAAGAGCGTCACCGTCGAGTGAGGTCCTCCCGCGGCACGACCGCGAGACCGGCCGCACCCGGCTCGGGAATGGGTTGCTCCCCTCTCGTGGTCACGTACGTGCCGAGGAGGATGAGGGCGCCCCCCGCGAGCGTGTAGACGTCGAGCACCTCCCCGAACATGAAGACCGCCAGGACGGCGGCAACCACGATCTCCAGCAGGACGAGCAGGCTCGACACGGTGGGCGAGATCGTGCGGAGGGAGAGCGTGTACAGGAGCATGGGGAGGAAGGTCGGGACGAGGCCGAGGTAGGCGACCACGCCCCACGAGAGCGTCGTGGAGGGCCAGGCGATGGGGACGAAGAACAGCGGGATCGCCGCGAAGAACGTGGTCGTGGCGAGGACGGTCGCGGTCAAGGCGATGTAGTCGCCGCCACGGTCCACCTCCACCTTCACCCCGATCACATAGAAGGCCCACACGACGCCCGAACCGAAGACGAGGGCATCCCCGAGGAACTCGCCGCCGAACAACGCGTTCGGGTTCAATTTCGTCGCGAGCACGACGACACCGCCGACGCCCATGAGGATCCCGATCGCGCGCGGACCTGTGACCCGTTCCTTGTAGAGGACGGCCATGAGGATCGCGATGAAGACGATGTTCACGTTGACGAGGAGGGCGGTCTTCGATGCGGTCGTGTAGAGAAGGCCCACGTTCTGCAAGTTGAACGCGAAGGAGTTGAGGAGACCCAGGAGCCAGACGAGTGGGTCCCGGAGGAAACGCCAGTCGAGCCGACGGAGCGCGGCGAGGGTCGTGAATCCCAGGAGGGCCCCGATCCCGAGGCGCGCGGCCGTGATGAACAGGGGATCGACCGCGTCCACGATGAACTTCGTGACCGGGAAGGCGGTCCCCCAGAAGACGCTGGCCAGGACGACGAAGACGTAGTCTCGGCCGCGGGAGTCCATCGGGCGCGGCGAAGGGCGGAGGCCATTTCAGGTTTTCCTCTCCGCTTGCCTTCCGGTCGTTCGGCGTGCGGGAGGCAAAACAATCATACCTGATAATCACGTAATCCGGGTTCATGTCCGGCCACCGGAGTCGGGGAATCCGGTGACGATGGAGGGGTCCGCGGGCGCTTCCCTGCTGTGTGACCATCATGCGTTCGAGCTGACGCAGTTCTCGTATGCCTATCTCCAGCCTGTGGCGCTCGCGTTCGAACGCCGGGCGGAAGGCCAGCCCGTCTTGGACCGGATCCTGCGTTCTCTGGAGAATTGTCCGAAATGCAGCCGCCGGGGTGGGGGCAATGGGCCGCAGATCCTCGCCCTGGCCTCTCCCGGAGGCGATGGGGCCGAGGTTCTCGTCCGCCTTAGCTGCACGCGCGTGGAGGGAGGGCCCTGGCAGTGCAGCTACGAGGGCCACGTGAAGCGGAAGCTGCTGCTCCTGGGAGACGCCTCCACGGCGAAGACGGACCTGGTCCGGCCGCTGGTCTACGACGAGATCTCCGACGCCGCACGAGAAACCCTCGGCGCCAAGGTCATGACCCGACACGAGACCGTGAACGTGCCCGAGGAGGGCGTCGACTTCCATGTCGTGTTCACCGTGTGGGACATCGCGGGCCACCGGTTCACAGACAAGAAGCGGATGCGGGCCTACTTCCGCGGCGCGAGGTGCGTCCTCGCGGTGTGCGACCTCTCTCGGGAGGGGACCGTGCAGGAGCTCGGGTACTGGCTCTCCGTGGCCCAGCGGATCCTCGGCAAGCCCACGATGGTCATCGCGGCCAGGGGACGCGAGGCCCCCGATCCGCTGCCCATCAGCGAGGTACGGCTCCAGGAGCTCGCCCGAACCCACCACGCAACGGTCGTGATCCTTCCGCCCAGCGACGGACATCTCGTCGAGCACGTGTTCGAGAGCCTCTCTGAGGAGACCGTCCGCGACGTGTTCGGGACGAAGTGGCGCGCCCGCATGTATGCCTGACCGGATCGGGCCGAGATGGGAAGGCAGGAGGGAGGGACGCCACGACTCCGGCTACTCCACGAGGTTCTTCAGTCGCAGGAGGCCGTCCCGCGTCCACTCCTCGTGTCCGAGTTGTCGACCGAAGATGATCCCGTAGAACGGGATGATCCGGGCATAGAACCGGGCGCGGTCCAGCATCCCCGGGTCCTTCACACCGCGGTAGCTGTCGAGCACGGCCTGGGCCACGGGTTCTCCGAGGTCCGCGAGGATTCCCGTGAAGTCGAAAGCCGGGTCCCCGATGGAAGCGTCACCCCAGTCGATTACGCCCAAAATCCGTCCCGCGGCATCGTCGAACAGGACGTGCTCCATCGCCAAGTCCCGATGCAGCAGAACCGGTGCGAACCCGAAGTGATCCGAGGCCGTCAAGAAGTCCTCGCAGAGATGCGCGGCCCAGCGGCGCTCACGCGCTCCGAGGGTCGGGAACGCCTCCCGCTGGATCCACCGGTAGAAGTCTTCATACTCGCGCCGCCATGCGTTCGCATCCCCGCCGGGAACGCCTAGGTCCCTCGCCCGGTCCGCCGGGAACCGGTGCAACGCGGTCAGGAAGCCGGCCAGCTGGGCGATCAGCGACGTGGGGACCGACTCGGCGATGTCCTCTCGCTTGAGCGGGCGACCCGGTATCCTCCGGTAGCCCACGACAATCCGAGGTGGGGCGTTCCCCCGCGAGACGTGCTCGAACCGGGGCACCGCGAGGGGGAGCGTCGGCGCGAGCCTGGGGAGCAGGGCCACCTCCTTCCGCAGGGCATCCTCGTTCTCCGGGCGGCGCGGGAATCGGAAGATCCACGTGTCGTTCACCAAGAGCATGTAGTTGTCCCAGCCGCCGAGGACGGGCTTGCACCGCTCCACGTCGACTGCGGGGAACCGCGCCCGCACGAGCTCACGGTACGGGGGCATCGAGGCTTCGTCGGACACCGAGGCCGTATCCTCGCGGAGCCTCAAGCCCCTTGCTCTCTCCTCAGAAACGTTTATGGCGGCAGGCCTTGTTCGGCCCGCGTCACCATGTTCGAGCGGCCTCGCGGGACGAACGACTGGACCCCGGAGGACATGGTCAAGCGCCGGTACGTCGAATCGGCCTTCGTCGGCGTGGCGGAGTCCTTCGGCTTCCGGGAAATCCAGACGCCCCTCTTCGAGTCCCTGGAGTTGTTCGCCGCGAAGTCCGGGCCGGGCGTGGTCGAGGAACTCTACGCGTTCAAGGACAAAGGGAACCGAGACGTCGCGCTCCGTCCCGAGTTCACCGCCTCCATCGTCCGTTTCTACGTGAACGAGCTCCGCAGCCTCCCCAAGCCGATCAAGGTCTACTGCTACGGCCCCGCGTTCCGGTACGAGGAGCCCCAGAAGGGGCGCTACCGGGAGTTCGAGCAGCTGGACGCCGAGGTGATCGGCGGAGCCACGCTCGCCTCGGACGCGGAAGTCATCGCCCTCGCCATCGGCACGATGCGGGCCATCGGCCTGAAGCAGGTCCGCGCGCGGATCGGGCACATCGGCATGCTGCGGGCCTTCCTGCCGTTCGGCCCGGCGGACCAGGCCAAGGTCCTCCACGCCCTCGACAAGAAGAACGTCCCCATGCTCGAAGACGAGCTCCGGCGGCTGACGCACGAGGAGCTCACGGACCCGCTGAAGCGGATCATCGGGCTGCACGGGGACGCCGCCATCCTGGACGAGGCGCAGAAGCTCCTCGGCGGGAAGGGAGGCGAGGCGTTCGGCTACCTCCGCCAGCTCCGCGAGCAGCTGGCGCACTACGGCATCTCGCCGTCCGAGTACGAGTTCGACATGGGCGTCGTCCGCGGCTTGGACTACTACACGGGCATGGTCTTCGAGCTCGACTCGCCCAACCTGGGCGCGGAGAAGCAGGTGGGCGGCGGAGGCGCCTACACGCTTGCGGAGGTGTTCGGCGGCGAACCCGTGGCCCAGACGGGCTTCGCCCTCGGCGTGGACCGACTCGTCATGGCCGCGGAGGCGGAGGGCGTCTTCGGACCCGCTCCCGCCCTCGACGCGTACGTCGTGCCCATCGGCGAGGCGGTTCGCGGCAAGGCCGTGGAAATCCTGACGACGATTCGCGCTGCAGGTTTGCGGGCGGACATTGACCTCGTCGGCCGCGGTCCGTCGAAGAACCTGGACTACGCGAACACGAGCCGGGCGCGCTACGCGGTCCTCGTGGGCGAGAAGGAGCTCAAGAAGGACGCGGTCGGACTCCGGGACCTGAAGGCGGGGACCCAGCGTGAGGTCCCCGTGCGCTCGCTGGTCGAGGCGCTGACGAAGGCGTAGGCCGTCAGGCCTTGAGCTTCCCGATCCGCTCGACCCACGCCGCGAGGCGCGGCAGGTTCTTCGGCACTGCCTCGCCGACGAACAGGAGCGGGTACATCCCGCCGTAGATTCCGAAGTCCGCAAGGCCCGGCTCCCCCAGGATCCAGTCGCGCCCGTCCAGGATCGCGTCGACCATGGCCAAGTGCTTCTCCATATCCTCCCGGAACTCCTCGCGGCGCATCTCGAGGACGTGCCACGGTCCCCGGGCGCGGGTCTGCATCTCCTCGAAGACCCAGCGCTCCTGGTCCGAGCCGAGCTTCGGCGGAACCCGGGTGACGACGTAGCGCCAGACGTGCTCCTCGAGGACCTGGTGGCCCCAGTGCTCCAGGACCTTGGCGAGGCCTTTCTGGTTCCAGGGGTACAGGGTGGGCTTGGGCTGCACCTTCTCCAGGAAGTCGGGGATGTCGTACCAGAACACGGGCTTGCCCTCCCAGATCAGCGTGGGCACGTAGTCCTGGCCCGTGGCCGCGATCAGGTCGCGCTTGTCGTGGTACGTCACGGGGATCGTGTCGTAGGCGATCCCCTTGAACGCGAGCATGCGGTCCGCCGAGACGCAGTAGTGGCTGAACGGCTCCGAGTAGAGCTGGGCACGGGAGGCCATGGGAGCGCAGAGGCGGGTCCGGGATTTAAGGATGGAGGCTGCGGCCCCGGGAGGGAAGGAACGCACGGGCCTCCGCGGAGGCGGGCTCCCGGCGCACCTCCGAGGCAAGGACCACGAGCGTGAGCACGAGCACGATGGCGAGGTAGGCGACTTGGTCCACGAACGAAACGTCCACGTAGTCGGAGAGGAAGGCGAGTGCGTTGAACCACAGGTGAGCCGAAAAACCCGCGGCGAACCCGAACCCGATCCCGAAGAGCGGGGCGTCGAGGAGCCGCCAAATCCAGAGGGCGCCGCCGAGGGAGAGGGCGACGAAGGTCGCGTGCGCGAGCTCGCGGAGGGTGAAGTCGAGGCCCCCCTGACCCGGGTACCCGACGATTCCCTCCATCATCCCGTACAGGCCGCCCACGATCCAGGGGGCCAGGAAGAGCCAGTAGCGAAGGACCAGGGCGGGGTCTCGTCCGCCGCGGAGGGCCAGGGAGGCGACGGTCAGCGCGAGGATCACGCCGGAGAGCTTGAGGCTCTCCTCCAGCGCGGGCCCCAGGAAGAGCACGGTGACCGGGCTCGCGTCGGCGAATGCCAGGGCGCGGAGGGGGGCTGCGATCGCAAGGGGGACGAGCGCCGCCAAGAAGAGCCGGACGGGCGTCTCCTGCCAGACACTGTGCCCGCCGCGACGGTCGACGATGACGCCCGCCCCCGCGACCGGGTCCATCCGGCCGAGGGGCTTGAGGATTGCCCCGCCTCGTCCGCGGCCTCAGCCGGAGACCGTGCGGCGGAACATGGACGTCGTGGCGGACAGGCTCACCGCACCGACCGCCAGGATCGTGATCACGGCGTAGGCCAGGGTGGTCCAGTCGTACCCGGTGATGATGAGCCCGTGCAACGCGTCCGCGATGTAGGTCATCGGATTGTACGGTGCGACGGCCTGAATCCAGTCCGCAAGGAGCGGCTTGGGCATCATCGCCGTGGAGAGGAACAGGAGGGGGAACGTCGTCAGGATGCTAATCATCAGGGTCGTCTCGGAGTTCTTCGTTGCGAGCCCAACGAACGTCGAGATCCCGGACCAGGCGATCCCGAAGGTCATCGCGATCGCCAAGAGCAGGAGAAGGCCGACAACCCCGGTTTCGATGGTGACGCCCAGGGCGAAGCCGAGGACCAGGATGACTCCCGTCTGGATGAGGATCCGCGTGCCATCGCTGAGGACCTTCCCCATGAGGATCGCGGAACGATGGATCGGCGCGACGCGCATCTTGTCCATGTAGCCGCTCTCCAGGTCCGTGACCATGCCCATTCCCGACTGCATCGCGGAGGAGATGACCGTCTGGATGATCACCGCTGCCGTGAAGAACGTGATGTATGAGCTCGTCCCGGTGAAGTCCTTGAATGTGAGGAACCGCGGAGGCGACGTCCCAGTAATCGGAACGCTGATGTTCGTGATGGACTGGAACGCATACGTGAAGAGGACGAACCAGACGATGGGCTGGACGAGGCTGAAGAACAGGAACTGCGGGCGGCGCAGGGTCTTCTTGATCCAGCGCCCGAAGATTCCGTTCACTTCGGAAACGTAGTTCGCAACGCTCATGGCGTCGGCCTCCTGCGGCGGCCCCAGATCATGCGGCTCGGGGGCTTTACCTCCTCGACGCGCATCTGGTGTCCCGTGTGCTTCAGGAATACGTCATCCAGGGTCGGGGCGGAGAGAGTGAGCCGTGTGATCTGCACGCCGACGTCGTCCAGCATGCGCACGATCTGCGGAACGAGGCTGGGGCCGTTCTTCGCATAGACCGCCACCCCGGCGTCGTAGTTCTGGACCTCTTGGACACCCGGGACGCGGCGAAGGGCTTCGCGGGCCGCATCCTTCACGTTCTTCGCGCCGTCCGACTTCAGGGCGATCTCGATGACGTCCGCACCGATCTCCGCCTTGAGCGAGGCGGGCGTGCCCTGAGCCACGATCTTCCCGTGGTCGATGATGCAGAGGCGGTCGCAGAGACGATCCGCTTCCTCCATGTACTGCGTGGTCAGGAAGATGGTCATCCCCTGTTCGTTCAGGCTCTTGATGTAGTTCCAGACCGCGATCCGGTTCTGCGGGTCCAGCCCCGTCGTCGGCTCGTCGAGGAACAGGAGCTTGGGCTTCGAGATGAGCGCCATGGCGAGGTCGAGCCGGCGCCGCATGCCGCCCGAGTAGGTCCCGGCGCGGCGGTCCGCGGCGTCCTCCAGACCCACGGTCTTGATGATCAGGTCGACCCGGTCCGCGCTCTCCGACCGCGGGATGTGGTAGAACCGAGCCTGGAGCCGCAGGTTCTCGCGGCCCGTGAGGTCGTCGTCCACGCCGACATCCTGCGCCGCGTAGCCGATGATCTCGCGGATGTTCGCAGGTTGCCCGTCGAGGTCGAGCCCGTCCACGGACACCGTGCCGGCGGTCTTCAGGAGCAACGTCGTGACGATCTTGATCGTGGTGCTTTTGCCGGCCCCGTTGGGGCCCAGGAAGCCGAAGATTTCACCGCGCTTCACGTAGAAGGAGATCCCATCCACGGCCCGGACGTCCGGTGGGAAGACCTTCTTCAGGTCCTTGACGAGCAGGATGGCCTCGGCCTTCGTGACGACCTTGCGCGCCGGAGTCGTGGAGGCGGCCGCCTTCGAGGGGGCCGGGGTCGTGCGGGGAACGGTGGAGGGGACTAGCTGCTCTGTCTGCTGGCTCATTGCGGGCACCAGACCGCCGTGGTTTTTAAGGTAACCGAAATTCACGCAACGAGTTTGGACGTCCGACCGTCGAGTGACGGGTCCGATTGCGTCCCACTGGAATCCGGGCACCCTCGACCTACGCGGGCGCCGACCCGGACTCCGGGTCGACGCGTGGAATAGCTTCTTATCGGTGGGCGGCGGTCCGCGCGCATCCCGTCGGGGGAGTTCCGATGGCTCGAACGATGCGAACCGCCGCGGCCAAGATGACGAAGCCCGTGCTCGTGTTCCTCACGTCCCCCGAGGACGTACGCACGACCTCGGAGACGATGCTCGCCCGGGCCCGCGCGATCCTCGATCGGATCGTGAGGGTACGCGGACCGAGGACCGTGGAGAACACGCTGCGGCCTTTCAACGAGCTGTCCAACCTGGTGTCCCAGGTCGCCCTGCAGAACCAGCTCCTCTTCAACGCGCACACCGCGGCCCCCGTCCGCGATGCGGCGAACAAGGCCTACCTCGCCGCGGACAGCTTCTCCACGGAGCTTAGCCTGAACCGACCGCTGTACGAGGCGTTCACCGCACTCGACGTCACCCGGAAGGACGCGGAGACGCGGTTCGCCGTGTTCAAGATCCTCCGGGACTTCCGGCGCGCCGGCGTGGACCGGGACGACGCGACCCGCGCACGGATCAAGGCCCTCAACGACGAAATCTCCGAGATCGGCTCCGGCTTCGACCGGAACATCAACGAGGACCTGCGATCCATCCAGGTCGACGGCGCCTCGGACCTCGCAGGGCTGCCCGAAGACTACATCGCGCGACACAAACCCAAGGACGGCAAGATCACCCTGAGCACGGCGTACCCCGACGCCTTCCCGGTCTTCCAGTACGCCCGGAACGCGAGCGTGCGGCAACGGCTCCAGAAGGAGTTCCTGGATCGCGGCTACCCGAAGAACCTGGAGGTCCTGAGCCGGCTCCTCGAGAAGCGCCACGAGCTCGC
>Ga0153916_10003322_pt1 | contig 11967 bp, 8 predicted proteins | sample Opewatmetagenome_FD_109642 | JGI IMG/M metagenome (GOLD analysis project Ga0153916, IMG submission 109642) | Freshwater wetland microbial communities from Ohio, USA - Open water 3 Core 3 Depth 4 metaG | ecosystem: Environmental > Aquatic > Freshwater > Wetlands | place: USA: Ohio, Lake Erie, Old...
GATTTCAGCGACCTTCTCGTACATCCTTTGGCCGTCGGCGGCGGCAAAATCCTGAATAGCCGCGGCGGAAGGATTGCTGGTTCGCACCAGGACAAAGACGCCCTTGCCCTGCTTGGCGGCCATGTCCGCAAATGGCTCGATGCCGTCGGTGCCGGTGTAGCCGTTAATCGTGATGGCGTCCGGCGCCAAAGTATCTTCCAGGCCGGCCAGCTCCGGGTTCTCCAGGTGCGCGGAGGCGTAAACCTCCGCCGTATGGCCGATGTCGCCTCGCTTGACGTCGCCGATAATCTCCAGCCCCAGGTCATCCGCCTCGGAGATCAGGGAATAGTACGTCTCCAGGCCCTCCCAGAGGTACTTCTCAAAGTAGGCGATGTTTATCTTCACCGCCGGGACCATGGGGGCGACGATTCGCATCGTCTGCGTGCAGAAATCGAAGATCGCATCGACGGCGGCAGCCGCGTCAAACTCGTCATTCATCTGGCGATGGTCTCTTATCGCGGCCGGGAGCCGGGTATAGACCGGATCCAGCCCGACAATGAGAGAAGTGTTCCTGGTCCTTACGGCCTCACAGAGGCGGTCAGCAAAATGACTGGCCATCTTTTTGGTCCCTCGTCTTTGGAAAAACCTTTTTACACAACATTGAAACCACTATAATCGCGTGGATGGTTTCAGGCAAGAGAGAAATGCCGCATAATGAGGCGGATCTGAAAATTCGCAGGAAGAGGCGAATAAAGAAGCTAATCTGCTGGCTTTGTGTTGATCTGGTGGTGGCCGTTTTCATTCTGGCCCTGCTCTTGCACAAGCCCGGCAGCTATGACCCGGCGGATCCCAACTCCGCCGGTCTTGAACGCGGGCAGGTCAGTCCGTATCTGACGCACGAATTATCGCCTCAATTCTACAACGGCACACAGCGCGGCGAGCCGTTCGATCTGATGATCACGCAGAAGGGGATAAACGAAATCGTCGCGGGGTGGGGCTGGCCAAGGATGTCCGAGGGCGTCATGCTGTACGCACCGGCAGTGATTTTTGTGCCGGGATCCGTCGTGTTAATGGGGACCGCAAATGTAAAAGGCGTGGAGTTCATCGTTACGCTTGTGCTCAAGCCGAGTATCGACGAACGCGGATTCTCCCATCTGTTGGTTGCAGAAGTGAAGGTCGGCGCCATGAATATTACATGGCTGGCCAAACCGATGGCCAGGAAGATGTACGCGCAAAGGGCGGCTTCGCTGCCAGCCGATGCCAAGTCGTTTTATGGGAAAATCGCGGCGTCGGTGCTGAATGACGAACCGTTCGAGCCCGTGTTCGAGGTTGACGACAGAAGGGTGCGTGTCGAAGCCATAACCGTGTACCAGCAGAAACTGACGGCCCGTTTGGTGCCGGCGTTGTGACGCGCAGCAAACTGCACCTTTCACAATGTTCGCAGCCAAACGCGGGAGACGTCTGGAAGAAGCCAAAGAATCGGCAGCCGGCTGGCCGCGAAGGTGGGCGGCGATGCGCTTTCACGAAAAGGCTTTTTGGTCACGAAAAGGCCGTTTTATCCGGACCGTGAGGGTTTTTGCTATCGAGCAGGCTTTCTGTATTCAGCCAAGACCAAAAATTGTGCAAATCTGGCAAAAAAGTTATTGCCCCTAACGGATTTGACGATTATTATAAATAGTTTAGTTGTAAGGGTTAACGTCTGTCAAAACTGAGCGTCGAATTCAAGAGGTGTTTTGAAATGCTTTTGACAGGATTGGCGAACCGTGCAAAATAGGCGAACCATGTGTGTGCACGGCTGCGCTTACGCGCATGGGGTCGCTTGGCAATCGCCGTTTCTGCTTCAAGGTCGAGAAACGAATGAGGTTTTGTCACAGGGTTCCCCCCTTGCAGGAAGACTGCAAAATGGGGTCCTCTGCCCGGAGGCAGATGATGTAGCACAAAGGTAAATTATAACCTCTGTTCGTTTTTGGCGTGCAAGGGAGCCGGTTCACAAAGGGCTCCCGGTTGAAGTGGAAACCCGAAGGGTTTCCATTTTTTTGTTCGGCACCAATTTCGGGCGCCAGGTTGCAAAATATCAGTCAGGAAGAAAACCGATGAATCAGGAATTATTGCGAGTCGTTGACAACATTGCCCGCGACAAGAACATCGATAAGGAATCGATATTTGCGGACCTGGAAGAGGCCATGGTTTCGGCGGCGAGAAAGCACTTTGGCGAGCCAGAAAGCAATATTCAGGTCAGCATTGATCGCAGCACCGGGCAGATCAGCGCCTTCAAAGATAACGTGAAGATCGACATAAAACAGCTCGGCCGAATCCCCGCGCAGACAGCCAAGCAGGTGATCATCCAGAAACTGCGGGCCGACGAAAGAAGCAGCATTTTTGCTGAGTTCGCCCAGCGAAAGGGAGAAATCATCAGCGGCACGGTGGTCCGATACGAGAGCGGGACTCTGATTGTTACCCTCGACCGCTGGACGGAAGGCTTCATGCCGAAAGGCGAACAAATCATGGGCCAAACGCATCGGGTGGGTGAGAGGATTCGATGCTTGATTCTCGACGTGAAAGAGACCTCGAATCAGGTCAAGATCATTCTCTCTCGCACGCATCCTGATTTCATCCGCCGGCTCTTCGAGCTGGAAGTGCCGGAAATCAGCGAGAAGATCATCGAAATACGGGCGCTTGCCCGAGAGGCTGGCTACCGAACCAAGGTCGCTGTAGCGTCATTCGACGAGAAGGTGGATCCTGTCGGCGCGTGCGTCGGGGTGCGGGGAAGCAGAATCAAGAACATCGTCGACGAGCTCGGCGGAGAAAAGATAGACATTGTTCGCTGGAACGAGTCGTCACAAGTGCTTGTCTCGAATGCCCTGATGCCGGCAAAAGTCAGTGAAATCGCCTTGTGTTTTGAACTGGGGCGGGCGACGGTGGTCGTGGACGAAGACCAGTTGAGTTTGGCTATCGGCAAGCATGGACAGAACGTCCGGTTAGCCGCCCGGCTGACCGGCTGGGATATCGACATCCTGACACCCGATGAATACAATCAGGGGATCGAACTGCTGGCAGGCTGCGTCAAGACGGTCGAAGGAGCCGACGAAACGGTGGTTGACAAGCTGATAGCGCTGGGCGTCATATCGGTCGCGGACGTGGAAGAGGTTGGGGTCGAACCTCTGGTTAACGAGCTGAAGATTGACTCAGAGATTGCCCGGAAGCTCGTCGCGGCATCGGTCACAGAATCGGAGCGGCTGGCCGAGGAGTCAAAACAAAACGAGGCGGAAAAAGAGCTGGCCCAACAGGCGAAAACAAAGGATAAGGAATAGTACGCGCATCGGGCCGAAAATATAACGTATTGAACGCGAATAAGATGGGAGATCCGTTTTTTTGGCAACTACAAGAGTTCATATCTTAGCTAAGGAGCTTGGTGTTAAAAGTTCCGCGATTGTGAAGAAATGCCAGGATGAGGGTCTGGATATCAAGAACCACATGTCGGTCATTTCGGCGGGACTGGCAGCGACGATTCGAGAGTGGTTCAGCGAAGGCGAGAACATCACGACGGTTGAAACCTCGGAAAAGGTGGATCTGGAAAAGGTCCGAATCAAGAGGAAGAAAGCCAAGCCAGAGCCGGCGGCCAAAGAAACAGAAGTGCAAGAGGAGCAGAAAAAGCCGGAATCCCCTGCCGAAGAAGCCGAAGCAGCCGAGAGGGTGCTGGCTGTGGCTCAAGAGGATGAAAGTGAAAAGGAAACAGCCACTTCTGAGGTCGTTGTTGACACCGCCACAACGGTCATGGTCGAAGAGCCGCCTGGCCCGACGGCGCAGATAGCCGAGGCGCCGGCAGAACCTGAGCCGGAGCCGGAACCAGAGCCAATTGTGCCTGCGGGGCCGATCCTGGAAAAACCTGAGCCGGCCCGACTAAGCGGACCGCAGGTTGTGCGAGTGGAGGCGCCTGAGCCGCTGCGACGGCCCAGGCCCAGACAGCGGGCCAGGTATGATGCGCCTGTTACTGAGCCGCTCATGTACAGCCAACTGGAGCGGGAAGATGGGACTTTCACCCCAGGCAGGGAGAAGAAACCATCGGCGAAGCGGCATAAAGAGAAAACGCACGGGCGCAGGCGGGATGAGCAAGAAGCTGAGGTGGCCAAGAGGCCCAAACAGGGCGGCAGATGGCGACAAAGAGATATTGAAGAACGCCGAGCCCGGCTGGATGCCGCCGGTGGCGAGGGCCTGCGGGTCAGGCCGACGCGCAAGATTGCCGCCAAATCCAAGCAGAAAGTCGGCGCGCCCGTGCGTCCCCAGAAAGCCGTTGTGGGCGAGCCGATCACAGTGAAGGACCTGTCCTCCGCTCTGGCCGTTAAGTCAACGGATATCATCTTCAAGCTGATGCAGCACGGCGTGATGGCCACGGCCAATCACGTCATCGCAAAGGACGTCGCGGAGCTGGTTGCTCTGGAATTCGATACCGAGCTGGTCGTGGAACGTAGGAGCACGCTGGAGGAGCAAATACGGGACGAATTCGAGCAGCGTCCGCGAGAGAACCTCCAGAAGCGGGCGGTGGTTGCCGCGATGCTCGGACACGTTGATCACGGCAAGACGAGCCTGCTGGATAAGATCCGCTCGACTCATATCGCCGCCGGGGAAGCGGGGGGTATAACGCAGCACATCGGGGCATCCGAGGTGACATGGGATGACAAGAAGGTCACATTCCTTGACACTCCGGGCCATGAGGCCTTCACGGCGATGCGCGCCCGGGGCGCCAATATGACGGATGTGGTCGTGCTGGTTGTTGCGGCTGACGACGGAGTGATGCCTCAGACCATTGAGGCGGTTGCCCACAGCAAGGCTGCGAACGTGCCAACCATTGTGGCTTTGAATAAGGTGGACTTGCCCGGCTGGGATATCAATCGTATCTATGCTCAACTGGCCGAGCAGGGGCTGACACCGGCTCCGTGGGGAGGCCAGACGGAAGTCGTCAAGACCAGTGCAGTGACCGGCGAGGGAATAAGCGATTTGCTTGAATCGCTCGACTACGTGGCCGAGTTGCTCGAGCTGCGTGCCGATAATACGATCCCCGCTACGGGGTGGGTCGTCGAGGCGAGGTTGTCCTCGCAGCGGGGCCCGGTGGCCACTCTGCTGGTCAAGGAAGGCCAGCTCAAGAAGGGCGATGTTGTGCTGGCCGGCGGCACCTATGGTAGAGTGAAAATGCTCCGAGACAGCTACGGCAAGAACCTAAAGGCGGCGACGAGTTCTATGCCGGTCGAGATCACGGGCCTCAGCGGCGTCCCCCTGGCGGGCGACAGGTTTTACTGTCTGGATGACATCAACAAGGCCAAGGCCGCGGCTGAGGAAAGTCAAGTGCGCCAAAGAGAGCGCTCGCTGACGGAACGAACACAGGTGACGCTCGACAACCTGTTCAGCCAAATAGAGGCAGGCAAGACCGAAACGCTGAATCTCATCGTTCGCGCCGATGTTCAAGGCTCGGTGGACGTTTTGAAGAAGTATTTGACTGATCTGAGCACGGAGCAAGTCCGCATCAACATTCTGCACGCAGCGACGGGCGGCATTACAGAAGGCGATGTCGTCCTTGCTGAGGCTTCCAACGCGATCATTATCGGCTTCAACGTCGTCCCCGAGGAGCACGCGGCCAAGATTGCAGAGACCAAAGGCGTTGAGATCAGGTTGTACAATATCATCTACCGCATCACGGAGGATTTGCAGAAATCAATGGTCGGCCTGCTTGAGCCGGAGGAAACAGAGAGCGTGCTGGGCCGAGCCGTGGTCAGGACCACGTTTAAGATTTCGCGGGTCGGCACTGTGGCCGGCTGCTACATCAGCAGCGGGCATGGGCACAAGAATGCCAAGATGCGCCTGATACGGGACAATATCGTGGTCAAAGACAATCTGAGCATCGAGTCGCTCAAGCACTTCAAGGACGATGTTCGTGAGGTAAAGACGGGCCTGGAGTACGGCATAAAAATAGCGGGATTTGACGATGTGAAAGTCGATGATGTGCTTGAGTTTTATGAAATCGTGAAAGTAGCCAGAACCCTTGAGTCATGATGGACATCGGGTAACGCATAAAAGAAATCGAAATACAAGAGCCAAAGCACGATATCCGAAACGCCATCGGAATCCAGATTTCAAATGTTCGGAACACTCCGTCTCGGAGGGTGCGATTGCTGTTTTTGAATTTGTTTGATGTTGCAGCTTTTGGTGATTGGACGTGACCGTGTAATGGCAAGTCGAAGGCAGGAAAAAGTGGCCCGCGTCGTGAAAGAGGCCGTGAGCGATGCCATCGCCCACCAGCTCAGCGATCCCCGCATTGAGGGTTTCGTGAGTGTCACGCGGGTGGAGCTGACTGCTGATTTGCGCAGCGCCAACGTCTATATCAGCATTTTTGGCAAGGACCAGACAAGCCAGAACAAGACCTTTGCCGCGATAACACATGCAGGGAGCCGAATACAGTCTCTGGTGGCCGGCCGATTGCAGAGCAAATTCTGTCCAATTCTGCATTTCCACACTGATGAGAAATTCAAGAAGACGCTGGAGACTATGGAGCTGATAGAGAGGGCGGCCAAAGAGCTGAGAAAGAACGTTCCGGAAGATGAGAATGGGTGAATCAGGGTGTGGATGACTTAGCACCGGCGCGCATCCGCTTGTGGAAGCGTTGACGTGACCGTCCTGACAGGGGCCGATATGAAGAACAGCAGAGAGTATTCCAGGAAGATACAAGGATTGTACCGCACGCTGAGCCACAAGTACCCAAAGGTGCAAAGAGTCAGCCACGATGAAATCGTGGACGCTGTCGTCCATGCCATCGTCAGCGAGTTATCGACCGAGAGGCAGGCAGAATCCGCCATGGGAAGATTCGCCGAATGTTTCGTTGATTGGAACGATTTGCGGGTTTCGCGGGCTGAAGAGATCGTGGAGGTATTGGGAAGCGATACACCCGCAACCCGATCGATCGCGTCAACGATTATCAAGGTTCTGACCGGCATATTTGATGAACACCACAAAATCAGCCTGGAGGTATTGAGGAAAATCGGCAAACGTCCGGCTAGGCAGGCCCTTGAAAAAATGGACGGGATCAGCCGCTTCGTCATCGATTATTGTATGCTCACGTCGTTGCGAGGACACGCCGTACCCCTTACGGCAAAAATGGCTCAATACCTCAAGGACAACGATCTGGTTGACCCGGAAGCCGACGAGCAGGAAATCGAAGGATTCTTGGCCAAGCAGATTCCGGCCAAGAATGGATACGAGTTTTACGCGCTGCTGCGACGGGAAAGCGAGGCCGCCGACGGCGGCAAAATGAAGAGGGCCGCAAGCCAGAAAACCGACAAAACCAAATCAGCGGCCAGGAAGAAAGAGAAAAAGTGAACACTCAGAAAGCAAGAGCTTGAGATAAGAGCTGGACAATGACAAAGCGGATACTGAAATTGGGGATTCCCGTAGGCAGTCTGCAGAAGCCAACGATCGAGCTTTTCGGCAAAGCCGGGTTCCATATCCTTGACTCGGAGAGAAGTTACCTGCCTCGCATAGACGATGAACAAATCCGGCTGATCATGCTGCGAGCCCAGGAGATGAGCCGATACGTTGAAGATGGCGTCCTCGATGCCGGCATTACCGGTCACGATTGGATAATGGAAAACGGCTCGGATGTGGTCGAAGTTTGTGAGCTTGCCTACAGCAAGACCACCAGCAACCCCGCCAGGTGGGTATTGGCTGTACCTGACGAGTCAAAGGTCAAACGTGCGGCGGATCTGGCCGGCGGAATCGTCGCAACCGAGCTTGTGAACGTAACCAAAGCCTACTTCGCAGAGAAAAAAGTCGAGGCAAAAGTCGAATTTAGCTGGGGTGCGACGGAGGTCAAGGCTCGGCTGGTGGACGCCATCGTGGAGCTTACCGAGACCGGCGCCTCTCTGCGGGCAAACAATCTGCGAATCATAGATACCGTGATCAGCTCGACGACGAGGCTCATTGCCAACAAAGAGGCCTGGGAGGATGCGTTCAAGCGGGAGAAAGCAGAGAATATCTCCATCTTGCTCAATGCGGCAATCAACGCCGGCAGCAAAGTCGGCCTGAAGATGAACATAAAGAAGCGCGATTTGGAATCGATCCTGAAAGTGCTGCCCGCCGAGAAGAGTCCCACGGTGTCCTCCTTGGCCGACCCGGAGTATGTGGCCATAGAGGTCATTATCGACGACACCATCGAACGGACGCTGGTCCCGGCCCTCACACGGGCGGGCGCCTCAGGCATTATCACCTACCCTCTTAACAAGGTTATTCACTAATAATGGGGAAACCACAGTTCTCTTGCTATCTGCGTCAGAACCGATATACTGGGCCTGTGAATTCGCTGGGATGGAGACCACTGTTACTTTGAATAACCGGAATAGGCATTCGTGGCTAAGCAAATTGCTATTTTGGGTTCGACCGGATCGATTGGCAGAAATGCCCTGCGGGTCGTTAGCTCGCTTGGACCCGAGTACAGGATCGTCGCACTGAGCGCTCACAGCAGCGTGCAGTTGTTGGCCGAGCAGGCCATGCGTTATAAGCCTGAATTCGTGGCCGTCACTAACGCCGATTATGCGGAGCGGTTCCGCCAACTGTGCGATGGCCTGGATGTCGAGGTCTTGGCTGGATCGCATGGTTTGGTACGGATTGCAGAACTCGAAGAAGTAGAAGTAGTCGTTACGGCGGTTGTCGGTGCGGCGGGCCTGCCGGCGGTTCTTGCCGCCGCACGCAAAGGCAAGAGACTCGCCATCGCCAACAAGGAGCCGCTTGTCATCGCAGGAGAGCTGCTCAAAAGAGAAACGCAGAGAAACGGCGCGACGATTCTGCCGGTGGATAGCGAACATTCAGCCGTCTTCCAGGCGATGCAGTCCGGCCGCCGCGAAGAAGTCCATAGGATCATCCTGACGGCTTCGGGCGGACCCTTCAGGGAAGCGAGCGCCGAGGACATCCGGAATGTAACATTGGAGCAGGCCCTCGCCCATCCTGTTTGGGACATGGGGCCGAAGATCACCATCGACTCGGCGACGATGATGAATAAGGCCTTCGAGATCATCGAGGCCCACTGGCTCTTTGACATGCCGGTAGAGAAGATCGAGGTTCTCATTCATCCTGAGTCCATCGTTCACTCCCTTGTGGAGTTCGTGGATGGCTCGCTGATAGCCCAGCTCGGTGAGCCCGATATGTGCCTCCCGATTCAATATGCCCTGACATATCCAGCGCGTGTTGCCGGGATTGCCCGGAGACTTCGGCTTGAGGAAATGAAGCAGCTAACGTTCGAAAAACCCAATCTCGAGACGTGTCGCGCGCTGTCGTTAGGTTACGAGGTCGCGCGAACGGGCGGCACGGCTGCGGTTGTCTTCAATGCGGCAAACGAAGCGGCGGTCGAAGAGTTCTTGGCGGGCAGAATCAAATTCGTTAATATCATCGAGCTGATCGAACATTGCCTCAACAAGCATAACGTGAAGACCAATGTTTCTCTGGATGAGCTGCTTGAGGCAGATTCCTGGGCCAGGAGAGAAGTCACGGAGCTGGCGTATAGCGCATAGGGTCTGGTCTGTTTGCTGATTTTGGAGGTGTCTTGATGTCTGTATCAAATGGTTTCTCCAATAAATACTTTCGCGTCGTTCTGCTCATCATTGTGGCGATCCCGGTTGTCCTCCTGGCGGTCTTGAATATCGGGGTCGTCGGCAACGTCCTGCTGGTCTTACTCGGATTTGGGGCGGTGGTCATCGTCCACGAGTTCGGCCATTTCGTCGTTGCCAAATCATGCGGCATCAAGGTCGAAGCCTTTTCGTTGTTCATGCCGCCCATCTTGCTGGGCGTGCGAAGAACAGAGAACGGCATTCGCTTCCGGATATTGCCGGAGGTCTTCACGAAGAAAACCGACGAGCCGGGAGACGGCACGCTGAGTTTTACCATCGCGCGCAAGGGCAAGGCCGGTGAGACGGAATATCGCATCGGCCTGATTCCGTTTGGCGGTTTCGTCAAGCTGCTGGGCCAGGATGATACCGGCCCGGTCAAGACCAGCGATGATCCCCGCTCTTTTGCCAACAAACCGATTCACACGCGGGCAGCCGTCTTTGCCGCCGGCGTTGTGTTTAACGTGATCAGTGCGGTTGTCATTTTCATGATCGCTTTTCTCAAAGGCATTGACTTACCACCGGCTGTAGTCGGCGGGGTGATGCCGAATTCGCCCGCGGCGCACGCCGGACTGAAAGCCGGCGACGAGATCATTGAGATTGCCGGAAAGACGCAGGACCTTGACTTCAGCAACATCGCGATAGCCGCGGCTTTGTCCGGACGGGATGAAAAAGTCCGGATGAAAGTGAGGCACGCCAACGGCGACGAGGAGGATCTGGCACTGGTGGCCGAGCAATCGCCGGGCGAGTCGATGAGAGGGTTTGGTATTGCCGCGCCGACGAGTCTGACCGTTGGACCTCTTTCGAAAGACGACGCGGGTAGTCTATTCTCGAAGACGGGCCTGCTTCCGGGTGACCGCATCGAATCTGTGGATGGCAGGCCTGTGGCAACCCATTGGGACCTGACACAGGTCATCGACGATTCTCTCGTGCCGGCCGTGACGCTGTCGGTTGAGCGAATTGGGGACCGCGGCAGAACCACGTCAGCCAAATCCACGCTTTCGCTGAATCTGCGTCCCGCCAACAATCACGATGTGGAGTCCGAATCCGCGCTGAGCCACGTTTATTCCATGGTTCCGCGCCTGCAGATAGCCGGCGTCTTGGAGGAGGCGGACCAGACTGAGGGGAATGAGGCGACTCGCCTGCAGCGAGGGGACATTATTCTGGCCGTTGACGACGTGAACAATCCCACGTTCAAAGAGCTGCGTGATTCTGTATCGCAACACAAGGACAAACCGCTGCCTGTCAGGATTCTGCGTGTGGATGCCGGCGGCGTTGAACGGACGGTCGCAGTCACGGTCACACCCAAACAAGCCGAGGGCAGCGAAAGAGTTCTGATTGGCGTCGAGCTAACGCTCGATGCCGAACACCCGGTCGTCGCCAAGACGATCGCCGCCGAAGGTGGACCGGTCAGGCTGGAGATACCGCGGGGCGCCTTCCTGACCGCCGTTGACGGTGTCCCTGTCTCGGACTTCTACGATGTGATTCGGGAAATCAAGCGATATCCTCCGGACGACCGCATCACGGTGGATTGGCGTCTCGATGAGCAGACGGCAGGCAACGTCGCCCTTGACATAGGCACCGGCAAAGGATTCATCACAGTAAGATCTGATTTTGCCCAAGAGATCCCCTTCGAAGCATTGAGGAAGATGTACAAAGCCGATGGTCCGGTTGATGCAGTGGTCATGGGATACCGAAGGACCGTTATGTTCGTTGCCCAGGCGTATTTGACATTGAAGCGCTTGGTTGGGGGACTTGTCAGTCCCAAGAATCTTATGGGGCCTGTCGGCATTATCACGTTTAGCTATCGCATCGTGGCTGAACAGCCCTTGGTTTATTACGTGTACTTTCTCGGCCTCATCAGTGCGGTCATCGCGGTGTTCAATTTTCTGCCTCTGCCTCCTCTGGATGGAGGCTTGGTCCTGCTCTTGCTGGTCGAAAAAGCCAAGGGTTCGGCGTTGAGCGAGCGAGTGCAGGCGATTATCGCTTATGCCGGCTGGGCGCTCATACTGACCCTTATTCTGTATGTGACGTTTAATGACATCGTCAGGAGTTTTTTCAGCTAATCGTACCGGGCTTTGAGCGCCAGACACAGAATAGCTTTGTTCCGGCCACTGAAGGGATTAGAACGTGTTGGATGTGCTGGAAAAGATGTCGTCGCAAGAGTATCACGAAGGCATATTCCGTGCTCTGAAAGAGCAGGACGGCCAGATTTACACGCTCATTGCCAGAGAGTACGAACGGCTGCAGAATAACTTGCAGCTTATCGCTGCAGAGAATCAGTGTTCCAGAGCAGTACTGGCGGCCCTTGGCTCCATTGTCCAGAACAAGACAACCGAAGGCTTCC
>Ga0153916_10003323_pt1 | contig 11965 bp, 9 predicted proteins | sample Opewatmetagenome_FD_109642 | JGI IMG/M metagenome (GOLD analysis project Ga0153916, IMG submission 109642) | Freshwater wetland microbial communities from Ohio, USA - Open water 3 Core 3 Depth 4 metaG | ecosystem: Environmental > Aquatic > Freshwater > Wetlands | place: USA: Ohio, Lake Erie, Old...
AGCTCAAATCCACCCTCCTTGATGGGTGCCGTGAGTGAAGTCGCGAAGGCCTGCTTGATGGAAAACAAGGAGACCCTATCTTGCGGGCGTTTGGGCCCGGCAAGGCTGGTCTCAACCTTAGACAGGTCAAGCTCTAGCACCTCTGTGAATTCAGGGTCCGGAGCGTCTTGAAAGTGGAACAAGCCCTGTTCTTGACTATATCTTTCGACCAGATCGATCGTCTTGCTTGGGCGTCCGGTCAGCTGCAGATAACGCAAAGTTTCCTCATCGATAGGGAAATATCCGATCGTTGCTCCGTACTCAGGTGCCATATTGGCGATCGTTGCCCGGTCCGGTAGCGAAAGCGATGCCAACCCAGGGCCGAAGAATTCGACAAACTTGTCTACTACACCTTTCTTGCGCAGCATCTGGGTGATCCACAGGGTCAGGTCTGTAGCCGTGATCCCTTCGGAAAGCTGTCCGAAGAGCTTAACACCTACAACATCAGGAGCCAATATTTCAATCGGTTGGCCAAGCATGGCGGCTTCGGCTTCAATACCACCTACTCCCCAACCGACCACTCCCAGCCCATTGATCATTGTGGTGTGCGAATCGGTTCCGACCAGGGTGTCGGGATAAGCGAGAATTTCACCATCCACCTCCTGGATGCTGACTACTTGTGCTAGATACTCCAAATTCACCTGGTGGACGATACCCGTGGCAGGAGGTACTACTCTGAAATTGTTGAACGCATTTTGTCCCCAGCGCAGGAATTCATACCTCTCCTGGTTGCGTTGGAATTCAATCTCAGTATTTCGCATCAGTGCGTCCGGACTGGCGAAGAAATCCACCTGCACTGAGTGGTCGATCACCAGGTCGACAGGCACCAGCGGATTGATTTTACCTGCGTCTCCACCCATCCGCCTCATGGCTTCCCGCATGGCAGCCAGGTCTACGACAGCCGGTACTCCGGTAAAATCTTGCATCAGCACCCGCCCCGGGCAGAAAGGTAAGCTGGGTCTTTCGGCTGCGTTGGCACGCCAGCCTGCCAGGTTGAGCACATCCTCTTGGGTGATTTCTCGGCCGTTGTATTGGCGCAGAAGCGATTCAAGCATGATCCGGATCGAATATGGCAAGCGACATATCTTTGTCAACCCTTGCTTTTCCAGCCAATCCAGCCGGTATATTTGATATGTATGGTGGGTTGTCTTTATGAAATCTCTTGCCAGTGAAAAATCAAATTTCATTACTTCTCCTCAAAAATAGATCAGGATTGGGGTGTGAATTATAGTCCCAATATGGGAAATTTTTCATTAATTTGTTGTTAACAAACGGTGCAATTCCTCGATTTCGAGTTCAGGTACGCCCTTTTGGTGCAATTATCCTGCCCGTTACTCCCCCTTGGGTCGTACTATGGCATCCGTCATACGCACTACTCTGGTCATAAATGGAAAGTCATGTACTCGAATGATATCAGCTCCACGTGCAATCCCTATGGCTACGGCAGCAGCCGTGCCCTCAAGCCGTTGATCCGGTGGAGTATTGAGGGTATATCCAATGAAAGATTTCCGCGATGGTCCTAGCAAGACGGGAAAACCTAGCGCGCGGATTTCATCTAAGTGGTCCACCAGCTCCAGGTTTTGTTCGACCGATTTTCCAAAACCAATGCCTGGATCGAGGACGATATACTCATCAGCTATTCCTGCAGAGTGGGCGATGGTCACGCTTTCCAGCAGCTCACGTTTTACATCCTCCATCAAGTTCTCATACGGAATGCCAATGTAATGACCACCCAGGCGCTCTTTGATCTCCGCATGTGCCCAAGAGCTACGGTTGTGCATCAGGATCACCGGCACATTATGTTTCGCCACAACGCTCGCCAGCTCGGAGTCAGCCCGCAAGCCCCATACATCATTGACCATATGCGCGCCTTTTTCGAGCGCGGCTTCCGCCACGCTTGCTTTATAAGTGTCGATCGAGATGAGCACATTCAATTCTGAAGCGACAGCTTCAACGACTGGAAGGACGCGCTTCATTTCCACCTCCGCGCTCACCAGATGGGCTCCAGGGCGTGTGCTTTCACCCCCAATGTCCAGGATGTCTGCGCCTTCCTCTATCATATTTCGGGCTTTTTTAACAACGGCTCCCAGATCGAGCATAATCTCGTTGGAGCCCTCTTCAGTCGGTAACAGGCCATCACCTGAGAAACTATCAGGCGTTATGTTCAGGATTCCCATGATATAGGTTCGCGTACCCCAGGTAAAGGTAAATCCATGAACGGTCAAGGATGAGTTCAAATTAATCTTCGTCTTCGCCTCCATAGGATTCCTTCCCTTCCTTTATTCCCAATAGGAGAGCCAAAGCTTCCTCGGGCAATTCAAGGTCGGGTAAATTCTGGACTCCATAACCTTGCGAGGCTCGCTCGCGCAAAGCCTGCCACAAGAGCTGCCTTTCGTCCGAATTTACCACCAGCTCATTCACTGTTGATGCACGTAACAGGTACTCGCCGGTCGTATATAGAAAGGTTATCCTGCGCCAGGTTTCGGCTATAACAGGTTCAGGCAGCTTCTCCAATGCTCCGAGCTGCACCTTGTAATATTCTTCCCTGGCACGCGGGTGGTCAGGCTCGGTCTTCAGCAGCTCCGCCCGTGTGGTAAGTTCGTGCCCGCGCACCGGAGCGATGTATTGTATCCTCCACTTTTCATCCCCGAAGGCGCCAGTCTGGTAGAAAGCCAGGTAATCCACGGCGATGACTTTAGGTGCGGTTCGCAATGGGATGCGATACCACCCAAGTAACCGGGCTATCTCCAGATCACGTGGATTATTGACCACTGCCACCAGTACGAGAGAGGTAGGTTCGATCACACTGTTACCTATGGATAACCCCGGCATCGGCATTGAACTCTTCTATCAATGCGTCAATTTCAGACACTTGTTTTTGGAAATCACTCCAGTAATTTTCGTCATACCATTGAGACTGAATCTCATTGTAAGTCTTGCCTTGTTGCTCCACCCAGGTGAAATATTTCAAGTTGTGGATCCGCTTCCTATCCGGATAACTCAGCTCGAGCAGATTATCTGTTGAAACACCTAACAAGTAACGCGAAAAGTCAGCCGCTGCTTTGATCTCCGTGTACTCACCAGATTCCTGGCGCATCTCCTGAAGGCGGCTCTGATACAGCTCCATCGAGTCTGTCAGGATGGTTAGGATTACGTCATGCTCAGTGAGCTCGTAATATTTAGCCATCTTGATGGCAGATAGGACGTTGGATATGCCTGAAAAGCCGAGCAAGTCCAGCTGGCTGACGATTGATTCGGGTACACCAAGTCTGGCGAGATGGGTTCGCCCTGCGGGTTCGTTAAATAGCCGCGCCAGGTTCACAATGGCGTTATCATCAATCGCCACGACTATATCGGTGTTTTTGACGTTGTGGATCCATGGGACGTGTTTATCCCCAATCCCTTCAATGCGATGCGAGCCAAAACCGTTTTGGAGTAGCGTGGGGCACTGCAACGCTTCACTGGCAACGATTTTGCTGCTGGGGAAGAGTTGCTTCAAGTAATCACCACTGCCGATAGTGCCAGCAGAGCCAGTCGCAGAGACCACGCCCCGATATTCGTCCTTCGGACCCAGCACCTGATGTAATACTTCTTCCATGGCATGTCCGGTGATCTCATAATGCCACAGGTAGTTGCCGAACTCCTCGAATTGGTTGAAGATCATCAAGTCTTGGCCGGATTGGCGTAGCTCGCGGCACTTATCAAAGATTTCTTTTACATTAGACTCGCTACCGGGCGTCTTGATCGTTTCACCAGCGATCTTGGAAAGCCACTCAAATCGCTCTTTGCTCATCCCCTCTGGCAGGATGGCGATCGACTCACACCCTAACAATGCAGAATCGTATGCACCTCCACGGCAATAATTCCCTGTTGAAGGCCAGACCGCTTTTTGCGTCGAGGGATCGAACTGCCCGGTTACAAGACGTGGCACCAGGCAACCGAAGGCAGCACCTACCTTATGGGCTCCGGTTGGGAACCACTTCCCAACCAGAACGATGATACGTGCGGGAGTGCCAGTCAGCGTAGTGGGCAGCTCTACATAGTTCACACCACCAAATCGACCCCCTTTCGCTTTCGGTTCATTGTGCCAGGTGATGCGGAAAAGATTATGTGGATTGACATCCCATAATCCGATTTGACTGAGGGCTGCTTTCACATTATCGTCTACCTGGCTTGGATCTCTCATCTGTGCGTAAGTTGGTATGATGATGATCTTTTCACGCACTCGTTGGATTGCACGTTTGCGACGTGCGTGGTCGATGGTTAAATCTATTTTCATTCCGTTTCTCCTTCCTCGCCTTTCGAAGGTGCCTCTCTGAGGATATATAAAGGCCTCCCTTTTGCCTCATCATACAACCTGCCAATGTACTCACCTAATATACCAAGAGAAATTAGCTGCACGCCTCCAAGGAAGAGGACCGCGATTAGTGTGGTAGCTTGCCCTAGGAAGGCATGCGCTCCTACCATCCTCAAAATGACCACCACGGGGATGGCAATGATGCTTATTCCTGCGGAGATGAAACCCAGGTACATGGCTAACTGCAAAGGAAAATACGAGAAGCTGGTGATTGCATCGCTGGCAAACTTGACCATCTTTTTCAGCGGGTATTTCGTCTCACCAGAATATCGGGCAGCCCGTTTATACGGCACTCCGATCTGCTTGAATCCTACCCATGTGGACATGCCGCGTAAAAAACGATGCCGTTCTCGCATCTGCCTCATCACTTCAACAACTTTACAGTCTAACAACCGGAAATCACCCGTGTCCATGGGTATATTCACGTCTGTGATGCGGTAGATCAGTCGATAGAATATTGAAGCTGTGAGTAATTTAAACCAGGTCTCCCCCTCACGCTCTGCTCGCTGGGCGTAAACTACCTCATATCCCTCCTTCCACTTCGAAATCAGATCCAGGATCACTTCGGGTGGATCTTGCAGGTCTGAATCGATGATCACAGCCGCCTGCCCTTGAGCATAATCCAGGCCGGCAGTCACCGCGATCTGGTGGCCAAAATTACGCGCGAAGATGATGGGTTTTACCCGGGAATCCTGCTGGGCGAGCTGTTGGATTTGATCAGTCGAGCCATCCGTGGAACCATCGTCGACCATCAGAAGTTCCCAGGCTTCACCAGTCGTATCCATGTTCTCCTTCACGCGGTGATACAGCTCAGGGAGGTTTCCCACCTCGTTGAATATCGGAGCGATCACTGAATATACGATCTGATTTCTCATGCTCTCCCATCCTCAATTGGACTAATAAACATAACGATTTCCTTTCACCAACCTGACTGACCAAGCCAATGAATCGCTTTCTTTAGCGCCGCTAGGGTAGGCTCAATAATTACAGGTTGGGAGACCGCCTTCATGGCGGCATGGATATCCTTGAGCCCACTCCCCGTGTTGATCACCAAAACTGGCTCATCGTTCTCTATCATCCCATTTTTTACTGCCTTCACCATACCCGCGTAAGATGCTGCGCCAGCTGGTTCGGCAAAAATGCCTGCCTTACCTAGCTGAGCTATGGCAGACAAGATTTCGTCATCGGTGACGACGATATACCCGCCTGATGTTTCACGCGCCGCCCTGATCGCCCTTACTCCATCGCGCGGCAGATCGACAGAGATGCTATCTGCCAGTGTCTCTGCTTTCACCGGCGTGATGTTCTCTGTGCCTGCAAAGTAAGCATTAGCAATGGCTGCAGATCCCTGTGCTTGTACGCCGAAGATGCGTGGAGAATGATCTAGCCAACCTAAACGGAGCAAATCAAGAAAACCTTTATGCAATCCGGAGATGATATTTCCGTCACCGACTGAAACGAAAATCACCAGGGGTTTCCTTACCATCGGCTCGAGGTGACACATCCATTCCCAGATTTCAAATGCCGCCGTCTTTTTTCCTTCAGCAGTGAACGGGTTATATCCTGTGTTACGGCAATACCAGCCAAATTCACTCGCCGCTTTTACGGTGAGATCGAATGCGTCATCATAAGTGCCATCCACGAGATAGACTTTGGCGCCATAGATGAGCAATTGGGCAATCTTAGCAGGTGGAGCACTGCGCGGGGCAAATATGATCGCTTTTTGTCCAATTGCAGCAGCCATACCTGCCAATGCCGCCCCCGCATTACCTGTGGAGGCCGTCACCACCACCTGTGCGCCAATCTCACGCGCTTTGGCTACAACGACTGCACTCGCACGATCTTTAAAAGAGGCCGTCGGATTTCGACTCTCGTCTTTAATCCATAGGTGATCTAATTGCAGCTGATGAGCCAATCCAGCCAATGCATAGACTGGTGTATAACCCGCAGCATGTAAGGGTGAATTTTCCCCTCCTGGATCCAAGACGGGTATTAAGGCTAAATAACGCCATAATGAATATTCTTTTGAAAGAAATATCGACGCAGGTGTATATGCTGTCGAGATCTTGGAATAATCCAGGACAACATTCAGATTACCATGATCCTTTGGGCAAGTATAAATCACCTCCCCAGGTGAATACTCTGATCTACAAATTGAACATTGGTAACCCAAAAAGGTATTCATAACTCCGAAATGACAATTTCCAGCTAATTTACTGGGAGGATTATAATCCGCGTTCACCCCGAATATATGGGACACCTAGTGCAGCAGGAGCACCCAGGCGTTTTCGCACTGCTTCTCGCGAGCCAATAACCAACACGATAATTGTAAATGCATACGGCAACATTTCCAGAAAGTACCCATAATACGGGTTATAGTAGAAAGGATTAGCAATTCCAAGGATCATGGTCGGTCCTTGAATATCCAGGATCAATCTCCGTAATGCACCGAATACATACGAACCAAAGGCAGCCCGTATTGGATTCCATTGCGCGAAGATTACCAGACCGATTGCGATCCAGCCCTGGCCGGCTGTTGTCAGTTCACTGAACCAACCTGGAGAGATGGCTAAACTGATCGTTGCTCCGGCCAGACCTGCAAACATACCACCGATGAAGACGTATAAATATCGTAATCGGAAAACATTGATCCCCAATGCATCCGCGGCTGCCGGATATTCACCCACTGCCCTGAGATGCATACCTAGTCTCGTTCGATTAATATAAAACCAAACAATTGGGAGCAAGATATAGCCGATATAGACCATGATATTTTGATTGGTAAAGAAAATCGGACCAATCAATGGGATTTTCGACAGGAGAGGTATACTTGAACTTGGAAGCAGGGATACAGTCCCTGCCTTGCTTAAACCATCTCCGAGAACCAGGCTTATTCCCGTTCCAAGAAAAGTCAATGCCAAACCGCTTACCACCTGATCTGCACGCAGGGTGATGGTAATAAAAGCATGGATTTGGCTTAACAGGCCAGCAGCAATCATCCCAATCATTACACCTAACCATGGATTCCCAGTTGCCAGGGTCATACTGTAGGCACTCATCGCGCCCATCAACATCATTCCTTCTACGCCCAGGTTTAATACACCTGATCGCTCTGCCAGGATCTCCCCAATAGTTGCAAACAATAAAACAGTACCAGTCGCTACACCTGCTTGCATAATAATGATCAGGTTCACAGGTTATGCCTCCTCCATACCGGTGTTGCGACGGGCGATTCGCACTCTGTAGCGTAATAAGATATCGCTAGCGATCAAACATACCAGAATTATCCCTTGGATCATCTTGGGGATACCAGAAGGCTGGATTTCACGTCCAGCCAAGATCAAAGCGCCAAACAGGACAGAGACGACCACCACTGCGAACGGATTCAATTTTGCTAACCATGCGACGATAATTCCAGTGAAGCCATATCCGGGTGAAATCGCTCCTTGCAAACGATGCACCACACCGGTAATCTCTGACATACCTGCTAGGCCAGCCAGTGCCCCAGATAACATCATCACCATTATTGTGTTGCGACTAATATTTAAACCTGCATAACGTCCAGCTTGTGGATTATCTCCGATCAGCCGAATTTCATACCCCCATTTACTCCGATATAGGATAAACCACACAATAACCACAGAGATCAAAGCCAGAATTAGGCCAGCATGAGTAGTCAGTCCACGGAAGAATGGAATCTGATCAGCAAAATCTGTCAGACGCGGCAACCAGGCGTTATGCGGAAACATCTTGCTCATTTGGAAACCGCCTTCGGTCCAGATGGCAAAGATGAAATAATTATTCCATTGCACAGCAATATAATTCATCATTAATGTCGAGATTATTTCATTGACATTAAAACGAGCTTTTAAAAAACCAGGGATGAAACCCCACAGGGCTCCAATTAACAGACCTGCAAGGATCATCACAGGAATAAATAACCAGGGTGTTGTATTTTCAGGTAGCAAGGGCGCCAGGACGACTGCACTGGCTCCAAAAGCCCCTAAGAAAAACTGGCCTTCTGCGCCAATGTTCCATAAGCGCATGCGGAATGCCACAGAGCAAGCCAAACCTACCATGATTAATGGTGTGGCTTTCACCAACGTATCCGAAAAAACGCCCACAGAGCCGAATGATGCCCGGGCGATATGAGCGTAGGAAGCAAATGGATCTCCACCCACAATAGCGATTAATATGCCCCCAATGATCAGCGCAATGATAATAGCACCCACAGATATCAGCCAGGGATACCAGCGCGGAGGAGCCACCAAGCGAGGTTCTACCTGGATAGTAATCGGAAATGTCCATCGACGTTTGAAGATTGGATGCGGCTGGGAATCGGCCACTTCACACCGCCCCTTCCAAAATTTTTTCGAGAGGCGTACCCGTCATCATTTGACCAAGTTTTTCGATAACACCTTGTGATCCAAGCGCTCCCTTTAATTCACCCATGATCCTGCCCTCGTAGATCACCAAAATTCGGTCACTCAGGGAGAGTAATTCCTCTAACTCTTCTGAGATGAGCAAGACGGCTGCTCCAGCTTCACGTTGAGCTAATAACAATCGGTGAACCCCTTCAATGGCACCCACATCGAGTCCACGGGTGGGTTGCACAGCCACCATGAAGGGAGGCTGGCTAGAAATTTCACGCGCCAGGATCACCCTTTGTAGATTCCCACCCGATAACATACGCACGGGAGTTTCAACATTTGGAACCACGATATCATATTCATCTTTAAGTTTCTCCGCGTATTGGGTTGCGACCTTTGAATCAAGCGCCCAGCCATGTGCAATGGGTGGCTTTCGATAAGTCTTCATGATGACGTTATCTGTAATACTCAGGTTAGCTGCAGTACCGACCTGGGTTCGATCCTCAGGGACATAAGAAACTCCGCGTTCGATTGCGATAAGTGCAGGGCGATTAGCGATTTCCTCTCCATCTAATTGAACATGTCCATGAGTACATTTACGTAATCCGGTGATAACCTGTGCTAACTCCCCCTGTCCATTCCCAGCAATCCCTGCCAGCCCCAATATTTCACCAGAGTGTACCTGGAATGACACATCATATAAAGCCTGTAATCCTTTGTCATTGTCGGCTTGGATATTCTCCACCGATAAGATGACTTTACCTACTTCTTGCGACTTCTTTTCAATGTGGAACAGTACTTCACGTCCCACCATTAGTCGAGCTAATTCCTGTCGAGTGGTGGTATGCGTATCAACACCTGCGGCAGTCACTTTCCCTCGCCGCAAGACCGTCACTCGATCAGAGATTTCCATCACCTCATGTAATTTATGACTGATAAAAATAACAGATTTCCCCTCTTCCACCATCGAGCGTAAGGTCTGAAATAAGCCTTCGATTTCAGTTGGTGCAAGCACTGCAGTTGGCTCATCAAGTATTAAAACTCTCGCCCCACGATAAAGCATTTTTAACAACTCAACACGTTGCTGTTCACCTACTGAAAGCTGCCAAATTTTTGACCGTGGATCGACTTTTAGACCGAACCGCTCACCAAGATCTTCAATTTTGGGGTGGTATTCATTTAATCTCAGTAGAAATTTTGGATCATCCAACCCTAATAAGATATTTTCAGTGACTGTTTGTGAAGGTACTAACATGAAATGCTGATGAACCATGCCGATTCCAGCGGCAATTGCGTCGCGAGGAGAGGAAAATGATTTAACCTCACCGTTTGCGATGATTGTCCCAGCTTCCTGTCGGTATAATCCAGCAAGAATATTCATCAGGGTGCTTTTTCCAGCACCATTCTCACCTAATAATGCGTGAATTTCACCGTGACGTAACTCAAAATCCACACAATCATTGGCAAGCACACCTGGAAATCTTTTTACTATGCCGCGCATCTCTATAAGGAGAGGGAACGGCATGGCTGAATCATCCATGCGGGACTCCTTAATGGACTAGAAACCGTTGAATTATACTTTTGCTATCATCAAGGAGCCAGGACCATAGTAGTCCTGGCTCCTTCAATACTTATCGCTTAACCACCGGTGTCTGGTAACTCAGCAGTGATCCCTTGTGCCCACCACTTCATGCAATACTTACAGCCCAGACCATATTCTGGAAATTGATCCAAGTCTGCTTGCTCCATTTTCTGTCCTTCTGGGACAATCACATTACCCTGGTTGTCAAGGATAGGCCCGGTGAACACGCTGAAGCGGTTGAATTCACCAGTTAGTGATTTTGCTATTAGGTCTCGTACTTCCTGAATGACGTCTGGAGGTAGATCAGCAACGCCGGGGGTTAATGTCTCGCCCTCCATGAAGCCATATAGACCCAGACCACCGGTATCTGCATCGAAGTATTCCCAACCTGGGGTATATGTCCCAGCAATCACGCGCTCAGCAACACCGGCATAAACCGGACCCCACAGCCAGTATGGCGCCGTCAGGCATCGCTCAACTTTGCAAGAACCGGACCAGTCATAGGTGACACCCCAACGACCTTTTTCCTGAGCAACATCGGCAGAGGCGGGAGTGTCTGCCCCGGTGAACACGACCTGTGCGCCAGCATCGAACAGAGACGCAGCCCCTTCTTTCTCTTTCACTGGATCATGCCAGGTGTTGATCCAACGCACATCCATAGTGCATTCGGGGCAGGTCTTGAGCATTCCAAGAGCAATGGCATTTCCCAGTCGCAGCTCTTCAGGAATGGGGAAGGTAGCCATATACCCCAGCTTCGGATTGCCATCTGCTTTAGCACGCGCCCCAGCCAGCATTCCTGCAAGGTATTTCATGACTTCCATCGCACCGAACAGGTTCCCAAAATTTTTCCCATTGGATTTTATGCCGCTGATATGAACATACATGATGTCCGGGAATTCGCCTGCCACGGTTTCCATCGGATCCATGAAACCATAGGAAGTACCAAGGATCAGGTTGAATCCTTTTCGTGATAATGCCCGGAAGACCTGTTCAGAGTCTGCCCCTTCTGGAACACTCTCAATATAGGCAGTATGAACATTGGGAACATTCTGCTCGACATATTGCAGGCCTTCATAATGCGCCTGTGACCATCCTCCATCGTCATGGGGGCCAATTAAAACCGCAGCGATATTAAATTTACCTTTCTCAACATCTGGAATTTCAAAGCCACCTACTTTTTCAGGCCCACAGGCCGGTAAAACCATCGCTGCAATCACCATAATGGCGATTATCTTCCACATAATTCTAGTTCGCATAAACAATTCTCCTCATCTCAAATTTATGAAGTTGATTTATTTGTAGATAGAATTGCTCTAGGGGTTTGAATGTTTGAGCCGAGATCCTCCTTTCCACTCGTGACTATTAATTGTACCTTAAGGTGTTATCCACGTGCCAGTTTCTCCCCTTAATGCTTTCCCGATTTTTTCAGGGCTCGTTACCAATGCTTGCTTACCACCAGCTTCAAGATACCAGATAATCGCCTGGATCTTTGGCGCCATCGATCCCTTGGCAAAATGAACCCCTTCTGCTAGATACTGTTTCGCTTCAGCCAGTGTCATTTTATCCAGCCATTTTTCACTTGACTTACCGAAATTGATCGCCACTTTTTCAACCGCG
>Ga0153916_10003324_pt1 | contig 11965 bp, 13 predicted proteins | sample Opewatmetagenome_FD_109642 | JGI IMG/M metagenome (GOLD analysis project Ga0153916, IMG submission 109642) | Freshwater wetland microbial communities from Ohio, USA - Open water 3 Core 3 Depth 4 metaG | ecosystem: Environmental > Aquatic > Freshwater > Wetlands | place: USA: Ohio, Lake Erie...
CCTCGAGCAGTTGTGCCCACAAGGGAACGGCATCCTTGGGCTTAACTTCTTCGCAATAGCGCAGCGCATAGTCTTTCAGTATGGGATTGGGCTGCTGCAAAAGGGTTTCCACAATCTTCATCAGCCCAGCGCCGTCGAGTTTAAGTGCGCCGGCGACGAGCAGCGCCGCGCAGCGCTGTTCAACCGTACCTTTTTCAACCAACGTGAGGAGTTGCCGCAATGTGTTATCCATAATGAACGATTATCTTAATAAACCCATCGGTGATGCTCGACGAGCGAGAAAAAGAATTGCAAATTAAAAATCGCCGGCGCGGTCGACGGCGCAGCAATCGGATTCGATGGAACTTGTCTATCCAAAAACTTTGGCTAGATCAATCGTAGCCGAGTCGCGCGATCGGCTATGAGTGTGCGGCGGGGTTCTTGTCGCCGCCGACTTAAAAGACTGGATTCAACGCGTCGAAGCTTCTACTGCGGTCTCTTCGAGTCGTCGAAGTTTTTGTTCAGCGACTTGATTGAATCCATCAAGAGCTGAACCGCGTAGGTGGTGTTATGGATGCCCTTGCTGCCGTCCTCTTTGACGAACTTGTAATTATAGAGAGCGCCAACCACTGCAACCGGGTATTGGGTTTTATTGTTTTCGATGAAATTGCCTTTGGCGTCGTAGATGGGGTTTTTCATCGTCTGCAGCAGGCCGGTGCCTTTGTTGTTGAGCAGCCGTTCGTAAAGCCCCTGAACTTCTTGCTGAATCGTTTCGGTCCTGCCGTTGCCGTCGTAATCCGCCGGAGCTTTCCGGTCGAAGAAGGGCGCGCCTTTGACCTGCTTCATTTGGGTATGGCAGCCGGACGTGAGACACCCTGCCGTGTTCAGCACGCGTTGCTCATGGACTTCGCCTTCCAGGCTGAAGCTGTGTCCCCCGATCGCGGGAGAAAGCGAGTAACGCCCGTTAGGCAACGTCATATGACAGGTTACGCATTCAGCCTGTGTTAAAGCGGCGTGAACCGATTTTGAATACTTCTCGCCGGGAAGCTCATAGGCGTTGGTTCCCGCCAGCATATCCGCTTGCGGTCCGTGGTGAGCGCCCCAGCTCGACGTGGGAATATTGCGCGCTTTAACTTCGTCTTTGGGAGTGCGCCGCGCTTGATGGCAACTCGCGCACAGATTGCCTTTGCCGCGATCGAACGTCACGCCATTCGCTAGCTTCACCGCAGCCGTCTTGCGCAACGAGAAGTTGCCGGTTTCGTGCGGAGCGTGGCAGGTAAAGCAGCCTATTTCGGATGGATAGCGAACAGATTTCTTCGTGTCGACGCTGCCCTTTTTCACGCGCTCGATGAAGCCTTCGTTGGTGTGACAACCCTGACAATCGTCGCTATTGGCGTACGAGGCGTTACCGAGATTCTTGTGGCCGGAGGTCAAATACTGAGTGCGCGCGCCACGCACCGGGTATTTGGTCTCAGACCCATGGCAATCGACGCATTCCTTCGGCAGAATCGATTTTTGAGCCGCGGAGATTCCCGGGAGCAAAACTAAAGCTAATATCACTATTCCCAATTCCCATCTCTGCTCCCGTCTAACAGTCATCGTTTCCTCCTTGCGATCATACGCCCGCTTTTGAAATCGGCTGGAATTATGTTTTACGCCTCCGCCGCTGTCAAGTAATTCTTTTTCGTTCACCGCACTCGCCAAGTTTTTCCACTGCAGCGACCATTTAGGCAAAAAACTCGGCATCCTTTTATTTCAACTACCGTCCGGCTGGAAGTGGAATGCGGAACGATTGGAATCGTTCTTAAGCGCGCTGCCGAAAATGCAGCGCTACGCTTTCGAACTCCGTGACGTGACTTGGCATAACTCAACGATCTACGACATGTTGCGCCGCGACAATGCGGCCTTTTGCATTTATGGGCTGGCTGGCCTTCTGGCTGCTGCTGAGATCACCGCCGATTTCACTTACGTCCGTTTGCACGGCCTGCTCACGAAAGCTTATCAAGGGAGATATGACAAACAGCGTCTGGCTGGTTGGGCACGGTGCATTGCGCGCTGGCGCGATGGTTTGAAGGACGTCTATGTCTACTTTGATCACAATCAACAGGGCTTCGCGGCACTCAACGCTTTAGAGCTCAAGACGATGGTCGGATGACATGATCGAACTTGCGTTGTTGACGATTTGATCGGACCAAAAGAGACCTAAAAAAACTTTAAAAATGTGCTTGACAACGGGGCGCAGGTACGCTTAATGCTTCTGCAGCTTTTTGTTCCCCCCTTGAATGGAGGTGCGTCCATGGAAGTTTCCAGGCGTGACTTTCTCCGATTCTCGGCTGGTGCAGCCGGTGGGACAGCGCTGGCGGGGCTCGTCGGCTCGGGTGTCAACCTCGGCCCCGTCGTAGCACAAGCGCAAGAGCTAAGAATCAAAAATGCCAAGGTAACCCCCAGTCTCTGCCCCTATTGCTCGGTGGGCTGCGCCACGCTGGTCCACACGGTGGACGGACAGATCGTCAACATCGAGGGCGATCCCCGCAGTCCACACAACGAGGGGACGCTCTGTCCCAAGGGCGCCGCGATCTTCCAGCTCCACGTCAACCCCAACCGTCCGACTCAGGTTTTGCATCGCGCTGCGGGCGCTTCCGATTGGGAGGTCTGGGATATCGAGCGCGCGATGAACCGGATCACCGAGCTGATGAAGAAGACCCGCGACGAGACCTTCATCGAGAAGCTTCCCAACGGCAAGGTCGTCAATATGACGCCCGCCATCTTCGCGTTAGGCGGCGCTACGCTCGAGGTCGAGTTCAATCACGTTTGCCAGAAACTGATGCGCGGCCTCGGCATTGTCGCGATCGAGAATCAAGCGCGGATATGACACAGCTCTAGCGTCCCCGGTCTGGGGACACGATTCGGCCGCGGCGCGGCAACCCTCTACCCGCGGAGTATGGTGGACTCCGACTGTATCGTTGTCATGGGCTCCAACATGGCGGAGAACCATCCGGTCGCCTTCCGCTGGCCCATGAAGGCCAAAGTCGAGCACGGCGCGAAGATCATCCACGTCGATCCGCGTTTCACCCGCACGAGTTCAGTAGCCGATATTTACGCTCCGGTCCGCGCGGGGTCGGACATCGCCTTCCTGGGCGGTGTCATCAATCACGTTCTGAACAGCGAGAAGTGGAACAAGGATCCGTTCTTCAAGAAATTCGTTGTGAATTATACGAACGCCGCGACGATCATCAATGAGGACTTCAAAGACACCGAAGATTTAAACGGCGTATTTTCGGGTCTCATGCAGGCCAAGGGCGGGGTCGACGAATGGCCTTTCAACGGTTCTACCAATCAGTACGACGGCGCGAGCTGGCAGTACGCGCGAGAAAAAGCAGCGCCCAGGCCGGCCCCGAAGCCCGATGGCAAGCCGGTGGAGGGATTCGCGGCGCTGGTAGCGTCCTTGGTGAAGCCTCCGGTGCTCCGGGACGAGACGCTTCAGAACCCGCGGACGGTTTTCCAAATCGTCAAAAAGCATTTTGCCCGCTACACGCCGGAGATGGTCGAGAAGAGCACCGGCTGCTCCAAGGAGACGTTTCTCAAAGTCGCCGAGACCATTCTGGCCGATTCGGGCGCGGACCGAACGACTTCATTCGCCTATGCCGTGGCCTGGACACAGCACACCTACGGAGTCCAGATCATTGGCGCCTGCGCGCTGCTTCAGCTTCTTCTGGGCAATATCGGCCGGCCCGGCGCTGGCGTCATGGCGCTCCGCGGCCACGCCTCCATCCAGGGTTCGACGGACGTTCCGACGCTCTACCATTCAATCCAGGGCTATATGTCGGCGCCGACGGCGCTGAAGAAGCACGACACGCTTCAGGATTACCTCGTGGTCGAGACTCTGCCGACGGGCTATTGGGCGAACATGCCGAAATTCGTCGTCTCGTATCTGAAGTCCATGTATGGTGACGCTGCGACCAAAGAGAACCAGTTCGGCTGGGATTGGCACCCGAAGATTCTCGGCGACCACTCGCACATGGCCATGTTCGCGGCGATGAACGTGGGCAAGGTGAAGGGGATGTTCTGCGTCGGGCAGAATCCGGCCACGTCGCTGAACGCCAAGCTGAACCGGTCGGCGCTAAGAAAGCTCGAATGGCTGGTCGTGAAAGACAACTGGCTCACTGAGACAGCCACCTTCTGGAAGAATGCGCCCGAGGTCAAGACCGGCGAGGTCAAGAGCGCGGACATCAAGACCGAAGTTTTTTTCCTCCCCGCCACCCAGGTCGCCGAAGTCGAAGGCACCTTCACCAACACGCAGCGGTTGCTGCAATTTCATCACAAAGCCGCCGAGGCGCCCGGCGATTGCCGGTCCGATACCTGGTTTTACTACGATCTCGGCAAGCGCTTGAAGAAACTCTACGCGAAATCGACCGCGCCGCGAGACGAGGGCTTTAAGAATATCGTCTGGGACTACGAGCATGAGGATGAAAACGAGCGCAAAAAGGGCGAGCCTTCGTTGGCGAAGATTTTAAAAGAGCTGAACGGTTTCTTCACCGAAGACCCCGCTCGCCATTGTGTCGGCTTCGGCGAGTTGAAGGATGACGGCTCGACCACCTGCGCGTCGTGGATTTACTCGGGGGTTTTGCCGGCGGCGGGCAAAAATCTCGCCGACCGGCGCGCGCCGGACCCACCCGGCCAACCCGGGGCTCAGCTTCAATGGGGTTGGGCGTGGCCGGCGAACCGGCGGGTTATGTACAATCGCGCCTCCGCCGATCCCGAAGGCAAGCCATGGAGCGAGAGGAAAAAATGGGTTTGGTGGGATGCGGAGGCGAAGAAATGGGTCGGCTACGATGTGCCGGACTACATCGCGACGAAACCGCCCGCCGACAAAGCGAAACCGGGTGCGGCGGGGATGGATGCGCTTCCCGGAACCGCCCCTTTCATCATGCGGCCCGACGGCCTGGGTTGGCTCTTCGTGCCGGGAGGTCTCGTGGACGGTCCGCTGCCGACGCACTACGAGCCGGTCGAGTCACCGGTTAGCAATCCGCTTTACAAGCAGCAGACGAGCCCGGTGTTTAAATATTGGAAGGATGGCGCCAACGAACTGGCGAAGGTGGGCGACCCGAAGTTCCCTTATATTATCACCACGTACCGTCTGACCGAGCACTACCTGGCGGGCGCGATGAGCCGCTGGCTTCCGTGGCTCGCCGAGTTGCAGCCTGAACTGTTTGTCGAGATCAGTCCCGAGCTGGCGCAGGAGAAAGGCATCAAAAATCTCGACTGGTGTAAGATCACGAGCCCGCGCACACAGATCCGCGCCAAGGCTCTCGTCACGCGCCGGATGCGGCCGTTCAAGATCGATGGCAAAGTTATCCACCAGGTCGGCATGCCCTGGCACTGGGGTTATGAAGGTTTAATCACGGGAGATGTCGTCAACGAGCTGACGTCTCTCATAGCCGATCCGAACGTGTCGATGCACGAGGCCAAAGCTTTCGTGTGCAATGTCGAAAAGGCATAGCCTTTTCGACATGACAAATGGCAAATCTCAAATTTCAAATTCGGATCTGAAATCTGAGATCTGAAATTTGAGATTCGCGACGCAAGGAGCGACAAATGCCTGAGCCCATGGGCTTTTATACGGACACCACCGTCTGCATCGGCTGCAAAGCATGCGAGGTCGCGTGCAAAGAATGGAATCAGCTGCCCAGCACCAACGGCGGCCTGAACACGCTCAGCGGTGACAGTTACGATAATACGCGCCAGCTTGACGGCATCCATTGGCGTCACGTCAAGTTCGTAGAGCAGTTCACTGAAGACCGAAAAGACGGGCGCTGGTTGTTGATGAGCGATGTGTGCAAGCATTGCGTTCATGCCGCTTGCCTGGAGGTGTGTCCGACGGGCGCTATCATCCGCACGGAATTCGATACGGTGGTTATTCAATCCGACGCCTGTAATGGCTGCCGTGATTGTATTTCGGCTTGCCCGTTTGGCGTCATCGAAATCAACCCGGCCTCAGGCACGGCGCAAAAATGCACGCTCTGTTATGATCGGCTCCAGGGCGGCTTGGAGCCCGCCTGCTCAAAGGCGTGCCCGACACAGTCGATCCAATTCGGAACCATCAGCCAACTGCGCGATAGAGCGCAAAAGCGGGTGGAGCAGCTGCACCATGTAGGCGAGACGAGAGCGTACCTTTACGGCGCGGACGAAAAAATGCTCGGGGGGCTGAACTCATTTTACTTGCTGGTGGACAAACCGGAAGTCTACGGTTTGCCGCCTGACCCGAAAATGCCCACGCGCAATCTCAAGTCGGGCACGTGGTTTTCCGTCCTGGGCGCGGTTCTGGTCGGCCTGATGGGAGTCATCAATTTTCGCAATCGCGGCGCCGGGTTGGAGGCGCGAGAGGAGCGGCCATGAATACGTTTCCCTCCAGTACCTATTTTAGCGTTCCACCGGACTGGGGCTGGCTCATCGTTTTTTACTTTTTTTTCGGTGGTCTCGCCGGCGGATGCTATTTTCTTGCTGCGCTGATAGATCTAGTGGGCCGACCGGAGGATCGTCCTCTCGCCCGCCTGGGTTACTACATCGCATTTCCGTGCGTGATTTTGAGCGCGCTCTTGCTCACGCTCGATCTTCAGCGGCCGTTGCGGTTTTGGCACATGCTGATCGAATCGAATACGTACCGGCTGATGTTTAAATCCTGGTCGCCCATGTCGCTCGGCTCGTGGGCGCTTTTGATATTCGGAATATTCGCGTTGGTATCTTTTTTGGGCGCGCTCGTGGAAGACAACCGTCTCGATTGGCCAGCGGGGCGCAGAGTTCGTCCCCCGGGAGTGCTGGGTGCAGTGATTGCCGGAATCGGTGGGCTTTTCGGATTCTACGTCGCTGGCTACACGGGAGTCCTCCTGGCCGTGACGAACCGCCCGATCTGGTCCGATACGCCTCTTCTGGGTATGCTTTTCGTCGTTTCGGCGGCATCGATATCGGCGGCATCGATGATCCTCTTGGCGCATAGATCCAGATGGACAATGGCTGGTCTTGCAGCGCTGCACCGCATGGACGCATGGGTCGTCGCTCTGGAATTCATCGTCTTGATCGCCGTTATGATATCGCTTGGACCCGTGTTTCGCGCCTGGCTGAACGCCTGGGGCCTTGTGCTATTTTTTGGTGTTATTGTTGTTGGAATGCTGATTCCCTTGGCTCTCTACTGGCGCGGGGAATGGCTCGGTAATCGGAACGCGACGACGACGGCGGCGTTGATCTTGGTCGGCGGTTTTATTCTTCGCCTGGTCATTGTCTTCTCGGCCCAAGGAGTATGATGTGAGCCTCGCTTTGATCACTCTCATCGCTATGATGTTTTATCTTGCCGCTTGCGCGAGCCCGGAAACGATGCGCACGCGCGGCGGCGGTCCGGGGGCCGATGTCGGCAACCGAGCGAAGATCGTGCAGATGCACGAAGGCTCAAAGCCTTTCGAAAAAACCCCTAAAATCATCCCTGCCCAGAGTCCACCCTTGGGCCCAGCCAGTCAGGCGGATCAGCTCAGCCGCCAATGATGACAATCGATACTGGCCTGCAAAATCTTAAGCGCCAGCACCCGGAATGGGAGCCGTGGCTCGCCGTAATTCAGGAGATCCTGGACGAAAGCGCCAATCCTATATGGGACGCGGTTGTTCCCGTCCGGACCGGGCCACATCAAAGCAAGGTTCCGCTCCTCACAGGAGTCACGCTGGCTTTGGAGAGGAGTTTAGTTCGCCGCTTATTAGAACAGCTGATCCACAGCGCTTGTCGAAGCGGAACTCCCCAGATGGCGACCCTGGAACCGGCGCTGCTCGCAGAATTGGATCTTTTCATCTTGTTCAGAGCTTCACTGTGCCAGGATGGCGAGTGCCTTAGAGAAAACGCGGCTAGTTTCGGCGCGGACGCCGAGGCGTTCCAAGCTGTGGCCGCCCTCGTTGCCGTACCTTTCCTGCAGGCGTGCAACCGCCATTGGGCGCTTTCGATACCAGCAAGCTGGATCGAGGGGTATTGCCCCGTCTGCGGCGCCTGGCCGGCATTGGCCGAGGTGCGAGGGATCGAGCGCAGCCGCTATTTGCGCTGCGGTCGCTGTGGTGGAGAATGGCAAGCTCATTGTTTGTTTTGTCCCTACTGCGGGATGACCGACCATGAAGAGCTGGTCTCACTCGTGCCGGAGAAAGACGGCTCAAACGCCGTGATCGACGCGTGCAAGCGCTGTCTTGGCTACGTCAAAACATTTACGACGCTTCAGGGCAGTCCGCCCGCCAAGATTATGCTCGACGATCTTGCCAGCGTCGTTCTGGATGTCGCCGCCTGCGAACAGGGATACCGACGCCCTCAAGGCGCCGGCTATTCTGTCAACGTATCGGTTACAGATAACGGCGCAACGCCACGCCTATTTGCTTGGAAGCCATGAGCACAATCGAGGATTCGTCGCGATCTTTTCGCCCTGCCGATGTTTGCAAGGCTTTGCTCGCCGCGCTTGAAGCCTCGGAAGGGCAGAAGCGGAAACGCAAACGCGACCAAACACCCGACGCGATCGGACTTGCGATCAAGCGGGGACTGCTGGAGCGGGTGGTTGAAGAGGATCCGAATCCGGAAGAATTTGAAGAATGGCTGCTCAATTATTCTCTGACCTGCAAAGCCCCGGAGCTGGCTGGCTCGGCGTCCGCCATGGCAAGAACCGTTTTCGAGGAATGGCGCTTGGCCCACTCGATGACTGCATTTAGAGTGTGGCTCGAGCACGGAGCGCCGTCCGATGACACCAAGGACGAAAAGCCGAAACAGCGGCCTTTGTCGTAGCGCAAAATTCAGCTAAGATACGAATATGGGTGCGGTAAATGCGCATAACGGTGAGTCCACGGCAAATGCTACGGCTGTTGTTCTCGTCGGCGGCAAGAGCTCGCGCATGGGCCAGGCGAAAGCTTTACTTGCTTTTGACGGGGAGCCGCTCATCGCCCATATCGCGCGCGCGCTGAAGCGCATGTTTGCCGAGGTGGTTATTGTCGCTGCGCCGCAGCAAGAGCTGCCTCCATTGGAGGCGACCCTGGTGCGCGATGACGTGGCCTATCAAGGCCCGGTTGGCGGCATTTACTACGGATTAAGGGCGGCGGGCGGGGAGTTTTGCTTCATTACTTCATGCGACGCCCCGTTTCTTAACACGGCTCTCATTGCTTATCTGATCGCGCAAATTCCCGCCTACGATGTGGTGGTGCCTTACTGGGAAGAGCGCTATCAGCCGTTGCACGCCGTGTACCGAAAAAGCCTGTTGCCGTTGCTTAAAGAACAGTTGGAGCGCGGTGAGCTGAGGCCGGTCTACCTTTTCGACAAGGTCCGCACGCGTAAAATCGCCGCGGATGAAATCAAATCATTCGACCCTTATGGGCTGAGCTTTCTCAATATAAACACGCCGCAAGATTACCAAGCGGCCGTGAAGCGATGGCAGGAAATGAAATAGGAGAGAAAACAGAGATGAGTCCACCTATCCCGATCGCGAGCGCCGTGCCTATCACCGGTTCCTTTCTTAGTTGCACGGTCGAGCTCTTTGGTAGCGCGCAGTTGCTCGCAAAGGCCAAAACGGTTTCGCTTGCCCTGCCGTCGGAGCCGACCTTGGCCCGCGTTTTATCGGCGCTCGCAGAAAAGCTGCCGATGCTCGTGGGTCGCGTGATCGCTCCTGAAAAAAACCGACTCGCCAGTGGTTTCGCTTGTAACATCAACGGCCTGGCTTTTGTTCGCGATCCCAGCGCCAAGATCGCTTCGGGAGACCGGATTCTCATTCTTTCGGCCGATGCGGGAGGCTGATCCATGCATGGCTTTCACGGGCGGCTCCTGCATATCGATTTAAATTGCGGCAAAAGCTCATGGCTTCGATTGGAAGAGTCACGTCTGCGCGCCTTTCTTGGCGGCATCGGCCTGGGGACTAGCTTGCTTTACGACTATGCTCCTCCCGGAGTTGAGCCATTTGCTCCGGCCAACCCGCTGATATTAACGAGCGCGCCTCTGGTCGGAACCGGCCTCACGACCACGGCTAAGTTCGCTGTGGTTACAAAGTCCCCGCTCTCGGGCTTCATCGGCGATTCGCTGTCCTCGAGCCATTTTGCTCTCGAGCTTAAGCGCACGGGCCTTGATGCCGTCGTCATTACCGGGCGGGCATCATCTCTGGTCTACATCGTAATTACCGATGACGCCGTGGAGATCAGAGACGCCGAGCCGCTGCGTGGCAAAACGCCGGGCGAAACCGAAGCGATCATTCGCGGCGAACTCAGCTTACCGGATATCCGAGTCGCAACCATTGGCGCCGCGGGAGAAAACCGTGTGCGCTTCGCAACCATCAGCAATGAAGGACGGCATGCCGGGCGCGGCGGCGCCGGCGCAGTGATGGGATCTAAGAATCTTAAGGCGGTTGCCGTGCGTGGCCATCAAGAAGCTCAGGTATGGGATGAGCGCGGCGTAAAGATCATCGCCAATCGGCTGCGGGAGCGCAGCTTGGGGGCGGTCACCGATAAGTATCGCAACATCGGCACGGTGGCGAATTTGGCGGTTTTTAATCGCCTTGGCGCCCTGCCCGCGCGCAATTTTCAACAATCGACCTTTGATGAGGGGGATGCGCTCAGCGGCGAGGCGCTAACGGAAAACAATTTTAGCCGCAGCCACGGCTGCGCCTCGTGCAGCATTCGCTGCGAGCGTTTATTCAAAGCCCTGAGCGGCGCAGAGCAGCGGTTGGAGTACGAAACTTTGTTCGCGCTCGGGCCGCTCTGCGGCATAAGCGATCCCCAATCGGTGCTCCAGGCGGCGCATCTCTGCGATCAATACGGAATGGATACGATCAGCGCCGGCGGGACCTTGGCCTGGGCCATGGAATGTGCGGAGAGGGGATTGCTGCCTGAAACGCGGAAACTGAATCTCTTGTTCGGCCGATCCGATGGGCTCCTTACCGCCATCAAAGCCATAGCGGAGCGAAACGGGCTTGGCGATTTGCTGGCGGAAGGCTCAAAACGGGCCGCGCTAGACACCGGTCAAGGCAGCGCGTATTGGGCGATGCATGTCAAAGGTCTGGAACTGCCCGGCTACGAGCCGCGCAGTCTCAAAACCACTGCACTGGGTCTGGCTGTGAGCCCGCGGGGCGCTTGCCACAATCGCTCCGGCGCCTATGAAGCCGATTTTTCCGGAGCCGTGGACCGGTTTCATGGCGACCGCAGCAGAGGTGGCTGGGTCGCAGCGACGGAAGATTTCGCCGCGGTCCTGGATTCGCTGATTATTTGTAAGTTCTTGCGCAAGTGCTTCAACGATTTTTACGCCGAAGCCGCCGATCTGCTCGGAGACGTGAGCGGGTGGGATTGCTCGGCATCTGAGCTGAGGCGCGCCGGCGAGCGGATCACAATTTTAAAAAGATTTTTCAACCAGCGCGAAGGATGGCAGCCGCAGGACGATTGGCTGCCGCCCCGGTTATTGAGCGAAGCCGTTCCAACCGGCGTTGCCAAAGGCCTAATGTTGGATGCGGCTGAGCTCAAAGAGATGATTAGCGGATATTACCAGGCGAGAGGGTTGGACGAGAATGGCTTCGTCACGGAAAGAAAATTGCGCGAATTGGAAGTTATGAAGGCTTTGCCTCCGGGAGAGACCCCATGCCAAGCGATGAAACCCGCCGCTTGCTCAAAATTTTCGGCGTTGCCGTAGCGACGCACGAAGACTTGGTTCAAAACGGCGCGTTGAGTGAGCGGCAAAACGATAGGGACGGATGAAGGCCCAAAAGAGCTAACGCGAGCGGCATAAGTCCTGTCATCTTGATCCGCATAGTCAACTCCCCCCGATGTGTCATGGCTCAGCGGTCCAAAGTGAACAGGCCGGGAAACCGAATGTCTTCGGTCGCTGCGGCGCCTATTTGATCCATAGATCGTTTAAATTGCCGACGCTCGGAAGCAAACCTAGAGCGATCCCTTGCTGTAGCATCTTATTTTGCGACTCGAAGAAGCGTTCTCCCCAAACGTCGGC
>Ga0153916_10003325_pt1 | contig 11963 bp, 6 predicted proteins | sample Opewatmetagenome_FD_109642 | JGI IMG/M metagenome (GOLD analysis project Ga0153916, IMG submission 109642) | Freshwater wetland microbial communities from Ohio, USA - Open water 3 Core 3 Depth 4 metaG | ecosystem: Environmental > Aquatic > Freshwater > Wetlands | place: USA: Ohio, Lake Erie, Old...
AAGCTAACAGAAAGGGAAGGAACCACTTATGTCATTAAGTTGCATTCATTTCATTTTCAAGAAGTACACTTCTATGATTGAGCGACTGCTTTGTTATTTGAGCTTGAACATAGTGTTGCTTGTTGCTCCGGCAAGCGTATGGTCGGACGAGGGGATCTCGGCGATAACCATTCCAAGTGCAGATGTGACCCTGTCTTTTGTTCAGCCCGGCCAGGTAACCAAGATTAATGTCAAGGAAGGTGATCTCGTTCAGCCCGGTCAGGTTCTTATTCAGCAGGACGACACCGCTGAACAAACACAGCTAGCGATGCTCAAAGAACAGAGTGAAGACATGACCGAGATAGAAGGCCGAAAGGCCCTCCTCGAACAAAAAAGAGTTTATCTCGATCGGCTGGAGTGGGCGGCTGGCCGGGGATCGGCAACTGAAATGGAGGTAAAGGATGCAAAACTGGAAGTTCAGATTGCCGAATTTTCGCTGAAAAAGGCTGAGTTTGAACATGAGCAGAGCAATAGAAAATACGATGAGGCAAAAATCCGCATTGATAACATGAGCCTGAAAAGCCCCGTAGAAGGAAGGGTCGAGAAAGTCGAGGTTGAAGCAGGAGAGTCTATTGACGGCCTTGCTAAAGCTGTCCGCATTGTGAGGACGAATCCGTTATGGATAGACGTTCACATGCCTCTTGAAAAAAGGAGATCCCTGAAACTTGGGCAAACTGCTAAAGTTATCTTCCCGGGTAATGGACAGGCAGCTATGAAGGGAAAAGTCATCTTCGTAGCTGCGGTCGCTGATGCTGCAAGCTCCACCTTAAGAGCACGCATCGAAGTTTCCAATAAATCGAACAGACCGGCTGGAGAACTCGTTAAAGTCTTGTTTTAGAGACTGTAAGAGGAGGTAGAATAACTTAATGAAATCTGATGTCAATAATTTATTCACACCTACAAAAAGCCCTGCTGCTTGCAGCAATAAGAGAAATAAAAAGCGTTCTGGTGCGAATACGGGATTTGCTTCCGATGTGGATGCGGAAGACCTTCTAACTGTCTTCTCTGTATACCGTTCAGGTGTGCTTCTATTCGGTCGTCTCGTGACAAAAGTTCTGCCTGCATTACTTCTTTTATTTCAGGTTAGCAGCTGCGTATCCGGAAAAATTAAAGATGAAGGGGTTTTCCCGGACTACCAGAAAACCCTTGTTGAAAGAGGACCGCAGAAACGGAGAGGTTCCGAAGGACTGGAGTCACTCCGTCCGGCAGCAGATCCCCGCCTCCCCGCGCTCAAGGAAATAAAGGATTCTGCGGGGAGAACGACGATCAATCTCACGCTTAAACATGCTGTGTCACGAGCTTTGGCAAACAGTCCTGAAATCATGGCAGTGAGTTTTGACCCGTCGATCGCAACAGAAAATGTTGCGGTTGAAGCGTCGAAATTTGATGTAACTACATTCGGAAAGCTTGAGTTTAATGACAAGGATTCTCCATCTAACAGTGTATCCGAAATTGGCAAATCCCGTTCGAGCCTTTGGGATGTTGGATTAAAGCAAAAAGGCATTACCGGTGCCGAATGGCGCCTGTCATACGCCATGACCCATACTGTCGATGAATCGATAAGCAGAGTATTTGCTCGTAGTTATGAGCCCTCACTGACATTTACGGTGAAACAGCCTTTGCTGCGCGATGCCTGGCCAGATGTCAACCTGGCCGGGGTAACTACTGCAAAATTAAATTACAAAATAGCTCTTGCTGACTTTCGCAGACAAACCGAAGATGTTTTGTCACAGGTAATATCTTTATACTGGACCCTTCTTCAGTCACGTCGTGAGGTTGAAATTCAAAAGGATCTGCTGGACAAAGCCGTCGAAACATTGACAAAGATAGAGTACAGAAAGGGCATCGATGCTACCATGGGCGATATTAACCAGGCTGAGGCGGCTGTAAAGAGGAGGGAGGCTGCGTTAATGGATGCCAAAAAATGGCTTTTCGATGTGCAGGATTCCCTGGTTCGCCTTCTCGGTGACTCTCAGATGAACTTAATTGATGCTCTTGATATCGTCCCAACGACCGCACCGGACACTGAAGCAAAAGAACTTGTGCAGTCTGAACTTCTTCAACTCGCCTTGACAAATAATTCAGAAATTGCCCGGGCGCGTCTTGAGGTTGAAGTTGCAAAGATCAATCTCAAGGTCGCAAAAAGACAGAAAATGCCTCTGGTTGATATGGTCGCTTCTGCACAGTTAGACGGTCTTTCCGATGATCAGGGAACGGCTTCCAGGATGATTTCTGGCCGTGATCATAGAAGTTACTTTCTTGGCGTTACCTTTGAGTACCCACTTGGCAACCGTGAGAAAAGGGCCGAATTTCGCCAGAGAGAACTTCAGCATGCAAAAGCTTCTTCAAAGTTGCAGGCTCTTTTGGATCAGATAGCTGTGCTAGTCAAGGAAAAGATCAGGTTTGCCAAAACTGCTCAGAGAGAAATACAGGTATATAAAGATGCTGTTAATTCGGCAAAGATTCATCTGCAAGTCATCGAAGATATCGGGGTAGTAAGAAAGAGGCTAACACCAGAATTCCTCCTGACGGTAATCCAGGCTCAGGAATCTCTTGCTGATGCCCAAAGGGCGGAGATAAAGGCTATTGCTGACTACAACATCGCCCTGTTAAGACTGGCACAGGCAACCGGAATGGTGCTGAATCTTGAATATATAAAGCAAAACACCCTGAGATTGGTTACAAAATACCAATAGGATTTAAACGTTCAATGGACCAGATTATCGAATCTCTTCGCCAGATGCGCCAGTATGAGGACCATCCAGGTAAGTTTTGGCCTGCTTTTCTCGAACTTACCACGCGGCTGGCTCGGGCAAGAACCGGCATGCTGCTTATTCAGGGGCAGGAGGTCGGGACATGGAAAAAACGGGGGATCTGGCCGCCTGAAGACCATCATCTTATAGAGTTTCCAGCGCTTAATTCCGTAATTGAACAGGTGGCTGAGGCCTCTGTTACCAGTCGGTGTTCGAGGAATAGCGCAAGAATCAACGGCAGCACAAAGGCAGATATCACAGTCATGGGGCTTCACCTCGAAGTGGATAATGATGTCCGGGCACATGTCGCTGTTTTTCTTATTGAACAGATAAACGCCGCTGTCGTCGAACAGACAGCAGAGCTTTTAAAACTGGTGGCAGACACGCCTGCCAGTTACCAGCAGAGGCGTGCGGCGCGGCAGGCTAGGAACGACATTGGCAGGCTTTCGGGTACCCTCGAGCTGATGGTTATTCTCAATGCGGAGAAGCGATACTTGGCTGCCGCGATGACCTTTGTAAATGAAGTCGCATCACGTTACCACTGTCCTAGGGCGAGTCTTGGTTGGATCGAAGGAGGATATGTCCGTCTTCAGGCAATCAGCCACATGGAGCGCTTTGACAAGAAAATGGAGATGGTACAGGAGCTTGAAGTCGTCATGGAGGAGGCATTTGACCAGAATGAAGAAGTCCTCCTGCCACCGCCCGGACAAAGCACTGCCGTGGTACGGGATCATGAGACCTTTTCCAGGAATCACGGCTCTCAATTCATGGTTTCTCTACCTCTCAGGCAGGATGATGTACCGTCAGGAGTGCTGACCTGTGAGAGGAGCGAAAAGCCTTTTTCGGAGGCAGAGCTCAGCGGGCTGCGGGTTTTATGTGATCAGGCAGCGCAAAGACTTGACGATCTAAAAAAAAATGACAGATGGTTTTTAACACGTATAGCAGATACGGTTCGCAAAGGAGCAGCCCGCTTGCTCGGAGTGGAACATACTCTTGCCAAAGCCATGGGGCTTCTTGTATCCGGCGCACTCGTTTTTCTTCTTGTGGGAGCTATGGTATATCGGGTTCAGTCGCCGTTTGTCCTCAGAAGCGACTATGTCAAATACCTTCCTGCCCCTTTTGACGGGTATATCGATAAGGTCAATGTGAAGGTCGGAGAGCAGGTTAAGGAAGGGGATATCCTTCTGACTCTCAGCACGCGTGACCTTCTCCTTGAAGAATCCGCAGTGCTTTCAAATCAGATACGCTATTCGCGAGATGCACAAAAGGCACGGGCGGAAGATAAGCTGGCGGAAATGAAAATTGCCATGGCGCAGGCCGATCAGGCTGAGGCGCAGCTCGACCTCGTCCGCCACCATTTGAGCCGCGCAGAAGTGAAGGCCCCTTTTAGCGGGTTCGTAGTTGAGGGAGACCTCGAGGACCTTCAGGGCGCAGCAGTCACAAAGGGAAAGATCCTGTTCAAGGTAGCCCGAATTGAAAAGATGTATGCTGAGCTTGAGGTCAGTGAGCGGAATATCCAGGATCTCACCGAGGGAATGTCTGGGAAAATAGCTTTCGTGAGCAGGCCGAACCTGAAATTTCCCATCACGGTGGAACGCATATATCCTGTCGCTGTTGCAAAGAAAGATCAGGGCAATGTGTTTCTTGTCCGCTGTTCCTTTCCTGAGAAAATGGCAGGCTGGTGGAGGCCCGGCATGGGCGGTGTGTCAAAGATCACCGTAGGGAAACGCAACGCCCTGTGGATACTCACGCATCGCACGATTGATTTCCTGAGAATGCGGCTTTGGTGGTAATATGAGCGGATCCGTCAGGACAATCAGCGAATCCTGGCACCGCATCGCTGAGCAGAAGATCAGCCTGCGTCCAGCCGTAACAATCAGGCGGCAGCTCTTCCGCGGTGAGAAATGGTATGTCCTCCACGACCCCTTCAACAACACTTTTTTTCGAATTCGTCCCGAGACGTATGCCTTTGTGGTACGCCTGAGATCGGACCGAAGCGTGGGACAAGTCTGGGAAGAGTATATCAAACAGAATCCCGAAAGTGCTCCTGGTCAGGATGACGTGATTCAGCTTCTTGCACAACTGTATTCCGCCAACCTCCTGTATCATGAGCTGCCTGCGGACAGCGCAAAACTCTTTGGCCGTCACCGCCGCCGTAAACAGCGCGAACTTCAGTCCAGATTGTCCAATATCATGTTTATCCGTATCCCTCTGGTGGACCCGCATGCCCTGCTCAAGAAAAGCATGCCGGTTATCAAGCGTCTGGTGAGCCCTTTGGGGGTTTTGATCTGGCTTGTAACAATACTCTTGGCAGGCAAGGTCCTCGTTGACCGCTTTGACGTGTTAACTGCCCAGGCACAGGGCGTGCTCGCACCGGACAATCTCATTTTTCTCTACGCGAGTCTGGTCTTTGTAAAGGCCTTCCACGAGTTGGGTCATGCCGTTACCTGCAAGCGCTTCGGCGGAGAAGTGCATACGATGGGTGTGATGCTGATCATCTTTACCCCCTTGCCTTACATGGACGCAACCTCAAGCTGGTCCTTCCGAAGCAGGTATCACCGCGCGCTTGTTGGCGCTGCCGGGATTATATTTGAACTTTTCATGGCGTCTCTTGCCGCCTTTGTATGGGCGTACACAGGTCCGGGTACTGTGAACAGCATTGCGTATAACGTAATGTTTATAGCCTCGGTGTCAACGCTGCTGTTTAATGCCAACCCGTTACTGCGATATGACGGATATTATATCCTCTCTGATCTTCTAGATATCCCCAACCTTCATTCACGGGCGCTCCTGCATCTCCGGCACATCGCCGAGCGTTTTCTTTTCGCCTGCATGGATTCTGTAAGCCCTGCCCAGTCCCGCCGGGAAGCCGCATGGCTAACCCTTTTCGGTCTGCTGAGCGGGGTCTACCGGTTTGTTGTATACACGGCAATCATACTGTTCGTAGCGGACCGCTATCTCCTTATAGGATTGATTATGGCTCTCATTGGCATTATCTCATGGGGAGTGGTTCCCTTGGTTCGTTTTGGAATATATCTGGCATCGAATCCGCGTTTAATCAAAACCAGGGCGCGTGCTGTTGGAATAAGCATTGCATGCTCAACTGTTGCGCTGCTTTTCCTTGCCATAACCCCTTTCCCCAGCAGATTCCGGGCGCCGGGTGTGCTGGAAGCTTCAACGTATGTAAGAGTTGTCAATGACGCACCAGGGTATGTAAAGAACGTACTCGTCCCCTCGGGCTCCAGTGTTCGTGCCGGAACGCCGTTAATAGAGCTGCATGACGACGAACTGGATCTTGACCTGAGGGCCGCCAATGCACAGCATCGCGAGCTGCTCACCTCACTAACGCGTGCTGTTTCTGAAGCAACGTCCGATATTGAAACGATCCGGAACCGCATTCAAACGATAGAGCAGAAACTGACGAATCTGGAAGAACAGCGCCGGTCTCTGATCGTAAGGGCTCGGGAAAACGGAACATGGGTTTCTCCCCGCAGCACCGAGATGGTGGGGACCTGGATCACGAGAGGGGCTGAGGTTGGAGTTATCGTCAATCACAGATCATACCGGTTTTCAGCAGTTGTCTCTCAGGACGAGGCATCAAGACTGTTCGCTGGAGAGATCAGGAGTGCCGAGGTCCGTTTTTTTGGTCAGGGAGATACAGCCCTTGAAGTGACAGACTATAAATGCATTCCTTGCGAGCGTGCGAAATTGCCATCCGCTGCCCTCGGCTGGCGTGCAGGCGGTGCTATACCGGTATCAGTCAAGGATGACTCCGGTATTGAGGCCGCTGAACCTTTTTTTCTGATTTACGCTCAGCTAAAGCAGACGCCCTCAGTCGCCTTTCTTCATGGCCGTTCGGGTCAAATTCGGTTCTCACTGCAACCTGAGCCCCTGCTTCAGCAATGGATCCGGAAAGTTCGGCAGCTCCAGCAAAAGAGGTATCAGATTTGATTCTGCCTGCTCATGATTACCGGTCGACTCGCCTTCCCGTATCAAGAAGGGTTCATAAGGGGATGGACAGGATCGCCTACTCCTTCGCGGGCCGCTACCGGAGGCGTTCATCAATACTGCGCGCTTTACTCAGCAAGGCAGAGCATATTGTTGACAATTCCCTGAAGCTGCGTCATCTGGCTGAAGAGGACTTGCGTAAGCGAATGAGTCAATTACGGTTATCTTACCGGCGTCAGGGCAGTGGATATGAAAATAGCCTCCCTGATGCATTGACCATCATTTCCGAAATATCGGACCGGACTCTCGGTCTTCGGCCATATCCGATTCAGATTATGGGCGCTATGGCCTTGCACAAGGGATATCTTGCCGAGATGGCAACAGGCGAAGGGAAAAGCCTTACTGCGTGCCTGGCTGCAATCCCGGCTGTTTGGACAGACAGACCCTGTCATGTCATTACTGCCAATGATTACCTTGCCGGCCGTGATGCTGATGAAATGAGACCACTGTATTCGTTTTGCGGGATTTCGGCGGGATGGGTCAACAGCACGATGGAGACCGGTGAACGGCGAATGAACTACGAAAAGGGAGTTGTGTATACGACCAGCAAGGAACTTCTTGCCGACTTCCTCAGGGATCGTTTGAAGATGAGACTCTGTCATCAGCCTTCACAGCGGTTGATCCGCCACATTATACAGCCCGGCCTACGTGAACGAGAGGGACTGGTCATGCGTGGTCTTGATGCGGTTATCGTGGATGAGGCTGACAGTCTGTTGATCGACGAGGCTGTGACACCGCTGATCATCTCTCGACCACATGATGATGAACGGCTGCTTGAAGCGCGCCAGATCGCCCATGGGATTGCTGAAACCCTTGCTGCTTCAGTCGATTACAGCACAAATCTGAAACATCGTGATATAACTCTGACCAAAAGGGGGAGAGAGAAAATCGAGGCCCTTGCGACATCGCTACCCGACTTTTGGCGAGTATCCGTGCGCCGGGAGGAACTCGTCATGCAGGCACTCGTCGCCAAGGAGTTTTACCAGCGGGATAAAGACTACGTGATTCAGAATGACAAGGTGGTCATTGTTGATGAATTTACCGGCCGCCTCATGCCGAACAGGACCTGGAACCACGGTCTTCACCAGGCAGTGGAGGTTCGGGAAGGGCTCGAGTTGTCCGACCCCGGCGAAACTATTGCCAGGCTCAGTTTTCAAAGGTTCTTCCGTTTGTTCAGGAAGTTGAGCGGCATGACCGGAACCGCCAGCGATGCGGCTGAAGAGTTTTGGCAGATATATGGATTGTCTATCCTGACAATCCCTACCCACAGACCGTGTATCCGGAAGCAGCTTCCCGACAGGGTATTCCCGGATCAGGCGAGTAAATGGAAAGCCATAACCGAAGATGTCGTCAGGTGGCATTTGACAGGCCGCCCGGTTCTGATAGGTACAAGAAGCGTAGCGGCAAGCGAGAGGCTTGCTTCGAAGCTCGCTGTTAAGGGCTTGACCTTCAACCTGCTGAACGCCGTCAGACACAGGGAAGAAGCAGCAATTATCGCGAAAGCCGGCGAAAACGGCGCTGTCACCATTGCCACAAACATGGCAGGCAGAGGCACGGATATAAAACTGGGATGTAGAGTAGCTGATCTTGGCGGACTTCACGTCATTGCGACCGAGCGGCATGAATCGAGGCGCATTGACCGACAGCTTTTTGGCCGGTGCGCCCGGCAGGGCGATCCGGGCAGCGTCCAGACATTTATGAGCATGGAGGACGAGCTTATCGAGCGGTTTGTGCCTGCCCCTGTGCGAAGATTAATCTCTTCCACAGTTAAGAGGCAATCACGCGTGATGCAGCGAATTGCAGAACAATGCTTTTCATATGCTCAAAACACTGCCCAGCGCGTTGCCTTTCGTCAGCGCAGGTACGTACTGCAGATGGATACGTGGCTGGCGGATGCCCTTTCCTTTGCAGGCTCAGAAGCCGGCGAATAGTAACTGTGTAAATTGCAGGGTTTTCAACGCTCTTCCCAGATTCCTTTACAGCTAAGAGGTTCAGATTTTCATTTGTCGCGAGCAAGAAGCTTCAACAGTTCAGTTCTCGGAACCGGCCTGCTAAAGAGTGATCCTTGATACATATCGCAACTCTCCTTCTGCAAGAATTCGAGTTGTTCTTTTGTCTCAACACCTTCTGCGACCGTCTTCAAACCAAGATTATGTGCGAGGAATATGATACTTGAGACAATAGCACGGTTGCTAGGATGTTTAGCCAATTCCTCTATAAATGAAAAATCGATTTTCACCTCGTCTGCAGGTAATCTTCTGAGATAATTAAACGAGGAATAACCGGTACCGAAGTCATCGATGGACAATTTGAGGCCGAGGTCCTTCATAGCGTGCATTAAGGTGATTTTATCCTCGATGTTATCCAACAACAGGCTTTCCGTTATTTCGAGTGTCAAGTATTGCGTGTCTATCCCGCTCTCGTCGATTAGTTGCCTTGTGATCGAAAAGAATTCCTTGCTCTTAAGTTGTCTGGCAGATACATTAAGGCTCATGCTGATGGGAGGAGCTTCTGCCCGATGCCACTCTGCCAGTTGTCTGCACGCCTCACGGAACACCCATTCCCCGATCGGGACGATCAGTCCGGTTTCTTCTGCCAGCGAAATGAACTCGCTGGGAAGCAGCATACCATTGGGGCCGTTGTTCCACCGCAGCAGCGCTTCGACACCATGAATGGTGCCCGACACGACATCCACCTTCGGCTGATAATACAGGGTGAATTCGTCCCTTTCCAGTGCCTTTCGAAGCCTGGTTTCAAGACTCAGGCGTTTTTGATACATCGCATTTATTCTGCTTGAGGAAAATTGTAAGGAATCGCCTCCCCTGTTTTTCACATAATCCTTGGCGCTGGATGCCAGCCGCAACAGTTCGGCAGTATCCTTGCTCTCAGCCGGATACGTTGCAATTCCGATACTGGTCGTGACATAGATATCCCTCCCCTCGACGTGCATCGGCTCTTTAATCTTATGGATTACACGCTTGGCAATAATTGCCGGATTTTCAACGTTCCGGATGCGTACAAGGAGCAGTGAAAACACAGCGCCATCCAAACGGAACAGTGTCATCACTGCTTTTTCATTGGTTTCAAAGCGACCGAGCATATCACTATCTCTTACTATATTTCCAATACGGCGGGCAACCTCGCGCAGGACTTCGTCTCCGGCACTAAGTCCTATCGTATCGCTGATCCTGTCGAAATTGTCCACCTCAATATTCAAGACTGCCAGAAAATTGTTAAGGCGCTTTGCATCGGCAATCTCCCTGTTCAAGTATTCCAGAAACAACTGCCGGTTGGGCAGATTTGTCAGAGGGTCATAATACGCGAGCTGATCCAGATATGCCTTCGCAGCGAGGTTGTTGCGTACCCGAAGGAAGAGTTCACTCTGATCAACGGGTTTGGTGAGAAAGTCGGTTGCGGAAAGGCCCAGCGCCCTGAGTCTGCTCTTTGCGTCCGACGATGAAGTCAATATGATAACCGGCAGGTGTTTGAATTTCTGATGGTTCCTTACTGATGAAAGGATGTCAAAGCCCGACACCTCCGGCATCACGAGATCCAGCAGAAGAATATCGGGACGTGCTTCTTCGATAACCCTCATCGCCTGAGAGGAGTTCACAACCTGGACGAAGTTGTGAAATCCAACCTCCTCCAGGTAGGCCTGCACAACCTCAAGGGTTGTAGGCTCGTCATCAACCATCATGATGACCGCATTTGACAACTCCTTGTAACTGTCATTCATCAACTCGTGTTCTTGCTGCGTTATTTCTGGTGTAACCTCTTCGCTATGCTCTTTCATAAACCCTCCCGAATGATTATCATGTTTCCTCTATAGTTACCCTTAATATTTCGTCTAAAGTGGTAATGCCTTGTGTTACCTTTAACAATCCGTCTTCTAACAGGGTTTTCATGCCTTTTTCTCTCGCAGTTTTTGTTATCTCATCTTCAGAAGCTCTGTTTGTGATTAATCTCCTGATATCCCTATCTATTATTAAGATTTCATATATCCCGATCCTGCCTAAGTATCCACTTCCAAGACAAAAATTGCATCCTTCACCTTTGTAATACTTAATTTCTGGAGGAATTCCGTATCTTTTGAGTAAACCTACATCTGGCTGAATCTCCTGAGCACATCTCTTACAAACCCTTCTGACAAGACGCTGGGCAAATGAACAGTTAACGACAGATGCTACTAAACTTGGATCGACTCCAATATTAACAAGTCTAGCGATGGCCCCAACGGCATCATTTGTATGGATAGTGCTCAGAACTAAATGCCCTGTCAACGCAGCACGTACTGCAATTTCTGCAGTTTCAAGGTCCCTTATTTCACCAACGTAGATGATATCAGGGTCCTGACGTAATATAGACCTGAGGGCATCAGCAAAGGTAACTCCAGCTTTGAGGTTAATCTGACTCTGAACTATTCCTTCGATTTCATATTCAATTGGGTCCTCGATGGTCATTATATTTTTGTTCGATTTATTCAAGTCATTAATAGCCGAATAAATTGTTGTTGTTTTTCCGCATCCGGTAGGTCCAGTGGCAAGGATTATTCCCTTTGTAGCCCGAAACAACTTTTTGATGGCATTTAAATCTTTATCAGAAGAGCCAAGCTCCGAAAGTTTAGGAGTCCCTCTGGTTTTATCTAAAATCCTTAAAACAACATTTTCTCCATACATAGAAGGAAAGGTAGATGTACGAATATTGATTTTTCTATTCCTGATAGTAAGATTTACCCTTCCATCCTGCGGGATTCTCCGATTAGAAATGTCCATGCCGGACATAATCTTTATCCGGGCTGTTACCGGAGCAGCCAGGCTGGCCAATATTTGATGCCTGTTGTAAAGAAACCCATCGATACGGAACCGTATTGTCATATAATCTTTCTTTGGTTCTAAATGGATGTCACTTGCGCCTTCCAGAATTGCCTGGACAATAAAACTGTTGACCATCTTGACAATCGGTGGCTCAAGTGCTTCTTTCTTTAGATGTATTTCTGTTATTCCTCTGGTTTCCTGTTCTGCTATTTCCTTTGCTGTTTCTATATCATCTATGAGCGCTTCAATAAGTGTTTCCTGTGCATTACCTATGCCATACCACTGATCAATTGCCGCTTTAATGCTCTCTTGAGATGCTACGACAGGTTCAACCTTATATCCGGTTATT
>Ga0153916_10003326_pt1 | contig 11957 bp, 14 predicted proteins | sample Opewatmetagenome_FD_109642 | JGI IMG/M metagenome (GOLD analysis project Ga0153916, IMG submission 109642) | Freshwater wetland microbial communities from Ohio, USA - Open water 3 Core 3 Depth 4 metaG | ecosystem: Environmental > Aquatic > Freshwater > Wetlands | place: USA: Ohio, Lake Erie...
AAGGCCAGCGTCTCGGGTCACGGCACCAACGTCATCCAGGGCCTGGCCATGTCGCTGGAGTCCACCGCCGGTCCCGCCCTGGTGATCATCGCCGGAATCATCGTGACCTATAACCTGGCGGGCCTGTTCGGCATCGCCATCGCCACCACCTCGATGCTGTCGCTGGCCGGCTTCATCGTGGCGCTCGACGCCTTCGGCCCGGTGACCGACAACGCCGGCGGCATCGCCGAAATGGCGGGTCTGCCGCCTGAAGTGCGCGTCACCACCGACGCGCTCGACGCGGTGGGCAACACCACCAAGGCCGTCACCAAGGGCTACGCCATCGGATCGGCCGGCCTGGGCGCCCTGGTGCTCTTCGCCGCCTACACCGAGGACCTGAAGTTCTTCGCGGCCAACGCCGAGCCGGGCTCCTTCTTCGAAGGACTGGGCACGGTGGCCTTCGACCTGTCGAACCCCTACGTGGTGGTCGGTCTGCTGTTCGGCGGCCTGCTGCCGTTCCTGTTCGGCGGCATGTCGATGACCGCGGTCGGCCGCGCCGCCGAGGCGGTGGTGGAAGAGGTTCGTCGTCAGTTCCGCGAAAACCCGGGTATCATGACCGGCGAGGTCAAGCCGGAGTACGGGCGTGCGGTGGGCATCCTCACCACCGCGGCGATCCGCGAGATGATCGTCCCCAGCCTGTTGCCGGTGGTTTCTCCGGTCGTGCTGTTCTTCGTCATCAAGGCCATCGCCGGCAAGGTCGACGCCTTCGCCTCGCTGGGTGCCATGCTGATGGGCGTGATCGTCACGGGTCTGTTCGTGGCCATCTCCATGACCTCGGGCGGCGGCGCCTGGGACAACGCCAAGAAGCTGATCGAAGAAGGTCACTACGGCGGCAAGGGCTCCGAGGCCCACAAGGCGGCGGTCACCGGCGACACCGTCGGCGACCCCTACAAGGACACGGCGGGCCCCGCCGTGAACCCGATGATCAAGATCACCAACATCGTGGCTCTGCTGCTGTTGGCGGTCCTGGCGCACGGCGCGCTGGGCTGATCGCGACCATCCGTCGCGGAAACGCGAACGCCCCGGAGAGCGATCTCCGGGGCGTTTCTTTTTCGGGCCTGATCGGTCGCGCCGGTCGGCGCGGAAACTCAGCGCTGATCGCCGGGACGATTGCCGGGCAGGTTTTCTTCGTCGCTGCGCGGCAGCATGCCGCCGCGGCCCACGTTCCCGAGCAGCTGTTCGATGATGGTCATCTCGCGGCCGCGGGTCGGCGTCTCGCGGCCGTTGAAGGCGATGACCTTGCCGTCCTTCAGGGTCAGCTTGTCCACGGCCGTCACGGCCTCGCTGTCCTTGTCGAAGGTGATGGCGACCACATCGCGGCTGGCGACCTGCGGCCGGCGGAACGCCACGCGGGCTTTCACCTGCGAGATGTAGAACCAGACGTTCTGATCGAAGGTGGAGGTGGCCGAGGGCGAGCCCAGCTTGCCCCGCACCGTGGACTTGGTGTCGGTCCCGACCTGCACGTCCTTCGGATCGGACTCGATGGCCTGGAATCCTGAGTAGCTGGTGATCGGCGCGCAGGCCGCGGTGGCGAGCAGACTCGCGGTCATGACGGCGTAGGTGGCGCGACGGAACATAGGCGATGCGTACCTGTTTAAATTTCCAGACTTTGACCTATCGCCCGCCGCCCCTTAGTTCAATGGCGCGCTTGAACGCAGGGCGCGTCGACGACCGGCGCGCCATAGAAAAGTTCCAGGGCGAAATCGAGGCCATGATGATTTTGGATCGCCTGTTCCGTCCTAAGCCCTTCCAGGCCGTCGCCCGATCGCTCTATGCATCGGTCGTGGAGCAGGCCCGCAGCCCCGCGCTCTACCAGGGGCTCGGCGCCCCCGATACGGTGGAGGGGCGATTCGAACTCTACACCCTGCATGTGATGCTGCTGCTGGATCGTCTGCGCAGGCAGGGCGAGCCGGCGAGCGACGTTTCCCAGGCGTTGTTCGACACCTACGTGAAGGCGCTCGACGACGCCCTGCGCGAGATGGGCGTGGGCGACCTGTCGGTCGGCAAGAAGATGCGCAAGCTGGGCGAGGCCTTCTACGGGCGGGCCAAGTCCTACGAGGCGGCCTTCGTGAGCCTGCCGGATATGGCCGAACTCACCGCGCTTCTGACCCGCACCGTCTATGCCGAGACCGACGCCGCCGCGGCGCCGACCCTGGCGGCCTATGTCGTGTCCCAGCGCGAGCATCTCGCGGGCCTGGCGCTGGAGTCGCTGCTGGCCGGCAAGGTCACCTGGAGGTCCGCATGACGATCGCTTGGGATAAGCCGGTGCGGCTGACCGACCTGGCCCGCGGCCCGGTCGAGCTGCATCTCGAACCCGACGCCGAGACGCGGGCCCAGATCGCCAAGCGACTCGGGCTGGAGGGACTGCCCGCTCTGCGCGCGGACGTGGCCGTCCGCGCGTGGCTGGATGGCGCGGAGTTGACCGGACATTTCGAAGCGCGGGTCGTGCAGCTGTGCGGCGTCAGCCTGGAGCCGTTCGAGCAGGCGGTGAGCGGCGATATCGACGTGCGCCTCCTGCCAGCGGGCAGCCCCAACGCGCCCGAGGAGGTCGCGCCGGGGGGCGAAGTGACGCTGGATCTCGAGGCGCCGGAGCCGCCGGACATGCTCGAAGGCGAGACCATCGATGTGACGGATTACGTCGTCGAACACCTCGCCTTGGAGATCGATCCGTTCCCGCGTAAGCCCGGCGCCAGCTTCGAGTTCACGCCGCCTGAGGAGGAGGTCTCGCCCTTCGCCGTACTTAAGCAGTTGAAAGACAAGAAGATCTGAGGACCGGTCCGGTCCGGGGCGCGCCCGCCAGCCGATGCTTTGCATTGGGGGGGCTGGGCTGTATCGTCCGCGGACTCATCCGGCGAGGCTGATTTGGGGGCTTTTTGAGCGACGCCGTGAATGAATCCCTGGTGATTTCCGTCGATGCGATGGGGGGCGATCATGGCCCCTCCGTAGTCGCGCCCGGCATCGCGCTGGCGGCCAAACAGCTGCCCGGCGTGCGCTTCCTGGTGCACGGCGACGAACGCTTGCTGGCGCCGGAGTTCGCCAAACGCGCCGTTTTGCAGGCGTGCGCCGAAATCCGCCACACCGACACGATGGTGGCTTCGGATGAGAAGCCCGCCCAGGCGCTGCGGCGCTCCAAGGGCACCAGCATGTGGAACGCCGTGGAGTGCGTGAAATCCGGCGAGGCCTGCGCAGCGGTCTCGGCCGGAAACACCGGCGCGCTGATGGCAATCTCGAAACTTCAGCTGCGCATGAGCGTCGATATCGAACGCCCGCCGCTGGTCGCAAGCTGGCCCACCGCCTGCGGCGTGACCACGGTGCTGGACGTGGGCGCCAACGTGGACTGCGACGCCGAGCGCCTGGTGGAGTTCGCCATCCTTGGCGAGGCCTTCCATCGCGCGGTTCACGGCATAGCACGACCCACCGTGGGCGTGCTCAATGTCGGGTCCGAGGACATGAAGGGCCACGAGGAGGTTCGCGAGGCCCATCGCATCCTGCGCGAGGGCCGATTCGATCTGGACTATCGCGGCTTCGTCGAAGGCGACGGTCTGACCAAGGGTGTCGTGGACGTCGTCGTGACCGACGGGTTCACCGGCAATGTGGCCCTCAAGACTGCCGAGGGCGTGGCCAAGTTCGTCACCGCCGAACTGCGCGCGGCGCTGACCTCGACGCTGATCTCGAAGATGGGCGCGCTGTTGGCGCAGAACGCCTTGCGAGCCTTCCGCGACAAGATGAACCCGGACCCTGCGGCGCCGCTTTTGGGCCTCAATGGGGTGGTGGTGAAGAGCCACGGCGGGGCGAGTGACAAGGACTTCGCCGCCGCCATCCGCGTGGCGGCGACGCTGGCGCGCAGCGACTACGCCGCCGAAATCGAACGCAACATGAAGAAACTGGTGGTCGCGGTGGGGGATGTCGCCCCTCCGGCCGTCGATGGAGCCGCATGAAGTGACCCAGGTATTGCGTAGCGTAGTGACCGGCGTGGGCGGCTACCTTCCGGACAACGTCGTCACCAACGAAGATCTGGCGAAGGTGGTCGACACCAGCGACGAATGGATCGTCGAGCGCACGGGTATCCGTCAGCGCCACAAGGTCGCCGATGACCAGCCGGTTTCGGACCTGGCTCTGGCGGCGGCCGAACGCGCGCTGAAAGCGGCTGGACGCACCGCCGCCGACGTGGACCTGATCGTGGTCGCCACCACCACCTCGGACCTGACCTTTCCCGCCACGGCGACCATCGTGCAGCGAAAGCTGGGAGCGCCGGTGGGGATCGCCTTCGACGTTCAGGCGGTGTGCTCCGGATTCGTCTACGCCCTTTCGGTGGCCGATGGCTTCGTCGCCCGCGGACGCTCGCGCTGCGCGCTGGTGATCGGCGCGGAGGCCATGACCCGCCTGATGGATTGGACCGACCGCGGCACCTGCGTGCTGTTCGGCGACGGCGCAGGCGCGGTCGTGCTGGAGCCAGGCGAGGGGCAGGGCACGACGGCCGACCGCGGCCTCCTGGGTTTCGCCCTGCGCGCCGACGGGACCAAGCAGGACCTGCTGTTCGTCGACGGCGGCGTCTCCACCAACGGCCAGATCGGCAAATTGCGGATGCAGGGCAACCAGGTCTTCCGCCACGCCGTGGTGAATATCTCCGAGGCGGTCACGGCCGCAGCCGCCGACGCCGGCGTCGAGGTGTCGAGCGTGGATTGGTTCATTCCCCATCAAGCTAATCAGCGCATTCTTGAAGGGGTCGCCAAGCGCCTGGGCATCGACGAGAAGAAAGTGATTTCGACCGTCGCCGAGCACGCCAATACTTCGGCGGCGTCGATTCCATTGGCCTTGGCCAAGGGCGTCGAGGATGGTCGTATCAAGCCAGGGCAACTCCTATTGCTCGAAGCCATGGGGGGCGGGCTGACTTGGGGGGCGTGCGTGCTGCGTCTTTGAGCGTGAGACCAGTCTGGGCTCAGAAGCCTTTGACCTGACGCGATTATCGCGTCATGACGATTTGCCGACAAAATCCGGGGCAGGGGGATGATGAAAGGCGTTACGGTTACAAGGGCCGATCTATGCGAAGCGGTCCACGAAGAGGTTGGGCTGACCCGGCAGGATTGCGCCGAGTTGGTCGAGAGAACGCTCGAACTGATGGCCTTGGCGCTCGAAAAGGGGGAACAGGTGAAGCTTTCGGGCTTCGGAGTCTTCCAGGTTCGGGCTAAGCGCGCCCGCATGGGCCGCAATCCCAAGACCGGCGAGCCGGCGGCCATCGATCCCCGACGGGTGATTGGTTTCCGCGCATCGCAGGTGATGAAGGCGCGAGTTGATCAGGCGCTTTCGGCCGAGGACGCCTAGACCGTGGCGAAGGGCCCGGAAGCCTTTCGCACCATTTCGGAAGCGGCCGACGAGCTGAACGTGCCGCAGCATGTGCTGCGGTTCTGGGAAACCAAGTTCGCGTTCATTCGGCCAATGAAACGGGCCGGCGGGCGGCGGTTCTACCGCCCGCAGGACATCCGCGTGCTGCACGCCGTTCGACGGCTGCTGCACGAGGAAGGCTACACCATCAAGGGTGTCCAGAAGCTGCATCGCGAACAGGGCGTGAAACGCCTGCTGTCCGCGGGCGGCGGCGGGCCGCGTGAGCCGGCTCCGGCGGAGCCGATGTTCGACATTCCGCTCGTGGATATGGACGACGCCGGCCGTGATCGCCTGGCCTACGCGCTGCAGAATCTCGAGGCCGCCAAACAGCGCCTCGACGCCCTTCTGCGCCGCAGCTGAAGCATCCCGTTTTTGCGATTGCCGGGGGGCTGACCCCCGCCTATAAGGCCCGCCTTGCCGATGTCGGAGCGTGGCGCAGCCTGGTAGCGCACTTGACTGGGGGTCAAGGGGTCGCAGGTTCGAATCCTGTCGCTCCGACCATCGGCGGGCCTGGGAGATTTTGGGTTTCAGCCTGAAACCCGGAGGCTCATGAAGGCCCAGATTCCCTACATGTTCGCCTACCTGGCTTCAGGCTCCGCCTGAACGTCGCCGCGGCGGACCTTTCCCCAGTTCATCCACTTCACCAACGGAATGATCGGGACGAACCACAGGCTTCCCACCACCATGAAATAGGCCAGCTGGATCAGCGTGTTCTCGGGCAGGGAGTCGGCGATCGTGATCGCTGCGACCACATAGACGAGCATGAAGCCCAGAAGGGCGAACAGGCCGATGAGTTTGCGGGTGCGGGCGCCCAAGATCGTGCTCCTCGTGCGCCCGGTGTCGGCGCCTGAGGCTCTATAGTCGATGTGTCGGGGGCTCGTCACGGCGCGTGACCATGGACGCGCCTCCCGGATTGCGATAGCGGACGCCAAACTTAGGCCGCGAAAGGGCGCGAATTCGGCGCCATGACTTCATTTCTGCGTTCAGACCGGTCGCGTCCGGTCGCTGTGTGGCTCTTCGCGGTCGCTGTCCTGGTCCTGGCCATGGTTGTCGTGGGCGGGGCGACCCGTCTCACCGACTCAGGGCTCTCCATCACCCAGTGGAAGCCGGTGGCCGGCGCGCTGCCGCCCATGTCGGCGGGCGACTGGCAGGCGGAGTTCGCCCGCTATCAGGAGATTCCCCAGTACAAGCTGGTCAATCGCGGCATGTCGCTGGGCGAGTTCAAGGCCATCTACTGGTGGGAGTGGTCGCACCGCCTTCTGGGCCGGCTTGTGGGCGCGGTCTTCGCCCTGCCGCTCATCTGGTTCGCGGTTCGCCGCGAGCTCCCGCGCCGGCTGATATGGCGCTGCATCGGTCTGTTCGTTCTGGGCGGTCTGCAAGGCGCCGTCGGTTGGTGGATGGTCGCCAGCGGCCTGGCCGACCGGGTCTCGGTAGCTCCGGAACGTCTGATGGTCCACCTGGGCCTGGCCTTCGCGCTCCTGGGCGCTCTGGTTTGGACCGGGCTCGAGGCCTGGGCCGGGCAGGCCCGGCAGACGCTGCCCAGCCCCTGGGCCCGCCGGGCGGCCTTCCTGATCGGTCTTATCTATCTGCAGATCCTGCTCGGCGCCCTGGTGGCGGGCAACGACGCCGGCCTGGTCTATCGCGACTGGCCGCTGATGGACGGCAGGGTGGTCCCGCGTGACTACGGCGGCGACACCCTCTGGGCGACCCTGGCGCACAGCCAGGCCGCCGTGCAGCTGCACCACCGTCTGACCGCCTATCTGCTGGTCCTGGTGGCCCTGGTCATGGCCGTGGGCGCTGCCCGCTCGCCCTATCTCCAGCCGGGGGCCAAGGCCCTGGGCGTGGCCGTGGGCGCGGGCATGCTCCTCCAGGCGACTCTGGGCGTGGTCACGCTGATGACCGGCGTGCCGCTGGCGATGGGCATCCTCCACCAGCTCGCCGCCGCCCTGGTGCTCGCCCTGGCCATGGCCTTCGCCTGGCGGGTCCGCCGGGTCTGAGCCCGGCGGAGGCCGTTCGCCGTATCAGGCCCGGAAGCTGTCCCAGGGGCCCGTGATCGCGACGGTGATCCCCGGCGCATAGATGTTCACGAACACCGTCTTGCCGTCCGGCGCGAAGCAGACGCCGGCCAGTTCCGCATTCCCGACATAGACGTTGCGGGCGATGGTGTAGACCCGCCCCTCGGGGGTGACGCCTTTCAAGTGGTTGCGGTCCGTCTCGGAGTAGCGATCCTCGCAGACGAAGATGTGGCCCCAGGGCGAGATGGCGATGTTGTCGCCGTAATCCATCACGCGTTCATCGGCGGGCTCGACGAACAGCTGCAGCCGTCCGGGCTCCGAGGCCTCCCCGGCTTGACCCTCGAAGCGGCTGGGCACGTAGCGCAGGATCTGGCCGTGCCCCTGCGGGCCGCTGGACGTGCAGGCGAAATAGACGCCGTCCTTTCCAGTGAACACGCCTTCGCCACGCCCGACGAAGGCCGCGCCGGCCTTGTGGCCGCGATAGCGGAGGTCCTCGTTCGGGTTGTCGATCCCGTCCAGGTCGATCCAGGTCACGTCCTTCCAGGAACGCGGCGTCCACACCACGGGGTCGCCGGCGAAGTTGCGGACGTCCCCGCCCGCCGGCGCGTCGCGCAGGCCCAGGGCCTGCAGCTTGCCGCCCTTGGAGAGATCGGCCCGGTCGTTCGGCAGGAAGCGGTAGAACAGCCCCTGGTGATCGAAGCTGTCCTCGGTGAGGTAGACGATCCCCGTGCGCGGATCGATCGTCGCCGCCTCGTGCTGGAACCGCCCCATCGGCTTGAGGGGGACCGGCTTCACCAGGCCCTTGGCCGCCGACGGCACCTCGAAGACATAGCCGTGGTCCTTGGTGGACCCCATGCCCGCGCCAAGCGTCGATTCTTCGCACGAGAGCCACGAGCCCCACGGCGTGGCGCCCCCGGCGCAGTTGATCGTCGTGCCCGACAGGCTGAGGTGCTGGCTGACCAGGCGCTGCGCCTGCAGGTCATAGACCATGGTGGTCGTGCCGCCGGGCAGGGGAAAGCCGTCGTCGTCCAGGGCGTAGGCCATGGACTTGTCCAGCAGTCCGGCGCGCTCGCGATGCACGCCGAGCGGGCCGAGGTTCCGGTCGGTGATCTTGAGCTCGTGGTTGCGCACCAGCGTGACCGTCGATCCGCTGCCCGCGAAGCAGGCCATGCCGTCGGCCTTGCCCGGGACCAGAAGCCCGTCGGACATGGTCTCGCCGGCCTGAGAGACGACGCGATAGGAGAAGCCGGCCGGCAGGTCGAGGACGCCGTAGGGATCCTCCTGCAGCGGCCCATAGCCGTGGACTTCATTGCGGTAGGTCTCGGGGTCCGCATCCTGGCCCTTGGCCTTCAGGGCGAAACCGGCGAAGGCGACGCTGACGGCGGCGCCTGAAAGGAACGTGCGACGAGAGGCGATCATTTCAGGTCCAAACTAGGCGATGGCGGCCGGTTTGGCGCGCGCATTTGTGTCCCGGCTATGCAGCACAGCTTGGTGACAGGGGTTTGACGCGGTATTCAGATACCCGATGTCGGAAATCCTTGCTGCGTAAGGGTTTGTGGCGTTTCGCGCGCATTCTGAGTTGACAGGCCATCCGGGGCCACGTAACAGCGCCGCCTCACGCCGGACTCGCGCGCTTCACGTGCGTGGCTCCGCCAAATTTATGGACCCGTTCCCATGCAGAAGACCACGGCTTCGCTGAAGCCCGCCGAGGTCGAGAAGAAGTGGATCGTGATCGACGCCGAGAACGCCGTGGTTGGCCGCCTCGCCTCGTTCATCGCCATGCGTCTTCGCGGCAAGCATCGCCCCGACTACACCCCGCACGTTGATTGCGGCGACTATGTCGTCGTCGTCAACGCCGACAAGGTGAAGTTCACCGGCCGCAAGCTGCAGCAGAAGACCTACTACTGGCACACCGGCTATCCGGGCGGCATCAAGGAACGCACCGCGGACAAGATCCTCGGCGGCAAGTTCCCCGAGCGCATCCTGGAAAAGGCCGTCGAGCGCATGCTGCCCAAGGAAAGCCCCTTGGCCCGCAAGCAGATGACGCACCTGCGCATCTACAATGCCGGTGAGCATCCGCACGAAGCGCAGAACCCGGAAGTCATCGCGTTCGCCGAGCGTAACGCCAAGAACGTGCGGAGCGCGTAAGAATGTCAGAAGCTCAAGGTTTCGAAGCTCTGCAGAGCCTCTCCTCTTCGCCCGCGGCCGCTCCGGCCGAGCGGAAGATCGACCAGTACGGCCGCGCCTACGCCACCGGTAAGCGCAAGAACGCCGTCGCCCGCGTCTGGATCAAGCCGGGCAAGGGCACGATCACCATCAATGGCCGCGACCAGGAAGTCTATTTCGCCCGTCCGGTGCTGCGGATGATGATCGCCCAGCCGTTCCAGGTGACCGACCGGGTGGGGCAGTTCGACGTGATCGTGTCCGTGGAAGGCTCGGGCCTGTCTGGCCAGGCCGGCGCCATCCGTCACGGCCTGTCCAAGGCTCTGACCTACTACGAGCCGGCCCTGCGCCCGGTGCTCAAGCCGCACGGCTTCCTGACCCGCGACTCCCGCGTCGTCGAGCGGAAGAAGTACGGCAAGGCCAAGGCCCGACGCAGCTTCCAGTTCTCGAAGCGCTGATCGCGCGCGAGCAATCGCGTTTACGAAAGGGCGCTTCGGGCAACCGAGGCGCCCTTTTTCTTTGGTCCCTGGTTTTTCTTTGGTCGGGCGAGCCCCGGTGGGGGCGCGGAGTTCAGACATGCAGACGGTTTTCATCGATGGCGAGGCGGGCACCACGGGCCTGCAGATCCGGCAGCGGCTGGAAGGCCGCCGCGACCTGTCCCTGGTCTCGATCGATCCCGCGCGCCGCAAGGACCCCGCCGCCCGGGCCGAACTGCTGAACGGCGTCGACGCTGTCATCCTCTGCCTGCCCGACGAGGCGGCGAAGGAGGCGGTGTCCATGGTCACCTCCAACAGCGTCCGGATCATCGACGCCTCCACGGCCTACCGGACCGCCTCGGGCTGGACCTACGGCTTCCCGGAAATGGACCCCGACCAGCGCTCGGCCATCGCTGACTCCAAGCGGGTCTCGAACCCTGGCTGCTATCCCACCGGGTTCATTGCGCTCACCCGGCCGCTGACCGGCGCCGGCCTGATCCCCGAGGACTGGCCGATCACCGTCAACGCCATCTCTGGCTATTCCGGCGGCGGCAAGGCGATGATCGCCGAGTTCGAGGACGAGGCGGCCGCGGGTTACACGACGGTTCCCTACCGGATCTACGCCACGACGCTGGGCCACAAGCACGTGCCGGAAATGGCCAAGCACGGCGGCTTCACCCATCGCCCGCTGTTTGCGCCGGCCGTGGGCCGCTACGCCCAGGGCATGATCGTCGAGGTGCCGCTGCAGCTGTGGGCTCTGCCGGGCAAGGTCGGGCTGGCGGACGTCCATGCGACGCTCACCAAGGCCTATCGCGGCGAGCGTTTTGTCGAGGTCGCCTCGCTCGAAGAGTCGTCGGCCATCAAGACGCTGGATCCCGAAGCCCTGAACGGCACCAACAGGATGAAGCTCTACGTCTTCGGCAACGTCGCCGAGGGCCAGGTGCGTCTGGTGGCGCTGCTGGACAACCTGGGCAAGGGCGCCTCGGGCGCTGCAGTCCAGAACCTCAACATCATGTTGGGGTTGGATGAGGCCTCCGGGCTGTGATCGTTCGTCGCGCCGGGGCCGAAGACGCTGAGGCCCTGGCGCGGCTGCACCGCCTGACCGTGCGCGTCTCCCTGCCGTTCCTGCCGGAGTTGCACACGCCGCAGGAGGACCTGTGGTTCTTCGCCAGCAAGCTTCTGCCGGACAACGAGGTCTGGTTGGCGGAGGAGGCTGGCGTCACCCTGGGTTACGTCGCCTTCCACCCGGGCTGGATCGATCATCTCTTTGTGCATCCTGACCATCAGGGTCGGGGCATCGGACCGCGCCTGCTGGAGCGCGCCCTGGCCGACAGCGGCGAGCGGCGGCTGTGGACCTTCCAGAAGAACGCCCGCGCCCGGACCTTCTATGAGGCCCGAGGTTTCGAACTCGAACGCCTGACCGACGGCGCCGACAACGAGGAGAAGGAGCCCGACGCGCTCTATCTCTGGCGGGGCTGATCGGGACATTTCGGCGAGCGTCTGTAACCAAAACGCGGTGTCGGCCGTATCTAGGAATATGCGGACGTCAGATTCCCCCCACACCCTCGATCGGCGCCGGTTCCTGGCCGCAGCCACGGCCGCCCTGGCCGACGGCGCGCCAGCCCTGGCGCGCGCCGCCGCCGACCCCTACGCCGGTTCGGCCTGGCGCAGGCTTTCGGACGCCGACTGGAAGGCGCGTCTTCCATCTGCGAGCTATGCGGTGCTCCGTCACGAGGCCACGGAGCGGGCCGGAACGAGCCCGCTGAACGACGAGCGCCGCAAGGGCGTCTTCGTCTGCGCCGGCTGCGAGCTTCCGCTCTTCCGCTCTGAATGGAAGTTCGACGGCGGAACCGGCTGGCCGAGCTTCTACACCGCCATCAAG
>Ga0153916_10003327_pt1 | contig 11957 bp, 11 predicted proteins | sample Opewatmetagenome_FD_109642 | JGI IMG/M metagenome (GOLD analysis project Ga0153916, IMG submission 109642) | Freshwater wetland microbial communities from Ohio, USA - Open water 3 Core 3 Depth 4 metaG | ecosystem: Environmental > Aquatic > Freshwater > Wetlands | place: USA: Ohio, Lake Erie...
CTGCCATCCGCCGCGGAATACTACCGTTGGGTGGATCAGAACGGGGTCGTCCATTTCACCGATAACCTGCACAACATACCGGAAAAACAGCGCGACAGCGCCAACCGCATCGAAGCGAAGGAAAGCCCACGAACGGCCGAGCCGACGAAAAAAATTGCCGTGAATAAGGCTTCCATCCCCTTTGAAAAGCATGGGCAGGTAGTCGTCATCGAGGCCATGCTCAACGGCAAAACCCCGGCCAAGCTGGTGGTCGACACCGGCTCAAGCTATACGATGATTTCCGCCGCCACCGCGAGGGATCTCGACATCGATCCCGGCCGGAGCCAACGGACCATGCCGTTCCAGACCGCCAACGGCGTGATTCAAGCGCCGCTGGCAAATTTGGAGTCCATTAACGTCGGCGGAGTGGAGATCAGAGACCTCACCGCGGCGATCCACGACATCGCTCCCAATTCTCAAGTGGCCGGACTTCTAGGTCTCAACTTTCTCAGCAATTTCCGGATGGATATCGACACGCAGAAGGGCGTGATCCATCTGGAGAAGAAATAAAAATAGCCCCCGCAACGACGGCTCAAAGCCCCGGCAGCGCGGCTGACCGCAATAAGTCCATCGGTCGGTGCTCCAAAAACAAACAGGTCGGTTAGATTTCCTAACCGGCCTGTTCCGTTGCTGCGCAGGTATCGTCTTACGAGCAGCCGCTCACCGCACCGCAGTTCAGGCACTTATAACAGGCGCCGCTGCGGATCATGATGGCGCCGCAATCGGGACAGGGCGGCGCGTCTTGCTGATAGAGGCTGGTAATGCTGCTGATGCTCGCCACCGGCGCGCCGCCGCGCGGTGCCTGCGCACTGATGGAAATCACTTTTTTGGCTGCCGCCGCATTTTCCTTCTCTTCCACTTCCTGCTTGACCACGCCCACTTCCCGCTGCGCGTCGCCGTCGAGAAACTTGGTGGCGAGCCAGCGGAAGATATAGTCCATGATCGACTTGGCCATCGGGATGTCGGGGTTCTTGGTGAAGCCCGAAGGCTCAAAGCGCATGTGACTGAACTTGTCCACCAGAACCCGGAGCGGCACCCCATACTGAAACGCCATGGAGATCGCGGTGGCGAAGGAGTCCATCAGGCCGGAGATGGTCGAACCCTCCTTGGACATGGTGATGAAGATCTCGCCCGGCTGGCCGTCTTCATACATGCCGGCAGTGATATAGCCTTCGTGGCCGGCGATATCGAACTTATGGGTGATCGCTCTGCGCTCGTCGGGCAGCTTGCGCCGCAACGGCCGGGTTTCCTTCGCCTCCATGGCGACCGTCTTTTTTTCTTCCTTATCCTTGGAGGTATTGAGCGGCTGCGTGCGCTTGGAGCCGTCCCGGTAGATCGCCACGGCCTTGAGGCCAAGCTTCCAGGACTCCAGGTAGGCATGCATGATATCCTCGACGGTCGCGTCGGTCGGCATATTGATGGTCTTGGAGATGGCGCCCGAGATAAAGGGCTGCACCGCGCCCATCATCCGCACATGTCCCATGTAGTGAATCGTACGGCTGCCGTTGGCGGGCTTGAAGGCGCAATCGAAAACCGGCAGGTCTTCGTCCCTGAGGTGCGGCGCCCCCTCGATGGTTTTATGCTCGTCGATATATTCGACGATATCCTGAATCTGCTTGAGGTCGTAACCGAGCCGCTTGAGCGCGCGCGGCACGGTATGGTTGACCATCTCCAACAATCCGCCGCCGACCAGCTTTTTGTACTTCACCAGGGCGATGTCGGGCTCGACGCCGGTGGTGTCGCAATCCATCATGAAGGCGATGGTGCCGGTGGGAGCGAGCACGGAGATTTGGGAATTTTTCACGCCGCACTTTTCCGCTTCGGCGCAGGTCTGCTCCCAGACCTCGCGCGCCGCCGTGAGCAGATCCAGCGGCACATGCGACGGGGAAAGCCTGTGGGCGTGGGAGCGGTGTTTGTTCAGTACCCGCAGCATCGGCTGGCGGTTCACCTCGTGCCCGGCAAACGCTCCGGTGGCGGCCGCGATGCGCGTCGATTGCAGATAGCCTTCGCCCGACATCAGCGCGGTCACCGCCGCCGCATAACCCCGGCCCGCGTCGGAATCGTAGGGCAGCCCCAGGGACATCAACAACGCCCCGAGGTTGGCGTAGCCTAATCCCAGCTCGCGGAATGCCCGGGCGTTGGCGGTGATCTCGGCGGTCGGGTAGGAGGAATTATCGATCAGGATATCCTGCGCCAGGATGACGATGTCCACCGCCCGGCGGAAGGACTCGGTATCGAAGACCCCGTCGTCGCGCAGGTACTTGAGCAGATTCAATGACGCCAGGTTGCACGCCGAATCGTCGAGATGCATGTATTCGGAACAGGGATTCGAAGCGTTGATCCGGCCGGTGTTGGAACAGGTGTGCCAGTCATTGATGGTGCTGTCATATTGCATGCCCGGATCGCCGCAAAAATAGGTGCTCTCGGCGATCATGCGCAGCAGCTCCCGCGCTTTGTAAGTTGCGCAGGTTTCGCCAGTGGTCACGTAGCGGGTCTTCCATTCGCGGTCTTCCTGCACCGCTTGCATGAACTCGTCCGAGACGCGCACCGAGTTGTTGGCGTTTTGGAAGAAGACGCTGCCGTAGGCCGGCCCGTCGAGGCTGGCATCGTAGCCCGCTTCAATCAGCGCCCAGGCTTTCTTCTCTTCTTCGACCTTGCACTTGACGAATTCTTCGATGTCCGGGTGATCGACATTCAAGATCACCATTTTGGCGGCGCGCCGGGTTTTTCCTCCCGATTTGATCACGCCCGCAGAAGCGTCCGCCGCTTTCATGAAGGAGACCGGACCCGACGCCGTCCCACCACCCCCCAACTGTTCCTTGGCCGAGCGGATCCGGGATAAATTGACGCCGGAGCCCGACCCGCCTTTAAAAATCACGCCTTCTTTGCGGTACCAATCGAGGATCGAGTCCATGGTATCGTCCACGGACAGGATAAAACAGGCCGAACACTGAGGCTTTTCTTCAATCCCGCAGTTGAACCAGACCGGGCTGTTAAAACAGGCCTTTTGATGCAACAGAATATGGGTCAGCTCGCCGGCGAAGACCTGACCATCCTCATCAGCCGCGAAATAGCCGTCCTTTTTGCCCCAACGGGTGATGGTATTGACCACCCGATCGATCATTTGGCGCACGCTATACTCCCGCTGCGGGCTGCCCAAAGGACCCCGGAAATATTTCGACACCACGACATTAGTCGCCATCATCGACCAGAATTTGGGGATCTCGACATTCGATTGTTCGAAAACGACTCTCCCCTTCTCGTTGGTGATGGAAGCAGAACGTTGCTCCCACTCAATCTCATCATAGGGATGGACCCCGGGACGGGTAAAATACCGCTCCACCTTAAGGCCGCCCCCCCTCCCTACGGTCTCTGTATTCGCCCCAAGCTCAGACAACTGTGCCATTGTGCTAGCCATTGGTCCCTTGCCCCCTTATCCCCGGATTATCAATATATGGTGTGAATCAAATTTTAGAACGCACTAGATATTGTTGTTATAAGAATATTTGAACAATTGTCAAGAAAAAACTTTTCGACTGCACTTTCACCTTGATTTGCCTTAACAACTTCGCCCCCGACGCCGTAAAACGGCTGGCTTCAGCTGCGGACATTTGCTAGATTGCCTCTCGATTCAAGGCCGTGGGAAAAAAAGACCCCTCCATAGAAAAAATCGGCGACGTTCTCGACAAGTCGCTCAAACGCCTCGAGCTGGCGCCGCGACTCGACGAATACGGCGTCTGGCCGGTTTGGAACGACGTCGTCGGCAACCCGATCGCGCGCAACGCCCAGCCCGAAAAAATCCGCAACGGCACCCTCTTCGTAAAAGTCTCCAGCCCGGTCTGGATGCAGCAGCTCCAGTTCATGAAGGAACTGATCACCGAAAAACTCAATCAGCGGTTGGGAACGGCGGTGGTCAAGAATATCTTTTTCATCGTCGGCAGCGTGGATGCCGCTCCCGCCGAGGCCGCAACTCAACCCGCGGCCCAGTCTTCACCTAAGCCGCACGAGCCCGAGATCGACGAAGCGTTCCTTACATCGCTGACGGACCCGGAAATCCGCCAGGCGTTCAAAAAACTCCTGAGAAGCTACGCGCGCCGAAAACTCAAGAGTTGAAGCGCGACTAGGCCGAGCCATCTCGTTACGCCGCTCCAACGAGCTTACCGTTGCGGATGAACGCGAGACGCTGGACTCCGAACGGCGGGCGGCGCTGCCGTCAAGATCGAAGCCACTTCCGCGCCGTACTGTTTTTCTTTCTCATAGATCACCAACGGCGCCAGCACCTCGATGCCGCTTCTCCCGCCCTTCACTCCTTCGACCAGCGTCAACGAGGCCTCGGCGCCGGCGAACGAATGAACCATGCGCAACCGCTTCGGTTCGATACCGGCCGCGCGCATGGAGCCGAGCAAATCGACGGCGCGGTGCGCCGGGTAGATCACGGCCATTTTTCCGCCCACCGGCAGCAGATAGGCGCCGGCGCGGATAAAGTCGTCGAGCCGCCCTTCGATCTCGTGGCGGGCGATGCGCTTTTCCGGATCGGGACTAATGCGGCCGCTGGTCGGTTTGCGATAGGGCGGGTTGCAAACCACCAGCGCGTGGCTCTCCGGCGCGGCGAGCCGAGCGATGGCGCGCACGTCGCCGCAGAGGACCTTGACGCGCTTTTCAAATCCGTTCAGGCGCACGTTTTCGCGCGCCCGCTCCGCCATCTGGCGCTGGAGTTCCACGGCCGTAATCGACAACCCGGGATGGAAACGGGCCAGAATCAGCGCGATCACGCCGTTGCCGCTACCCAGATCCGCCGCCGACTCGCCCGGCCGCACGGTGGCGAAGCGCGCGAGCAACAGCGCGTCGAGCGAAAAGCGGTAGCCGCGCCGGCTTTGACGCAGCTTGAGATCGCCTTGAAACAGCGCGTCAAGCGTTTCATCGGAACTGATCAGCGCATCACCCCCGTGGCGGTTCGGCAGCGGCGCAAACCGCCGCCGAATTTTCTCTTTGCTTGAAATCGGAGAACTATTTCTATAATAACCTAATTTCAGTATCACGAGTCATCGCAACACAAAACATGTTTTCCCTCATCGCTCAATTCGGCGGCGCGACTATCCGGCAGCTCGCGGGCATGGGACGTATGTTCCGTTTCCTGCTGGCCGCCTTCGCCTGGGTTTTCCGCCCGCCCCAACGGCTCCGCTTGATCGTTTATCACATTCGCACCATCGGCGTTGACTCGTTATCGGTGGTGATTCTGTCCGGCGTGTTCACCGGCATGGTCATGGGGCTCCAGGGGTACTACAGCTTGCGAAAATTCAACGCCGAAAGCTTTCTCGGCTCCGCCGTGGCCCTCAGCTTGCTGCGCGAGCTGGGGCCGGTTTTATCGGCTTTCATGGTGACGGGGAGAACCGGCTCCGCCATGGCGGCCGAGATCGGCAGCATGCGCGTCACCGAACAAATCGATGCGCTTTACTCCATGGCGATCAACCCGATCCAGTACCTGGTTTCGCCGCGCATCATCGCCGGGCTGATCTCGATGCCGCTTTTGACCGCGATCTTCGACGTCGTCGGCATCTACGGCGCCTACATGATCGGCGTCGGACTGCTCGGCGTCAGCTCCGGCAGCTACTTCGCCGGCATGGAAAGCAGCGTGGTGTTTGAAGACGTGTGGAGCGGCCTGCTGAAATCCCTGAGCTTCGGCCTGATCATCACCTGGGTCTGCTGCTACAAGGGCTTTCATGCTTCCCCCAGCGCCACCGGAGTCGGCGAAGCGACCACCCAGTCGGTGGTGCTCTGTTTCGTGCTGATTCTGGTGTGGGACTATTTTATGACCTCCGTGATGCTCTAAAAATGATTCGCGTCGTCGACCTGCACAAAGCTTTCAGCGGTCAAGCGGTCCTGAAGGGCGTCAATCTGGAACTTGAAAGCGGTAAAATCACCACCATTATCGGCGGCAGCGGCTGCGGCAAAACCGTGCTCTTGAAGCACTTGAACGCTTTGCTGCTGCCCGACCGCGGCAGCGTGCTGGTGGACGGCACGGACATCACCCGGCTCGGCGCCGCCGCACTGAACGAAGTCAGACGAAAATTCGGCGTCCTCTTTCAAGGCGCCGCCCTGCTCGATTCCATGACGATTTTCGACAACGTCGCCTTTCCCCTGCGCGAAAAAACCAAACTGCCGGAAAGCGAGATTCAAAAACGCGCGGAAGAGCGCCTGGAGCAGGTCGGGCTCGCCGGCATGGGGTACAAATATCCGGCCGAGGTCAGCGGCGGCATGAAAAAGCGGGCAGGACTCGCCCGGGCGCTGGTGGTGGAGCCCGAGATCATCCTGTTCGACGAGCCGACCACCGGACTCGATCCGCTGCTGGGGAAGAGCATTCACGAGCTGATCCGCAAGGTCCACGCGGCCTTCGGCTTTACCGGCGTCATCGTCAGTCACGACATCCCGGAAGTGTTCAAAATTTCCGATCGGGTGGCAATGCTCGCCAACGGCGTGATCGCCGCAGCCGGCCCGACGCCGGAGTTCGTCGAATCGAAGAATCCGATCGTGCGGCAGTTCCTGCAAGGCGAAACGGAAGGCCCGCTGACGGTATTATAGGAGATCAAGCCGTGAACCCAACAACACGCACAGAATTTATCGTCGGTTTTTTTGTCCTGATCGGCATCATCTGCCTCGGCTATCTCGCCGTCAGGCTCGGCAAGCTTGAAGTCATGGGCAGCAGCGGTTATACCGTGTTGGCGGATTTTCCGTCCGTTGCCGGGCTGAAGATCGGCGACCCGGTGGAGATCGCCGGCGTCAAAATCGGACGGGTCGAAGCGATGGGGTTGGCCGAAGACCGCGCCCGTGTCGAATTGCGCGTGCAGGACGGGGTGCAATTGCAAGACGATGTCATCGCGTCGGTGCGCGCCCGTGGCCTGATCGGCGATAAATTCATTTTGATAACGCCCGGCGCGTCGGATAAAATCATTCCGGCCGGCGGCAAAATTCGCGAAACCGATTCGCCGCCCGACCTCCAGGATTTGATCGGCAAGTTCATCGGCGGCGATTTGACCTCGAAGAGCGACAAGAAAGATGAAAGCCAAAAGTAACGGCCGATTTCTCGGCGCGGGCGTCTTCCTGCTGGCGCTCGCCTTAAGATCGGCCCAGGCGACGGCGGGCCTACCCACGGATCAAATCAAAGCGACCGTGGATAAGGCGCTGGTCGTGCTGAAAGATCCGCGGCTCAAACCCGCCGCGAAGACCAAGGAGCGGCGCGACCAGCTGAAACAGATTCTCTTCGCCCGTTTCGACTTCACGGAAATGGCCAAGCGGGCCCTCGGCGCCAACTGGCGCCGGCGCACTGCCAAAGAGCAGGACGAGTTCGTGCTGCTGTTCACCGACCTCCTCGAGCGCGCCTATGCCGATACCATCGAATCCTACACCGACGAGAAAATCGTTTATGTCGGCGAACGGCTCGACGGCGGCTACGCCGACGTCAGCAGCAAGATTTTCACCAGCAAGGGCGAGGAATTCTCGCTTAACTACAAGGTCCATTTCGTCGGCGGCGAATGGCGCGTCTACGACGTGATCGTGGAAAACATCAGCATGGTGAATAATTACCGCTCCCAGTTCAATCGGGTCATCGTCAACTCTTCCTACGAAGAGCTGCTGCGCCGGTTGAAAGACAGAGCCGACTTCGCCGCGCAAAAAAATTAACGCATTCGCCGGCGCAAGAGCGCGCATTTCCGCCCCTCCGCAAAGCATCATCGATCCCTCCATCCTTGACTCGGCAAGCGATGGCGGAGTATGCCGAGAAAGAAACGGTTGGCGACAAGGAGCCCGACATGGCGCTATGGATCGATGGGCACGCGCATCACGCTAGCTTGACCGACAGAAACTCCCGCCGGCTGTTGCAGCTCTAGAAGCTACCAGAGCGGCTGGATACTGCAGATGGCTTCCTTCTACGACTTGACGATCATCGGCGGCGGCATCGTCGGCCTGGCCACGGCGCTCAAGATCGGCGCGGCCCACCCGCGCGCGCGGCTGCTGATTCTCGAAAAAGAAGCAGAGCTGGCGCGCCATCAGACCGGCCATAATAGCGGCGTGATTCATTCCGGGCTTTACTACCGTCCCGAATCGGTCAAAGCGCGCAGTTGCGTTACCGGGCGCAAAGCGCTGATCGAGTTTTGCGACCGCCATGACGTGCCCTATGAGATCTGCGGCAAGGTCGTCGTCGCGACATCCGCCGAAGAGCTGCCGCGGCTCGAAGAACTCTATCGCCGCGGTCTCGCCAACGGCCTCGAAGGATTGGCCATGATCGGACCGGAGCGGTTGCGCGAGATCGAGCCCCACGCCGCCGGCATCAAAGCGCTCCACGTGCCGGGAACCGGGATCATCGACTACCAAAAAGTCGCCGCCGCCTACGCCGAACAGATCCGCGCCCAAGGCGGCGATATCCGCCTGTCGCACCGGCTCCTGGGCGTGCTCGAGCGCGACGGCGAGCTCGTGGCGCAGACCTCGATGGGCGACTATCGCACCAAGCATCTGATCAATTGCTGCGGCCTGCAATCCGATCTGGTGGCGAAAATGATGCGCGCGGAAGCGTCAAGCGGCGAGGAGCACCGCATCATTCCCTTCCGCGGCGAATACTACAAGCTGGCGCCGGAGAAGCATCACCTGGTGCGCAACTTGATCTATCCGGTTCCCGACCCGGCCTTCCCATTCCTGGGCGTTCATTTTACCCGTATGGCGAACGGCGGCATCGAGGCCGGCCCCAACGCGGTGCTCGCCTACGCCCGCGAGGGCTACCGCCATACCGACGTCCGCCTCGGCGATCTCTGGCGAACGGTCTCTTTCAAAGGCTTCTGGGCCATGGCGGGAAAATATTGGCGCACCGGCTTCGGCGAACTGCACCGTTCGCTCAGTAAAGCAGCCTTCGTCAGGGCGCTGAAGAAACTGCTGCCGGAAATAGAAGCCGGCGATCTCATCGCCGGCGGCGCCGGCGTGCGCGCCCAGGCGGTGTCGGCGAGCGGCGCCTTGGTGGACGATTTCGTCATCCGGCAAAGCCGCCGTTCGATTCACGTTCTCAACGCTCCTTCGCCGGGCGCCACCGCTTCCTTGGCGATCGGCCAGCGCATCGCCGAGATGGCCGGCCAAAATTTCGCTTTGAAAGACTGAGCTTCGGTCTGGGAGAAATAACGGCTTTCCCATGCCGGTCCATGACTTGCGGCCGGACGGCGGCAGGCAAACCAACCTTGATTTCTTCGCTTCCCTCCCCTATCGTGGCTCGACGTTCAACGGAGGTAAGTTACGAATGATCATCGAGTACAAAGGCAAACGGCCGACCATTTCACCCACGGCTTTCATCGCTCCCACCGCGGTCCTGATCGGCGACATCATCATCGGCGACGAGGCGAGCGTCTGGTGGGGCGCGGTCATCCGCTCGGACCAGAACGCCAACCCGATCGTGGTCGGCGCCCGCACCAGCGTGCAGGACAACTGCGTTCTTCACTCCGGCGAGGCGCCGACGATCATCGAGGAGGGCTGCACCATCGGCCACGGCGCGATCATGGAAGGGCCGCTGATCCGGCGCGGCGCCATTATCGGCATGAATGTTACCATTTTGGAAAACGTCGAGATCGGCGAGGAAGCGCTGATCGCCGCCGGCAGTGTCGTCGTGCCCCACACCAAGATCCCGCCACGGGTGCTCGCCGCCGGCAGCCCCGCCATGGTCAAGAAAGAAATCTCCGGCGCGGCTTTGAACTGGATCAAAATGGGCGCGTCGACCTATGTGAATCTTTCCCGGAGTTACATGGGGGGAGATTACAAGATTATCGGCTAGGCAAGAAGGTCTTTTCGCCCGGATGCCTTTGGCGAGAAAGGAGCATATATGAACTCGCGCTGGTCTCGTCGTGACTTTCTAAAAAGCACCGCCGCCGCCATGCTCTTCGGCGCTGCGGAAAATGCCCTGGGTGCAACTCAATCGCTGCCTAAACGCCGCCTCGGCAAAACCGGCGAGATGGTTTCCTGCATCGGATTCGGCTCGGGCACTCGATTCTGCTCCATCCCGGAAGAAGACGCCGCCCAGGCGCTGCTCGAGCGCGCTTTCGCTCTCGGCGTCACTTACTACGACACCGCCGGCTCATACACGCGGCGCGGGATAGAAAGGCTGAGCGAGAAGAGGCTCGGCGAATTTTCCAAGAAGCGCCGCAAAGAAATTTTTCTCGCGACCAAGATCGATCCCAGAGACCGCGACGGCGCGATGCGCTCCGTAGAAACCAGTCTCAAGTTTTTACAGACGGACTACCTCGACCTGATCCAAATCCACAGTCTCAGTGATCTCAACGACCTGGAGCGCATCGGCAGCGCCGACGGCGTTCTCACCGCCGTGAGACAATTAAAGGATCAGAAAGTGGCGCGCTTCATCGGCATCACCGGCCACAATGACGGCGCAGCCATGACCGAGGCGCTTCGCCGCCATGACTTCGACACGGTTTTGATGGCTCTCAATGCGGCTCAGTCAGCGAATCCGATCGCCGCGCGCAAAATGACGCCGATCCCCGCTTTCGAGCAGTCGGCGTTGCCGCTCGCGCTGCAAAAGAACATCGGCATCCTCTCAATGAAAGTCATGGGACAGGGAATGCTGGTCGGCAACGGCGCCGGCCGCGCCTCGCCAGCCGAGCTTTTGCAATTCAATCTCAGCCAGCCGGTTGCATCCGTCATCATCGGCTGCGAGCAGATGGCGGCGCTCGAGCAGAACATTCAAACAGCACTGAATTTCACTCCGATAAGCGAGAGCGGCAAGCAGAAGCTCCAAGAAAAAGTAACACCGTCGCGCGCAGCGTGGCAGCAATTCTTACTATCGCACGACGACTCAGTGCCGGCTTGAAGGAAGGAGAGGCTCGCTCAAGAACACCAATTTATGATTACGTCCCCGAAATCCTTATGATTCACTTCAATGGCGATCGTTTTTTTGGACCGCTTTGAACGCCAGAATCGTTACTGGTCAGGGTCTCAATCGTTCGAGGCTATATCACGTTCAACCCTTTGCGCCGCACCGACTTCCCCAAAGCGATCAGAAACATCACGCTCTTTCCGGCCGCATGGGGCGAAAAAAATTCCGTCACGTCGTCGTCGAAGAAGGTGAGCCCGGAGGCGCCGAGTCGCTGGGCGTAGGCGGCCAAATAAAGTTTTCCGCCCATGATGCTGGCTTCCAATTGTGCGGCGCGATAGCCCCGGTTGCCGAAGCGCGTCAAGGCGCGATGGAGATCCGCGAGAAAGTAAACGTTGATGCTGCAATCGGCGGGAATTTCCTGGCCCAAGCCGAGATCCCCCGCTGCGCGGCGAAAGTCGCCTTCTTTAAGCAACTCAAGCGCGCGTTCATCGCGGCGAAAGACGTAGGCACCGGAGGGGAGGTCGTCCACCGCGTGAACGATCAAGTAGAGATCGTTTAGCGACTCGCCTGAATTTAAAAAATCCGCCGGTATGCCGCGGGTGGCGCGGTCGAGCATGGTGGAGAGCTGCGCGAACGTCATCGATTCACGGACAAACTGGCGCGTCGAGCCGCGCCGGATAACGACCTCCTCGATCTTGTCCTGCGGCGTTTCCTCATCGCTCAACGCCTGAAGAGAGAAAAGCCTAGCTTCTTTTCCGCCTTCATCCTTCCGCCTTCCGCCTTGTATTTCGCCGCGCCAAGCCGCAACCTCCGCTTCGTTCTCCAATGAAGAAGCCTCGTGCATGGCCCTCATCGCCGGATAATCGACCTCGGTCTTCGACAACAGCACCGTCTCCAACGCCAGCGGCTCCATCGTCGGTGGCGGCACCGGCGCGTCAGAGGTCGCGTGGCCCAGAGTTACTAAAGAAAGCGGCGCCTCGCGTTTGGCATCTAAGCCCAACAGCTCGCTCACGGCGGCGTCGACGAAACCGACGACCACTTTCGCCGGCAGTTGGCGCGCGGA